>Ga0180436_10000124_pt1 | contig 79083 bp, 79 predicted proteins | sample SS_ome_2_FD_132434 | JGI IMG/M metagenome (GOLD analysis project Ga0180436, IMG submission 132434) | Hypersaline lake sediment archaeal communities from the Salton Sea, California, USA - SS_3_S_2 metaG | ecosystem: Environmental > Aquatic > Non-marine Saline and Alkaline > Hypersaline >...
ACCAGACCCCGCCGGGCGACCCGGCCGACCAGACCCCGCCGGGCGACCCGGCCGACCAGACCCCGCCGGGCGACCCGGCCGACCAGACCCCGCCGGGCGACCCGGCCGATGTGCCGCCGGGCCCGGCCCCGGAGTCCGGCCCGACACCCGCACCGCTGCCACCGGCTGATCCGGACACCGCTGCCCCGCCGGCGGCCCCGGTCACCCCAGCACCGGAAGACCCGGCCCCCAGTGACGTCCCGCCGGCAGATGCCCTGCCGGCAGTTGACCCGGCCCCGGGTTCCGAACCCACGCCCGAGCAGGGGCGAAATGCCGATCAGGCCCCGGCCTCGGAAGCCCCGGCGGCTCCGGAACAGTCGCCTGAGCCGGAGATGACGGCGCCTATTCCCGCGTAGCCGAGCCGCAAACCCGGCGCCGGGTGCCGGCCGCGAATCCAGCGGGGACCGCGGCCGGCACCCGGATATGCACCACGATCAGTCGGCGAGCAGCGCTACCGCCCACCCCGCCCGGCATACCCGGAAACGGAGGGGGTTAGATGAAACTCAACGCGAAATCAGCTCGACCAGGCTCGATAAGGAGCAGCCATGTCCAGGATCGAAGAACACGCACCCGCGACCTTCGAACGGGAAGTCACCGAAACCCAGCACTATTTCGACAGTGCCCGATTCGAGGGCATCACCCGGCTCTACACCGCCCGTCAGGTCGTCGAGCAGCGTGGCACGATCCCGGTCGACTACACGGTTGCCCGCGAGACCTCGGCGGCCTTCTACGCCCGGCTGCGCGAACTGTTCGGCCAGCGCAAGTCCATCACCAGCTTCGGGCCCTACTCGCCGGGGCAGGCGGTGACCATGAAGCGGTGCGGGATCGAAGGCATCTATCTCGGTGGCTGGGCCACCTCCGCGAAAGGGTCCACCACCGAGGACCCCGGGCCCGACCTGGCCAGCTACCCGCTCAGCCAGGTGCCCGACGAGGCGGCCGGACTGGTGCGGGCACTTCTGACCGCCGACCGCAATCAGCAGTACCTCCGTCTGCAGATGACCGAGGAACAACGCGCCGCGACCCCGGCTGTGGACTACCGCCCCTTCATCATCGCCGATGCCGACACCGGGCACGGCGGAGATCCGCACGTACGCAACCTGATTCGGCGTTTCGTCGAAGCCGGGGTCACCGGCTACCACATCGAGGATCAACGCCCCGGGACCAAGAAGTGCGGCCATCAGGGCGGCAAAGTGCTGGTGCCGTCCGACGAGCAGATCAAACGGCTCAACACCGCCCGTTTCCAGTTGGACATCATGGCGGTCCCGGGCATCATCGTGGCCCGCACCGACGCCGAGGCCGCCAACCTCATCGACGGTCGCTCCGATGAGCGCGATCAGCCTTTGCTGCTCGGCGCCACCAACCCCGATGTCCCGCCGTACAAGGCGTGTTTCCTGGCCATGGTGCGCCGTTTCCACACCAGGGGCGTCACCGAACTCAACGGGCACCTGCTCTACGCCCTCCCCGCCGCTGAGTACGCGGCGGCCGACGCCTGGTTACGGAGTCACGGCATCACCACACTGGTCGATGAGGCCGCTGCCGCCTGGACGGCGGATCGCGCCGGCTCGCTGGATGCGCTGTTCGACCGAGTCGAGTCGGCATTCGTCGAGGCCTGGCAGGATGACGCGGGCCTGGACACCTACGGCAACGCCATCGCCGAGGTGCTGCGGTTCAAAGAGGCCGAGGGCGAGGCGCTGGCGATGAAACCCGCCGAGTGGCTCGATTTCGCGGCTACGGCGTCGTTGTACGCGGCCACGGAGAAGGCGAGGGAACTCGGCGTGTCTGCGCCGTGGGACTGCGAACGGGCGAAGACGCCCGAGGGGTACTTCCAGGTGCGCGGCGGCATCCCGTACGCGATCGCCAAATCCCTTGCCGCCGCACCGTTCGCGGATCTGCTGTGGATGGAGACCAAGACCGCCGACCTGGCCGACGCCCGGGAGTTCGCCGAGGCCATCCATGCGGTGTACCCGGACAAGATGCTGGCCTACAATCTCTCGCCGTCGTTCAACTGGGACACCACCGGGATGGATGACGAGCAGATGCGGGCGTTTCCCGAGGAGCTCGGCAAGATGGGCTTCGTCTTCAATTTCATGACCTACGGCGGTCATCAGATCGACGGCGTGGCGGCCGAGGAGTTCGCCACCGCCCTGCGCCAGGACGGGATGCTGGCGTTGGCCCGCCTGCAGCGCAAGATGCGCCTGATCGAATCGCCCTACCGAACACCGCAGACACTGGTCGGCGGACCACGCAGCGACGCCGCCCTGGCCGCCTCGTCGGGGCGCACGGCGACCACCAAGTCCATGGGCAAGGGCTCAACCCAGGTTCAGCATCTGGTGCAGACCGAGGTGCCGAAGAAGCTGCTGGAGGACTGGCTGGCCCTGTGGAGCGAGCACTACCAGCTCGGCGAGCGGCTGCGCGCGCAGCTGCGCCCGCGCCGCGCCGGCTCGGACGTGCTGGAGCTGGCCATCTACGGCGACTCCGACGGCGAGAAGCTCGCTGATGTGATGTTCGATCCCATCAAGGACCGGCACGGCCGCAGCATCCTTACCGTGCGCGACCAGAACACCTACTCGGCCAAGCTACGTCAGAAGCGGCTCATGACGCTGATCCACCTGTGGTTGGTGCACAGATTCAAAGCAGATGCCGTGTACTACGTCACTCCGACCGAGGACAACGTCTACCAGACCGAGAAGATGAAGGCCCAGGGACTTTTCACCGGGGTCAAACAGGATGTGGGCGAGATCATCGTCGCCGATGTGAACCCGGAGCGGATCGCCGACCTGCTGGCACCGGACCGGGTGGCGCTGCAACAGCTGATCCGCAAAGAGGACTGAGGCGCCTGACCCGAGATAGCCGCCCGTCCCGGCCGGCTATCTCGGGTGCGGGCGGCTCACCGGACCCTGATCGAGGTGAGCACGGCCGTTGAGTCGTCGCAACTCATCGGTGAGCGAGTCGATCCGCTGTTGCATATCCGCGCGTAGCGCATCGATCTCGGCGGAGGTCGCAGCGCGGTTCGCGGCATCCTCCTCGGCCACCCGTTGGATGATCCACGAAGCAAGACTCGCGGTCACCACACCCACCAGGCTGATCCCGCCGATCATGAGCAGGACGGCGATCGCGCGGCCCGTACCGGACACCGGGGACAAGTCGCCGTAGCCGACCGTGGTGACCGTGGTGATCGACCACCACACGGCATCACCGAAGGTGGTGATCTTCGAATCCGGCTCGAATCGCTCGGTCTCCAGGATCGCCAGCGATGCCACGTAAATCAGCAACGTCACGCTGAACGCGGTGTAGATGATGACCTTGCCCCGGACCGCCCAGCCGACGGCTTTCTGCAACGCCCCGAATAGGACGAGCAGGCGCAGCAGGCGCAGGGGCCGCAGAAACGGGAGGGCGACGACGGCCAGGTCGAGTAGATGCCGGACGAACCACCGCTTGCGATCGGTGGCGAGTTTGAACCGGACCAGATAGTCGACCAGGAATAAGGCCCAGACAACCCCGGTGAAGATCTCGAGGACGGTATCGGTGGCCTTATCAGGCTGGGCGATGACTTGGACCGAGTAGATCGCCAGGAAGATGACGGCGGCTCCCGCCAGCGGCCACTCGGTGTTTTTCTCCCACCGATACAACTTCGGTTCCACCGCCACGGCCGACGTGTCCATCGACTGCGAATCCCCGCCCCGCAGTTCCATGCCGGAGACGATACCGGGGGTGGCGATAGGGTCTACAACGTCTCCGGCCCTCAGGGCGCCGGACTGATGCGGTCCGTTTCCGGGCACCGACCACGGATCACCCGACCCGGCTAGCATCGGGACAGCACATCGGCCAACGCCCGCTGCTCTTTGGCCGAAAGCCACAGGCCGTAGGCGGTTTTGACCTCTACCTGCCGGGCCGCGAACTCGCACTGGAAGCTCTGGTTGGGTGGTAGCCAGGAGGCCGCGTCGCGGTACGCCTTGTCGAAGTTCGCCTGCGGACTGACCGCCAGAAGGTTGCGAGGGTCGTTGGCGAAATCCAGTCGCCGCTGCGGATCCCAGGCTCGCGCCCCTTTGTACCAGGCGTCGGCCAGCGCGACGATGTGGTCGATCTCCACATCTCGGGAGGTCCGAGGTCCGCGGATGAATTCGATGCCGGCACCGGTGTAGGGATCGAGCAGCGTCCCACTCTGGGCGAAACAGGTGCCCGGCCGGACGATCAGATTCCTCAGGTCCCGGCGCAAGATGTCGTCGCGGGTATTGCAGCCGTTGTGGCCGAACTCGACGTCGACGTCATCGCTCCAAGGCTTGCCGAACTGACGGCGCTGGTAGTCGGCAGCGCGATCCCAGCCACGAACCTGCAGCACCGCGAGCTGCCGACGGGCGGTGTCGAAACGCGGCGCCGGTCCGGTCGCCGAAGCTGGCGAGGGCGGGCGCACCGCCGACGGCGTACCGGGCTCGGCGCGCCATGTCGGGGACGGCTCGGACATCCGCTCCCCGGCAGTGGTGCGATGCCAGAAGAGCACACCACCGACCACTGCGACCACTGCGACCACCAGAACCGCGAGCACCACCGCACGCACAGCCCGTCGTCGGCGTGTTCCCGTCGCCGTTTCACCGGAAGCCATCCGGGATTTCTAACACCGATCCCACAGCGGCGTGGTCAACGCTGACCGAAACCCGCCCCACAGGCCGGTCGCCATTGCTACCTTGCCGAACATCACTAGCGGAAAGGACCTGGCCTCCAGTGAAACGAACCCCGTTGCTCGGCGAGTGCTCCGCAGAATTCTTCGGCACGATGATCCTCATCCTTTTCGGATGTGGTGTCGTCGCCCAGGTGGTCACCGGCGGGTTCCCCACCACGACCGGCGCCACCGGTGACTACAACTCGATCGCGTGGGGTTGGGGCCTCGGGGTGGCGATGGCGGTCTACGTCGCCGGCCGGCTCAGCGGGGCGCACCTCAACCCGGCCGTAACCGTCGCGCTGGCCGCCTTCAAAGGGTTTCCGGCCCGCAAGATCATGCCGTATGTCGGCGCCCAGATGGCCGGTGCCTTCATCGGCGCACTGCTGGTCCGTTTCACCTACAGCGACGCCATCAACCGGGTCGACCCCACCCACACCAAGGCCACCCAGGGCATCTTTTCGACATCACCGGATACCGGTGTCTCACTGACCACCGCGTTCGTCGATCAGGTGATAGGGACCGCACTTCTGGTCGCGGTGATCTTCGCGCTGACCAGTGCCGTCAATAACCCCCCGCTGGCCAACACCGCACCGCTGATCATCGGATTGCTGGTCGTCGGTATCGGACTGGGCTGGGGCGCCAACGCCGGTTACGCCATCAACCCGGCCCGGGACTTCGCACCGCGTCTGGCGTCCTGGATCACCGGATACGACACGGCGTGGGTCTCGGCCAACGGCCCGGAGCTCTACTTCTGGGTGCCGATCGTCGCGCCGCTGATCGGCGGATTGATCGGCGGAGCATTGTTCGTCTTCTGTATCGAGAAATTCCTGCCCGAGGCGATCACGAGTCCGGCCGAGATCGGCGTCGTCGAGCCGACACCGCTGCGCTAGTTACCCGCTGAATCCCGTTGGCAGGGACTAGCATCCCACGGGTGCGCCGTCTCGATAGCTTTTTCGAGATCACCGCCCGCGGGTCGACTGTCGGCGCGGAGATTCGTGGCGGCCTGGTCACCTTCATCGCGATGGCCTACATCATCGTGCTGAACCCGATAATCCTGGCCGGCCCCAAGGACGTCGCCGGCAATCAGCTGCAGTTCGCTCAGGTGTCGGCGGTCACCGCGCTGACCGCCGGGGTCATGACAATCCTGTTCGGCGTCATCGCACGTCTCCCGTTCGCATTCGCGGCGGGCCTGGGTATCAACTCATTCCTGGCGACCTCGGTGGTGGGCACGCTGACCTGGCCGGAGGCCATGGGACTGGTGGTGGTCAACGGCCTGATCATCGTCGCGCTGGCGGTCACCGGGCTGCGACGGCTGGTGTTCGAGGCGGTGCCGATACAGCTCAAGATCGCGATCACCGCCGGTATCGGTCTGTTCATTCTGTTCATCGGCCTGGTCGATGCCGGTTTCGTCGGTTCGACGGGATTGCCGTCGCCACCGGTGGGGCTGGGCAGCGACGGCCGTGGATCCATCACCAGCATCCCCACGCTGGTCTTCGTCCTGACCCTGCTGCTGACCGGGATCCTGGTCGCCCGGCGGGTCCGCGGGGGCATCCTCATCGGTCTGGTCGCCGGCACCGCGCTGGCGCTGGCAGTTGAGGCGATCTGGCATCTGGGGTCGGCCGCCGATCATCCCGGTGGCTGGCGGCTGTCCGTGCCGACACTGTCCGGCTCCCCGTTCGCGCTACCCGACCTCTCGCTGGTCGGCGCATTCACCCTGGACAGTTTCAGCCGGATCGGCGTACTCGCGGCGACGGTGCTGGTGTTCACCCTGGTGTTCGCCAATTTCTTTGATGCCCTTGGCACTCTGACCGGGCTGTCCCGGCAGGCCGGGCTGGCAGCACCCGACGGGACCTTCCCCCGGCTTCGTGCCGCTCTCATCGTCGAGGGTGCCGGCGCGGTGGCCGGGGGCGCCGGTTCGTCCTCATCGAACACGGTGTTCATCGAGTCCGGGGCCGGTATCGAAGAGGGTGCACGGACCGGGCTGGCGAACCTGGTGACGGGTGCGCTGTTCCTGGCCGCGATGTTCGTCGCCCCGCTGGCCTCGGTGGTCCCCACCGAAGTGGCCGCCGCCGCCCTGGTGACCGTCGGCGCGATGATGTTCTCGCACCTGCGCCATATCGACATCTCCGAATTCTCGGTGGCGCTACCGGTCGTTCTGACCGTGACGGTGATGCCGCTGAGCTACTCGATCGCCAACGGCATCGGTGTCGGGTTCGTCAGCTGGGTGGTGCTGCGCTCGGCCACCGGCAGGGCCCGCGAAGTCAGCCCGCTGCTGTGGATCGTCGCCGCGGGGTTCCTGCTCTACTTCGCCCGCGACGCGATTGCCCCGCCGGCGTGACCCCGCGTCGCCGGGCGACAAGCCGGCCCGGTAGGTCGGAGCGCCCGCAACCCGGTAGGGCAGAATGCCCGATATGAGCGATGTCATCGTCACCTGTCTGACAGACGGCCCCCTCGAGGTGGCCGGGGAGGTCGAAATCTTGGCCTCCGACGGCACTCTGGTCAAACAGACCAGCAAGTGCTACCTGTGTCGCTGCGGCCACTCGGCGAAGAAGCCTTTCTGCGACGGCTCGCACAAACGCGAGGGCTTCACCGCCCCCTGACCGACACCATCTGTCGTCGACACCCAATTGAGATCAGCGGGTCGGTCACTGACCCCTACCATGGGACCAGGCGGAAAACAGAGGGGACACCATGAGTTCTGTTGGTTTGGCGGGTCGAATCGCGGTCTTCGCGGGCGGCGCCGCGATCGTCGTGATGGGGGCACTGACCTCCTGCAGTGCCTCCTCAGACGAGGCGGAGGAAGCACCTGTCACCGACCAGTCGGAATCCGACCCGGAGACGGGCTCACCGACGACGTCGACCAGCGAGGAGTCGGCCACCGAAGAGTCGCCCGAGCCCGACTACGAAGGGTCCTTCACACCAGCGGTTGATCCGACCCCACCAAGCGCCGTTTGCGAGGATGTCATCAACGGCGTCTGCCAGCGGTGATCCCGATTCACCCGGTGTCCCGGGCCGCCGCGGTCGGCGTCCTGATCACCGGCCCGGCGCTGTTCGCGCCTCCCGTGACGGCCGAACCCGCGCCGAACTGGAACGGCTGGTACACGATCACCTTCCACACCGATCAGAAGTCCGGGACCAGCGCGGCCGCCGAGCAACCGGAGGAGGCCTACACCGCGTCATTCAAATTCAGTACGGACTGCTCGTCCGGCACCTGCGTGGCATCGGTTGTCGACGGCCCGGCCTCGAAGGACAATGTGTCCGAGTCGACGAAGTTCGACTGGACCGGATCGCAGTGGTCACGCACGAACAGTTGGCGATGGGACTGCCTGCTTCCCGACCGCACCATCACCTTCGACCCCGCGAGTTCGGTGACCACCTATTCCCCCCAGCCGGACGGATCGCTGACCGGAACCTTCGCCACCAATATCGGCGATGGCGCCTGCCAGGGCACCGTGTACATCCCGCTGACCGCCGTCATGTCCGGACCGCTCTCCAGCACCACCGACATCGTCTGATCCCGATCGCCATCCGGTAGCCACAGAACCCGTGCGCAACGATCGGCGGGTGTGGGGGTCCCGACGGCAGCAGCGATTTCTCCAGTGGATCCGGCTCACCCGGTTATCATCCGGACATCGAGAGTTCGGACACCAACTGGCGGGAGGCCCCGGATGGATCAGCCAGGCGCCCGCGTGGACTGGGAGGCGTTGCGGCAGTGCGCCATTGCGGCTTCCGCCAACTCCTACTCCCCCTACTCCAACTTCCCGGTCGGGGTGGCCGGATTCGTCGACGACGGACGTGTGGTCTCGGGCGCCAATGTCGAGAACGCCTCCTACGGGATCACCCTGTGCGCCGAGTGCTCGATGGTGTCGGCGTTGTTCGCGACCGGTGGCGGCCGCCTCACCGCGGTGTACTGCGTTGACGGTCAGGGAGATCCGCTGATGCCCTGCGGCAGGTGCCGGCAACTGCTCTACGAACACGGCGGGCCGGACCTGCTGGTGATGACCCCGCAGGGTGTCGCCCCGATGGCGGAGATCCTGCCCCAGGCCTTCGGGCCCTGGGATCTGACAGCACGAAGGTCCGTCCGGTGAGCACCGCCGCGGGGCGGGTCGGCGATCGCCCACGGTGTGGGCTCAGTCCGTAACCGGCTCGAATCACGCGGCGCCGCAGACGTTCAGAGCGCGAGCAGCTCCGCCACGCTGGAACGCAGTGCGTCGAGTTCCGAATGGGCGGCCGCACGCGCCCCGGTGAGGTCACCACACACCGGAACCACCACCTGCAGATAGCACTTGAGTTTGGGCTCGGTGCCACTGGGACGCACGATCACCCGTGCGTCGGCCAGGGTGAACCGGAGCCCATCGGTGGCCGGCAGGCCGTCGACACCCCTCTTCAGGTCGTCGGTCCGCAGGACATCCCGCCCGCCCAGGGCGCCAGGCGGATTCGCGCGCAGCCGCGCCATCGCCATCGTGATCAGCCCACGATCTGAAACCCGCACCGACAGCTGGCTTGTGGCGTACAGGCCGAACCGGTTGGCCAACTCGTCGAGGATGTCCTGCGGACCGCGGCCCTCGGACCTGAGCGCTGCCACCAACTCAAGGATCAACAGCGAGGCGGTGATGCCATCCTTGTCCTTCACCGCCGCGGGGTCGACACAGTAGCCCAGGGCCTCCTCATACCCGAACCGCAGGCCGGGCACCTTCGAAATCCACTTGAACCCGGTCAGGGTCGTGGCATAGCCGAAACCGGCATCGGCGGCGATCTGTTCCAGCAGAGTTCCGGACACGATGGACTGGGCGTACACCCCGGTGGCCGGGACACCGTCGAGTCGTCCCCGCTCGGCAATCCACCAGCCCAGCAGTGCCCCCACCTCGTCACCGGTCAGCATCCGGTAGCCGCAGCCGATGCTGATGCCGACCGCGCAACGGTCCGCGTCGGGATCGTTGGCGATGATCACATCCGCATGTTGCGCCCGGGCATCCGCGAGCGAGAGATCCATCACCCCAGGCTCTTCCGGGTTGGGGAAATGGACCGTCGGGAAACTGCCGTCCGGGTCGAACTGGGCCGCGACCGCGCTCGGCGCGTCGAACCCGGCCTGCCCGACCGCGCGCATGAACACCGCGCCACCGACCCCGTGCAGTGCGGTATAGACCGCCGAGACCTCGCGCGGGCCGCTGCCCAACAGCGACACCGCGCGAGCCACGTAGGCGTCCAGCACCGCACTGTCGAGCGTGCGGTAATCATCAGATGTCGGTAACGAGTTCACCGCGCCCACCTTGCCGATATGGGTGGCGATCTCCGTGTCTGCCGGCGGGATGATCTGACTGCCGTCGCCCAGGTAGACCTTGTAACCGTTGTCCTCGGGCGGGTTGTGGGACGCGGTGACCATGACCCCGGCAGCACAGCCGAGTTCGCGAATGGCGAAGGCCAGCACCGGTGTCGGCAGCGGTTCCGGCAGGATCATCGCGGTGATCCCGGCCCCGGCCATGATCCGGGCGGTATCGCGGGCGAACACATCCGAGTTCCGGCGTGCGTCGTAACCCACCACGATGGACCTGCCGCCGGTTGCGGTGAGATAGGCGGCAAGCCCGGCCGCGGCGCGTGCCACAACCACCCGGTTCATCCGGTTGCTGCCCGGCCCCAGCCGACCGCGCAGCCCCGCGGTACCGAACTGCAGGGTTCCATCGAAGGCGTCGGCGAGTTCGGCGGTGGCGTCACGGTGTCCGGTTTCGGCCCGGGCGAGCAATGCCGACAGTTCAGCGGCGGTCTCGGGATCGGGATCCTCGGCCAGCCACCGCCGGGCCGTTTCGAACAGCGTTGCGCCCGCGCCCATCAATAGTCGCCCGCCGCCGCCCGCCCACCGGCGACGATCGCCACCGAGGATGACGCACCGATTCGGTCCGCCCCGGCGTTGAGCATCGCCGTGGCGTCCTGGCGACTGCGCACCGCCCCGGATGCCTTCACGCCCAGCGCGTCCCCCACCATCGCCCGCATCAGGGCGATGTCGTGCGCGTTGGCGCCGCCGCCTCCGAAACCGGTCGAGGTCTTGACATAGGCGGCACCGGAGCGCAGCGCGATCAGGCAGGCCACCGCCTTCTGGTCGTCATCGAGGACGCTGGTCTCCAGAATCACCTTCACCGGGGCCGGCCGGGCGGCGCCGACCACCCCGAGGATGTCGTCGTAGACCGCAGCCAGGTCACCGGAGAGCAGACCCCCGATATCCAGCACCATATCCACTTCGTCGGCACCCTCGGCGACCGCGATGCGGGCCTCCTCGGCCTTGGCGAGCCTGGTCATAGCGCCCAACGGAAACCCCACCACCGTGCAGACCATGACCGCCGATCCGACGAGTTGCTCCGCCGCGGTCGGAACCCAACGGCTGTTGACACACACCGAGGCGAACCCGTGCTCCCGCGCCTCGTCGCAGAGTCGCTCGATGTCCGCCAGGGTGGCGTCGGCTTTGAGCAGGGTGTGATCGATCCGGCCGGCGAGGGAATCGGCGGTGCGCACCACCGGAGGAACGTCGACCCCGTCGGGGGCCGGACCGAGTGCCGCGGTCACCGCCTCGGTGGCGCGTTTGAACCGGCTGGAGTAGTCAGCCACATAGGTGTTCACAGGGTCTCCTCGGTATCGTCGCGCTTCAGCCGCCAGGCAGGTTGGCCCGGAGGTAATTGAACAGCGCGATGCCGGAGTCCTCGCTGAACTTCTGCAACTCCGCCGCCGTCGCGGTCACCTGATCGCCGTCGAGCCGGTTCAGCAGTGTGCAGCAGATCATCGCGAACCGGGGAAAACCCCAGTGGTTGAGATAACCCGCGAACATCGCGCCCTCCATCTCGATATTGCGCACGCCGTGGTCGTTGAGCCACCGCAGCCACACCATCTTGGTTTCCGGTGTCTCGAAACACACCGCCCCGTCGAGTCGGAACTGCTCCAGGAAGAACTCATTGCCGGCCACTGTCTTCCCCGAGACCAACCGCAGATCGGCGACGCCAGCATTGGCGGCCAGGATGGCCTCCCGGGTCTCCGCCGGAAAACGCCCGTCGAACCAGTACTGCCCCGCAGCGCCGCGCAGTAACCGGTAGGGCTTGAGATCGGCCATCAGCCCCTCAGAGGAAACCACCACGGTGCCACCGGGCAGGCCCACCCCACCACTGGTGCCCACCCGGCACCAGAAAACGTCGTCCAGCGCGTCGAGATCACCGCATTTGAGGAAGAACACCAAACGCATGAGCTCCTGAACGGCGATCGACGCACTCGGCATGCCCATACCGTGCGAGGCGAACAGCACACCGGCGGTGTACCGGGTGACGAAGCGGTCCTCCTTGGGGAATGCCACGATCTCCGACCCGCCGTTGAGTTGGCTCCAGCGCTCGGCAAACTCCCTGATCCGTGCGCCCGAGCCTGCCATGATCACCGCGCGCACACCGCGGAGTCCATCGAGAACGGGGTCCGAAGAAACGACGCCGAAGTGGTAGTAGACGTCCTCTCGGCTGCCATCGAGGACACCGTCGAGGAACCCGTGATTGATGTTTTCTGTCCGCACAGCGGCCTCCGCGACTCGTCGACGGGACGCAATCTACGTGGAGCGGTGCCGCCGGGGCGGGACTTTCGGTCACCGGTCGCACCGCGTGGTGCGGTTGACGGTGCCTTCTGGCCCCGGATAGGTTCTGAATTTGCACAACCTCGCGATTTGCGGGGAGCGAGGGCGTTTTGATGGTAGTGGCGAAGAACGGCGTACGGGCCGGAGCGGCGGCGTTCCTGTTCGGCTTCGCGCTGACCGTCTCCCCCGCGACAGCCGCCGCCGATGAGCCCGATCCGGAAACCACGGCGGGACCTGCGGGGGCCCCGGCCTCGTCGGCCCCGGCTCGTGCGACGCGGGGCTCGGCATCCAACGCCGGAACCGCAGCGCGGCAACGACTCGGTCCGCCTCGGCCGGCGGCCGCCCGCCAGGCCGTTCCGGCCGCCCCCGCAGAGGCCTCGACGGGTTCGGAGCCAATCGCTGAACTCAAGACCCGCCCGACGCGTCGCGGATCGCAGTCCACCCGGGACGCCACCGATCGCATCGCGGCCCCAGCCCGAAGCGCCTCGGACAGCATCACGGTCCCGACCCGGGGACCCGCCGACCCGCGGCTGGGCATCCAGCCGGAGCCATCTGTCATCACCGGTCTGCCATCGACGGCCCCTGCGCCGGAAATCACGGCCGCGACGGCCCCGGCCAACACTCCCCGGATGGCAGTGGTCGCCGCGGCACCCACCGCAGCGGCCGCGCCCGTTCCGGCCGACCCGGCGCCCGTCACCATGGCCGGGATGACCGCGGCCACCGGCACCGCCGCGGTCACGGTGGCCGATCTGTTCAACGGGTTACTGGCCCCCATCCGAGAGTTCTTTGAGGGTGCGGCACTGCTGGTGCGCCGTGCCCTGTTCAACCAGGCCCCAACGGTGAGCCCGGTGCAGCTGACAGGTCAGGGCGAAGGGCCCATCACCGGAACCATCGGTGCGGTGGACCCCGAGGGTGACCCGATCGTCTTCAGCATCACCACCGAAGCCCGCTACGGCAGCGCGGTGATCGATGCGGCCGGCAACTACACCTACACCCCCGGTCCGGAATTCGCCGGCACCGATTCCTTTATCGCCACGGCCACCGACAACCGGTTCGGCATCAACCTACTGGATCTGTTCCGCGCCCCCGGCACGGCCGGAAATGTGGCGGTCAGCCAGGGGGCGAGCGCTGACCGGGTGCAGTTCCAGTTCATTTACGGCGACGGGGCGCAATTCTGGTCCCCCGCGGCTCGCAGCACGCTCGAATACGTCGCGACGACGCTGTCGACCACCCTGACGGTGGACAGCCCGGTCGTCCTGACCTACACCGTCACCGGGGAGTTTTCGCCGTTCTCGTCCACGCTGGCATCCGCCGGCAGCGATCTGACCAGCTCCGAACCGGGATTCCTGCAAACGGTGGCGCAGAACAAGATCCTGTCCGGAACCGACGCCAACGGATCAGCCGCCGACGGCACGATCAACTGGAACTTCGGACCGGGCTGGGCCTTCGGTGACAACGTGCCGGGCAACCAGTACGACTTCCAATCGACCGCGATGCACGAACTGCTGCACACGCTGGGCTTCCTGACCTACGTCGATCAGGCCGGCGCCAATACCGGGCGGAGTTGGACCGATTTCGACAGTCATCTCGTGACATCCGACGGGACCTCGGTCATCGGCGGCGACTACGTTTGGAACACGGCCTACAACCCCAACCTGACCGGCGGCAACGGGGGGCTGTACTTCGGCGGGCCGAACGCCACCGCCGCCTACGGCGGCTTCGTCCCGCTCTACACGCCGCGGTCCTGGTCATCCGGCAGCTCCTTATCGCATCTGGACGACTCCACCTTCGTCGGCGCCAACCAGCAACTGATGAACGCCCGCAGCGGTACCGGCCCGGGCATCAGGATCATCAGCCCGATCGAAGCCGCGATCCTTGAGGATCTCGGCTACTCCGTCGCGCCCGGCCCCGCGGCCTCGGCTCTGATGTTCGTGGGCCTGATCTTCCTCCGGCGCCGACATCACAGCACCGGTCCGTTCAGACCGGGAGACGGGACAGGGTTACCAGGCGTCGTATCGGTGGGAACGACACTGGATTCCGTTCCGGGCTGAATGACCCGACCGGGGCTCTCAACTCGAGGGTGGCACGGCCGGTTCCGGTTTGCCGGTGGCGGTCTCGTCGACCGCGGCGTGCACGAACCGCATCTTCTCCAGAACCGGAACCGGCAACACGAACGGGTAGAGGTCCCGCTTACCCATCGACCGGTTGACCATGTTCAGCGACCAGGACAATGGCAGCCAGATGTCGATCATCGTGTCGAACGCACTGGGTCCGAGCACCCGCGTCTGGTAGGTCGCACTGGCCGGAGCCAGACCATAGGCCGCCGCGGTGTCCAGGGTGCTCCGGATGTGCAGGTAGTGCGCGAACGTCTCGGCCCAGTCCTCAGCCGGGTGCATGGTCGCGTACGAGGACACGAAATCCTGCTCCCAACCGGTCGGCGGCCCCTGCTCGTAGTGCCTGTCCAGCGCGGCCTGATAGTCAGCCGACGGATCACCGAACAACCGGCTGAACTGCTGCACCCTGTCTGGTGAGGTCCCGATCAGCCGGTAGAAGTAGTAGTGACCGATCTCGTGGCGGAAATGTCCCAGCAAGGTCCGATACGGTTCGTCCATCTCGACGCGCAACTGCTCGCGGTGCACGTCATCGCCCTCGGCGAGGTCGACGGTAACCAGGCCGGCGTCATGGCCGGTAAGGACCGGCTCATCGGCGCTGGACAGCAGATCGAAAGCCAACCCGTGTTCCGGATCTTCGGTTCTGCCGGCGATCGGTAGCTTCAGTTCGTACAGTTCGGCGATCAGTCGGCGTTTGGCCCGCTCGGCGTCGGCGAAGGCGCCCAGAGCGGTGGCGTCGCCGTCCACCGGCCTGGTCCGGGTCAGCACGCAGGAGGCGCACAGCCGCCGGACCGGTTCCACCCGCACCAGCCAATTACATTCGGCCAGATGACGATTCGCGCACAGCTGATACAGCTGCGGGTCGACGCTGCCGTCATCCCCGGCTCCCCCGCCCGGGGCGATCACCAGGAATGACATCGCTTCCAGGGAGAACCCGACGGGGCTCTCGCAGGACAGGCACACCGAGTTCTCGAAGGCGAGGTGTTGCCCGCAGTGGGGGCAGGTGAAGTCACGCACCCGGCAGTTCCCCGTCGAGGGGGGCCACATCCACCGAAACGTCGATCACGCTGCGCTCCGAATCGGTGTAGATGATTCCGCGCAGGGGCGGGATATCGGCATAATCCCGTCCCCATCCGACGGTGATGTAACGCTCGTCGATCAGCTGCTCATTGGTCGGGTCGAACCCCAGCCACCGGTTCTGCGGGGTCCACACCGAAGCCCAGGCGTGGGTGGCATCAACCCCGAAGACCCGGTCCTTACCCGGCGGCGGATCGGTGGCCAGGTATCCGGACACATAGCTCGCCGCCAACCCGTGAGCCCGCAAGCAGGCGATCGCCAACCGGGCGAAGTCCTGGCAGACACCCTCACGAGCGGCCAGCACCGCATCGACCCGGGTGGACACCGTCGTGGATCCGGACCGGTAGGTGAAGTCCGAGAAGATCCGCGTGTTCAGATCGCGGATGACCTCGATGAGCGGGCGGCCGGGGGCAAAGCTCGGTGCGGCGTAATCCTTTACCGCAGCGGTGATTTCGGGTGGCCGAAGATCCAGGATGAACTCCGCCGCCAACGCACCGGCGGTACCGGTAGGCCGGGCGAGTTCCCACGGCTCCAATGCCGGCCCTGCGCCGTAGAGATCAGGTTCCGGCGGGTCCACCTCGACAACGGCAGCGCTGCTCACGGTTAGCGCACGGTGGTGCTGGGTCACCTGGAAATAGGAGCTCATATTGCCGTAGGCATCGCGACTGGTCGAGCCGTCGGCCGGCTCCGGGTCGATCACCAACTGGTAGGACAGACAGCGTTGCCGATCAGAATCCCGCGGGGTCAGGAAACCACGACCGTAGGAATTGGTCACCACATCTGAGTAGCGATATGTCGTTCGGTGGCTGATCCGGTAGGCCCGAGAAGCCGGGGCGGCACCGTCGGCGACGGCGGTCACTGCACGACCCGGAGTTCATCGGGCCCCCACAGCGGCTGCATGCCACCCGGCACCGTCAATTGGGTATCGGTGATGACGGTGGCCAGTTCCCGCAGCGCACTGTGCACCGCGCGCAGCAACACCCGCATCTCGATACGCTCGCCGTCCGGGCCGACCACCTCGAGTTCGGCGGGGTCGAGTCGGCGCAGCCGGATACTGATCTCCTCGACAAGACGCTCGGGGCGCGAAGATCCCGAGGAACCCGGCAGTGCGCGCAGGTTGGCGCGGATCCGCTCCAACTGATAGATCAGCGACCGTGGATTCTCGGCGTCGAGGAGCAGCAGTTCGGCCACAGCGGCCACACTGAACTGGCCCACTGTTCGCCTGCGGTAGACGACGGACGACTCACACGCCACCAGAACCGACTCGGTGATGGTTTGTTCGGGGCCGGAGGCGCGGGCGGTCACCAGGGTGGAATCCAACAGGGCGACCAGCCCGATACCACGTTCTATCCGTTTCCCGGTATCCATCATCGCCCAGCCCGCGTCGTGCACCATGGACTCCTCGGCAACCCCGGAGAGCGCCAACATGCCGGTCAGCGTCCCGGAATGCGCGGCCGCCATCAACGCGTCACCCCGAATCCTGGACTCCGGCGGCGTCGCCGACAGCTTCGACACCGCGCGGTCCACCGAGGCCAACACCAGCCAGGTGTTATTGGACATCTGATCGCGCACCCCGCGCGCCGACAGACCCAGCAGTTCCACCGACTGCGCCAGCGAACCGGGCCGGCGCCGGTCGGCGGTCAAGGACCACAGCGTGGTCGGGGCCACCGCGATCATTTCCGCGGAGTCGCCATCGGTCCCGGTATCGGTGCCGGTGATCTCGCCGAGCGCCCGCAGCAGGACCGGCACGCATTCGCTGGCGTCGGTGTACTGCCGATGCCGGAACTCGTGATGGCGTTCCCTGGTGGCGGTGAGCAACCTGGCCATCTGCTCGGCACGTTCGCCGTAGCGGCCCAACCAGAACAGATCCGAGAGCACCCGCGGTGAACTGACCGCACCGGCGCCGCGGCCCCGCACCGAGGTCATCTCCGGAGGCTGCTCTACCGGCGACACCGCCACCTCGGCTGCGGACCTCACCGGCGGCAGCACCCAGATATCCTTGGCCGCGACGCTGTCGAGCCTGTACCCGGCGGTACCGGGGGCCAGTACATAGCCCAGTCCGCCGATCATGGGTGCATAGCTGTCGCGCTGCGACACCGTGAACAGCCGCATACCCACCGGAGCCGCCGACAGACCGCCCGCGAAGTAGTCGGTGGGTGCTGAAGAGAACTGCGGCAGCTCCTGGCCGACCCACTGCCAGGGGGCGTCCTGGATGCGATCTGCCAGCTGGGCCTGCTGCTCGGTAGACAGCGCGGGCCCCACGATCGTCTCGCCGCCCACCGCGGACTTGATCAACAGCGATGAGAGATTGGCCAGCAGGTGCGAACGTTCCCGGTCGATCCCGCCCCAGTACATCGGCTCGGTGTCCAAAAGCGGGGTCTCATCCAGCAACAACCGCGCCAGGTCGGGCAGGAACCGCATCAGCCCCGGGCTTTCCAGGATGCCGCTGCCGAGGGTGTTGACGACGGTCGCCGCGCCGCGGCGTAACACCTCCACCAGCCCGGCCACCCCGAGCCGGGAATCAGCGCGCAGGTCCAGCGGGTCGGTGAAGTCGGCATCCACCCGACGCAACACCACATCTACCCGTTTGAGGGTGCCCAGTGACCGCATCCACAGCTTGCCCTCGCGCACCACCAGGTCGGCATTCTCGACAAGTGGGAAACCCAGGAGTGAGGCGAGGTAAGCCTGGTCGAAGGCCGTCTCCGAATAGCTGCCCGGCGACAGCACCACCACGACGGGATCCTCGGCGGCCTCCGGGGCCGCATCGACCAGCGCCAGCCGTAATGCCTGGGCGAAGGCCGACGCGGCGCGCGGGCCAATCTGCTCAAAGATGTCGGGAATGGCATTGGCGACGACGCGGCGGTCGGCCAGGGCATATCCGGCACCGGACGGTGCCTGGGTCCAGTCGGCGTTCACCCGGAACGAGCCGTCTGAGGCCCGGCTGACATCACATCCGTGCAAGAAAAGCCGGTGTCGGCCCGGTATGTCGATGCCGCGGGCCGCGCGGAGATAGCCGGGGTGGGCGAACATCAGTTGCGGCGGCAAGGTGCCGCTGGTCAGGGCGCGCCGTGCACCGTAGAGATCGGAAAGAACTGCATCGAGTAGCTGGGTGCGCTGGACCAGACCGGCCTCCACGGTGTCCCAGTCCGCGGGTGAGACCAGCAGCGGAAGAGCGTCCAGCTGCCAGGTCCCGGTAACAGCGGCAGCGGGTCCGTCAGCGGTCGGGTCGCCGTCACGATCGATCTCCAGATAGGTGATCCCCTCGGAATCGATCAGGCTGCCGACCATCGAGCGCATCTGTTCCAGCCCGGCCGAACCGCGTTCGTCGAGCAGTTGTCCGATTTCCCGCCATGCGGGCCGGACCGCACCGGTGGCGTCGATGAACTCGTCGTACCCGGGCACGGTGGGAGCGGTGCCGGTGGCCTGTGTCGATCCGTTGGCCGGTATCTCAGACACGACTCCGCGGGCGCGGGCGGCCCGATAATCAGCGACCAGGTGCCCGCGATCCGGTTCAGGTCCACCGCGAAGATCAGAGTCGGTGGCGGGGGACGACACGACCCACCTCCCGCTTTCCGCTCTGCCTGTCAACCATGGTCGTTTGCGGCCCGAACGGCATGCGGACCGGCGACCCTGTCAGCTCTGCAGCACAGTACGCACCCGGCGCAGATCCAGAATGCCCGGCGCGCCGATATCGGTGGATTGCCGGGCCTGCTTCTCCCTCAAATCGGCGAGGTCGATCCGCCCCGGGGTGAAGCCGTGCGCCTCGAAGCGCCGGCTGCGGCGCGATTCGGCCTCCACGGCGTTGACCGGTGGGGTGTCGTACGCCCGGCCGCCGGGGTGAGATACGTGGTAGGTGCAGCCGCCCCGGGAGGTGCCGGTAGACAGGTCGACCAACTCGAAGCGCAACGGGGTGTCGACGGTGATGGTCGGGTGCAGCGCGCTGGGCGGCTGCCAGGCCCGGTACCGGACCCCGGCCACCGCGACATCGGGGTTGTCGGTGGGCAACATCGGGATCGGGTGGCCGTTGCAGGTCACCAGATGACGCTGACGATCGGCGCCGATGGTGCGTACCTGGAGACGCTCCACCGAGGAGTCGACATAGCGCGCCGTTCCACCGGCCGAGGACTCCTCGCCGAGGGTGAACCACGGCTCGATCGCGCCCCGGAGCTCAATTTCGACGTGGTCGAATACCGCGGTTCCCACCCGCGGAAAGCGGAACTCGGTGAACGGGTCCAGCCAGCTGGTGTCGAACCCGATACCCTCTGCGCGCAGGTCCGCAGCAACTTCGGCGATATCGCGAATGATGAAGTACGGCAACAGATACCGGCCATGCAGGTTGGCACCGTGCCGAATCAGAGGGGCCCCCAGTGGCGCATCCCAGAACTTCGCCACCAGTGATCGCACCAGCAGTGACTGCACCATGGCCATCTGGCGGTGCGGCGGCATCTCGAAACCGCGTAACTCCAGCAACCCGAGCCGGCCGCGCGGCCCGTCCGGGCTGTACAGCTTGTCGATACAGAACTCCGCACGGTGGGTGTTGCCGGTGATATCGGTGAGTAGGTGCCGCAGCGCCCGGTCGGTGATCCACGGAGCGACGCTTGCGGAGCGACCATCTTTCGCGACGCTTGCGGAGCGACCATCTTTCGCGACGCTTGCGGAGCGACCATCTTTCGCGACGCTTGCGGAGCGACCACGCTCCGTTCTTGTTTCCTGGGATCCGGCCAGCCGGGCGATCTCGGCGAACGCGATCTCCAGTTCGTAGAGTGCATCGGGCCGGCCCTCGTCCACTCGGGGCGCCTGTGATGTCGTTCCGATGAATCGACCCGCGAACAGGTAGGAAAGCGCGGGATGGCGCTGCCAGTAGGTCAGCAGCGACACCAGCAGGTCCGGCCGGCGCAGCAGCGGTGAGTCGGCCGGCGTGATCCCACCCAGGGTGATGTGGTTTCCGCCGCCGGTGCCGCCGTGGGTGCCGTCGAAGTCGAACGACTCGGTCGACAACCGCGCCAGTCGCGCTTTCTCGTAGAGCGTCTGCAACTGCTCGTTCTGCTCGGCGAAGCTCGTGGTGGGTGCGACATTGACCTCGATCACACCCGGGTCAGGAGTGATCGACAACGACCGCAGCCGGCCGTCCGGCGGTGGGTCGTACCCCTCGATGACCACCGACCGGCCCACCGCGGACGCGGCCGCTTCGACCCGCGCGATCAGATCGACGAAATCCTCCAGCGCCTCCGTCGGCGGCATGAACACGAACAGCCGACCGTCTCGGACCTCGGCGACGACGGCGGTCGGCGGCGCGGTATCGGCATCCTCCACGGTCGCCCCGTCGGGCTCGGGATCGACCGGGAGTTCACCGTCGGCGGCCAGCGGATCGGCGTCGAACCGCTCCCGCGGTGGGTGCCAGCTGATCGAGTCCAATGGCAGCCGGAACCCGGCCGGGGAGTCCCCGTCGAGAAGCACGATCCGGCCTCGCCGCAACCGCCAGTCCGCCGACGCCCAGCCGCTGTCGTCATCACGCCGGTGCAGTGGCAGCACCCAGGCGGCTGGTTGGTCCACCGACTGCTCAAGCCTCGCGAGCAGCGCGGCGCGGTCCGAGGGGCTGTCGGACTCGAGATCGTCGGAGGGTTCCACGGCGTCACCGGCGGGCTGCCGCACCGCCGTCGACAACCTCATCAACGGATCCTCATAGGCCGCCCGAACCTGGGTGGAGGGTAAACCGAGATCGGCGGCCAGCTCGGAGAGCAACTGCTCGGCCGCAACGCTCGGAACCTGCTCGGCCTCACCGTCCCACGGGCCGGCCAGCAGAGCGGAGTCGCACCACAGGGGTTGACCATCACGGCGCCAGTGCAGCCCGATCTGCCAGCGTGGCAACGGCTCGCCCGGATACCACTTGCCCTGGCCGTACTGCACCAGACCGTTGGGCGCCCACTCCTCTTTCAGCAGTCCGGCCAACACAGCGGCCCGCCTCCGCTTGTGCGGCCCGTCGGCGTCGACGGTCCACTCCGGGTCGACCTGATTGTCGATCGAGACGAATGTCGGTTCGCCGCCCACGGTGAGCCGAACATCGCCGGCAGCGAGCCGACTGTCCACCTGCTCTCCCAGCGCAGTGATCGCATCCCACGCCGTCTCGGTGTACGGCAGCGTGACCCGCGGATCCTCGTGCACCCTGGTCACGGTGTTGGAGAAGTCGAATGTCGTCTCCGCCATCCCGGTAGCGCCGGTGATCGGCGCCGCCGAGGACGGGTGCGGGGTGGCCGCCAGCGGGATGTGGCCCTCTCCGGCGAACAGCCCGGAGGTCGGATCCAGGCCGATCCACCCGGCCCCGGGGATGTAGACCTCGGTCCACGCGTGCAGGTCGGTGAAGTCGGCGGCGGGCCCGGATGGACCGTCGAGGGCCGGCACGTCCGACGTGAGTTGCACCAGATACCCGGATACGAACCGGGCGGCCAAACCCATCTGGCGCAGGATCGACACCAGCAGCCAGGCCGAGTCCCGGCAGGATCCGATCCGGCTGGCCAGCGTGTGGTCCGGGGTCTGCACGCCCGGTTCCATCCGAACGCTGTAACCCACCGCTGCATTCACGGCGTGGTTGAGCCCGACCAGGAAGTCAATGGTGCGCATCCCCGGCGTGATCCGGTGGTCGCGCACCCACTGCACCAGCAGTTCGCCCGGTCCGGAGCCCTCCCCGTTCTCGTCGACCGGCCGCAGATAGACCTCCAGATCGTCACGCAGGTTTGCCGGGTAGCTGAACGGAAAAGTCTCGGCGAACTCCTCGATGAAGAAATCGAACGGGTTGATTACCTTCAGGTCGGCGATCAGCCCGACGGTGATCGACAGCGTTCGGGTGGGGTTGGGAAAGACCAGACGGGCCATGAAATTGCCGAAGGCGTCCTGCTGCCAGTTGACGAAGTGGTCGGCCGGTTCGACATCCATCGAGTAGGCCTCGATCGGGGTGCGACTGTGCGGCGCCGGCCGCAACCGCACCACGTGGGGGTGGACCTGGACGAGTCGGTCGAATGTGTAGCTGGTCCGATGCTCCAGCGCCACTTTGATTCCCACAGCGCCTTATCCCACCACACCCGGGCCCGCCGCGCAGGACACGGAGATTCTCGGTTCGGGGATTCCTGTTACGGCCGTGCAAATTAATTCACCCTTCGGCTTTACCGGGCGGCCGCACGCTGTTTACTGTGCGGGTCCTGTACGACGTCGGGGGTCCGCTGATGCGTTTCATCGATTTCAAAGCCAAGACACCCCTGATCGGGATGTCCATGGTCTTTCTCGCGATGGCGATCGTGGCTGTCACGGCCTATCTGCACATCGGCTGGTACTCGGCCGTCGGATACGCCGTCGCGGCCGCTGTCGCGGTATTCGGCTTCATCTTCACTTTCCGCGATATGCCGGAACCGCCGCATGACCCGGACAAACCCAAGCAGGAGGGGCCGAGCCTATGACCGCTGTCGCCGATCAGCCTGCCGAGCCCACCGAACCGGTGGGTCTCAGCAGCGAGGACGCCGGCTACCACAAGAGCCTCAAACCGCGTCAGCTGCAGATGATCGCCATCGGCGGCGCCATCGGAACCGGGCTGTTCCTCGGCGCCGGCGGCCGGCTGGCCAGCGCCGGACCCGGCCTGTTCCTGGTCTACGGCTTCTGCGGCATCTTCGTCTTCTTCATCCTGCGGGCTATGGGGGAACTGGTCCTGCACCGGCCCTCATCGGGATCTTTCGTGTCTTACGCCAGGGAGTTCCTCGGCGAGAAGGCCGCCTATGTGGCGGGCTGGATGTACTTCCTGAACTGGTCGATGACCACGATCGTCGATTCCACCGCCATCGCGACCTACTTTCGGTTCTGGTCGGCGTTCGACCACATCCCGCAATGGCTGATCGCACTGATCGCGCTGGGCGTGGTGTTGGGTGTGAACCTGGTCTCGGTGGCGGTATTCGGCGAGCTGGAGTTCTGGGCCGCCCTGATCAAGGTGGTGGCCCTGGTGACCTTCCTGGTCGCCGCAACCATCTTCTTGGCCGGGCGCTACGAGATAGACGGGCATTCGACCGGTTTCAGCGTCCTGTCCAACCACGGCGGACTGTTTCCGGTGGGGTTGCTCCCGTTGGTCATCGTCACCGCCGGGGTGGTGTTCGCCTACGCCGCGGTCGAACTGGTCGGGACGGCGGCCGGTGAGACGGCGGAACCGGAAAAGATCATGCCCCGCGCCATCAACTCGGTGATCGCCCGAATCGCGCTGTTTTATGTGGGCTCGGTTTTCCTACTCGCCCTGCTGCTTCCCTACACCGACTACTCCGCGGACGAGAGCCCGTTCGTCACCTTCTTCTCGAAGATCGGCATCGAGGGCGGCGGCACGGTGATGAACCTGGTGGTACTCACCGCAGCCTTCTCCAGCCTCAACGCCGGGCTGTACTCCACGGGCCGCATTCTGCGGTCGATGGCGATGAACGGCAGCGCCCCGAAGTTCACCGCCCGGATGTCCCGCCGGGGCGTCCCGTACGGCGGCATCTTGTTGACAGCCTCGATCGGACTGCTCGGCGTGCTGCTCAACGGCGTCGTTCCATCGATGGCCTTCGAGATCGTCCTCAACGTGGCCTCCCTGGGCATTCTGGCTTCCTGGGCCACCATCGTCATCTGCCAGATTCAGCTCTACCGCTGGTCGGAGCAGGGCAGGATGCTCCGGCCGTCGTTCCGGATGTGGGGGTCGCCCTACACCGGATACTTGACCATGGCCTTCCTGGCCTCGGTGCTGGTTCTGATGGGTTTCAACTATCCGATCGGCACCTGGACCGTCGCCAGCCTGGTGCTGATCATCCCGGCCCTGATCGGCGGTTGGTTCCTGGTGCGGGCGCAGGTGCTGGAGATCGCGCAGCGCCGCATCGGCGACACCGGCGCATTTCCCGTGGTGGCCAACGTGCCCCCGCCCAAGGACCGGAAACGACCACGCTGATCGACCCGTATCGGCTGCGAGCGATGCGCCGCCGGTCCATGCTGGTGATATGGCCAGTCTTCCGCGCCGGATCGTCTCGGGGTTGAACTCCACATTGCGCAGCCCGCAAACGGCGGCCTTCGTCGCCGGCGTGGAGAGCGGCCTGACCAGGCGGCGCCGCGAATCCCGACTGAAGTCAGGGGCCTTCCGCGGCGTGCAGGTGGTCGTGTACCGCGGTTTCGTGGCCGATGATGTCGCCCGGGTGCGTGTCCGGGTCACCGAGGCTCCTGAACTCCCCGGCGACAGCCGCATCCCGTACTGGGATGTCGCGCAGTCCAACCTGTACCGCCACGCCGGACTGCGGATCGTCGGTGCCGCGGTCGAGTTGCGGATCGGCGATCACACCGCCACCGAGATCACCGACAACCACGGGTTCGCGAACTTCGCGCTGTCGGTGCCGAAACTTCGGACCGGCTGGCATGACGTCCACGCCGAGACCACGCCGATCGAGGACGGTGAATCCGCCGTCGGCACCGGCCGGGTGGTCAAACCCGCGTTGCGGGCACCCTTTCTGGTCATCTCCGATATCGACGACACCATCCTGCTCACCGGCCTGACCGAAGGGGCGGCGATGGTGGCCCGGACGGTGCTTCGGGAGGCCAGTGAGCGGGCCGCGATCCCCGGAATGTCCGCGCTGTACCGCGGTCTGGCCCGGGGGATTCCCACCCGGGCCGGAAACCGGCGGCCGGCCCCGACGTTCTTCTACGTCTCGACCGGAAGTTGGTCGTTCTATCCGACGCTGCAGGAGTTCGTACAGTTGCGCGGCTTCCCGGTGGGTCCGATGTTTCTCACCGACTGGGGTCCGACCGAGCGTTATCTCCGCCGAAGCGGCCCCGAGCACAAGCGGACGGCCATCCGGCGGCTGTTCGATTCCTACCCGAGCATGCAGTTCGTTCTGGTTGGTGACAGCGGTCAGCGCGATCCCCTGACGTACGAGGAGATGGCGCGGGAGTTCCCCGAGCGGGTGTCGCTGATCCTGATCCGGCAGGTCGGCGATGATGACGACGAGCGCAACAGCGACCTGCGTTCGCATGCCGAGGCACTTCGCGGCGAGGGCATCCCGCTGCATCTCGTACCTGATGCCTCCGCCGCCGCCGGGATCGTCCACGGTATGGGCCTGTGCGATGACGAGACCCTGGTCGAGGTCGCCACCGAATTGCCGCCGAGGTGACCCCGCAGGGCCGCCGCGGTAATCCGGGTGGTGGCTATCCCAGCACGATTTCGGGCAGGGTGCCGGCCGGCGCGGTGGAGGCGAGGCCGGCGAAGTAAGCACCGGACCAGATCCACAGGCCGGACTGCAGCCGAAGCGAACTGCGCGCCAACCCGGCGTCCCCATCGGCATAGCCGATCATGCTGGAAAGAACCGCGGCCTTGCTGACCATCAGGTAGGCCGAACTCAACTCGACGAGCGCCTGATAGGAGGCCGGGGAGAACGCACCGGCCCGGGCAATGGCCTCCCAAACGACGCGCCCGGCGCCGGTCGCACCTTCCAGGACGGCGGTCCACAGTTTCATCTCCTGCCATCCGAGACTGGGCGGGGCGTCGAGCCGGGCGAGCGCGCCGTCATACCGGGTGGCGATCTCCAGCGGAAAGGCATCCGAACGGCAGCCCAGGAATCCATCGCAGGTCAGCGTGTCCTGCATAGACGGAACGCCGGCCGGCGGGTTCTCCAGCAGGACCTCCAGATAACCGCGGTTATAGCCGTAAAGGGCGAGCAGGACGGGCACCGAGGCGTGCGCGGCCGTCCGGGCGATCCAGTCGCTGCGGGTGGTCGCCGCGCCCATCAGGCCACCCGCCAGTGCGTCGAAGAGGCGGATCCCGATCGCCGACACGGTGAGGTCGGAGGTACCGGCGGTCAGCGCCGGTGCCGCGTCGGCGGGAGCCGGAGCCTCGCGCAGGTTGTCCCGCAGCCAGATGCCGCCGAAGTATCCCGATACCGCCAGGTTGCCCAATTGCAGACCGGCCCGTTCGGGCGTGAGATCGGGGCCGGCGAGGGTATCCAGGCTGGTGACAGCGAGGTCACCGAAGAAGAACCGGGGCGCGTCGGCGGCATCGCCGCCGTCGGCCACGTAGTCGGCGGCGACCTCGGCGATGGACTCCGGGGACACCGTGAACGACCAACCCCGGCTGACGGGGACCTGCGGCAGATCGACGGTGACCGGGGCGGCGCCTCGTCGGGAGACCCGGCGAGGTTCGGCGGCCATCGGCGGGGCGGGCGCCGCCACCGTCTGGGCGGGCGCCGCCACCGGCGGGGCGGGCACGTCACGGATCGCGGGGCGGCTGATCGCCTTGGCCGGCCGGGATGCCTGAACCGCCGCAGCGGCCGGCGGGAACCCGGATCTGCCCGGGCTTTCGGTAGCGGTCGGTGACGGTCTGGCCCGCGCCGCCCGGCGCTGAGACTGACCGCGGGCAGCCGGGGCCGGCCGCGCGCCCGCCGTGGACCGCTCGGCGCTGGTGTCGGACCCCGCATCGGGGGTGGCAGCGGCGGTTCCCGGCCCGACGGCGAGGACCGCAACACCCAGCCCGAACGCAACCGCAAGACCGCCGACGCGGCCGACAAACACCGCAGCCCCCATGTTTTCGACGCTATCAGTTCGGCAAAGATTGGAGCCAACGCTCTTTGCGGGTCGTGCCTATAGCTGCAGCGGTGACCATGATTGCGGCATGCTCAAGACTCCCCCGCCGGCACTGGCCGTGCCCGATCATTATGACCTCGACGATGTCGCGGCGATGCTCCGCGAAATCGGCGCCGGCCTGATCGAGGTTGCCCAACCCATCCAGGTCGTCGAGACCCGACTGGTGGACATCGCCGCGAGATACACCACTGAACCACTCGAGGTCGCGGCGTTCCCCACCATGCTGCTGATCCAGATCGGCGGCCGGACGTTTCGGCTCCGTCTGGAGGGCTCGGTTCAGCCGTCCGGCCAGTTCGATACGGCGGCCGATATCGACCAGATCGCCGATCTCGCCGAGGCCGGGGCGATCGACCCCACCGAGGCGGTTGCGGCGGTCCATTCCGCTCGCCGGCAGCCTCCGCGATTCGGCGCGGTCACCACCACACTGGGCTACGCCCTGACCGCCGTCGGATTCGGGATGGTCCTCCAGCCATCGTGGAAGGCGTTACTGGCACACGGTTTTCTGGGTCTGGTGGTGGGCGCCATCATGCAGACCAGTCGCCCGCTGCCCGGGCTGGGGCCGATCCTGCCGACCCTGTCCGCCATGGTTGTGACACTCCTGGCGACCTGGTTCGTCGCCGACGCCGCCGACAACGGCTTGCTTCCGGTGATCAGTCCCGCGCTGATCGCGACACTGCCCGGTATGGCACTGGTCGTCGGTTCCATCGAACTGGCCGGGAACAAGATCATGTCCGGCGCCAGTCGGGTCATCTACGGTGCGGCCCAACTGGGTCTGATGGTCTACGGCGTCGTGATGGGAGTCCAGATCGCCGGCCGGGTACCGCCCCAGCCCCAATCACCGTCGATGGGCGCATGGTCGTTTTACGTGTCGATCCTGGTGATCGCGGTCGGCCTTTACTTCTATTTATCGGCTCCGCGCGGATCCCTGATCTGGCTGCTGCTGACCATCGCGGTAGCCATCGGAGCCCAGAGCCTGGCGGGGCTGATGCTCAACGCCGCGCACTCCGGTTTCGTCGGTGCGATGGTCGCCATACCGTTCGCCATCATGGCGGCCCGGATCAAGAACGCACCGCCGGCGATGGTGCTCTGGCTGGCGGCATTCTGGTCCCTGGTGCCGGGGCAGTTGACCTTCATGTCCGTCAGCCGCGGCGCCACCGGGGACTATGTCGGCCAGGCAGGTCTGAGCGTCGCAGCAGCAGCCATCATTTCCATCGCGCTGGGCTCCCTGGCCGGCTGGACCGCGGTGAGGGCCATCATCGACCGTCCCGCTGTGTAAGCATTGCCCCGATGAAAACCTCCCGCTCGTCTCATGATGTCAAGAGTTCCCGCCGCGCTGTTCTGGCCGCGCTTCCGGTCGTCGCACTGACTGCCGCTGCATGCGGTGGCAGCCAAACCAGCCAGAATCAGAGCCCGAATCCGACCGGGGCTTCGGGCCCGCCTCCCATACCGCAGCCTGCCAATGGTGACGAAGCACTTGAGGTGCTGATGGCCGGTAACGCTCGCTTCGCCGCGCGAACACCTGCGATTCGCGATACCGCCGAAATAGATGCCATCTGGAGCGGCGGTATCGGGCAGAATCAGGCACCGTTCGCCACCGTCCTCGGGTGCGCGGACAGCCGCCTCGCCCCCGAGATCATCTTCGATCAGTTCGTCGGCAATATCTTCGTGGTGCGCGAAGCCGGCAATATCGCCGATTCGCCGACCAACCTGGGCAGCCTCGAATTCGGACAAGCTGTGCTTGGCTCGAAAATCATTGTGGTGCTGGGGCATTCCGATTGCGGAGCAGTCAAAGCCGCATTCGACAATGCCGCACCCGGGGGCAATATCGAGTCGATCATCGCCGCCATCCGGCCCGGTATCGCCGGGGCGGTCGACCTCGACGAGGCTGTCGATCGCAATGTCGGCGCCGTCATCGAACGGATGAGGCGCGACAGCCCGATGCTGGCCGCGGCCGAGAAAGCCGGCGCCGTCACAATCGTCGGAGCCGTCTACGACATCGAGAGCGCCAGCGTCCGGCTGCTGTGACATCCCGGCCGAACCGGCTAGTCCGGCGCGGTCACGAAGTCGATGAGTTCCTCGACCCGGCCGATCAGTGCCGGCTCCAGATCGGTCCAGTCCCGAACGGAGCCGCGGATACGTTGCCAGGCCCGGGCGATATCGGCCTGGTCGCGGTGCGGCCAACCGAGCGCCTGGCAGATACCGCGTTTCCACTCGACAGTCTTCGGCACCGTCGGCCATTCGCCCAGCCCGAGCCGCTCCGCTTTGACGGCCTGCCAGATGTCGACATAAGGATGACCGACCACCAGGGTGTGCCGGCCGCCGGAACAGCGGCGAACGGCCTCCGCGATGCGGGCCTCCTTGGATCCGGTGACCAGGTGGTCGACCAGAACGCCGAGCCGCCGGTTCGGGCCCGGCTGGAAGGTCTCGACAATACCGACGAGATCATCGACACCACCGAGATACTCCACGACGACACCCTCGACGCGCAGATCGTCACCCCAGACCTGTTCGACGAGTTCAGCGTCGTGGCGGCCCTCAACGTAGATGCGGCCGGCCAGCGCGACCCGGGCGCGGGCACCGGCCACCTTCACCGACCCCGAGGCGGTGCGCTCAGCGGCCTGCGGATCCGATCGGCGGGGCGGGGTCAGGATCACCGGGCGGCCGTCCACCAGGAATCCGGGCCCCAGTGGAAACACCCGGGTGCGCCGGTGCCGATCCTCGAGTTCAACGCGGCCACCCTCGATGCGGATGATCGCACCGACGTACCCCGATTGCGGATCTTCCACGACCAGGCCGACCTCGGCACAGCGCTCGGCCGAGCGGGTCCGCCTGGAACTGTGCGGGTCGTTGGCGAGCACATCGGTGCCATAGCGGTCGGTCACCCGGTGATCGTAGGGAAAATCCGGCACGTTGCCCCGCAACCGCCTGCGGCGGGTCGTCGGCACGGGCACGATATGGCCGGAAGGGAAAGGGGCGTGAGCCGATGGTGACTGCAGAACCGCCGACGACGAAGCGCAAGGAACCCCGCGGTCTGCTCCTGGGCGGTATCGCCGCCGGGCTGGCCGGGGTGATGGCCGATCTGCTCAGCCCGCTGTACGCCACCTCGTTTCACGAGGGATTCGGACTGAGCAACACCCAGGCCGGCTTCCTCGTCACCGCGGCGCTGGGGACTATGGGAATCGTGGAGCTGGCTCTGGCCCACTCGATCGGCAACCGGAATCTCAAACACACCGCCACCTACGGGATCCTCATCGCGTCCGCGGCGTTGCTCTACATCAGCAACGTCAGCGATAACGGATTCTGGTCGCTGTTGGCGGGAATGGTCGGCCTCGGCCTGGGATGCGGCCTGTCATTCGTCGCCGGCAACGCGGCACTGTCGTTCGCCAGCAACAGTGAGCGCGCTTTCGGGCTGCTGACAACCTGGTACATGATCTTCGTCTTCGTGATGATGAGCACGAATCCCTATCTGCGCCAGATCTATCCGATCGTCCTGCCATACGCGGCGATGGTGGCGGTGCAGGTGGTGTGCCTGGGCCTGATCTGGTGGAAGCTACCCGATACCGCGGCGATCGCGCAGGAGCGGGCGGCGGCAGCCCGCTCCGTGGCACAGCTGAACCCCGAGATCAGCACGGAACTCACACGCGATGCCCCCCAGCTCAACGTATTCACAACTGTGCCGCTTCTGCTCTGCGCGGCCGTGACACTGTCCCAGTTCTCCGTCGCCGGCCTATGGACCTTCGCCCAGGAATTAGGCGCCACCGCCGGGATGTCGGCCGAGGCGACAGCCAGCTTCCTCGGTTTCTCCCAGCTGATCGGATTGCTGGGCACCATGGCGCCGTGGCTGCTGGGCCGCTGGGTGGGCCGGGGCCCCCTGGGCGCCGCCGGCCTGCTCCTGGGGGCCATCGGCATTCTGCTGGTCACGCTGGTGCACACGCCGCCGGCGTACATCGCCGGGAACCTGGCCATCAATCTCGGCTACTGGGTGATCCTGCCGTTGGCGCTATCGGTCGCCGCCGACCTCGATCGGAACTCCGGCCGTCTCATCGCGGTCATGCTCGGCACGTCATCGATCGGCCTGGCCCTGGGCCCGAGCCTGGCCGGGCCGCTGCTCGGTGGCGCCGACACCACCGTGGGCGGTTGGGTGTTCGGCCTGATCGGCCTGATCGCCGTGCCGCTGATCATCGCGCCCGCGAAGGCCGGTGACCGGGCGGCCCAGGCGCGTAAGGACGAGGAAGCCGCCGAACTGGAGGCCGGTTACCGCTAGCCGAATCGCAGCCTGCCCCGGAACTGGAGCAGCAGCGCGATCGTGGCGGTCCACCCGGTCTGGTGACTGGCGCCGAGCCCGCGGCCGGTGTCACCGTCGAAGTACTCGTGGAACGGAACCAGGTCCCTCCAGTGCGGATCGGTTTGGAAATAGTCGTTGTCCCCGAGCGCTGCACGTCGTCCGCGCCCGTCCCGGACGACGAGGGCGGTCAGGCGCCGGGCCATCAAGTCGGCGATGGCCGCCAGCGACACCGGGGTACCCGGGTCGCCCGGGTCGATGACGGTGAAGGTGTCACCGAGAAAACGTGCGTAGGAGTCCAACGCCTGGACGAACAGGAAGTTCATCGGCAGCCAGACCGGGCCGCGCCAGTTGGAGTTCCCGCCGAACATCCGGTTATCCGACTCCGCCGGCTGGTAGCTGACGCCGTGGTCCTGGCCGTTCACCCGGTAGCTGTAGGGATGATCACGGTGATATCGCGACAGCGATCGAATCCCGTTGGGCGACAGAAACTGTTCCGGATCAAGCAGACGTTCGAGCATCGTTGCCAACCGGTCGGTGTGGACGACGGCCATCATGAAGTGCGAACCGTCGCCGCCACGCAGCCGCAGGCTGACATCGCGGTCGGTGTGCTCGTAGACCCGCGCCAACTCGTCAAGGCACCGGTTGATCGTGTCCAGTGCCTGCACCGATGTGGTGGGAATCGCGATCGCGGCGAACAACGGCACGACAGCCTGCAGGGAGAACACCTCCAGCAAGCGTTTTCCTCCGTCGGGCGTTTCGACGACATCGTGGTAGAAGCCGGTCCGCTCATCCCAGAAACTGACATGGTCGCTGCCCTTCTCCAGGGCATTGGCGATCAACCAGGCATCCCAGATCCACCTGCCGAACATGGCCAGATAGTTGGGTTCGTCACGGGACAGTTCGATGGTGATCTCCAGCAGATGGAAGATCAGCGCCGCCATCCAAGCCGTGCCGTCCACCTGGGCGAGTTGGCCGCCGGTGGGCAGTGGCAGGTCCCGGTTGAACACTCCGATGTTGTCCATCCCGAGGAATCCGCCGCCGAACACACCGCGATCGGAACTGTCTTTCTGGTTGAGCCACCACATGGCGCTCAGCGTGACCGACCGATAGACCTGCGCCAGGAAATCACGGTCCGCCGAACCGGTCTGGCTACGTTCGATCTGGTAAACCTGCCAGGCAGCCCAGGCGTGCAACGGCGGGTTGGTATCGCCGAAAGACCATTCATAGGCGGGAATCTGGCCGTGCGGGTGCTGGGCCGTGGACTGCTGAAGAACGAGAATCTGCTGTTTGGCGAACTCCGGATCGATCAACGCCATGGCGACACAGTGGAAAGCCAGGTCCCAGGCGGCGAACCACGGATATTCCCAGGTGTCGGGCATGAGGATCACATCGGTGATCGCGAAGTGCTGCCAATCGCTGTTGCGGCCCTTCCAGCGCCGCTCCGGTGGAGCGGGCTGGCCCGGGTCACCCTTCAGCCAGCGCCGGACCCGGTAGTTGTAGAACTGCTTGGACCAGAGCAGTCCGGCGAGCGCTTGCCGTTGGACCAGCCGTTCGTCCTCGCTGAGATCCGTCGCGGCCACCATCCGATAGAACTCGTCGGCGTCGGCCTGCCGCGCCGACAACACGGTGTCAGCGTCGTCGAACGGGCGCTCGACGCCGGCCGGGGCGAAACGCACAGTGACCGTCAGCGTCGCGCCGGCCTGCAGGATCGTGGTGACGTGCGCGGCGACTTTGCTTCCCCCGGTGGTGCTGATGGCGTTGCGATCGCCATGCACCACATAGTCGTTGATGCCGTCCTTGGCGGTTGCGGAGGTATTCGGGGTGCCGAACAGCCGCACGGTGTTGGTCTCGTTTTCGCAGAAGATCAGCGGCGGCGCCGCGTCGGTTGAGGCGGTCACCGAGAACCACCGTTCGCCGAGCTGCCGGTGGGTGGTCATCGCCGCCCCGGCACCGCATCGGGTGATTCGCGGGGCCGACTGGCCGGGATTCCACGACCAGGTGTTGCGGTACCACAACTGCGGCAGCAGGTGGATAGGCGCGGGATCGGGCCCGCGGTTGATCGCCGTGATGCGGCAGTAGAGGTCTTCCGGCGCCGCCTTGGCGTAATCGACCCGAATATCGAAGTACCGCTGCTGCAGCCATTGGTCACGCAGCGCATCGAACAGCTCGTATTCGCGTTCGGACTGATCACGGCGCTGATTGGTTGCGAGCAGGTCGGCGTAGGGGAACGCGTCCTGCGGGTACTTGTAGACCATCGACGCGTACGCATGGCTGGGCAGGTTGTCGGTGTAGAACCAGTAGTCCTTGGCGTCCTCACCGTGGTTACCCTGCTCATTGGTTAGGCCGTAGGGCCGTTCTTTGAGGACGGCATCGCGGCCGTTCCACAGCGCCAGACCCAGACAGATGATCTGGTCGCGGTCACACCAGCCGGCCAGGCCGTCCTCGTTCCACCGATAGGCGCGGCTGTGCGCATGTTCGAACGGGAAGTACGCCCAGGCGTCACCGTCGGCGCTGTAATCCTCGCGGACAGTACCCCAGGCCCGCTCACTGAGATAGGTGCCCCAGCGACGCCAGTCGGCGACACCCGCCTTCGCCTCGGCGAGGCGGTCGTGTTCGGCGGTGCTCATCGCCTCGATGGCTCCTTCCCCGTCGTGGTGCCCATCGTGATGCCCAGCGACACCACCGGACCGGCTACGACCGTAGGGTATGCGCTACCACCCGACACGGAGGATTCCATGCGCCGACCCACCGCCGTCACCATCGGACTGGCCGCCGTCGGCCTGTCGGCGTGCGGAACCGATGACGCTTCGACACCGGACACGACGACGACCACGAGCACGACCGCGAGCACGGCCGCGCAACCCGGCAGCCCGATGACGAGCGCCATGACCGACTGCACCAAGACCGCACTGGCCGAACCGGCACTTCAGGCCGCCCAGTTGCTGGGTCCGGACAATATCTACACCGTCGACGATGTGAGCTGTACCGACGGCTGGGGGGTGACCAGCGGCCTGCTGTCAAGCGCCGACAACCCGGAGATGGGGGCGCCGACATCGTTCGTCTTCAAGCAGGAGGGCCGGTTCTGGATCGTGCAGGACAAGGCCACGGTGTGCGGTAGCGATCCGAGCACCACCACCGCCCCGGCTGACGCGGCGATCCCGGCCGATCTCTTCCTACGCGGATGCGCCGCCGGCTGAGCCACCGCACGCCCCTGTGCGCCGATTCAGCCCCGGCCGCGGACCAGCCGCCCGGGCCGCGCACCGGTGTCGACCCCGTCGCGGCGGGTCACTACCCCGCTGACGATCGTCGCGCTGTAGCCGGAAGACCCCTGAACCAGCCGACGGCCTCCTGCGGGCAGGTCATAGACCATCCGCGGCGCGTGCAAGGTCAATCGGTCCATATCGATGATGTTCAGATCGGCTTTCTTACCGACCTCGATCACACCGCGGTCGGTCAGCCCGAACAGTGCGGCGGTATCCCGGGACTGCTTGCGGATCACGAACTCCAGGGACAGCTTCTCCCCGCGGTGGCGGTCACGCGCCCAGTGCGTCAGCAGGAAGGTCGGGTACGAGGCATCGCAGATCATCCCGCAGTGCGCGCCGCCATCAGAGAGCCCGAGCACACCGGCCGGGTGGGTCATCATCTCCCGGATCGCGTCATGGTTACGGTCGGCGTAGTTGAACAGCGGCAGCATCAGCATCGCGGCGGCGTTGGATTCCAGCATGAGGTCATACATCGTGGGCAGCGGATCCTCACCGCGTTCCCGCGCGATCGAGGCCACCGTGCGCTCGTCGGTGGGCTCGTAATCCGGCGGTTCACCCAGGACGAACAACCGGTCGATGGCGTACTGCGCGAAGGCGAACATGCCGTCGAAAAGCACGGTGGGATCGATCGGCAGATCCTCCTCGGCCAGGATTGCCGCCCTGACGGCGGGATCGGCCAGCCGGGCGGCCAACTCCTCGCGACCACAGCGGGCCTTCAGTCGCCGGTACGTGGGCCGGTGGGTGAAGGCGTGGTGCCCCGGAAAGCCGAGCAGCATTCCGAACGGCCGCACTGCGACCTGCGGGTACAACCGGCTACCGGCCTCGTGGGCCGCGGCCGAGAGATCAAGTTGCTCACGCCACAGAGTGGGGTCGGCGTCGACCTGGATGAGCGCGAAACTCAACGCCGCGTCGATCTCCTCGCCGAGTCGGCGCATCCACTCGAGTTCCTTCTTGGGGGCGACGATATCCTCGCCCGCGGCGCCCTGCGGCGCGAGTTCGAACACCGCGCCGCCGCCGGCCGATAACGCCCGGCCGAGCGCGAAGAGCTCATCCTCGGCAGCGAAGGTTCCCGGCACCGGTTCGCCGTCCATCGCGCGATGCGCCAATGTCCGCGAGGAGGAGAAGCCGAGCGCGCCGGCCTCACACGCCTCCTGCACCAACCGGCTCATGACGGCGATGTCATCGGCGGTGGCCGGCTCGTTGCGCGCGCCGCGCTCCCCCATCGCATAGGCCCGGACGGTGCCGTGCGCGATCTGGCTGCCATAGTCGACGGCGAGTTCCCGGCGGCCGATCACATCGAGATATTCCGGGTAGCTCTCCCAGCCCCAGGTGATGCCCTCGGTCAGCGCCGTCCCGGGGATATCCTCCACACCTTCCATCAGCGCGATCAGCCAGTCCTCGGTGCCCGGCCGGACCGGCGCGAAGCCGACCCCGCAGTTACCGGAGATCACCGTCGTCACACCATGATTCGTGGACGGCTCGAGAACGTCGTCCCAGCTGACCTGTCCGTCATAGTGCGTGTGGATGTCGACGAATCCCGGTGCGACGATCTTGTCCGTCGCGTCGATCGTCTCGGCCGCGGCGCCCTCCAGCGCAGGGTCATTGGGACCGCGGCGCCGAACTGCCACGATCGTGCCGTCCTTGAGCGCGACGTCACCGGTGAAGCGCGCGGCGCCGGTCCCATCGACAACGGTGCCGCCCAGGATTTTCAGATCGAACACCGCGGCTCCCGAGGATCGTGTACAAGTACCGCCTCAGAGCCTCCCAGGAGACCGCCGGGCAGACAAGGGTGACGTCCTGTCAGCGGGCGATCCGCTCCAGCAGGACGGCCACGCCCAGACCCGCCGCCCCACTCACCGCGGCGACGCCGTAGCGGCCGTCCCGGCGTTCCAGTTCCTCCAGACAACTTCCCACCAGGATCGCCCCGGTGGCACCGAAGGCATGGCCCATGGCCATGGTGCCGCCGTTGGGATTCATACGCTCCGGTCCGGCGTCGAGGTCACGCCGGAACCGCAGACACAACGCGGAGAAGGCTTCGGCGAATTCGAAGACCTCGATATCGGCGGGCCTGAGTCCGGCCCGGGCGATGACCTCCTCGACGGCGCGCTGACCCGCGGTGAGCATGACCACCGGGTTGACGGCCGTCGTGACCGCCGCGAGAACGCGTCCCCGCGGCGCGATCCCCACAGCTTCTGCGCTCTCCGCGGTGCCGAGCAGCAGAAGTGCTGCGGCATCGGCCATTTGGGGCGAAGTGCCCAAGGTGTGCAGGTGCTCGATCGCCGGAACACCGTTGAACGCGTTCAACGCGATCTCGTCCTGACCCTCGGCGCCCAACTGCGCGAAGGCCGGTGGCAGCGCGGCAAGGCCTTCCAACGTCGTTCCGGGGCGGACCAATTCGTCCTGTGCGAGACCCGGTCCGCTCTCAGACGCCGGCACCGCGACAACCGATCGGGAGAACACCCCGGTAGACCATGCCGCCGCCGCCTTGTCCTGGGTCTCCACACCGTATCGATCCAGGTCGTCACGCCGGAATCCCTCGATCGTGGCATTGAGATCGGCGGCCACGCCCATGTGAACCGACCCGACCGTCCGGACGGTGGCCGGGTCGGCCCACAGCGGTCCCCGGTCGGCGAACATCGGCACCCGGGAGACCGACTCGACCCCGCCGGCGACGGCCAGGTCCAGATCCCCGCTGCGTAACCGGGCGGCAGTCTGGGCGACGGCGTCGATACCCGAGGCGCAGAACCGGTTGAGAGTCACCCCGGGCACCTCATCGCCCCAGCCCGCCAGGATCGCCGAGGTGCGCGCGATATTCGCGCCCTGCTCGTCGACCTGCGAGGCGCAGCCCACCACCACATCACCGACCAGGCCGGTGTCCAGTCCGGTCCGCACGGCGAGAGCACCCTGAAGATGGACGAGCAGGTCGGTGGCGCTGCGGTCGGACAGCGAACCCTTTGCCGAGGCCTTACCCCGGGGAGTCCGCACATAGTCGAGGATCAGGGCTTGGCCGGGTGTCGCTTGCTGCACGTGAGCATCCAAACACAACGCCAGTGACCGCCGGGAGATGGCGATTGGCGCCTAGTATTCGGTCGTGGCCGAGCATCCCATCGTGGACCCCTACGCAACCGCCGCGGAACTCGGGTTGATGGTGGGGTTCCCGCCACCGCCCGATAAGCGGGTCGACCGTTCCAACGCGCTGATGGCGCCCCCGTACAACCGCTGGGCCTATCAGCATATGCGGACGGTCTATCCGTCCGCCCCGGTCCGCAACGGCGGCACCGTCCGACCGGTCACCATCGAGATCGACTCGGGTATCGACGATTTGACGGTCGCGCGCCCCGATGGCGGGGACGCTGATTTCCCGACCTTCCTGCGCCAGACCTACACCGACTCATTCCTGGTCACGACCGCCGATCGACTGGTCTATGAGCACTACGCCAACGGTATGCACCCCTGCCAACCGCATCAGATGATGTCGGTCACCAAATCCTTCGCCGGGCTCCTCGCCCTGACAGCGGTCGCCGACGGCCGGCTCGATGAGCGCCGGCCGGTGGTCGAGATCGTGCCCGAGTTGGCCGCCGCCTCGGCCTTCGCCGGGGCGAGTGTGGGTCAGGTGCTGGACATGGTGAACTCGATGGACTTCAGCGAGGACTACGCCGACCCGTCATCCGGCATCGCCCGCTACGCGCGGGCCCTCGGCTGGCTGGAGGCTCCGGCAGGAGATGACACCGGCGGGTTGTACGACTTTCTGGTGACCCTGAACAGCGATTCCGAATACCAGCACGGCGACATCTTCCGATATCAGACTCCCAAGACCGACGTCGTCAACTGGATCACCAACCGGGTCACCGGAAGATCGTTCCAAGACCAGCTGTCCGACACGCTGTGGTCGCCGCTGGGCACCGAGGCGGAGACTTACGTTCTGCTCGACCGGCAGGGCACCCTGGTCGCCGGTGGCGGGCTCAATGCAGGGCCGCGCGACCTGGCCAGGTTCGCCATGTTGATGCTGGGCGACGGGCTGATCGACGGCCGCCGCCTCGTGCCGGCATCCGCTTTGAACACCCTGGACAACGGCGGCAGCCGGGAGAAGTTCAGTCGGGGGCCCGAAGCTGTCGGCCCCTACGGCGGAGGCGACTGGAGCTATCGCGCGCAATGGTGGGTCCGGCATACACCGGGACGCGAGGCGATCACCGCGATCGGTGTGCACGGGCAGTGGATCTACCTGGACCGCCGGCACGGTATCGGGATCGTCAAGCAGTCCTCCCAACCGGTGTCCTCCGACCCCGACACCGATCAGTTCGTCCTGAACGCCTTCGACGCGATCATCGACCGCCTGGGCTGATTTCGCCCCGGATCGGTTTCGGGCTGGGCGAGATTCCAACGGGGACAGATTCGAACTGGGTTAGATTCGAGCTGTGGGTCAGACCGGGAAGGATGGCGGTGCGGCCCGACCTGCGCGAGCCGATGTGGACATCGACGGGTGGACGCAGCGGTTCGACCTGTTGTCCGACCCCAACCGGTTGGAGATCCTGCTCAGCCTGCACCGTGTCCCGGGTATCTGCGTCGGGGACCTCGCCGACGCCGTGGGCCGCTCGGAGAATGCCGTATCCCAGGCACTTCGCGTCCTGCGTCAACAAGGCTGGGTGACCTCGACCCGGGTCGGGCGCCAGGTCAGCTACCAGCTCGACGATCCGACGGTGCACGATCTGCTGCACTGGATCGGTGCCGCCCACTCCTGAAATCTGTGGGCCCAAACACCTGAATATCTGAACAGCTAGACAGATGATTGCCCCCGCTCTAGTCTCGCGTTCGTGACGACGGTGAGCACCGAGGCGATGCACATGAGTGATGGCATCGTCTCCGCGCCGACATCGCTGCTGTTCGGTGTGATCGCCGCCGCCGGGTTGACGCTGTGCGCGCGGCGCGCCCGCAACGAGCTCGACGAACGCACCGTCCCCCTGGCGGGCCTGGTAGCGGCGTTCATCTTCGCCGTCCAGATGGTCAATTTCCCGATCCTGCCGGGTGTGAGCGGCCACCTGATGGGTGGCGCGCTGGCCGCCATCCTGGTCGGGCCCTACACCGGGGCACTGTGTATCGCGATCGTGCTGGTGGTCCAGTCGCTGCTGTTCGCCGATGGAGGTGTGACGGCCCTCGGGACCAATATCACCAATATCGCGCTGATCGGCGTGGCGAGCGGTTACACCGTCGCGGTCATGCTTTACGGGTTTGCCGCGCGCCGGCGCAGCGTGGTGCCGGTCCCGGTGCTCGGCCAGGTCGCATTCCTGTCCGCCGCGATCGGTACCGTCTGCGCGGCAACGGGTTTCCTCATCGAATACGCCATCGGCGGTCAGGCGCCGACATCGCTGAGCGCGGTGGCGGGGTACCTGCTGGGCACGCATATTCTGATCGGCATCGGCGAAGGTGTCATCACCGCCCTCACCGTGATGGCGGTCGCCAGGTCGCGGCCCGATCTGGTGTACCTGCTGCGCAACAGCCGCACCGCGGCCGAGGTGGGCGCATGATCGGCGCACGTCCGAAGCCGGCCGGCGGACTGTTCTGGGCCGGTTTCGTCCTCACCATCCTGATCATCGCCGGCGCCGTGTCCTATCTGGCGAGTCCGGACCCGGACGGCCTCGACGCAGCCACCCGCCATGGCTGTGCGGTGATCGACCGCGACGGGTCCGAAGAGTTGACCGGGCAGTGCATCGCCCGCAGCGCCGCCGACCATCCGCTCGCGGGCTCACCGCTGGCCGACTATTCCCTCGGAGGTGCCAGCGGGACGGTCGGCCCGGCCGGGGTGGTCGGAGTATTGGTCACCGTGGCCGTTGCCGGTGGACTGTTCCGGGTGATCGCCCGGACCAGGCCGCAACGTGGCGTTCGCGCACCTGGAGACTGAGGATGGCGGCGGGACACACCCACCCGCTGTATCTCGACGGGACGTCCGTGGTGCACCGGCTTCCTGGCGAGGTAAAGCTCGTCGCACTGGTGGTTTTTGTCCTCGCGGTGGTGGCCACTCCCCGGGAGTTGTTCTGGCCGTTCGCCGTCTATGCGCTGATCCTGCTCGGCGGGTGGCGACTGGCAGGGATCCGGCTGCGATGGATCCTGCCGCGGATGGTGATCGAGGTCCCCTTCCTGGTTCTCGCGGTCCTGCTGCCGTTCGCCGAAGGGGGTGAGCGGGTCGAGATCGCCGGAATGTCGTTGTCGGTCGCCGGTCTATATGCCGCGTGGGGAATCGCGGTCAAGGGCACCCTCGGAGTGGCCGCGTCGCTTACCGTCGCAGCCACCACCCCCGCGCGCGAACTGCCGTTGGCACTATCCCGGCTCGGGGTACCCGCACTTCTCACGTCGATCCTGGTGCTGATGATCCGTTATATCGATGTGCTGGCCGCCGAAGCGAACCGGATGCGGATGGCCCGGCTGTCCCGCGGCGATTCGCCCCGCACCCTGCATCAGGCCGGTGCCATCGCGAAAAGTGCAGGTGCACTGTTCCTCCGGTCCTATGAACGCGGCGAGCGGGTTCACCTCGCCATGTTGTCCCGGGGCTACGACGGCACGGTCCCGACGGCTGTGCTCGGGCCCGGCGGCGCCGCCGGTGCGTCGGCCCGGGTGTGGGCCCTGACCCTGACACCCGCGTTCTTCGCCGTGGCGGTCGCCGCGTCGACGTGGATGCTGCGATGAACGCGGCGGTGCGCATCGCATCCCTGCGCCACGTCTACCCGGACGGGCACTCGGCGCTCAACGGGGTCGACCTGACCATCGGAGCCGGCGAACGGGTGGCGGTGCTGGGCCCGAACGGCGCGGGAAAGACATCGTTGATGCTGCACCTCAACGGTGTCCTGACGGCATCGTCGGGAACCGTCGAGATCAGCGGAATCCCGGTCGCGCGCAGCAACCTCAGGGCCATCAGGGAGCGCGTGGGGGTCGTCTTCCAGGATCCTGACGATCAACTGTTCATGCCGACCGTCGCCCAGGACGTCGCTTTCGGTCCGGCCAACTTCGGGGTGACCGGTTCGGATCTCACCGAGCGCGTGACGGCAGCCCTGGCCGCGGTGTCGTTGGCCGACCAGGCCGAGCGCAGCCCCGCTCACCTGTCCGCCGGGCAGCGCCGACGGGCCGCGCTCGCGACCGTCCTGGCCTGCCGGCCGGAGGTTCTCGTGCTGGATGAGCCATCGGCCAATCTCGATCCGGTGGGCCGACGCGAACTTGCCGAAACCTTGATGACCTTGGAGACGACTCTGCTGATCGTCACCCACGATCTGCCCTATGCCGCCCAACTGTGCAACCGGGCCGTCATCATGGACTCCGGTGTCGTGGTCGCCGACGGTGAGATATCCGCGGTGCTCGCCGATACCGAACTGCTGGCCCGTCACCGCCTCGAACTCCCCTGGGGTTTCCGCGTCGGGAAGCCGGACGGGCGGCCCGAAACGCTCAGCTAGCGTCACCGGAACACACCGCTTTGTGTCATGCCCCCGATCAGGGGCGTCGTATCCCGCTTGAGGAGTGGATCTGTGAGCCGCTACTGGTTCGATATTGGCCTGATCGCGACCCTGCTCCTGCTGAACGGAATATTCGCGGGCAGCGAGATCGCCCTGATCTCGCTGCGCGAGGGACAGTTGCGCGCACTGGAGCGCAGCGACGGTCGGCGGGAACGGGCCCTGGTGAGCCTGGCCCGCGAGCCGAACCGGTTTCTGGGCACCATCCAGCTGGGTATCACCCTGGCCGGCTATCTGGCCTCGGCCACCGCTGCGGTCACCCTGGCCCAGCCCCTGGTCCCGGTGTTCGGCTTTCTCGGCGGCGCCGCCGATGCGATCGCCATCGCCTCGGTGACGGTCGTGCTGGCGGCGGTCAATATCGTGGTCGGGGAACTCGCGCCGAAGCGGCTGGCCATGCAGTACTCCCGGCGCTGGGCGCTGCTGGTGGCCGTGCCGCTGGACAGGTTGGCCGCCGTCAGCCGGCCCATGGTGTGGTTGCTGGGTAAGGCGACCGACATCCTGGTTCGGCTACTTGGCGGCAACCCTGATGCGGCCGCCGAGCAGTTGTCACCGGCCGAACTGCAGGAGCTGGTTGCCGCTCACCGGGGACTGACCCCCGAGCAGCGCGAGGTGATCACCGGTGCCTTGGAACTCCACGAACGGGTCCTGCGGGAGATCCTGGTCTCTCGACGCGCGGTGGTGATGCTTTCGGCCGCCATGCCGGTGGACGCGGCTCTGACGATGCTGGCCGATTCCGGACATTCCCGGGCCCCGGTCGTACGCTCCCAGGACCTTGACGAGGTCGTCGGCGTCGTGCACCTTCGCGATCTCCTCGGCCGGCAGCCCTCGGTCGCCGACGCGGCGCGGCCCGCCCTGCAGCTACCGGACAGCCTGCCCGTTTCGGAGGCGTTGCGGCGGTTCAAAGCCGACCGCGAACAGTTCGCCGTCGTCATCGACGAGCGGGGCGGGGTGGCCGGAATCGTCACCCTGGAGGATGTGCTGGAGGAGATTGTCGGCGAGATCTACGACGAAACCGACCGGGACGTCCTGGCGGTGCGCACGATGCCCGACGGCAGCATGGTGGTACCGGGCAGCTTTCCGGTACACGACCTCCCCGACCTCGGTGTCGAACTCACCGACACCTCGCGCGGCAACTACACCACCGTCGCCGGTCTGGTTCTGGAGGCCCTCGGCCGAATCCCCGGAACCGCCGGGGACCGGGTCGACAAGGGGAACTGGACGATCGAGGTGACCGCGGTTGGTCGCAATGCGATCACCGAGGTTCGGTTGACCCGCCGCGGGACCGCGGAATCTGATTCGTAACCTCCCGGTACACCCGGACCCGCGCCAGGGCACCCATTCAATATTGACACCGTTACATTTCTTCAAGGAGGTTTACATGAGGCACCACCAGATCACCCGGGATATCGCCATGGTGCGGCCCTGCTCGTTCTACTTCAACGCAGAGACCGCAGCCAACGATTTCTTCCAGAAGAACCTGGGCGAGCGACACGATATCGTCCAGGCGAAAGCGTTGATCGAGTTCGACGGGTTCGTCGACAAGCTGCGGGGTAAAGGCATCAACGTCCACGTCATCGAGGACGACAATGCGGTGTTCGACACACCGGACAGCATCTTCCCCAACAACTGGTTCGTCTCCTTGGACGGCGACCGGCTTGTCCTGTGCCCGATGTTCGCCGAGGACCGCCGGCTGGAGCGCATCAAATTCCTGGGCGCACTCGTCGAGGCGATGGGACGCGAACACCTGCGGATCTACGATTACACCGAGCATGAGAAGGAGGGCCGGTTCCTCGAGGGCACCGGGGCCATGGTGCTCGACCGCGCGAACAAGAAGGCCTACTGCTGCCTGTCCGAACGCGCCGACGAAGGGCTGTTCCGGCAGTTCTGCAAGGATTTCGGGTTCAAGGCTGTGCCGTTTCACGGGTTCCAGACCTATCGCCAGCAGCGCGTCGCGATCTATCACACCAACGTGATGATGGCGATCGGCGAGAAGTACGCCGTGGTCTGCCTGGAGGCCATCGACGATCCCGACGAGCGCAAGCTGGTCGTCGAAGAGCTGACCGAAAGCGGCAAGGAGATCCTGGCGGTGTCCGAGCACGAGATCGACAACTTCGCAGGCAACGAGATAGAACTGCTCGGCGCCGACGATAAGCACTACACCGTGATGACGCACTCCACCTTCACCGTGTTGACCGATGAGCAGAAGGCCGAGATCGAGAAGTCAAGCGAGATCCTGGTCGGCGATGTACAGACCATCGAGGCCTACGGCGGCGGGTCCGTGCGCTGCATGATCTCGGAAATCTTCTGAGCCAACGGGATTCGCCCGGAAGGAGCACCCGAGATGGGCTCACCGTGGGCCGCACTGGCCCCGTTCATCATCGCCACCGCTTTGATGCCGCTGGAGCTTGTGATCACCCTCTCCCTGCTGGGCACTCCGGGGCGGGTCCGCACCGCCAGCGCCGCGGTCAGTGGAATGACGCTGGTGCGGCTGCTGCAGGGCCTGATTTTTGGCGCGATTCTGCATTGGGGCAGCCGCGATGACACCGCCGGCGGGCACAGTCGACTGGTGTCGTCGGTGGTACTCGTGGTCGCACTGGTGTTGCTGGTCACTGCTTTCCGGGAAATCCTGGGCGGCGGCGATCCCGACGATCCCCCACCGAAGTGGATGACCGCGCTGACGTCTATGACGCCGGCCAAGGCCTTTCTACTCGGCGCCGCGGTGATCCTGATCTCGGTCAAACTCTGGGTGTTCACCTTCGCCGCTCTCGGCATCATCGGCGATGCGGGTATGACGCGCGGTGCCAACTTCGCCACCTACATCGCGTTCATCCTGCTGAGTTTCAGCACACATCTGGCGATCATCGGCGCGGCAGCGCTCTTCCCGAACCGGTCTCAGGCGCTTCTGGACGGCAGTCTGCGCCGGCTGCAGGACCACAACCGGGTCATCATGATCGGACTGGGTTTGGTGTTCGGCGGGTGGTTCCTGATCAAGGGTCTACATGGCCTCGGGGTGTTCTGAGGAGGTCTGGGATCAGACCCGGCCGAGCTCGAACAGCGGGATCGTCCGGCGGGTCTTCGCCTGATACTCACCGAACCCCGGGGAGGCCGCGACCACCCTCTCGAACACCGCCTCGCGGTCCGCGGCGGGCAGCTCACGCGCGGTCACGTCGTACGCGTCGGTACCGATCTCGATATGGGCGAGCGGGTGAGCCCGCAGGTTGTGAACCCAATGCGGATTGGAATCGGAACCGGCTTTGGAGCCGACAACGATAATTCTGTCGTCGATGGCGAAATATGCCAACGGGTTCAGCCGCGGCTGTCCCGACTTGGCCCCGGTGCTGGTAAGCAGCAGCAGCGCCGTGTCCTCGAATGGGCCGCCCACCTTGCCGGCGTTGGACCGGAACTCCTCAACAATGCTGCTGTTGAACGCGTCCAAAGCGGCCTTATCGGCGAAGTCGGTCATACCTTTTCAAAGCTGCGCCGCCGGATGTCTATTCCCGGTGTCGGCCCCGAGGCTGCCCTACCGCACACCGCCAGGGCCCCTGTGCGGCACGATGGCAGCTATGCGACAGGCACTACTGATAATCGGGATCCTGGTGGCGCTGAGCGGCGCGTTGTTCACGCTGCAGGGACTCGGGGCTATCCAGGGCAGCGCGATGAGCAACACCACCACCTGGTCTCTGCTCGGGCCGGTGATCGCCGGAGCCGGGGTGGCGCTGGCGTACATCAACCGCCCTCGCAGCCATGACGACGATGAACGCTGAACGACGATGAACACTGAACGACGATGAACACTGACGACATCAAGCAGGTCGTGCTCGACACGGCCCGGGCGATGTATGCCCGCCAGGGCTATGTGAACACCACAATCAAAGGGGTGGCCTCTGCTGCGGGCGTGGCACCTGATCTGGTCCGACGCTACTACGCCAACCGCGAGGAGCTGTTCTCCGCGGCGATGCGGCTCCCCGCTGACCCCGCGACAGCTATCGCTCAACTGCTCGCACCCGGGCTCGACGGTCTCGCCGAGCGCTTGGTGCGGGTGACGTTGCGGATGCTCGACGAACCCGAGACCCGTGATCAGATCGCGGCCATGGTCCGCGACGGGGCGGGTGCGGCGAAGGCGACGGCACCGCTGCGCGAGTTTCTGGAGTCGGTGATCGTCGACCGGGTCGCGGCCGCACTGCGTGTCCCCGACGCCCGAATGCGGGTGACCCTCGCCATTTCTTATGTGGTGGGGGTGGCCGGGTCGCGCTATGTGTTACGCATGGAGCCCCTCGCCTCGGCCACCGAGGATGAGGTGGTGCGATTGGTCGCGCCGGCGGTGCAGATGGCTCTGACGGGCACCGCCCCGGCTCCGGTCAGCCGAGGACAGTCTGGGTAGCGGCGGCCGCGAGTTGGGCGATCCCCCGCCAGAAGCGTGTCAGCGGGGAGTCGGAGTGGCGCAACTGTTGATCTCACCTGCTTCGGCGGACACGCACCGGTAGCGATGCTGGGCCTTGCAGCGAAGGGGTCGTCGCCCACTTCACTGGTCCGGCAAGCTCCATGCCATCCACCTGTTCCAGGAGTTGTTCAACCGCGGTCGCGACTTCCAACCGGGCCAGATGGGCACCGAGGCAGAAGTGCAGTCCATGACCGAACGCCAGGTGGCCGGTCGTGTTGCGGTGGATATCGAAGGTGTCCGCGTTGACGAACTTTTCCGGATCGCGATTGGCCGACGAATAGAAAAGCAGCGTCCGCGCGCCGCGAGGAATCACGGTGTCGCCGATGCGGCGGGTTGTGGTGAGGGTCCTGCTGACCCACTGAACCGGCGATCCCCATCGCGCCGTCTCCTCGACCGCCGCCGGTATGAGGCTGCGGTCCGCCTTCAGGTCGGCGAACAACCCCGGGTCCTCGGCCATCCGGAGCAGGAGCATGCCGAGCAGGTTGGTGGTGGTTTCGTTGCCGGCGACCAGCCACAGGAATGCGTAGACGAACGCCTCGGTCTCGGAGAGTTCACCGGCGGCTCTGGCGGTCTGCAACCGTGTGAGCAGATCATCGGCGGGTTCGATCGCACGCTTGGTCATCTCAGCGGCGATGAGGACGCGGAACCGCACATAGGCGGGCAAGCCCGTCCCGATGACACCGATGATCTCGGCAGTGGTGCGCGGCCCGAAAATCCCGGCGAAATGCTCCGACATCGAACGGAACTCGGCCCATGTGCCGCGCGGGATGCCGAGCATCCTTGCGATGACGTTGATCGGCATGGGGATCGTGAGCGACTGAACCAGATCCACGACATCGCCAGTTCTCAGTGGTGCAATTCCGGCCTCAGCCAGCTCGCGGATATCGGAGGTGAGGGCGGCGACCGTACGTTTGTTGAACATCGGGGCGGCCACCCGGCGCAGGCGGGTGTGGTCGGGAGGCTGGGCGAAAATCACCGCACTTGCCCCGAAGGATCGCAGCAGAATCCCATCGGTGGAGCTGAACGCTGCGCTGTCTCTTGCGGCCGCATGAACGTCGTCGTAACGACCCAGCATCCAGACGCCGAGTTCCTCGTTGACGACGACGCGATGTTGCCGGATCTGGGCGAGCGCGGGATACGGATTGGCGATGTTGTCCGGCACGGTCGGATCGAAGGTGGTCCTCGGCACCGGTGCCGGGGCTGTGCGCGACTTCGGACGACGCAGGTCCCGGTAAGCCCCGGTGGCTGCGGGCTTGAGCAGATCGGTCACCGAACCGCGCGTTGCGGCCAGCAGTGCGGCCGGGGTCGCTCCGATCACAGCAGTAGACACAGCAGTAGACATAGTCCAGACGCTAGGGCGCGGGGGCGGGTCGACTGAATGACCGGTTCGGACAACGTTTTGATAGTTTCAGACAAATGCCTGGATACACTGCCCTGGACTTCGCTCGATCACCCGCTCCGGCCAGGCACGTCGTTGAAACCGCACTGGTGCACGGAATCGCGGCGCAACAGTGCCTTTCGGGTTCTGGCCTGACATTGAGCGAGCTCAGCGATCCAGGTACCTCGGTGCGCCCAGAGCAAGAGCTCACGGTTATCCGCAATCTCATCGGTTGCCTCGGCGACTCCCGTGGTCTCGGTGCCGAAGCCGGGTCTCGATACAGCCTGGCCGACACCGGTGTCCTGGGCTATGCACTCATGGCGAGTCGGTCATTCGGGGATGCGGTCGAGGTCGCGTGCCGCTACTTCTTCTTCACCTCGACCTACTTCACCCTGACCGCGCCGTCGATCACCGAGACCGAAGCGTCGATCGCCTTGGATCACAGCGGGGTTCCCGCCGATCTGCGCAGCTTCCTCATCGAACGCGACGTCGCGGTCTTGTTGGGATTGCTCCCCGCCCTACTGGGGCCCCTCGACACCCGCGTTTCCATGCGGCTCGAGCTTTCCGGCGCAGAGCTTCCGGCGATACCCGCCGAGACTCCACACCTCAGCCTGACCGTCCAACGTTCCACCCGGAACGCGCTCAATTTCCCGGTCGCCCTGTTGGAGCGGCCCATGCCGGTGGCCGATCCACAGACCGCCGCACTCTGCGTTCGCCAGTGCGAGGACCTGTTGAACCGCCGCCGCGTCCGGCGCGGGATATCCGCCGCCGTCCGGACCCGGATCATTCAGAACTCCCACGAGATTCCGTCGATGGCCATGATCGCCGCAGATTTTCACATGACCGAACGGACTCTGCACCGCAAGCTTGCCGGTGAGGGAACCAGTTACCGAGCACTGCTCGATGAGACGCGCGCCGCACTTGCCACCGAGATGTTGAACTCAGGGCTCACTGTCGAAGCGACCGCGCGCCGTCTGGGCTATTCCGAGACTGCGGGGTTCACTCGGGCCTACACACGATGGAACGGCCACCCTCCGAGCCGGCGAGGAACGGCGACAGCCTGAAGACCGATAGCAAGTCGGTCACCGCTGCCCGCTGTCTGCCGACAACGTGCACCAGACTCGCGCCGTGAGCAGCCCACCGAGGATCTTGTTTCGGCGATCGCCAATACAACCGTTAACGGCGAGCCCCTCTCGGGTGTGGACACCGCCTCGTACAACGTGATCGTGGCCAGCGCCGGACACGACCACCACCGCGGGCACTACCGGCAGCGAGAACACCACCTGCTGGAGTGGCCCGGGGTAACCAAAGCGGGCTGCGTTGACGCCTGCGCGATCAGCGACCCCGGAAATCTTCCGTCGCCGCTTACCGGTCGGCCCGGGGCGGCTACAAGCGCTTGATCCGGGCTTGGTAGCGGGCGATGTGCGCGGCGTTGCTGCGCTCGCCCCCATCACTGTTGGCGCTCTGCCACACCGGCGCGGTGTGGCCCCGGCGCTGAAGTTCAGCCACCGTGGCGGTGGCCAGTGCCTGCAGCAGCGCGCTGCCCACCACGGTTGAGGTGGCGGACACCGCGCTGGGGCAGCCGGGAATTCGCACCGCGGCGTCGCCGTCGACGCCGTAGTTGTCCAACACCAGCTCAGCGCAGTCGAGTAGCTTCTTTCCGCTCGGGTGTCGCGAACTGACGTGGCGCGAGAACTGCACCGAGGTCAGCGCCAGCACCGTGGCGCCGCGCGCTTCGGCTGCCAGCGCCACTTCGATAGGTACGGCGTTACGGCCGGAATTGGAAATCACCAGAACCACATCACCGGCCTGGACCGGCTCATCCTGCAACACCTGCTCGGCGTAGCCCGGCATCCGTTCCAGCCAGGTGGAGCGGCGCGCATTCACCATCACCGACAGCGGCAAGTCCAGAATCGCATTCACCGGCACCAATCCGCCGGCTCGGTAAAACAACTCCGCGGCCAACAGCTGGGAGTGCCCGCTACCGAACACATGCCAGATGCCCCCGGCAATGATGCAATCAGCAATGCGGCCTGCAGCAGCGTCCAGCAACGGTAGTTGCTCGTCCCGAACGCGCTGCAGGAGCGCGCTGACGGTGTCCAGATACTCGGACGGGTAGTGGCTCATGCGGGCTCCAGCGACGGGTTGGGCCGGGACGCTACGCCGGCCACAAGAGATTAGCCAGCCGGCCATCCCCCTGTGGAGGGAAACAACAGTGGCGGCGAATCGCGCCGGACTGCACCCCCGGTGTTCCGGCGGGCTTCCACTCCCCTGGACAAGCAGCTGACACTTCTAGCGGAATTGGGGCCGTCGATGAGCACGAACCCTGGGACTGGGACGCCCGTCGATCGACCGGATCAAGGCCGAGCCAGATGACACCGGATCGGTCGTTGACATCGGCGGCGGGGTACGGTTCGGCCATGCCGCTGCGGTATGTCGACCCCCACCGGAGGCGCGGGCGTGGACATCGGGTTGCCGAGAACTTCGGACGCTCACCCGCGGGTCAGTGGTTCGCGCGTCATGTCTCGACCCGCCTCGACCCCCTGCTCTACCGAGCAACGGGCGGACGTTTCACGACCTCAATGGGCGTCGTCGTGAACGCGCCACTGGTGACGATCGGCGCCAAGTCGGGTCAGCCTCGAGAGGCGCAGCTCACCTACTTCCATGACGGCCCCGATCCGATCCTCATCGCCTCGAATTTCGGCGGCCACAAGCACCCGGCGTGGTATCACAACCTGAAGAAAAACCCCGAATGCCGCTTCGGCGACGAAAGTTTCCTCGCCACCGAAGTAACCGACCCCAACGAGCACGCCCGCCTGTATGCACTGGCTGAAAAAATCTACGCGGGGTACGTCGACTACCTCGCTAAGACCGCGCCTCGCGGGCGCCGGATTCCCATCTTCCGGCTGACAGCCGCACCATAGTCCCCGACCGTATTGCCGCCGGCATTGGCGATACTGACCGGGTGCAGCCAATCACGCAGACCGCATCGCGCGAGGTCTACCGCAACGCCTGGATCGTGGTCCGCGAGGATCAGATACGCCGCCCGGACGGATCGCCGGGTATCTACGGTGTGGTCGACAAACCGTCGTACGCGCTGGTCATCGCCGTCGATGCCGACCGCATGCGGCTCGTCGAGCAGTACCGTTACCCGCTCGGCCGGCGGCGCTGGGAGTTCCCCCAGGGAGCCGCCCCGGGCCTGGCGGACATGGAGCCGATGACCCTGGCGGCGCGCGAACTGCGGGAAGAGACCGGACTGACCGCCGGCCAGATGAGGCTCCTGGGTCGGCTGGACGTGGCCCCGGGGATGAGCAGCCAGCGCGGCTGGGTCTTCCTGGCCACCGATGTGCGCGAAGGTGATCCTGATAGGGAGCACGAGGAGCAGGACATGCGCAGCGCCTGGTTCACCCGCGCTCAGGTGGAAGCCATGATCCTGGCCGGCGAGATTACCGACGCTCAGTCCATCGCCGCTTACGCCCAGCTTTTGCTCGTCGAGAAATCCCTGCTGCGCTAGGGATTCGAAGGCAGCTGCGCCCGCGCGCTCGGCATCGACGAGACCCGCCGCGGCCGGCGATCCTGGCGTTCCTGCACACCGGCCTGACCAACGCCACTTGAGCGAGCGGAGCACGCCAAAGCCCCGGTCCGTTTCAGTCCGGCAGCCGTCAGTAGGTGAGCTCACAGCCGACGACGCGCCGCGACCCAGCGCCGTTGCTGCGCGATGACTTTGCGAGTTGCCGCAAACACTGTCATGTCGGGTGCGGGCCTCCCGCTGTTCCCCAGCGCATCCAACTGCGCGTAGTACCAGTACTGGACGCCAAAGCTGGCGATAGTGCGCACGGTTTTGATCCTGTTGAGAAATGCCAGCCAGGTCGGAAACAGCGCCAGTTGCGCCTCAAAGCGCGGCAGCTCCGCCAGACCCTGCAGGATTTGGGCGGGCGCATCAGTCATCACACACAGCGGCCGTCCCACGCCAATGAGGTCGGCACCGCCGCTACCGATGGCCTGTTCCATAACATCGCGCCGCCGGAAGCCCCCGGTCACCATCAACGGAATAGAAACCTTTTCCCGCATGGCCAGTGCGAAATCCACAAAGTAAGCCTCGCGCATCTGCGTGGAGCGTGCGACATGTTGGGGTTCCTCCTCCTCGATACCCGCAACGCCCAATAATTTCGGTTGCTCGTAGGTGCCGCCTGAGATTTCCAGCAGGTCGACGCCCGCGTCTTGTAGCCACTGGGCCACCTGCAGGCTGTCCTCGAAGGCGAATCCCCCTTTCTGGAAGTCGGCACTGTTGAGTTTGACCGCCACAGGAAAGTCAGGTCCCACCGCCGCCCGCACCGTCTTCACGGTATCCAGTAACGCCTTAGCGCGATTGGCGAGTGCACCACCGAATTGATCAGTGCGCAGATTGCTGCGCGGACTCAAAAACTGCGACAGCAGGTACCCGTGAGCGGCGTGAATCTGTACCCCGGTGAAACCGGCCGCTTTAACGGCTGCGGCGCACACCCCAAAGCGCTGAACGACATCTTCAATTTCCGCAACCGTGAGCGCAACGGGTTCACCAAACTGGCCACCCGGCAAGCCGATTTTTACCGCGGAGGGCGCTTTCGGATGCGGATTGATCATTTTCTGTGTCTGGCGGCCTGCATGGCTGATCTGCGCCCAGAAGTGATTACCATTGCGGGTAGCGGCTGCGGCCCAGCGCGACAGCGCCGCATGCGTTGCGGCATCAGGCTCCCGATCAACAATCACATTGCCCGGGCGCTCAAGGTGGTCGCCGTCGATCAGGATGTTGCCGGATAACAACAGCCCCGCGCCGCCATCGCTCCACAGCCCATACAGCCTGTCCAGCTCCGCTGTGGGTATGCCGGCGGGGTCAGCCAGGCCTTCTGTCATGGCGGCTTTGGCGAGCCGGTTATGTAAGCGGGCACCGCAGGGTAGGGCGAGTGATTGTCCGAGCAGTTCCGACATGCCGGGATAGTAACGCCGCGTAAGCCCCCGACTGCGTGGCCGCGATCCAGGACCTCAAGCACCGCCCGATTACCCAGCTCGGACACCCGCAGCTCCCGCACCATGCCGGCCCCTTTCGCAGTCACCAACGACTACGAAAAACCCCCACCCACCACCGGGTGTGAGGCACCCACCGGAACTGTTGTCGCCGACCAACCGAAACCGCGCCCCCCAGAACCGTGATGGAGCAACCGGACCTCGAATGTCAACCATCAAGCGCTCGGTACGGTCCCGGGATCTGGCCCCAAGTAACCTCCAGACCCCCAGAAAACATCCTCTGAACTGGTCGGGCTGACAGGATTTTTAACCTGCGACCACTTGACCCCCAGCAAGTGGCGGCAGACGATACGCCCAGCTCGTCGGTGGGTTTCCGACGACCAGACGCGAGGCCTGACGGGCACCGACGCGCAGGTCGTTCAGCATCACGCGTGACGTGTGGTCCCAAAGTGGTCCCCGCAACCGCGCCGGACAGCATGCGGGAATCACTTCTAGCTGCTATCACTTCTAGCTGATATGATCGCCAACGTGCGGAAGTGGGAGGTTGATCTAACCCTCATCGAAGCATGGATCGACGGCCTCGACGACGAGGAATACGACCACCTGATCGCGGCGCTGGAGTAGCCGGAGGACTACGGACCGGTTACTTGTCTACTTGTCGGCCATTCGTGGACACCCTCGAAGGATCGGTGCACCCGAACATGAAGGAACTCCGACCCCGCGCCACCAAGGGTGGAGCCCACATTCGGGTGCTCTTCGCCTTCGACATCCAGTCCCGAGCGATCATGCTCGTCGCTGGAGACAAGGCAGGGAACTGGACGAAGTGGTACGCGACGAACATTCCTATCGCCGACCGCCTGTTCACCGAACACCAAGCGAAATTGACGCAGGCTGGCGCAGCCAAAGCCGCCAAGCCGAAGACAAGGAAAGGGAAGAAACAATGACCAAGCTCGATGATCTTCGACGTCGCCGTCCTGGCAATCGTGACCGCATCGAAGCAATCAAGGATGAGATGGATCGCGAGGTTGCACAGTACCGTCTTCGCGAGCTCCGCGAAGACGCCGGCTACACCCAGACCTCTCTCGCCGCAGCAATCGGCGTCGGACAGAACCGTGTTTCCCAAATGGAGCACGGAAACCTGGGCACTAGCCGGGTCGACACACTCCGCAAGTACGTTGAGGCCACCGGTGGTGAACTGGAGGTCACGGTACGGCGGCCGGACGGGTCCCGAGTCTTACTGAGGCTCTAGCCCGCTCTAGCCCGCTCTAGCCCCAATTTTTCGCGGCGGTGGGGTTCGTGGGTTCAGAGCCGCGGAAAATCGGGGGTAACAAACTCGTGGGACACTCCTGCACGTTGGGACACTCCTGGGGAGCGGTCCCAACTTAGTCCCAGACCGGCCACAGCCCCTCGAATACAAAACCCGCTCCGACCAAGGTCAGAGCGGGTTTTCGAGCGTCGGGCTGACAGGATTTGAACCTGCGACCACTTGACCCCCAACAAATAGGGTCAGCACGTTGCGCCTGCTCACGCACGGTATGCGCGTTATTCGGCACCCCCGGATCGTGCAAGAACGTGCAGGTCGTTCAGGAGCGAGCGGAACGCGTGGTCCCAAATTGGCCCCAAGCGGTTTCACCCGGATAGTCGGACTTCAAGCGGATCAAGCTGGCGAGACTAAACGTATATAGCTACTGTTATCTGTAGACGTTTCGTATCACGCCTATCTGGAGGAGGTGGAATCCATGAAGATTCTGACACCGGGCACCGCCGCGCAGTCCGGCATGTCGCGAAACGCTCTCTACCGCGAGGCGAATGCCGGCCGGTTACAACGAATCGCCCGCGGAATCTACCTACCGGGCGATGCTCCTACCGCCGACTGGGACCAACTCGAGGCCGCCACCCGGCGCCACGATGCCACGATCTGTCTGACCTCTGCCCTCGCCCATCACGACCTGACCGACACAATCCCTGCAGCGCTGGATGTCGCGATCCCCCGCGGTTCGAGAACGCCAGCGAGCACTGGAGCAATCGCGTGGCATCACTTCGATCGTGCGACATTCGACATCGGACGCAACGAGATCGCGATTGCGGGATCAACCCAGAAGATCGGGATCTACTCCCCCGAACGCTCGATCGCTGACGCGTTTCGCCTCCGCAGCGAAGTCGGATACGAACTGGCACGCGACGCACTGCGCGAGTGGCTTCGCCAGGGTGGCAAACCAACTCGGTTGATCGAGATCGCGTCCCGTCTTCCGCGCGCGAAGTCCCCAGTCCTGCAGGCACTGCAGATGCTCACATGACTACCGGCGAGGCAGCGTTCCGCGAGATCCAAGCTGCCGCACGTTCGACAGCGGCCAAGAGTGGCGGCAACGCACCGACGCAGGAGTACCTGATTCGGCACTCGCTTGAGTCCTTCCTTGACCGCCTGACCCGCACCTCCCACCACGGACACTTCGTACTCAAAGGCGGGGTTCTGCTGGCCGCCTACGGGGCGCGGCGTCCGACACGAGATGCCGACTCCAACGCCATCAGCGCCGACGTCACCGCTGAACATCTGGTCCAGGTCGTCCGGGACATCGCAGCGATCGACGCGGATGACGGAGTGGTGTTCGACGTCGACACGATCAGCACCCAGCAGATCCGAGGCGAAGCTGACTACCCGGCCTTCCGCGTCCGGGTCACCGCGGAGATCGGACCGTGGGCGGGAAGCGTGGTCTGGGACGTATCCACCGGAGATCCGATGGTGCCACCACCACGACTTGTCACACTCGACCGGATACTCGGCAACCCGATTTCGCTTCTCGGCTACGCACCTGAGACCACTATCGCCGAGAAGTGCGTCACCATTCTGGAACGCGGAATCGCAAGCACGCGTTGGCGCGACTACGTCGACATCGTCCAGCTGGCCGGTCATGGAATCGACCCCGACGCGTTACTTCGCTCGGCGCGGGCCGTCGCACTCCACCGCAGGGTCATCCTTGAACCTGTTGCACCGCATCTCGCCGGGTATGGCGCAGTGGGACAAGCGAAGTGGGCTGCGTGGCGCCGCAAAGAACAACTTGAGTCAGTCTGCGAAGAGAACCTCGACGAACAGATCAACCTCGTCATCAACGTCATCGACGCCGTCTTCGTTCACGGCCCCGAATAGGTGCAGGCGATGCCGGACTGAACGGTAGCTTTCATGCGATCACCAGGCGCGCAGGACCAGCGGAGCGAATCCGGCTGCCACGACTGCTTTGTCATCCCAAGGGCGGATGCCCCGCTCGACCAGCGGCACAATCCTGCGAAAGTGATCGACAGCCCTCTCCTCGGTGAAGAATCGGCAGTTCCATTCCGACAGCGGACAATCTTCGAATGCCGCCACCGACAACCCGAACGACGTTGGACGGGCGTTGAAGCCAGGCGACGGATCGGACCCCACCCAGTACACCTCAATGTGGGCTCCGCCTTCGCCGCGCCATCGATCGATCATGCAGTAGCTCGGGTCACGGCGCAGCCGCGCCCACTGAGCCAGTGTTATCAAATTTCCCGCGCGGTCGAAGAAGCAGGGAGAATTCACCGCTCCAATGGTTACGCTTGGCGGGGTAACAGGTTCGTCTTCATGCTCGGTCTCACTAGAGATCCGCCAGACAATTTGGTCATGGCCCCTTCGGGCTTCGGCCTCGGTGCAGTACGAGTAGTACAGCGCCTCGTCGCCCACAATCGAGTGAGTTTCGAAGATCAGCGATTCGGAATAGCCGTAGTTGAAGCTAAACCCGGTCCAGACCGTACGAGCCACTGAACCGTCGCCATCTCGCCAGTCCCCGATCGTTCTGTACTCGCAATTGCCACGCAGCTTCGCCCAGTGGGCGATCGAGATGGCGCGGCCCGCCCGGTCATAGAAACGGTCGCGTGGCCAGAAGTCCCCTTCCAACGAGTCGACGTCCGAGACCCAGTCGAACGACATGTCAGTATCCACCGCATCAGGAAAGCAGCGCCCTCTGACAACTTTCCGACGTCCTCAGCGGGACCTGAAGCAAGGATAATTGGAGATTCCAGAATTATCTCGCGAATTCTCTCGCAAAATTCGCAGCTCAGAGCCTATTTCACTGCGTCGGGCTGACAGGATTTGAACCTGCGACCACTTGACCCCCAGTCAAGTGCGCTACCAAGCTGCGCCACAGCCCGCGGCGCTGCCGGGATCGCCGGCAGCAGGTGGCTACATTACCGCAGCCCGGCACGGTCGCCCGAATCCGGCACGACGCCTCTCACACCGACAACAACCGGTACAGCCCGATCAGCCCGACCACCACGATCACCGCGCGCAGCGCGTCGGGCGAGAGTCTGCGCCCGTAACGGGCGCCCAGCCAACCGCCGATCAGGGAACCGGCGGCGATCAGGCCCACGACCGGCCAACTGATGCGATCGAAGGCCACCAGCGTGTAGCTGACCGCGGCGACGATATTGACGAGCAGCGCCAGGAGGTTCTTGGCGGCATTCATCCGCTGGACATCCTCGGGCAGCAGCGCGCCCATCACTCCGATCAGCAAAATCCCCTGCGCCGCGGTGAAATAGCCGCCGTAGACCCCCACCGCGAAGGTTCCGAGCACCAGGACAGCCATCCGGGCCGGGGAGACATGCCCGGTCGAGCGACCAGCCGCCTCGGCCCGCCGGCGCGCATACGCCTGAATCCGGGGACCGAACAACACCAACGCTAACGCCAGCATCAGAAGGACCGGCACGATCTGGACGAAAATCCGCTCCGGCAACCGCAGTAACAGGAACGCGCCGATCACCGCTCCGGCGACCGAGGCAGGAATCTGCCAGCGCAACCGCCCCCACTGCCCGGCCAGTTCGGTGCGATAACCCCAGGTTCCGGAGACTCCTCCGGCCACCAGACCGACCGCATTGGACATCGTTGCAGTCACCGGCGGGAAGCCCAGCGCCACCAGCGTCGGGAAGGTGATCAACGTGCCCGAACCCACCAGCGCATTGATCGCCCCTGCGGCCATCCCCGCCAGGGCGATGAGGACCATGTGTGCAGCCGACACCCGCGAACCCTACCCAGTCCCCACCGTCCGGCCGGCGCATCCCATACTGTGCCCAGCCCGGGAATGTGAAACCGGCAGCGACAGGGGCGTGCGCGACATGTGGCATCTCGATATCCCGAGTGAGAGCGAATTGCGATTGCTGGCGGCGATCAGCGCCCCTGCGGTGGTGTCCATCTACCTGCCGACCACCCCGATCAGCAAAGACGCTGCCGCTGACGCGATCGAGTTGCGCAACCTCGTCGCCGAGGCGATGGCCGAGGTTCGCCAGCGGGCCGCCTCACCTCGCGGCGATGACGCCTACATCGAGGAACAGTTACTCGACCTCGTGGACGACGAGGACTTCTGGGCACATCAGTCCTACGGGCTGGGCATCATCACCACCGCCGACGGTCAGTGGACATTCCGGCTGCCGCACAGTCCCGCCCCCCAGGCTCACGTCGATGACAAGGCTCACCTGGTCCAGCTGATCTCGGCGGCCGCCGCCCGCGACGCTCACGTGCTGTGTCTGTCCGAAGGCGCGGTCCGACTGGTCGACGTGGCCGCCGACCTCCCGGCCAAGGAGGTGCGGGTAGCCGATCTGCCCACCGACGCCGCGAGCGCCGTCGGAAAATCCTCGATCAAGGACCGCTCGCCCTCCGGCCGACTGATGGGCTCAGAAGGCAAGCGGGTTCGGATCCGCCAGTACGCCCGCGCCGTCGACGATGCCTTGATGCCGCTGCTGCGTGGCGACGAACGTCCGCTGGTGCTGATCGCGACGCAGCCGATCAACTCGATTTTCCGCCAGGTGTGCAGCGCTCCGACGCTGTTGGCCGAGGGTGTGGAGGCGAGTCCAGACCGGTGGAGCCTGCCCGAGGTCGCCGAGGCGGTCAACCCCATCCTGGATAACCATCTCGCGGAATCTGATGCGGCCCTTGCCGATCTGGTCGACGAACGTCGCGGGCAGCGACGCGCCACCACCGATTTATCCGATATTGCCCGCGCCGCCACGATCAGCGCGGTGGCAACCCTGGTCCTGGACCGCGAGTACGACGAGCGCGGCACCATCGGCGACGACGGATCGCTGAGTCTCGACCCGAACGGACCGGTGCTGGCCGAAGAACTCATCAGCCGGGTGGTGGCCAACGGTGGCCGGGTCATAGCGCTGCCGTCCGACCGATTACCCGGCGCGGCACCGATCACCGCGATTTTGCGCTACGCGCGGTAGCGCATCAGCCGTAGTCTCGGACCATGAACACACCCGAGCCGATCCCCTCCGCCGACGAAGCGATCGAGCGGCTGACCATGCCGCTGCTCGACGCCATGATGACCCAGCGGGCCGTGCGGCGGGTCCGGCCCGATCCGGTCGACGACGCCGTCGTGCTCAAGTGCATCGAGTTGGCACTGCGGGCCCCGACCGGATCAAACGGCCAGAATTGGGAGTTTCTGGTCGTCAAGGACCAACATGTCAAGGATCAGCTGGCCAAGCGATACCGGCAGGCATGGCTTCCCTACGGCGCCATCGGAAGACGCACCTCGGCCGGTGATGAATCCATGGCCAAGATCCTGCGGGCGGTGCAGTGGCAGGTCGATCATTTCAGTGAAATCCCGGTTCTCGTCGTGCCGTGCCTGCGTGGAATGCGGGCGCCGTATCTGCCCTCACCTTTCGTGGGCGAGACCTCGTTCTTCGGTTCGATTTACCCGAGTGTGCAGAACCTGCTGCTGGCCGCCCGGGCGATGGGCCTCGGCGCGTCACTGATCACTCTGCCGCTGTGGAGCGTCACCTCAGCCCGCAAGATTCTCGGACTGCCCCTGACAGTCACCCCGGTGTGCGTCGTCCCCCTCGGCTGGCCGCGGGGCCGTTACGGCCCGACCACCCGCAAAGCGGTGGAACACGTCGCCCACCTGGATTCCTATGGGAATAGGGCCTGGCTCGACTGAAGGTACCGGCCTGTCGGCGGGTCGGCTCAACGGGTAGTGGAATCAGAAGGCCGGCCACGGAAGCGGCTGCCGGCCATTGGGGGTCGGCATCAGCGGATTGTCTAGCAATGCGCGGACCCTGCGACGCAGCGCGTCGAACTCCGCCGCAGTGATGTTCTGGCGCAGTCGATCTCCGAGCGGCCCGGCCAGCCGGCGCTGCAACGTCGCAACGGAATCGAGGGTTTCGATATCGAGTGGCGCACCAGCCCACCCCCACAACACGGTCCGTAACTTGTCATTGACGTGCAGCGAGATCCCATGATCGACCCCGTAAACCCTGCCGTCGACACCGGACAGGATGTGGCCGCCCTTACGGTCGGCGTTGTTGACGATCACGTCGAACACCGCCATCCGGCGCAACGTCGGATCGTCGGCGTGCACCAACGTCACCTCGCCACCGGTGTCGTCATAGGCACGCAGAATCGAAAGATAGCCCGCCGGAACATTATCGGCGGGGCACAGATCCACCAGATCGGGTCCGGTGTCATCCCCGGAGTCCCCGGGTTGTTCCACCCACAACTGCAGCATGCCGGGCCCGGCGGGCCCTTCACGAATAATCGTGTGCGGCACGATGTTCCAACCCAGTGCCTCGGAAACGAGGAATGCCGCCAGCTCGCGGCCGGCGAGCGTACCGTCCGGAAAATCCCAGAGCGGCTGCTCACCGGCGACAGGTTTGTACACGCAATGAACAGCCTCGCCGTCTGTGCCGGCCTCGCACAGGAAGGTGGCGTTGCTCGCGGCCCGGATACGACCCAGGACGGTCAGATCACCGCGTAGCAGCACCTCGTGCCGGCTATCGGAGCCGGTCACGACTCGGAGTCGTCCTCGGCGGCGAGTGTCGACCCGCGCCGGTAGCCGTTCGCCCGCACGCACAGGTGTCCCTCCGGGTCCAGCGGCTCATCGCAGAGCGGGCAGGGCGGCCGGCCGGCGGAAATGATCCGGTTGGACCGGGCGGCGAACTGCTGGGCTGATTCCGGGGACAAGAACACCCGCACGGCGTCCGGGCCGTCTTCGGCATCGTCGAGGATGACCGACGCATCAAAGGCGGTGTCGCTGACGGCGAGCAACTCCACCACCACGCTATTGGCCTCCGCGTCCCAGCCCAGCCCCATGGTTCCCACCTGGAACTCCGCATCGACCGGGGTGAGCAACGGGCTCAGATCCTCGACCTCGGCCTCCGGTGGCAGCGGTGTGCCGAAGCGGCGGTTGATCTCCACCAGCAACGCACTGATCCGCTCGGCCAGTACGGCCACCTGCTGCTTCTCCAACATCACCGAGATCACCCGGGCATCGTGCACCGCCTGGAGGTAAAACGTCCGGTTTCCGGGCTCACCGACAGTCCCGGCGACGAATCGGTCGGGGGTGCGAAAAACATGGATTGCGCGGGTCATGGTTACTCCCAAAATACCGGCCGAACCTCACCCGGCCTCGGATTCAGTCCGTCGAGCCGCCCACCACGGCGTCTCCGTCCGCACCACCGTCCTCCGCCGGCGGCGGCGCGGTCAGAGTCGAGGCGAGCTGCGCGCCGGTGTGATTGACATGCAGAACGAAGGGTCGAACTGCGGTGTAGCGGATAACACTCATCGATGCCGGGTCGGCGGTAATCCGTTGGAAACTGTCCAAGTGGGTACCCAGGGCGTCGGCCACCACCGCCTTGATCACATCACCATGGGTGCACGCCACCCACAGCGCATCGCCGCCGTGCTCCTCACGCAGCCGGCGATCGTGTTCGCGCACCGCGGCCACCGACCGGGCCTGCACCTGCGCCAGCCCCTCACCCCCGGGAAATACCGCCGCACTCGGCTGCTGCTGAACCACCGACCACAGCGATTCCTTGACCAGCTCGCCCAGCTTGCGGCCGGTCCACTGGCCATAGTCAACCTCGGCAAGCCGCTCATCGATGACCGGCTCGAGTTCCAATGCGGCGGCCAGCGGCTCGAGGGTGCGCCGACAGCGCAGCAGCGGGGAACGGACGAGCGCCTTGATCGGCATATCCGCAAGCCGCCCGACCAACGCGGCGGCCTGTCCGATGCCCTTCTCGTCGAGTTCCACCCCCTCGGTGCGGCCGGCCAGAGTGTGCGCGGTGTTGGACACCGACCTGCCGTGGCGAAGCAGGATGACAGTCACCGGATCCTCCTCATATCGCAGCCACCGCACCGGTGGCCAGCAGAGCCATCACCGCGAGCGATAGGACAACTCGATAGCCGACGAACCAGTACATGGCGTGGTTGGTCAGGAAACGCAGCAGCCAGGACACCGCGGCGAATCCGACCACGAACGTGATCGCCACCGACACCGCCAATTGCAGGCCGGTGGCGCTCATTCCCTCGCTGACCGGGTTGAAGGCATCGGGCAGGGAGAACAGCCCGGAAGCGAACACCGCCGGAATGGCGAGCAGGAAGCCGAATCTTGCCGCCAGCGGTCGATCCAGCCCGAGTGCCAGGCCCGCGCTGATGGTGGCACCGGACCGTGACACCCCGGGTATCAGCGCCAGGCATTGGGCGAGGCCGACGAGTAATCCATCACGCCAGGTCAGTTGCTCAATATGGCGATCCTGCCGACCGTAGTACTCGGCCACGGCGATGACGGCAGAGAACACCAGCAGGGCGGTGGCCACGACCCACAGGTTGCGCGCCTCGGAACGGATGACGTCCTTGAACAACAGGCCCAGCACACCGATCGGGATCGACCCGATGATGACGTACCAGCCCATCCGGTAGTCGATGTTGTCGCGTCGCCCAGGGTCGAACAGCCCGCCGAACCAGGCTTTCACGATGCGGACGATATCCCGACCGAAGTACACCAGGACGGCGGCTTCGGTACCGAGTTGCGAGACGGCGGTGAAGGAGGCTCCGGCATCACCGTCGAAGAACACCCGCGACACGATCGCCAGGTGGCCGGACGAAGAGACGGGCAGGAACTCGGTCAGGCCCTGCACAATCGACAGGACCACCACCTGCAACCAGGACATCGACGCCACATCCACGCCGCTGACCGTACCCGCGGTATTTCAACGAATAAGAATCAGCGCACCGGCACGGCATCGGCGACCGCGTCGCGGACGGCGGCGGACAGGCTGCGAGCGTCATCGACATCGAGGTCGGACAACCCGCGGGCGGCAGTCGCCACCACATCTTCGGGCAGTGGAACCGGCCCGGCCAACCGAGGCCGGTAGACCTCGATGAACAATCGACCCCGATGGACCCTGAAAGAAAAACTGCGCCCGTCACCGAGCCACCCGAATCCATTGGCCGAAGAACCGGTCGTCATATCCTCGAAGACGAATGCAGATCCGTGTATTTGCGAGACCGCGGCCAGGGTCATGAACTCACCATAATGTGACTTACGCAGTCGCGGGCCCGAACCGCCCAACCTGCTGCGCAGTGTCCCGCCGGGTCCTGCACCTAGACTTCGACTGCCTCGACTGCCAACCCGACCGCTTAACCCGACCTGCCCGAGGGACGACCCGATGCCAGAAGCCGGAAATCGCATCGCACTGCTCAGCGCAGCGGCCGGCTTGCTGCTGGTCACCGCCGTCGGTGGCTGCTCGAAACTGACCGATATCCCGCCGGCCACCATCGAACCGGCCCGGGCGGCAGTTTCTCCGCGGCCGACTGCGGCCCCTGCCGGTCAGACACTGCCGTTCAGCGGGCGGCCTGAAGCGGTGATCACCGACGCGGTCACCGGATCGCTGGTGATTCTTGCCCCGGGTACCGATCCCGGGGGTCCGGGGACGCTGACAGTTCTTGACCGCTCCGGTGCGACCCGCACCGTGACGTTGCCCGGCCCGGCCACCAGCGTCATCGGAGATGGCGACGGAACGGCTTATGCCGCGACCAGGGGCGGCTTCTTCGCCATCGATCTCGACACCGGCGTACTTGACGCCGGTGAACCCGACGCCGGTTCACCGACCCGGACGGCGATACCGGGGCACTCCGATACCGACTTCACCGCGATCGCCCGCCGCGGTGACGGCAGGCTCGTCCTCGGCAGTGCCGACGGCAATGTCTACACCCTCACCGAGGATCTCACCGTGGCCCGCGAGGTCGACATCTTCGCCCGGGTGGATGCGATCGTCACCGAGGGCGACACCGCCGTCGTCCTCGACCGCGGACAGACTTCGGTGACGGCCCTGAACGTCGACGGCTCCCCCGCCCAGGCCCTGCGGGCCGGCCTGGGCGCGACCACCATCACCGCGGACCCCGCGGGCCGGGTCCTGGTGACCGACACCCGTGGCGGGCAGCTGCTGGTCTTCGGGGTCGATCCGCTGATCGAACGCCAGGCCTATCCGGTGGGCGGGTCGCCGTTCGGAGTTGCAGGGTCGCCGACGCTGGTCTGGGTGTCCCAGACTGCGACCAATACCGTCGTTGGCTACGATCTGTCCACCGGCATTCCCGTGGAAAAGGTGCGCTATCCGACCGTGCAGCAACCCGATGCGCTGGCCTACGACACCCCGAGCGACACTCTCTACGTGGTGTCTGGTTCCGGTGCCGGCGTGCAGGTGATCCGCGATGCAGGGGCCGGACGATGAGCGCGGCGCGGTACGGCCGGATGCCCGCCGCCTGGGAGCGCGAACTCTCCAAGGACACCTCCGGAGATTATGACTGGATTCCACTGCGGCTTCCGCCGGAGGTGACCCGGATAAACGCCTCAACGAGGCTGTCCATCGAGGCCGAGTACCGCGGCTGGGAACTGACCCGGGTGCGTCTGTATACCGATGGAAGTAGGCGAGTGCTGTTGCGGCGCAAAAAATCCCGATCCGACGACCGGGGAAACCAGTACCCGGCCGACCAGCCCGCACTATGATTTACCCCGCGGTGCGGCGCGCCCTCTTCCTGGCGCCGCCGGAACGTATCCATACGCTGGCGTTCGCCGCACTGCGCGGGGCCACCGCCACCGAGTCGTTTCGCCGCCCGCTCCGGAAGGCACTGGCACCTGGCGATCCGATTTTGGCAAGCACCGTCTTCGGCCTTCGCTTCCCCGGGCCACTCGGCCTCGCCGCCGGGTTCGACAAGGACGGACTCGGCGTGTCCGGCTGGGGGGCACTGGGATTCGGCTACGCCGAAGTCGGCACGGTCACCGCCCAGCCGCAGCCGGGGAATCCTGAGCCGAGGCTCTTCCGGCTTCCTGCCGATCGAGCCCTGCTCAACCGGATGGGCTTCAACAACCACGGCGCGGGCCAACTCGCGCTGAGGCTGGCCCGCCGTCACCCGGACGTGCCGATCGGAGTCAATATCGGCAAATCGAAGGTCGCCCCGCCCGAGCTCGCCGGCCAGGACTATGCCGCCAGTGCACGACTTCTGGGTCCGTTGGCCGACTACCTGGTGGTCAATGTCAGCTCCCCGAATACCCCGGGGCTGCGCGATTTACAGGCCGTGGAGTCGCTCCGCCCGATCCTGATCGCCGTCCTGGCTGAAACCTCGACGCCGGTGCTGGTCAAAATTGCCCCTGATCTGTCCGATGACGATGTCGACGCCGTCGCCGACGTCGCGGTCGAGCTGGGCCTGGCCGGCATCGTCGCGACCAATACGACGGTCTCCCGCGCGGGTCTGCGCACCACCAATGTCTGCGACCTCGGCCCCGGTGGCATCTCGGGCCCACCGGTGGCCCGGCGGGCGTCCGAAGTGCTGCGCAGGCTGTACGCCCGGGCCGGTGACCGGCTGGTACTGATCGGAGTGGGCGGTATCGAGAACGCCGCCGATGCCTGGGAGCGGATTACCGCAGGCGCATCGCTACTGCAGGGCTACACCGGGTTCGTTTACGGAGGTGGCCTGTGGGCCAAGCATATTCACGACGGCGTTGCCCAACGCCTGCACGCCGGCGGGTTCACATCGCTGAGCGAGGCCGTCGGCTCGGCCGCGGGCTGAGCCACCGGCCACGATCACGTCTGCTGGTAGGTCCCGTGGATGACGGCCCGCGCGATCGAGGTCATGAACAGGTTGAAGCCCAGGTAGGCCGGGCTGGCATCGGCCGTGAGATCCAGCTTCTCGACGCTCACCGCATGCACCGCGACGAAATACCGGTGGGCGCCGTGCCCGGCGGGCGGGGCGGCACCGACGTAACGGGGCAGACCGGCGTCGTTGCGCAGGGTTAGCGCATTTCCCGGCAGTACCGACCCGTCACCCGCGCCGGCCGGCAAGTCGGTGACGGTGGCGGGCAGGTTGGCTACCGCCCAGTGCCAGAACCCGGAGGCGGTGGGCGCGTCCGGATCGAACACGGTCACCGCGAAGCTGCGGGTCTGCTCCGGGAAACCCGACCAGCTCAGCTGCGGCGAGATGTCCTGGCCGCCGGCGCCCATCATTCCGCTTACCTGCTCTGTCTTCAGCGGCCGGGTGTCGGTGATATCGGTGCTGGTCAGCGTGAAACCGGGCAGCTCGGGCAGGAAGTCGTACGGGTTATAGGGGAAAGCCATCGTCGATACCCTTCAGGTCAGCAGTTTTCCAGGAAATGCTCGAGCACCCGGGCGCCGAACTCGAGCGCGTCCACGGGTACCCGCTCGTCGACACCATGGAATAGTGCCGCGAAGTCCAGATCCGGCGGCAGCCGCAGCGGAGCGAATCCGAAACACCGGATACCAAGGCGCGCAAATGCTTTTGCATCGGTACCGCCGGACAGCATATAGGGAACGGTGCGCGCGTCGGGATCCATCGCCAGCAGCGCCTCGTTCATCGCGTCCACCAGAGCGCCGTCAAAACTGGTCTCGTAGGAGGGCAGTTCGGTAATCCATTCCCTGGTGATGTCGGGGCCGATGAGTTCATCGACTTCCCGCTCGAAGGCGGCCTGCCGCCCGGGCAGCACCCGGCAGTCCACCACGGCCTCGGCGGTGGCCGGGATGACATTGGCCTTGTAGCCGGCGTTGAGCATGGTCGGGTTGGCGGTATCGCGCAGCGTCGCACCGACCAGTCGCGCGATGGGGCCGAGCTTGGCCACCGCACCTTCGATATCGGGCGAGTCGAGGTCGAACCCGTAGCCGGTCTCCTCACCGACCGCGGTAAGGAACTGCTTGACGGAATCGGTGAAAACCAGCGGAAACTGATGGGTGCCCAATCGCGCTACCGCCCGGGCGATCGCGGTGACGGCATTGTCCTCGTGGACCATCGACCCGTGCCCGGCCCGGCCGCGGGCGGACAGCCGCATCCACAGCAGACCCTTCTCGGCGGTCTCGATCAGATAGATCCGACGCTCGCCACCATCACGTCGCGGCAGGGTCACCGAGAAACCACCCACCTCCCCGACCGCCTCGCTGACACCGGTGAACAGGTCGGCCCGGTTGTCGACCAGCCACTGTGCGCCGTACTCTCCCCCGTGTTCCTCATCAGCGACGAAAGCGAACACCAGATCGCGCGGCGGGACGACTCCGGATCGTTTGAAGTGACGGGCCACCGCCAGCATCATCCCGCACATATCTTTCATATCGACCGCGCCGCGGCCCCAGACATATCCATCGGACACCGCCCCGGAGAACGGGTGCACGCTCCAGTCGGCGGCTTCGGCCGGCACCACGTCGAGATGTCCGTGGATGAGCAGCGCCCCGCGCGACGGGTCGGCACCGGCCAGCCGGACGAAGACATTGCCACGGTTGGGGGCCCCGGATTCGACGTATTCCGGTTCGTAGCCCACCTCGCGTAACTGCTCGGCAACCCACTGGGCGCACTCCCGCTCACCTTCGGTGGTCGCCGGATCGCCGGTATTGGAGGTGTCGAACCGGATCAGCGCGCTGACGAGACCGACCACCTCGTCCGCGGGAGAAGTCACGATCCTTTCCTACCATTGGGCGCCACGGTCGGCAGCACCGGACTCGCCTACCACATCGTTAACAGAATCCCCATTTACAACACGCCTAACAGCGTGGTTTATTTACTCCGATGAACTGTCGCACCCCGGTGATCACCGCACTGCTCTGCCTCTCGGTCAGCGGCTGCGCCACCACCACCGCCGGCACCGCGACCCCGGCCGCGACCGCACCGCTGACCACCGCGGAAACGCTGCCGTCACTGCTGCTCTCAGCCCCCGAGGTCGGATCGGCACTGTCCAGCGGCGATATGGTCGTCACCCGAGACGTCGACGCGCTCTGGGATGACAGTTCCCGCCTCGACGAAGGGGTCGATTGCCTGGCAGTAGCCGGTGCGGCCCAGCAGGCGGTCTACGCCGGCAGTGGCTGGACCGATATGCACGGTCAGGTGCTCCGCGAACCCCCGACCACACAATGGGCGCACTTTGCCACCCAGGCGGTGGTGCTGTTCCCCAGCGCCGGAACCGCGGAGGAGTTCTTCGCCCGGTCCCGGGCCAGCTGGTCCGGCTGCTCTGATCGCGAGCTCACCTACCCGCAGCCGCTGGCTCCCGAGCAACTCTGGTCGATCGGCCCGGTCGGCCTCGAGCGTGACGTCCTCGCGATCTCCCGGGTCCAGCGCGGGCCCCAACGGTGGTCCTGCCAACGGGCGCTGACGGTCCACGGAAACGTCGCTGTCGACGTGGAGGCGTGCAGCCTGGCCGGAACGACGTCGGCGGCGACGACGATCGCCAGCACTATCGCCAACCGGCTACCGACCTCCTGAGCGCGGGTTTGAGCCGAGGACTGTCGATCCGATAGCCTTAGGCGCCCGCCGCGGTGGGCTTCTTCAGGTCCGAGTGGCGGAATGGCAGACGCGCTAGCTTGAGGTGCTAGTGCCCTATTAACGGGCGTGGGGGTTCAAGTCCCCCCTCGGACACCCGCCGGGGCCGACTGGCCCCGCGTCATCGACGAAGCCGGTTGGAGATGATCGGTCAGACGGCGGCGGTCACGGCTGAGTCTTGCGTGCCGCGCGGCCCCGGGTGCGCCACAGACTCGCGACGGTGGTGACGATGAGCACCACGGCGATGAAGCCGATGGACATCTGCGTCGAGATCTCCGGCACGTTGACATAGGCGCCGTCGTTGATGAACCCGAGGGTGTTCTTGTGCAGCGCGTGCAGCACCAGCTTGATCCCGATGAAACCGAGGATGATCGACAGGCCCGCCGACAGGTAGATCAACCGGTCCAGCAGGCCGCCGATCAGGAAGTACAACTGGCGCAGACCCATCAGCGCAAAGGCGTTGGCCGTGAAGACGATATAGGCCTCCTCAGTCAGCCCGTAGATCGCCGGGATCGAATCCAGCGCGAACAGCAGGTCGGTGAAACCGATCGCGACCAGCGCCAGCAGCATCGGGGTGACGGCCCGCTTGCCGTTGATGCGGGTGAGGAACTTGTCGCCGTCGTAGTCGTCGGTGGTCGGCACGAAGCGGCGCACCAGCGAGACGATCCGGTTCTCACGTTCCACCTCGACCTCCCGCTCGTGGCCGCTCTCACGGGCCAGCTTGAGGGCGGTGACGATGAGAAATATGCCGAAGATGTAGAACACCCAGCTGTAGGCGTTGATCGCCGCGGCGCCGAGGGCGATGAAACCCGCGCGCATGACCAGCGCCATCACGATGCCGATCAGCAGTAGTTTCTGCTGATAGGCCCGAGGCACCGCGAACGAGGACATGATCACGGTGAACACGAACAGGTTGTCGACCGAGAGGGCTTTCTCAGTCACGTAGCCGGCGAAGTACTCGCCGCCGTACTGGCCACCCCACTGCCACCAGACGAAGAACCCGAAGACCACGGCAAAGGTGATGTATACCGTCGACCAGATCGCCGATTCGCGGAAGGTCGGATCATGCGGAACCCGCACATGGGCGAAGAAGTCGAAGACGAACAGACCCAGAATGACGACGCAGGTGATGACCCAGACCTGGGTGGACACGCCCATAGCGCGAAGTATTCGGGAAATAAGGTTCGTACGTCAAACCATGTTCGGCGCGCCCCGGCGGAGGTGCCGGGATCCGCGCCGCGCAGTCAGCGCGAAACCCAGCCAGGACACCAGCACGGCCAGGAAAACCGCAGCCTGCACATATCTCGTCGCATCCGCCGGGTAGATCGCCCCGGTGATGTAGTGGTCGATGAAACCGGCCGAACTCAGCGGCGCCATCCCCGCCCGCGGACGGGCCCACTGCTCAAGTGCGGTCAATGGGCACCAGAGGCCAACGGTCACACTGGCCGTCCCCCACATCACCGCCGGCAGATGCAACCAGATGCTGCGCCGCCACCGCAGCGCCAGGAAACCGCCCGTGGGCAGATAGACAAGGAAGGCGAAGTGAGCGGCGGCGACTAGCAACACCAACGCGACATAGACCGGCCGCATAATTCGAGCCTACCGAGAACATGTGGCGCAGACGTAGCGTGAACGGGTGCCAGCGGTGCTGTTCGTCCTCAATGACCCGTCGGCGCCGGAGGCGGTGCTGGGCGAGGCGTTCGCCGAGTGCGGTTTCGATATCAGCACCTTCACTGTGGTGCCGCCCGACCGTGTCGACGATCCGGCGCTCGATACCGCCTTCCCGGATCCCCGCGACTATGACGTCATCGCCCCCCTGGGCGCGCGCTGGGCGGTCTACGACGATCGGATCGCCCGGCGCTGGGTGGCTGGTGAGATCGAGATGGTGCGCCATGCGCTGTCCGAGGGTGTGGGGGTGTTCGGGGTGTGTTTCGGGGCACAGTTGCTCGCGCAGGCGCTCGGCGGCACCGTCGCCCGGTCACCGCGGCCGGAGATCGGCTGGCATCAGGTGTCTAGCGCGAAACCCGAACTGCTGCCCGGCGGCCCGTGGTTCCAATGGCATTTCGATCGCTTCACACTGCCGCCGGATGCCGTCGAGATCGCCCGTAACGCCTGCGCCCCCCAGGCTTTCCTCCAGGGCCGCGCGCTGGGAGTCCAATTTCACCCCGAGGTGGACCATGACCTGGTGGAACGCTGGATGACCGAGGACGATGGCGCCGAGATCACCCGACTGGGCCTGCGGCCCGACACTGTCCGCGCCGACACCGCAGCCAACGTCGAGGATGCCGGCCGGCGGCTACGACTGCTGGTCCGTGGGTTTGCCGACATGCTCGCCCAGGATGGCCTCGACGACGTCGGCGGCCGCCGGTAGCGCGGCGGCGACCGCCGGACTCAAACCCTCACCGTGCCCGGTGTCGGTGATATCGATGGTGACCACCACCAACGCAGCTGGAAACCGCCCCAGTGCTCGTCCCAACTCGTAGGTTTGCCGCAGGCCGAGATCATGCGAGCTCACCGGGGCGGACTCGTTCAGGTCGGCGATGGCGCAGCGTCGAATCCGGCCCGGCTCAGCACCATCGGCGGCATCGACAAGCACTGCCAGCCCGGTCCCCGCCCAGGCGTCCAGAATCGCCGACGGCTCTGCTGCGCAGATCAGCGCCGGCACACCGCGGGCGGCCAGCTCAGCCGCCACCGCCGGCCCGATTCCATCATCACGGCGAAACTCGTTGCCGATCCCGATAACGACACAATCTGCCGACGACGGACTCAACGCCGGTCCACTGTCACCGTCAGGAAGTGGGTGGAGCACGAGATGCAGGGGTCGTAATTGCGGATGGTTCGTTCGCACATCGCGGTGAGCGCCGCATCGTCGAGTCCGGCATCGTCTTCCACCACCCGGACCAGGTCGTTTTCGATGGCCGCCTGATTCTGGGAGGTCGGCGGGATGATCTCCGCGGCCTTGACCAGACCGGCCTCGTCGATCTCATAGCGGTGATAGAGCAGCCCGCGCGGTGCCTCGCTGACGCCGTGGCCCACACCGGGCCGGGCTTCGACATCGACGAAAGGCCGCGACGGCCGCACGTAGCCGTCGATGATCCGCAACGCCTCATCGACCGCGTAGACCACCTCGACCGCCCGAACCACAATGCTCCGGAACGGGTTTCGGCATTCGCGTGACAAACCGGCAGCGGTGGCCGCCTCTTGGGCCAGCGGGGAGAGTTGCCGGTGGTTCAGCGAGTAGCGGGCCAGCGGGCCGGTCAGGTGGCGGCCGCCGTCGAGGGTGGCGTGCAGGGCGGTCGAGTGCGGCACCTGGGTCTCGCGGACATGCTCGCTGAACTCGGCCACCTCGAACGCCGGCCCGGCACTGCGCGCGATCACCCCGTTCTCGATGGCGTAGGCCGGACCGGTCAGCGCCAGCAGTTCGTGCTCGACCCGCAGTTCAGGAAAGTCGAAACCGGCCACCCAGGTGACGGTCGCCAAAGCATCATCGAGGGCGCGCCGCAACTGCTCGGCCAGCGACACGAGATCAGCGCGGTCCGGAACCGAGTAGAAGCCGCCGAGTCGGACATTGATCGGATGAATCGATCGGCCACCGACCGCTTCCATCAACCGGTTCCCGGCTTTTTTCAGCGCCAGCCCCCGCTCCACCGCCGCACGGTGATCCCGCGCCACCGTGAAAATATCCGGTGCACCGAGGAAATCCGGCGCGTGCAACATGTAGATGTGCAGTGCGTGGCTGTGAATCCACTCACCGCAGTACAGCAGCCGCCGCAAGGCAATGAGTTCCGGATCCAGCGTTGCCCCGCAGGCGTCCTCGATGGCATTACACGCACTGACCTGATAAGCCACCGGGCAGATACCGCAGATCCGGGCGGTGAGATCCGGCGGTTCGGTATATGCCCTACCACGCAGGAAGGCCTCGAAGAACCGTGGCGGCTCGTAGATATTGAGTTCGACACGTTCGGGCACGCCGTTGCGCAACTCGACGTGCAGAGCGCCCTCCCCCTCGACCCGGGTGAGGGCGCCGACCCGCAGGGTGCGCCGCGACCCGCTCACTGGCCGGTCCGTTCGGCGTCCCGGTCGTCCCCGCGGGCATCGTGGAACTGCGTGACGTTGAATGTGCTGAGGACCCGATCGACGTCGCCGGCGGACATTCCGTCGCGGCGCAACAGCGGAATCGTGGCGCCCAGATTGGGGGTGGCCATCGGGCCGAAACATCCGTAACAGCCGCGGTGGTGCCGGGGACACAGCGCCCCGCAGCCGGCATGTGTGACCGGGCCCAGGCAGGCGATCCCCTCGGCAACGGTCACACAACTGACGCCGGCCCGTTTGCATTCGGTGCATACGGTCGCCGAGGGCAGTCGCGGTTTGCGGCCGACCAGCAGCGCGGCGAGCGTATCGAGGAGTTGGCCGCGGTCGATCGGACAACCGCGCAGTTCATAGTCGACCGGTACGTGCGCCGAGGCCGGCGTGGAGGTAGCCAGTGTGTCGATATAGTCCGGCCGGGCGTACACGACCGAGGCGAACTCGGCGACATCGGCGAAATTGCGCAACGCCTGGATACCGCCCGCGGTGGCACAGGCGCCGATCGTCACCAAAACACCGGACTGCTCGCGAATCTCGTGAATCCGGCGTTCATCTGCCGGGGTGGTCACCGAGCCCTCGACCAGCGATACGTCATAGGGTCCATCCATCACCGCACTCGATGCCTCGGCGAACGCGGCGATCTGAACCTGCTCAGCCAGGGTCAGCAGCTCGTCCTCGCAGTCGAGCAGGGTGAGTTGGCAACCGTCGCACGAGGCAAACTTCCAAACCGCCAAGGTAGGCATCTACAGTTCCTCAACTTCCAGCAGGGGCCGGGCCACGTCGTAGCCCACCACCGGGCCGTCGCGGCACAACAGCAGTGGACCGAGCTGGCAATGCCCGCACCACCCCATGCCGCACTGCATATTTCGCTCTAATGAGACTCGGATATTCTGTGCTGCAATCTTTTTAGCGGCCAGCACCGCCGCGCTGGAGCGCATCATCGGCTCCGGTCCGCACAGGAAAGCCGTTGTCCGATCAGGCTGAAACGTCATCTGGTGCAGCGGCTCGGTGACAAATCCGACTTCCCCGGACCACCCCCGGGCCGGTACATCCACGGTCAGATATGTCTCCATCCGCGGATCGGACCGCCAGGCTTGGAGTTCCTCGCGGTACAGAAAGTCCTCCTGCGTGCGGGCACCGGCGATCACCACCACCCGCCCGTAACGCTCGCGGTCAGCCAGCGCCCCGAGTACCACCGGTCGCAGCGGGGCAAGTCCCACGCCCCCGGCGACGATGATGAGGTCACGGCCGGCTGCCTCCCGCAGACCCCAGCTGGTTCCGAAAGGCCCGCGCACCCCGATCGTGGATCCGGGCTCGGCGGCACACAGGGCGGCACTGACCGCACCGACCGACCGGATCGTGTGGGTGATGGTGCCGTCAGTGATCGACGGGTCGCCGCTGACCGAAATCGCGATCTCCCCGACGCCAAAGGCGTACAGCATCATGAACTCACCGGGGGCCGGCGGCGGAAGCGCTTCACGCTCCGGCCGCAGGCCCAGTGTGATTGAGTCGGCGTTCTCGGTGACCGCCGAGCACACCCGATAACGCACCGGCGTCATCGAGTGCGTCGTCGGCCGTACCGCCACCTCAGTCATCGGCAAGCTTCCCCGCAGCGATCGGACCCTCGACATCGGATTCGGACCGTTGCCGATCGAGGATGGCCATCTCCTCGGTGATGTCGATCCCGGTGGGACACCAGGCGATACAGCGACCGCATCCCACGCACCCCGAACTGCCGAACTGGTCATGCCAGGAGCTCAGCTTGTGGGTCAGCCAGTGCCGGTATCGGGAAGCTCCGCTTCGGCGAACCTCTCCTCCGTGGATGAATGTGAAGTCCGGCTCGAAACAGGAGGCCCATTCCGACCACCGCTCGGCATGCTCGCCGGCCAGGTCGGTGACATCGGAGGTGGAGGTGCAGAAGCATGTCGGGCAGACCATGGTGCAGTTGCCACAGGTAAGACAGCGACTGGCCACCTCCGACCAGTGTGATGACTCGCGGGAATCGACGAGAAGCCGACGCAGGTCGGTCTCGGGCATCTCCCGGCCCATCTTCGCTGCCGCTGCGGCAACCTCGGCGGTTGCGGCCGCGCACTCTTCCGGTTCGGCCACCCGGCGCGGCAAACCGGCCAGCACCTCGGCACCCGCCTCGCTCCCCACCTCGACCAGGTAAGTGACTGTCCCGTCGACCAAACGTTCGGTCAGTGCCAGATCGTAGTTCGGTGCGCAGGCCGGGCCGGTACCCATCGAGGCACAGAAGCACAAGCCCCCAGGTTCGGTGCAGTTCACCGCGACGATGAACGTGCCGTCGCGCCGTCCCCGATAACTGCCGTCCGGGTGTGCGCCGCCGACCATGACCCGATCCAGGACGGAGATCGCGGCGAGGTCACAACCCCTGACCCCCAGGAAGGCGTAGCGCTGCTCGGGTTCGGCGTCGGCGTCGGCGTCGGCGTCGGCGTCGGCGTCGGCGTCGGTGGACCACAGCCGCTGGCGCGGCGGGTGCAGGAACTGTTTCCACGATTGCGGACCGGAGGAGTGACCGAACGCCGCGCGGTCGGCACGGGCCCGTAACCGGTAGGTGCCCGGCGCGACGTCAACCCCCCAGCCCGCTGGAAGATCCTCGGCATGGTGAATCTCGGAAAGCACGATCGCGTTGTCGGTGACCGTAGGCCCGATCACCCGGAAGCCACGCCGGCGCAGATCCTCGATGAGCCGGCCCAGCCCCGCAGTGTCGAGTATTACCGGATCACCGAGATTCATCTTCCCATCGTGCCCGAACCCGCATCGGCGCGCGGGAGGCTTAAGTCACCACGTGCCGCGGCCTACAGCACTCCGGGGGCCGGATCGTGGCCGAGCTGGTGGCCGAGCGCATCGGAGATGGTCGGCTGGCGGAACCGGTGACCGAGCGACGCGAGCTTGGCCGGCGCCACCCGCTGGTTGGCTTCGGCCAATTCGACCGCGCCCTGTTTTCCGAGCAGTATCCGCGGGCCGATCGAGGGAACCGGCAGCAGAGCGGGCCGGCGCAGGGTGTCCGCCAGCGCCCGGGTGTAGTCGGTATTGCGCACCGGATTGGGCGCCACGGCGTTGACCGGGCCGACCAGCCGGGCGTCGTAGAGGGCCCGGTAGTAGATGTCGAGCAGGTCGTCGATGCCGATCCAGGACAACCATTGCCGCCCGCTGCCCAGCCTTCCGCCGAGTCCGGCGGCGAACAACGGGCGCAACAATCGCAGCGTGCCCCCGGCGGCGGCCTGCACGATTCCGGTTCGCACCGTCACCACTCGTAGTCCGGCATCGTGGGCCGGGGCGGTGGCCGCTTCCCAGTCAGCCACCACGTCGGCCAGGAAACCCTGCCCGCGCGGGCTGCCCTCGTCGAGTAGTGAGTCCCCGCAGTCATGGCCGTAAAAGCCGATCGCCGAGGCGCTGATGAACGCTTTCAGGCCGGATGTTGCGGCCGCGGTCTCGGCGAGTCGGCGGGTGGGCTCGATCCGGGAGTCGCGGACAGCCCGTCGGTGGGATTCAGTGAACCGACCGGCGATGGACTCCCCCGCAAGATGCACCACCGCATCTACGCCGTCGAGTAGGTCCGCAGCGGGTTGACTTGGGTCCCAACGTCGTTCATCCATCCCGGCGGGCTCGCCCCGTACCAGCCGGATTACCCGATGACCGCCGGTACTCAGAAATGCCGACAGGGCGGTACCCACCAAACCGGAGGAGCCGGTTACCGCGACAACCAGCGACCCGGCACCGGCCGCCGCGGCATCGGAATGTGCGTGGAGATCCTCGGCCAGCTGGCGGTGCCGATAGGCGAAGGTGGACCGCAGCGCCATTCCCGGCACGGTGGTCTCGACGATATCGTGCACCCGGGTCGTCCCGGCGCCGGCGTCACCGTAGCGGTGGGTGTGACGCCACCAGCCGATGATCCGCGGCGGCAACGTCATCAGACCGTCCGAGGAGAGCACATCAACGAACTGATTCGGCGGGTCGTAACCGGCGGGATCGTGTTGGGCGATCCAGCGCAGGCCGCCCGGCAGCCCGAGGATCGCCTGACCGTCGGCCAGCGACTCGGTTTCCTTGACGACCCGCATCGGCTGCCACGGCGGCACCAGCCTCCGCATGGCGCCGCGGCGGGTGTGCCAGGCGAACACCTCATCGAGGGGATGACTCAAGATGCTGGCGTACTCAATACTCACGACGACCCCTCATGACGTACGGAAAACTGCGGGTCAGTGCTCGTCGCGCCGCGCATCCGCGGCGGCCGACTCATCGAGACTAACCTCGCCGGAATTATCCTCAGCGCGGGTCTCCTCCCGGTCGGACTCCCGGCTGACCTCTTCATCGTCCTGTTCGGCGGCGGCGTCCCATTCGGCGGCGTCCTGTTCGGCGGCGTCCTGTTCAGCGGCGTCCTGTTCGGCGGCGTCCTGTTCGGCGGCGTCCTCCCCGACACGGTCAACCTCGACGTCGTCACCCACGATGTGGACAGCGTCCTCCTCAGCGGGCACGGGAAACTCCGGCTCATCATCGCTGGGCAGGTCATAGTCCGGTTCATCGTGGACCACCTCATCGGGGTGGTCCTCGACCGCGATCTCGGCGGCTAGGTCGCCATCACCGTCGGAGTTATCGGCCTCATCCGCGACCGTGTCGCCAAGATCAGACGATTCGACGGACCCCGAGTCCGGTTCAGTGAGTTCGGTCGCCGTGTTTGCGGCCGCCGCCGTTTCCGGCACCGGCACACGACGCTGGGCGCGGTCTCGGATCGCGTCGACGATGAGTAGGAATACCCCGAGAGCACTGGCGCCGATACAGACCCATGCGAGCAGTTCATTGCTGGTCGCGACCGCGGCAACCAACGCGGCCAGGCCGATTACCGCCAGCACCAGGGCCACGATGAGCATCGCTACGCCTCCCGCGGCTCGGAGCTAATGCGCACTCCTACTGGTACTGGTTGTAACCACCGTCGCCCGAGTCGACGGGTGCGGCTGAGCCGCGCTGGCCCAACTCCTCGAGTTGGGACTCCAGGTAGGTCTTCAGCCGGGTGCGGTATTCGCGCTCGAAGGTGCGCAGTTGCTCGAGGCGGCCCTCCAACACGGTGCGCTGCTGATTGATGGTGTTCATCAACTCGGAGTGTTTGCGTTCCGCATCGGCCTGTAGCAGGTCGGCCTTCTCATGGGCCTGCCGGAGCTGGGTCTCAGACCGGGACTGGGCGTCCGCCAGCATGGCGTCGGCACGCTGGCGGGACTCGTTGAGCGTGGTGTCGGCGATGTACCGGGCCTCCGAGACGATCTGCTCCGCATTGGCGCGGGCCTCGGAGATCATCTGATCGGCATCGGACCGCGCGGTGCTGGTCAACCGGTCGGCGGTGTCCTGAGCGAGGGTGAGCACCCGGGCGGCCTTCAGCCCTTCGTCCTCATTGGCCGGTGAAACAGCCTCAGCAACCGGCTGCGCGACCGGCTCGGGTTCGGGCTGCTGGAGCGGGATGGCCTGGGTGGGCGGACCGCCGGCCCGCGCCGCCGTCATCTCCTGGTCGAGCTCCCCGACCCGCTGGCGCAGGTCGGCATTCTCCTCGACGAGGCGGGCGAGCTCGGTTTCCACCAGATCGAGAAAGGCATCCACCTCGTCCTCGTTATAGCCACGCTTGCCGATGGGCGGCTTGCTGAACGCCACATTGTGCACGTCGGCCGGTGTCAGTGGCATATCTGCCCCTTCCGCTGGGACGGTGGATAGAAGTCGATCTGCAGTGTAGACCGACATCTGAGTCGCTCCGTACTTTAACTGGCGCCCATCCTGTCACACCAGACCCGCCGGTTACAGAAAGGCAGGGAATTAAGACCGAAACTCAGAGTTTCGCCAGAGGGCTCCGAGCAAGCCGGAACTTCCCGGGTTCTGCTCAGGCGGCTGCCCCGAAAGCCACCTGCATACCGATGAACGCCAGCAGCAGCAGCACCATGATGGAAAAGTCCAGCCGCACCGCACCGATCGTCAACTGCGGGATTATCCGGCGCAGCAGCTTCACCGGCGGATCGGTGACGGTCATGATGATTTCGAGGATCACCACGGTGAATCCGCGTGGCTGCCAGTCCCGGCTGAAAGATCGGATGAATTCCACGACGATTCGGGCGATCAGCAGCAGCCAGAACAAAAACAGCGCGAAGCCGAGGATTCCGAAGAACAGCTTCACCTGAGGGCGGTCCTTACCTGACGGCGGATGAGACGGAAGCCAGCACGGTGTGGTGCGGCGACCGCAAGCCTACCGATATCACCTACCGGTACCGCGACAGCCGCCCGAGCAGTGCCGGAAGCTCCCGAGAATTACGGGAACGGGAGCCATTGGAAGCTACTGATAGCTACTGATAGCTGTAGAAGCCGGCTTCGGCAATCCGGCGACGCTCCTCGGCGCTGACGTCGACATCGGCCGGGGCCAGCAGGAAGACCTTGGTGGCGACC
>Ga0180436_10000127_pt1 | contig 78937 bp, 68 predicted proteins | sample SS_ome_2_FD_132434 | JGI IMG/M metagenome (GOLD analysis project Ga0180436, IMG submission 132434) | Hypersaline lake sediment archaeal communities from the Salton Sea, California, USA - SS_3_S_2 metaG | ecosystem: Environmental > Aquatic > Non-marine Saline and Alkaline > Hypersaline >...
GCGACCGCGTCGACCAGGGTTCGGACCAGCTCCCGCGGCGCCTCGGACGGCGCCCGGTCGGTGGCGAGCACGCCGCCATAGGTTCCGAACGGCATCGACTCCACGAAGGTCAGGGGACCACGGCTCCGCCGGATCACGGGCAGACCGGCGACGAGCGCTTCTTCGAGCCGCGCAGCCGTGAAGAGCGGCTCATGGTCCGGAAGTGTGCCCGAGAGCAGGTCGGACCAGATTCGCGTCTGGAAGAAGCTCGCGGAGCGGTCCCCGGCGACGAGGTCATCCCATGACTTCGGGGCGATGTCGGAGGTGACCGTGTACTCCACGACGGCTACCTCCCGTAGTATGAGGTCAACGTGTCAACCGCATCGATGACGTCGTTCACGTCGCTCCGGTTCATCGATGGATAGATGGGGAGCGAGACAGCGCGCTCGAAGTAGCGCTCGGCCACGGGGAAGCTCCCGGGGCCGTGACCGAGGAGTCTGCGGTAGTACGGATGGTAGTGGAGCGGGATGAAATGCACGCTCACACCGATCCCCTCCTCGAGCAGATGTCTGATGAACTGGTCGCGGTCTATCGTGAGCGCGTCGACATCGATCTGGATCGGATAGAGGTGCCAGGCATGGTGACCGTCGGCATACGCGGCAGGTGGCGTCACGCAGGGGTTCGGCGTGAAGGCCTCCGTGAACGCATCGGCGATCTCGCGGCGTCGTTCACGGAACGTGTCGACGCGGTCGATCTGCGACAGGCCGAGAGCCGCCTGCATGTCACTCATGTTGTACTTGTAGCCCGCGTCGAGCACCTCGTAGTACCAGGGTCCCCGGTCGCTGTAGCGCTTCCACGCGTCGCTGCTCATTCCGTGGAGCCCGAGCAGCGCTATGCGCGCGGTGAGGTCCGGATCGGTCGAAGTGACCGCGCCGCCCTCGCCGGTCGTGATCCCCTTGGTGACGTAGAAGCTGAACGAGGTGACATCAGCCATGCTGCCGATCCTGCGACCGCCGATGTCCGCGCCTATGGCGTGCGCGGCGTCACCGAGCACCTTGACACCTCGGGCGCGCGCCAGTTCCATGATGCCGTCCATGTCGCACGGGCGACCCGCGAAGTGAACGGGCATGAGCAACCGCGTGCGGTCCGTGAGCGCGGCTTCGAGGATCTCAGGGGTCACGCAGATGGTCTCGGGGTCCACGTCCACGAGCACGGGCGTTGCACCGAGATGACAGATCGTGTTCGCACCGGAGGCGAAATCGATGGTCGGGAGGATGACCTCATCACCCGGTCCGACTCCGAGCGCCACCATCGCGAGATGAAGGCCGGCCGTGCACGAATTCAGCGCCGCCGCGGACTCGACGCCTACGTACTCGGCCACCCGACGCTGGAAGTCGTGCGTCTTCGGTCCGACGGTGAGCCAGCCCGAGCGCAACGTCTCGACGACGCGGTCGATGTCGGCCGCCTCGATGCATGGTCTCGCGAACGGCAGGAAGCTACTTCTGACAGGAGTGCCGCCCTCAGCAGCCGGTGTTCTCGTCGTCATGGCCCGTCCTTACCTTCATGTCGGGGAAGATGTCGGCAAGCTCCCTCATGACCCCGTCCCGGTCACAGTGTTCCGCCAGCTCCTCGAGCCGCTTGACGCGGTCCCAGAGGTCCGGGACGACGGCGTCCGTTGGAGACTGGACGACCATCACCTTCTTTCTACCTGTCTCAAGGAGGGTCTCGTCCGAGTACCAGAGCTCCTCATGGAGCTTCTCCCCCGGTCGGAGACCCGAGAACTCAATAGCAATATCCCTGCCGGGCTCGAGCCCGGAGAGACGTATCAGGTGCGTGGCGAGGTCCGCGATACGCATGGGCTCGCCCATGTCGAGCACGAAGATCTCGCCGCCGTGCCCCGTGAGCCCGGCCTCCAGGACGAGCATCGCCGCCTCGCGGATGGTCATGAAGTAGCGAGTAACATCCGGATGCGTGACGGTCACAGGACCACCGTGGCTGATCTGCTGGCGGAAGAGCGGCACCACGCTCCCGCGACTGCCGAGGACGTTGCCGAAGCGGACGGCGATGAGCTTCGTGGCGCTCCCGCGCGACGCGCGTTCGATCATGATCGATTCCGCGACACGCTTCGATGCGCCCATGACCCCTCTGGGACGCACGGCCTTGTCGGTCGAGAGCATCACGACGCGGTCCGCGCCGTAGCGGACGGCGGCGTCGATGAGAATGCGTGTTCCCATCACGTTGTTCTTCACGGCCTCGTCCGGGTACGCCTCCATCAGGTCCACGTGCTTGTGCGCCGCCGCGTGGAGGACGATCTCGGGGCGCTCGTCGCGGAAGAGGACCTCGACGGACATCGGGTCGGAGATGCTGCTGATGACGAGATGGCGCGGGACATCCGGGTAGTCCTGTCCGATCTCCTGGTCGATCTCGTAGATGCTGTTCTCGCCTCGCCCCATCATGATGAGTTTGGCCGGACCGAAGGATGCGACCTGGCGCGCCAGCTCGGAGCCGATGGAGCCGCCCGCGCCTGTGATGAGCACGGTGCGATCCCTCAAATATCCGGTCATCTCCTGGGTGTCGAGGACGACCGTCTCGCGGCCGAGGAGATCCTCGGGCACGACCTGGCGGAGCTGGCTGATCGTGACATCGCCGAGGATGATCTCCCAGACCCCGGGCACGATCTTCGCCGGCGTCTCGGCCTCCTCACAGAGCTCCACGACGCTCCGGATGGACGCGCCGGATGCCGACGGGATCGCGATGACAATCTGGTCGATACTCGACTCGCGCGCGATCCGGACAAGCTCGGAGATCCTCCCAAGCACGGGGATGCCCGCTATCTTCGCGCCGACCTTCGCGGTGTCGTCGTCCAGAAACCCGACCACGGTATAGCCCTGCTCGGGCCTGAGGCGCATCTCCTCGGCGACCATGCCACCGGCCGCTCCCGCGCCGACGATCAGTGTCCGTGTCTTGTCAGACTGGTCGTTCATGGATCATCCTTGTGTTGTCGCTCCGGGTGCCGGCGCTCGGTCGATCGATCGTCTCAGGTCCGTCGCTACCTGATGATGGCGAGCTTCACGATCTCAGCCTCACCGCCGGGCACCTCCACGCGGATCAGATACACCCCGCTGGGGACCTCGTTGAGCGAGTCGTCCAGCGAGTCCCAGATGTACGGCTCGGAAGGCGGGAGCTCGGCCAGCTTCTCACCGGTGATATCGAACACCTCGATGAGAGATCCATCGGGCGCGCCGTAGATCTGGATTCGTTCCTCCGAGACACCCTCGCGCCAGGGGTTCGGGTAGACGAAGAGCTTGCCGGTGCCTTCGACGATCCCCGAGCGGAAGCGGTGGAGCGTGGTCGCTCCGGATACGATGTCCCTGGTGACCGCCCAGATGTCGCCGGAGTCGACGTCGATCGAGATATGGTCGACCTGCTCGTCCGTCAGGCCGTCGTCCGTCGTGTAGGTGAAGGCGACCGTCCTGTTCGCGTAGAGCATGGCGATGCCCGCGCTGGTCGCGACCCAGATGTGCCCCTGGGCGTCCTCGGAGATCCCACGGGCCTGGTTCCCGGGAAGCCCCGCCACCGTTGTCCAGGTGCCGCTCTGTTCATCATAGGCGGCCAGCCCGCCGAGCGTCCCCGCCCAGATCGTTCCGTCACTCCCCTGCCAGAAGGAGTGGATGTCGTCCTCGGGGAGACCGTCCTCCTCGGCGAAGTGGGTCCAGGCGTCATCGGCGAAGACGCGTGGATCGCCGTACTCCCAGAGATCGATTCCTGAACCGTAGTAGCCGATCCAGAGCCGGTCCTGATCATCGACCATCACGGCACGGACGTCGTCACCCACGAAACTCGTCGAGTCAGGCGTCCACACGTTGTCGTAGTGGAACCACTCGTCATCGAGAACGGTCGTGTCGGAGTTGTCTATGAACAGCTCGAGAACACCGACACGGTTGAGGTTCTCGTCGCGCATCCCGAACCACACACGGCCCTGCGAGTCCTCCGTCGAGGAGAAGGGCCGGCTGTTGGCAAGCTGGTCGGGATAGCTGTAGAAGCTCCAGACGTCGTCATCCTTGTAGGAGAAGGTCCCGTTGTCGTCAAGCCGGTCCACGGTCGACCCTCCGTCCCGCGTCACCCATTTGTCGCCATCGCTCGTGACGAGAATGCTGTTGTTCCACTTGTTGTTCCGGATGCCACCATCGGCCTGGACGTGAGTCACGAAGGTGCTCCCGTCGTAGCCGACGATCCCCAGCCCCTGCGTCGAGAACCAGAGCGTTCCGTCATCGATGGTCATGTCCCAGATGTACTCAACCGCCGGGAACTCGACCGTCTCCCAGTCCGCGGAGAGCGCACCTCCGGGGGCGCAGAGAAGCACGACCACCAGTGCGACGATTCCCCGTGACATTCAGTGCCTCCTATCGGATTCCGCCGTGATCGGCGTTGACTGCACAGCGGCCGCCGAGACAGAGCAGCCACCATCGCATGATGATGCGCAGATCGCCGCCGAGCGACCAGTTCTGGACGTAGTAGGCGTCGAGCGCCATTCCCCGGTCGCGGACCGCGTGCGCGGCCGACGCAACCTGTGAGAGCCCCGTGATGCCCGGACGCGCGTCGAACCTCACGCGATCGCGCGCGGAGCATTCGTCCGCCTCGGCCTGACCGAGAGGCGCGGGTCCTACGAGACTCATATCGCCGGTGACGACGTTGAGAAGCTCCGGCACCCTTGTGAGGCCGTGCCGCTCGGCGTACCGTCGGAGCGCCCCCGGAGGCCGCTGTTCGTGGAGTCCCCACTTGGCGAACGTGCGCTCGCCGCGCCCCACCCGCTCCGCGCGGGTGAACAGCGCTCTCCTCTGCGTCGCAGCGCCCAGCGCCGCGATGGCGAGCACGGGACTCGACACGGCCAGCAGAGCGCTGGCTCCGAGAAGGTCCGCCGCGCGTTTGAACCCCGCCTGCACCCCGAGAAGCGCCTCCCGCTCGAAGGCGACGATGGGAACATCCAGGAACTCCTCGACGCGAGCGCGCTGTGTCAGCAGATTCGTCAGATCGGAGACCATCTTCACGTCGACCGTGCTCCGACGGGCGCGAATGAGGAAGTCGGCGATCTCCGTGCTCGAGAGCTCCGGCTCCGCGAAGATCACCTCCTCGAGCCGTTGCCGCTCGATGAGCTCCGGCAGCTCCTCGAGATGTCCTATCACCGGGACGGCCAGTCCTTCGTTCGTCCGGGCATCCCGCGGACGCTCCGAGACGAGCCCGGCGAGGTCGTAGCCGAGCTCCGGTGCCGCCGCGATCCGCTCCGCAAGGAGCATCGCGGTCGAGCCCGTGCCGACGACGGCCACACGTGTCAGGTCGAAGCGTCCGGCCCGCGCCTGGTTCTGGATCCACCTGAGGACACCACGGAGCGCGACATCCAGCACGACAACGATCACACAGAATGCGCCCACGAGCAGCCGGGAGTAGACGGTGGTCGATGCCAGAAAGGTGCTCGCCATCAGCACGACGCCGGCAACGATCGCGGCTCGTCCCACGCGAACGGCGACGTCCGCGCTGCTCTCGCGGTCTCGGCGACCGCTGTACAGACCGAAGAACGCGAAGACCAGAATGAACACAATGTTCGCGAAGATGATGAACGTGTCGTACACCCCGAGTCCGAAGAGCGGCTTCGTCAGGAGGCCGCGCAGGCTCGAGCGCAGCGCATACGCGAGGACGAAACCGGCGTTGACCGCTACGAGGTCGGCCGCGAGGCTCAGCGTCGTCAGGAGTATCCGTCGGTGTTTCTTCATCCGGTAGATGACTCCTCCCCACTTCTCGTAGAAGTGTAGGAGCGAAATGAGGTGCGCGATGAGGAGCCGGTTCAGTCCCGGTCGGGCGCTCTCCCGGGCGTGTCGGTGGTCCATCACCGAGCCCGGGACGTACCAGACCGTCCATCCTCCGCGCCACATCCGGTAGCACCAGTCGACGTCCTCGAAGTACAGGAAGAACCGCTCGTCCATCGCGCCGACATCAGCCATGGCGGCACGCCGAACGAGCATGCAGGCACCGAGGACCCAGTCCACCTTTCGGGGCGACTCGTGGTCGTAATCGAGCATCAGATGGCGGCGGATCGCCCCGCTCTTCCGAAACAGCTTCCCGAGGAACGTGCGCCTGAGCAGGAGCGTCCAGAACGTGTAGAAGCTCCTGCAGGAGAGCTGAAGCGTCCCGTCGGTGTTGATGAGCTTCGCGCCGGCCAGTCCGGCCTCAGGTGTGGCGTCCATGAAGGCCACGAGTTCGTCAAGCGAGCCGGGCCGAGCCTCGATGTCCGGGTTCAGAACGAGGATGTGCCGCCCGCGCGATGCCCGGATCCCGCGATTGACCGCGCGCGACAGGCCGACGTTGGCCGTGTTCTCGTGGAACTCGACCAGGGGGAAGTCGCGACGGACCATCTCCGCCGTGTTGTCGCTCGATGCGTTGTCGACGACGAGCACTTCACGCGACACGGCATCAGGACAGGCGGCGAGGGATCGGAGACACGCAGCCAGCGGTTCGGCGCTGTTGTACCCGACGATGATGATCGAGAGATCGAGCTCCGCCCCGCTTCCCGCTACTTCCTTCTCAGGATTCGCTCGAGTCTCAGGCGCCACACCAGCCACGTCGCCTCCCAGACGATTCGTCGGGACATTTTGGATGTGCCGGAGTGACGGTCGACGAACACGATGGGGATCTCGCGGATCGAGAAACCCCTTCTCCAGCACCTGAAGTTGACCTCGATCTGGAACGAGTAGCCGTCCGAGCGGATCGTGTCGAGATCGATCGCCTCGAGGACCTCCCGTTGGAAGCACTTGAACCCGCCCGTCGAGTCCCGCAGCGGCAGTCCAGTGATCAGATGCGTATATACGTTCGCGAAATAGCTCAGGAACAGCCTCTGGAGCGGCCAGTTGACGACGTTCGCACCCGTGATGTAGCGCGATCCCAGGACGACATCATACCTCTCGGATTCACGAAGGAGGTTCGGAACCTCGGCGGGATCGTGAGAGAAGTCCGCATCCATCTGGACGATCCGGTCGGCGTCCGTGGTCAGCGCGAGCTTGAAGCCCGCGACGTAGGCCGACCCGAGCCCCATCTTCGAGGGTCTGTGAAGAACGCGGACCCGCGGATTCGAAGCAGCAAGCTCATCGGCGTACTCGCCGGTGCCGTCCGGCGACCCGTCATCCACGACGAGCAGGCTGACCTGCTCACCATGGGCAAGGAGCTTCGGAACGAGATTCGAGAGGTTCTCACGCTCGTTGTAGGTCGGGACGACGACCATCACCTTCATGCAGCGGCTCCTTGCGGCTCTCTCCCCCTGCGCCTCGGGAGAACGATCAACAGAATGACGGCCGCGAGACCGATGAGCGTGACGATGAGGCCCGTACGAACCGAGACCGGCTCATAGACGAACTCCACCGTGTGCTCGCCGGACGCGAGATAGACTGACCGGAAGGCATAGTTGGTGCGGTAAATGGTGGTCTCCTCGCCATCTACGTAGGCCTTCCAGCCGTGCGGATAGTATACCTCCGAGAGATACAGAAGACAAGGTCGCGGGGCGCTCGCCTCGATCACGATCCGCTCCGGCTCGTACGTGACGATCCTCGTCGCACCACCCTCGGGCGACTCCACCGGCCCGGGCAGCTCACCCTGGACGATGGCGTACACGCCCGGGTTGAACCCGTCGGTCCGCATCTCGCCGAGAACGCGGCCGTCGTGCATGACCTCACGGGCCTCGCCGAGCAGGAACGCGCGCGGCAGCACGCCGAGGAACTCGTGGACCCCGGGCGACACCATCCGGAACGCGGGGTGTTCCAGGTCCTGGTCAGGCCCCACGATGTAGCGCACGTTTGCGAGCGCCATGAACCGCAGATCGGCGATCGTGAGAACCTCAAGGAGCGAGTTGTACGTCGCGAGCTTCGCGGGGTGATACCCTCCCATCGACTGGATACGGTGGTACATCCACGCGTTCGAACCGAAGTCGCTCCCGAGCGGGGCGATACGGAAGTGGCCCTCCTGCTGCTTCAGAAATCGGACCGCCTCCGTCTGCGGGTAGTAGTTGTCGAGCGGTTGCATCCGCTCCGGGTTCATGAAGCGCGCATCGACGAGCCAGACGTCCCAGACCAGAATGCCGATGAGAAGGAGTGCCCCGATCCACCCGGCGAGCTTCCGAGTTGACGCCACGAAGACCGCCACGCCGGTGGCCGCCGCGAACGCAATGAGGATCCCGGCGTCCCGGACCGCCATACGCGCGGCCTGTGCCGCGACGGGTCGGATAGCGCCGGGCGCCACACCGGCGTGCTTCGAGAGGAGCGCGCCGGTCGCACTCTGCTCCAGACCCGTTCGACCGGTCATCACGATGATGCCGACCAGGATGCCGGCTCCCGCCAGGGCGGCGGCCCATACCCTCCACTTCCCCGCCCTCGCGCGGGTCTCGCCGAGTATCGCGGAGACGCCGTGTCCGGCAAGCGCCGCCACGGCGAACTGCGCGAAGAGCAGGAACAGCGCCGGTACCCGGAAGCGACTGAAGCCCGGGAGCACCGTGTAGAGAACCCGGTAGAGCGGGGTGATGTACCTGCCGAGGCTCAGGACGAGGCAGACCGCGGCGAGGATGCCCAGATAGCGAACGCTCCTCGTGCGGCGCGTGCCGAGAGCCAGCGCCGCAAGGGCGAGCGCCACGTATCCCGCGTAGTGCGAGACCTGATTGAACGGCATCGGCCCCCAGTACGTCTGGTTCGCCAGTCCGAACGCCGAAGGGACGAGGAACGTCAGAAGTTCCTTGGGATGGAACGACCACATCGTGGCCTGCTCGAACCCCATGCCGCCTGATTCCGCGACCCTCGTCGAGAGCAGCGAGTAGCTCTGGAGCGGGATGAGGAGGATCCCCGCGATCGCCGCGGCCAGAACGCCGCCGCCGACGACCATCGCAGCCCTGCTTCCGATGACTCCCCAGCCGCGTTTGTCCCGCGCCGCCGAGACCGCGAAATAGACGATGAGTATCCCGACCGCGAGCCACGTGTAGTAGCTGACCTGAACGTGCCTCGCCAGGAACTGCAGCCCTCCGAAGAGCCCCAGCAGTCCAAGCCAGCGGCGTTCACCGGTCTCCAGCACTCGGTGGGCCGCCATCAGGACGAGCGGAATGTACGCTCCGGTGAGGATCTTGCCGCCGTGACCGATGCCGGCCAGCCCGATGAGGTGCGGTGTGAGCATGAAGGCCAGTCCGCCCGCGAGCGCTCCGACGTGTCCCACACGTCGCGACCTCAGATAGGCGAATGTCCCGACGCCCGCGAGCATGTAGTGCAGGACGATGAAGGTGAGTCTCGGCAGTTCAACGCCTGGGACAGTCTCGATGACGCGCCGGATCCAGTAGCTCGGGTAGACGATGCCGTTCCAGGTCATGCTCTCGAAGAACGGCATCCCGGAGAAGATGTACGGGTTCCAGAACGGGAGATGCCCCGCCGCGATGCGGCTCTGCGCGTACTCCTCGAAGATGGCGGCGCCTGCGAGAACGTCACCTCCCGTGAGTATCTCGCCGGCGAAGATGACGCGCTGGAACATCAGGAGGGCGACCGCGAGGATCACCGCGATGCAGATGGGTGTGGCGTGACGTCCCAGGATCAGGGAGCCGTCACCAGACCGGTCGCCGGCGACATCCGGCGTGCTCCCCCGATGTGTCGCCGGGGGCATCGCCCTCTTCTCGTTACGCTTCTTCCTTTCGCGTGCTGTCATTCGCCCCGTCCTTGTGAATATGCATGATGATGAGGCCGCCGAGCAGACGAAGCCCCCAGGCCACCGCGGTCGCCACGGCCGCCCCCAGAAGTCCCATCCTGAGGATGAGAACGATGTCGAGCGTGACGTTGAGGAACATCGTAGCCAGATTGACGAGCATGAACTGCCTGACCGCTCGTATCGGCGCCCGTCCGCCTATGAAACTGGACGGAATAGAGTAGAACAGCTTCAACACGCCGGACAAGACGAAAGCGGGGATGAGGTAGCTGCCGGCGTCGTAGCGTCCCTTGAACAGCAGGTGAACCACATCGTCGCCGAGTGTGAGATACCCTATCGTTGCGAGGACGGCCAGACCGGCGATGGCGAGGGTCGGCCGTCTGAGGTCCACCCTCTCGACGCGGCTGAGCACCGGCATCAGCACATACCCGATGGCGTAGAACAGGAAGTCGAAGCCCTTGGTGATGGAGAAGATGGTCGAGTAGACGGCGACGTCGGCAAGCGTCATCAGCTTCGTGATAACGAGCCGGTCCATGCTCACCATGACCGACAGGGAGACACTCAGTCCGAGGAAGAGGAACCCCTCGCGGAAGAACCGTCCCGGGACGGGCTCCGCTCCCCCCGAGTGGACGCCGCCGGGGAACGGCCGCCGCGCGAGCAGAACGAGCGCGCTGACGGCGTACGAGAGAAGGAGTATCCAGAGCGCCGTTCCCTGTGTCAGTCTCCCGGTTCCGTAGGCGACCGTGAGTGCGATTGCGGCAGCGATGACCGGAAGGCGTGTTCCGAAGATCGCGGATTCGTAGCGATGGGCCGCGCGTTGGAACGCCGTGACCACGGTCACCACGTTCAATGAGGCGACGAGCACGATCATCGTGGCGAGCGCGATGCCGGCGAGCGCGTAGTAGATGCCCCCGATGACCGCCAGGAGAGCTCCGAGGGTCGTAACGATGAGGACGACGCGACGCGCGTGAGCGGTGAGTTCGTATCGTGACGAGCTGTCGCGCGACAGGTGTCGCACGATCGAGGAATCCTGCCCGAGGAGGCTCAGCGTCGAGACGAGCGGGAGCGCCCCGATAATCAGAGAGATCAGCCCGACCTCAGGCTTCGGAAGACCCCGCGCGAGGACCGTCTGTGTGAGGACCTGAAGCAGCGCTCCGACCACGATGACGGCGAACACGTTGCCGACGCGTGTGTGCGCTCCCGATCCCGGCAGTCTACCGCGTGGCGTCAATCTCCCTCCAGTGGGATGGCGGGTTGCGTCAGCCCGGTCACTGGATGTACCCGAGCGACCTCAGCTGTTCCCTGATGGACTCGTCCATGCTGGAGCCCGACTCGACCTCGGTCGATCGGCTCAGGGCGGTGCCGTAGCCCTCGACGATCCGGGTTGGATAGCGCTCCAGGTGGGCAGGCTCCAGAAGCTCGGACAGGACCCGACCGTCCATCGTCCCGGTCACGGGAAGCCCGAGCACGGCCAGCGACGTGGGAGCCACGTCGAGTATGGTCGCTCCCTCGATGTAGCCCGATCTCCTGAAGACCGGCCCCGCAGCGATGATGACGCCACGGCGGTCGTGCGTCCCCGTCAGCTCCGGCATGTTCGGATCCAGCATGAGGCGCGCCGTGAAACCGTGGTCGGAGACCAGGAGAACGCTGACCTCGTCGCCGAGATCGTCCAGAAGGCGTCCCAGGAGTCCGTCCTGGTAGCGGTAGTAGTTCGCGATGACCTCGCCGTATTCCTGCGCCTGCCGGTCTGTGACATGCGGAAACGCGCCGCGGTCAGTGTACTGCCAGAAGAAGTGCTGAACGAAGTCGATGCCGCGGAAGTAGACCATCGCGAGATCCGGCTCATACCGCGGCAGCAGCTCGTGCGAGAGCTTTCCGTAGATCGTGTCGCGAAGGTAGCCCCAACGAAGCGGTTCGTCGACTATCCGGTTCTGCTGGTAGGCGTCCTCCGTCTTCGGAAACCGCTTGTAGGCGCTGTCGAAATCGAACTCGCCGAACCGTGCGAGCCGCTCGTTCGTGGGCTCTCCCTCGATCGAGTGCCAGACCTGGGTGGCTCCGCGGAGCAGACTGTGAACGCGGTCGGACACCATGTAGCCGCGCACATCGTCTGTCGGCCACGTCACGTACCATCCGTTGACCGCAGTCACACCCCCGTATGCCGAGACGATCTCCCACAACGCCGGCGACCTTCGCATCCGGGCGTTGACCGGGGTCCCTGCGGCATTCGTGAAGCCGACGATCCCGTGCTCCTCCGGCATCTCCCCGGTCGCGATCGTTGTCCATATCCTCGGAGAGATCATCGGGTCCATCGAAAGGAGCGGACCGTACGAACCGCGCTCCATCAGGCGCGCGAAGTTCGGGAGCTCACCCGCGTCGACGAGCGGTCCGAGCATATCCCAGTCGCACCCATCCACGCCGATCACAGCGAGCCTGGGGCGACCGTCCCACGTCCCGCCATCCGGGAGCGACAGGTGCGAGAAGCCACGCGCCCGAAGCGTGGGACCGACGACGAGCGCTATGACGGCGAGTACGGCGAGCCCGAGTCCGAGAGACAGCATCGACTTCCGCGTCAGTGCCGCACGGAGGGCGTGCAGGAGTCTGGTCACGAGTGACGATACGAGCCATCCGGCCAGGAGGCCTGCGACGAGGACCGCTGCGAGTCCCAGCATGTTCAGTTGGAACGTCGTCAGGGTTCCGGCGCGCACGAACGTCTCCGAGCCCTTCACGGGGAGGAAGCTCACCGTGAGATAAACCCAGAGCGTAACCGTTGTCATCGCGAAGATGAGTCGGGAGTGTCTGCCGGTGGCCGTATGGCCTCGGCGGCGCAGTGCTCCAAGGGCTACGACGATGAGACCGAGAACGAGGTACGCCGCGAAGCTCAGCAGGACGAGAGGCAGAAGCTGGGGGATCGCGAGCGAGAACGCGAAACCGCTCGTGCGCAGTCCAAGTGAGCCGAGCACCGCGGCCACGAGAAGCGCATAGGCTGCGGCGAAGAGGACCACATCGAGCGCGGCGTTCCTCCTCAGTTTGACAGGTGTCCGTGAGATCCTGGTCATCAGACTCTCCCCGCCCGAACTCTCCAACTCGACTTCGCGTTCCGCACGACTCCTACGCGTCCTCCGTCAGAACCTCTCGCAGTGCATCCATGACGGTGTTCACCGGGAGCTGGTCCATGCAGCTGGGGCTGCGGTCACACGCACGCAGATAGCATGGGGCGCATTCGGCCGGTGAGACCAGTTTCCGTCCACGGCCGAACACCTCTATCTCCTGCGCGACCGTCGGGCCGAAGAGCGCGACGACCGGGACTCCGACGGCGACCGCGACATGGAGAGCCATTGTGTCACCCGTGACCACGGCATCCATGTGTGCGAGGATCGCGGCAAAGTCCAGCAGTGAGTGTGTGCCGCCGTCGAGCGCTGCGCCCCCGGCGAGCTCGACGACGCGGGACATCCGATCACGGTCGTCGGGACCACCCAGCGCAACACAGACGCCGCCAAGCTCCGCTGAGACCTGCTTTGCGAGTTCGGCATACCGTTCCGGCGTCCACGCCTTGTTCGCGAACACTCCACCGGCCCCCACGTTGAGTCCGACGAGTGGTTCTCTGAGATCGAGCTCGCTGAGAAATCCGCGAGCGTATGCGACGGAGTCCTCAGGAAGCACGAGAAGATAGGGTTCTCCCTCGTACCTGACGCCGGCCGCCTCGCAGTAGATGTCCGGAGCGCTTCGGGTGTTCTCGTGGAACTTCCTCTCGTTTGACAGTCCGAGCTCGAAATCGTAGCGAGCACCTTCGTCCACCGGCGAGACCGTGCCCCACTTCGTAAGCCCGTAGCCCAGACGACGCTCTGCGGTCAGTGTCGCTGCGAACGCCGCGGCCCGGGGTTCCTTATCGAGGCAGATAACCTCGTCAAACCGCTGTGCCGCCAGTTCGACGTGTGATGCGAACCCGAAGGGCATGACCCGGTCGATGAACGGGTTGTGTTCAAGGAACGGGACCGCGATGGGATCGGTGACCCAGACGATGTATGACTCCGGGTGCCTGCGCTTCAGCGGCGGCAGCACGGCCGCCGTGCGTAGGACGTCGCCGGCCGCGGCCAGCTTGACGATGAGAAGTCGCGTTCCCATGGCGCTGTAGTGCGAGCACCCCTTGCAGGGCCCGCCCCACTCGCAGGGCCGGTCGCCAATGTAGAATCTACAATCCAATCGCGCGCTCGTGTCCATGTCTCTCCCGGGTTCGGAGATGGTCACTCGATGTAGCCAAGCGACCGAAGCTTCTCCTTGATGCCCTCATCCATCGGCGAAGCCATCGGAATGTCATCACCTCGTGCCTCGCCCGTCTCGTATGACGCGACCCACTCGACCGGATGGGCGCTGAGATAGTCTTCCTCGAAGAGTGACAGCGCGGGACGGCCATCGAGATCCTCCGCCACCGGCTGACCGAGGTAGGCCATCAGCGTCGGCATGATATCCACGACCGAGAGGTCACCGGTCCGATGGCCGCTCTTGATGCCGGGTCCGGCGAAGATGATGGCGCCGTCGGTCCCGTGATCCCACGGGACGTCCTTGTTTCCCTCGAGGGTGCGGATGGCCTCTCCACGCTCCCAGCGCACCTTCAGGTCACGCTTGGTCTCGAATCCGTGGTCCGAGATGAGAAGCGCCGCGGTTCCCTCGGGGGCTGCGTCGAGAAACGAACCGATGACCCCGTCCACGAAAGCGTAGTAGCTGCGCACGACACGGCCGTACATGCGCTCGTCCTCAGCCGACACCGTGAACCCCTCGCTCGTCTGGTAGCCCCAGTAGTAGTGTGAGACCACGTCGGTTCCCTGGAGGTAGATCGCGAAGACCTCCGGCTTCTCCTGCGTGTAGTAGTGGAGGCCCGCGTCCGCGAAGGTTCGGTCCTTGGCGTAGACCCACCGAGCATGGAACTCCTTCCGGTGGTCGGTGAAACGGGAGTCCGCGAAGAACCGGTTGAGCTCATCCAGCGTGACGTCCTCTTCGGTCATGACGAACCGTTCGAAGTCCTCGTACAGATCCTCCGGGTACGTTCGGCCCGGGAAGGCCTGAACGATGAGCCGTCCGCTCCGGTCGCGAGCTGCTCCGAAGGGAATGCCGTGGAGCGACCAGTTCATCGGCCACGCGCGCTGTGCTATCATGAAGCCGTTGACCTCGTCGACCGGCCAGCTCGGCCACCAGCCCACGATCCCCACCGTGACATCCTCGTCGCTCAGGACGTTCCAGAACGCCTTGACCTTGCGCATGTTATTGGTCACCGGGAGTTCGTTGTCGCTCCCCGGAATCTCCGCCGTGAACCCGGTGATGCCGTGCCGCTCAGGCACGACGCCGGTGGCGATCGAGGTCCACATCTGCGGAGACTGGATCGGGACGCCGCTCTTGAGCACTCCGTACGAGCCGTCGCGGACGAGGCGCGCGATGTTGGGCAGCTCTCCCGCCTCGAGCATCGGGGTCAGCACATTCCAGTTCGCCGCATCGATGCCGAAGATGATGACCCGGGGCCGCCCGCTCCCGGCGGAGTCCGCGGCACACCCCGACATCATTCCCGCGGTCGCGAGGGTGGCCGCCAGTACGAGCGCGGAAGCTGCGAGCATTCTCATTCGTCTAGTCATTTGTAACCCCTCCGCCTCCCCACGGCACCGTCCACGATCCCCCGCATGAGCGCGGTCACCCGTCCGCCTTCGCCGCGAACTGCCTGCGCGGCCGCGAACGCGAGCGTTCGCCCCGCCGTCGCGGGGAGGATGCCGAACCAGTGATACCATGCCGCGTAGCGTCTGAAGTACGTCAGTGTGCTGCGTATCCGGTGATAGATCTTGTAGCCCGTCAGGCCGCCCCCTGAGCTCGACGACACCTTGTGCCAGAGCCGGGCGGAGGGTACATACACGACCTTCCCGCCGGAACGAGTGACGCGCGTCGACCAGTCCGTGTCCTCATTGTACATATAGTACGTCTCGTCGAGCTCGCCCACCGTATCGAGCATCCCAGCCGGGAGAAGCACGGCGCACCCCGTCAGGTAGTCGACCTCACGAAGCTCGTCGTACTGCCCGAGGTCCTTCTCACGGATCCCGAGGTGCCGAATGTGACCGGTCCAGAACGATACAGCACCTCCGGCCGACCAGATGACGTCCGGCTCGTCCGCGTAGTAGATCTTCGGTCCGAGCAGCATCGCGTCCGAGTGCTCGGCCGCGGCGTGAACAAGCTCGCTCACCGCGTCGGGGGCGACCTCGACGTCGTTGTTCATCAGAAGGATATACTCGGCTCCGGAGGCGCGCGCGGCTCTCAGTCCGTGATTGGCGCCGCCGGCGAAGCCGACATTGGATCCTGTCTGTTCGATGCGCACGGTCGGATAACGGTCGCAGATGAACCGGACCGAATCGTCATCGGAGGCGTTATCGACCACCATCACCGTGAGCCGCTGGTACGTCGATGCGAGCAGGGACTCAAGGCATGCCCCGACCACGGAGGTCCCGTTCCAGTTGATGACCACCGCTGTGACCGTCGGGAGCGACACGCTACCCCCTCCCGAGTTCGAGGAAATCGGCGATCGAACGACGCATCAGCTCTCCCGCGTGGTCGGCTCGCGCCTCCCTGGCGACGCCCTGCTCGAGGTTCGTCCGATCGCCCCCCTCGAAGAACCTGTTGATGGCCCTCGCGAGCGCCTCGGCGCTCCCCGACTCCACAATATAGCCCGTCTCACCGTCCTTGACCACCTCGGGAAGCCCTCCGACGTCGGTACTGATAACGGGTAACCCGAACGCGTACGCTATCTGCGTAATCCCGCTCTGTGTAGCGGACAGATACGGCAGAACGACGACATCGGAGGCCACGAAGTACTCGCCCACCGACTCATCGGGAACGTGCTCCGCCACAACCGTCACCGAGTCCTCGATGCCGAGGGAACTGATCAGCCGCTCGTATCGCTGCCGCTCGTCGTAGAATTCTCCTACGATGAGCAGCTGCACCTCGTGGTTCTCAAGAACCGCCGGCATGGCGTTGAGCAGATACGTGAGCCCCTTGTAGGCGCGGACGTAGCCGAAGAACAGGACCGTCGGCCTGGTCAGCCCGAGTCTGGCCCGTACGGCGTCCCGGTCGAGAGCGTCGGGACGATAGCAGTCGTAGATCGGGAGTGCAGCCTGCCGCAGCGGCACTCCCGGGAAGAGCGACTGGATCCGCCGTGCCACGACCCCGGAGAGCACGAGGAAGTAGTCGGCGGCCGCCAGCGCGTAGCGCGTGAGGAAGCGGTCGATGAAACGGTTCTCATGCGAGACGACATTCTCTGCGACGAACACGACTCCCGCGCCGCACCGGCGCTTCACGAGCCTCGCGATCGCGCCGAGCGCCGGCCCGAAGAACGGGTTCCACCACGTGAACACGACCAGGTCCGGCCGTCTTTTCGGCTCGCATATCCATGACGCGGTCCGAAACCAGCTGACGGGGTTGATGGAGTCGACCAGCTGTCGTGATGGTGTTGTCTTCACCGGGTCGTGGCTGACGTTCATCTGGGTCTTGCCCGGGAACAGCAGCTTCGGATAGAGACGGCTGTAGGACACGACGTAGACATCGTGGTCCTGCCGGAGCGCGTCGAGCAGGTGTGCCACGAAGAGCGCGTTCCCGCCGCGCAGCGGATAGGCCGGCCCGACAATAGCGATGCGGGCGGCCTCGCCGGCCAGAGCCCTGGTCTCCGTCATGGATGCATCAGCCACGATTCCCTCCGCGCGGCCTGAGATGTTCGAGGACCGGATAGGTCATTCCCGTGCTTCTCAGATTGGCGATCATCTCGCCGAGTAGTCCGAGTGAAACGAACTGCACGCCCACGACGATAAGCAGGATGCCGAGGGTGAGCAGCGGCCGCCTGCCGATAGCGCCGCCCATGATCTTCACGGCCGTAAGATAGACGCCGATGCCGAAACCGCCAAGGAACAGGACCGAGCCCATCATCCCGAAGAGGTGGAGCGGGCGCGTGAGATAACGTCGGAGAAAGAGGACGGTGAGCAGGTCGAAGCCGCCGCGGGCGAAGCGTTCGATCCCGTACTTCGACTGCCCGAACTTCCTCGCGTGATGGCGCACGACGGTCTCCGTCACCCGGAACCCCGCGAAGTGCGCGAGCACCGGTGTGTAGCGGTGCAGTTCGCCGTAGACTCTGATGGTCTTGACGACGGCACTTCGATACACCTTGAGACCGCAGTTCATATCGTGAAGCGTCAGACCACTGACCATCCGTGTGACACCGTTGAAGAGCCTCGAGGGGATGCGCTTCGAGAGCGGGTCGTGCCGCTCCTTCTTCCATCCGGAGACGAGATCGTATCCCTCGTCGAGCATCCGGATCATACCCGGGATCTCCGCCGGATCGTCCTGCAGGTCGGCGTCCATCGTGACAACCACGTCGCCACGTGCCTCGGCGAAGCCGACCGCGAGCCCCGCCGCCTTGCCGCTGTTCCTGCCGAAGGAGATGACCTCGACGTTGTCCCACGCGCCGTGGATCTCGCGGAGGATCTGGAGCGACCCGTCCGTGCTCCCGTCGTTGATGAACAGGATCTCCCATGCCCAGCCGGTCGGCGACATCGCCGCCGACACGGCGTCGATGAGTTCGCGGAGACTCTCCTCCTCGTTGTACAGCGGGATGAGTATCGTCACCGTCATGTGTCTCGCTCCTTCGTCAGGTCGACTGGTTCTCATAGAGTTCGGCAACCCATGCGAACTCACTCGCGAGTCCGTCCTCGAGCCTGGTTGCGGGATTGAATCCGAGGATCTCACGAGCCTTCGAGTTGTCGGCACGCGTATCGCTGACATCCCCCATCTGCCGGTCGCCGTACATCCTCTTGAGCTTTCCGCCGACCAGCTTCTCGATGACATCGACGGCCTCGTTGAGCGTGACGCTTCCACCGCCTCCGAGATTGAAGACCTCACCCGGCGTTCCATGTTCGAGGGCCGCTATGATGCCGCTGACCGTATCGTCTATGTAGGTGAAGTCCCTGGTCTGGCTGCCGTCGCCGAATATGTCCAGGGGCTCTCCGAGCACGGCGGCCTTCAGGAATCGGTGGAACGCCATGTCGGGACGCTGGCGCGGGCCGTAGACCGTGAAGAAGCGGAGCGAGACGGTCGGGAGTCCGTAGTTTCGGTGATAGAGTACGGCCAGATGCTCCCCGGCCAGCTTGGTCACCCCGTACGGGGATACCGGACAGGTCAGACCGCGCTCACGCATCGGAAGATCGTCCGTCTGACCGTAGACGGATGAGGAGGAGGCATAGACGAAACGGTCGATGCGGCGGTCCTTCGCCGCCTCCAGGAGCCGCTGTGTCGCGCGGACGTTGCAGTCGAGGTAGGTCTGGAAGCTCTTGCCCCAGCTCGCACGGACGCCGGCCTGAGCCGCCAGGTGGAGTATGCCGTCGACGCCGTCGAGGAGCGGCCCGAGCTCCGCGGTCGCCAGATCCGCGTTGAGGAGATCGAAGCGATCCGAGGCCCTGAGCTGCCGGAGGTTCGACTCCTTGATGTCCCTTGCGTAGTAGTCGGTGAAGCAGTCGACGCCGACAACCTCCGCCCCGCCGCCGATGAGCCGCTCGGCGACGTGTGAGCCGATGAAGCCCGCCGCTCCGGTCACGAGATACCGCTTCACTCGTTCCTCCCCTCGAATTCGCTGCGTGGTGCATCCGGTGCGGGACATGCCGCCGGTGCCGCGCCCGCGAGGGCACCCTCTTCCTCGATTCGACGGAAACTCTCCGTCACGCGGATGCTCATCGATGAGAACGACCAGAGCCCGACCACCGTGATGAGGATCCCGGTCAACGGGTGAGCGAGGAGCATCACCGACATGGCATCCAGACGCGACATCCCGAGACCGGCCGCGAAGATGAGCTCCATGATCATCTGGTTGTAGCCGATTTGCGCCGGCGGTGTCGGGAGAATGTACGACAAGGATATCAGTGTATAGCCGAAGAGCACGATCGGGAAGCTCACGGGGATGTCGAAAGCCAGGAAGATCAGCCGGAAGTAGACGGCGTCGAGCAGAACCGCGCAGCCGGTAAGAGCGAGCAGCCCCCAGAGCCCACGCACCGTCGAGGCAGACAGGGACAGCCCGTTGATGAACAGGCCCATCCACGACGAAATGCGATCGTAGGCGCGGCGCGGCAGCCACGAGAAGAGACGGCAGACGATCCGCACCGTGTTCTCGCGCTTGCGGATCGCCAGGAGCAGCAGTCCCGTCGCCATCACGAAGATGACGAGGACCGCGACGATCAGTGACGCCAGTGATCCCGAGAGTTTCACGGACAGAACCGGCACCATCACGATCACGAGGAGGATCGAGAAGAGCTCGAGCAGCTTGTCGACGAAGACGGTCGGGAGACTTGTTGCGATCGGAACGCCCTTCGTGCGCTTGAGGAAGAACGACTTCGCGATCTCACCCGCACGGATGGGGATGAGGTAGTTGAGGAAGTACCCGGCCATGAGCATCACGAAGCCCTCGCGGACGGTCACTCGCGCGATGGGTCTCAGTATCAGGCGCCACCTCAGACTCCGAACGAAGTAGGCCGACAGGTAGACCACGGCTGCGAGCCCGAGCCACCGCGGGTCGGCGCTCCCGATCCGCGCGCCGATGCTCCCGAGGTCGAGACCGCGCAGAGCGACCGCGAGCAGAATGCACCCTGCCGCTAGAGCCAGCGCTATGCGGGTTCGACGACTCACAGAGGGTTCCTCTCGGCCAGGACGCCCCGGTGATGCGCGAACAGCAGCTTCAACGCGCCCGGGGCCGAGCGCTCGATGATGAAGTGCTTGCCGATCTCCTTCATGAGACGTTCCCGCTTCGAGACGTCGAAGTACGGGAGGTCGTCCCACGCCCAGGTGTAGTGCTCGAGCCGCTTCGAACCCGAGACCCGGCTCTTGAGGAACGGCAGAAAAGTGGCGACGACCTCCTCGATCGGCGAGTCGATATCAGGCCACCACGGCGTGTCCACGACCAGTCTCTCCCGAGGCTCGAATCCATGCTCGCGGAGCATGCGCTCTATCATCGAGATGTTCATCGACGCGATGGCGCCGTGGCTCCAGTCCTCACCCGCCGCGCGGTGATGCAGACGGTGAATCGGGAATCCGTAGTTCCACGTGTTGGAGACGAATATCATCACGTAGCGGCTGCTCGCCTCGCACATCTGGCGGACCAGTTGAGCCGGATCACCGGATTGCGGGAGTGCGTTGAAGTTCCACACGAGGTCGTACGCCTGATTCGTCGACGCCAGCATGCCGTCCTCGCTGACCCCTATCTGCGAGCGGTCGCTGAGACCGAGCGCGTCCCAGATGCGAACGGCGAGGTCGCTCTGCCCGCTTTCCTGGAGAAGAAGGTCGACATGGGCCCCGCGCTGCGCAAGCGGGATGCTGTTGAGTCCGGCTATGCCCGTGATCCCGTCCACGGGCCCTTCGAGCACACGCGACACGTCATGCCGAGTCGCGAAGCGCTCCAGCATCAGGGCAACCGCGATGCGCTCGTACGTGGTCCCGAGACCGGTGTCACGATCGACCACAGCCATCTATCAGAGTCCTTTCCTGAGAGCCTCGGCCACCTCGCGCGCCGTCGGCGGACAGCCCGCCACGTGCGTCAGTCCCTCCCGGTCGGCGAGCGTGCTCGTGCACTTCCCGAAGCAGATCACCTTGCCGGATCTGTCGGGGAGACGGCCTTCGCGCCCCTGGACGATGTGCAGTCCGCCGACAAGCCCCCACCATGCCAGCTTCGGCACCAGTGTGAACCAGTATCGCGGCTCCCTGATCGCCATCGAGACGGCGCCGCTGAATGAATCGATGCACATCGAGCACGCCGTGCAGTCGCGCCACGAGTAGATGTTGCCGACCCGGCCGTACTCCTCGTTCGCCCTGACGAAGCGGCGTATCGGTGCCTCTCCTACGACCTCCGGCTCCAGCGTTCCGAGTCCCTTCTCTGATGCGAACACGAGGTGCTTCACCTCGGTCGGTTCGATGCCCATGTGCCGTGCTGCGGTCGCGTCCACGGCCAGCATGTTGGTCCCGATCGCGAGCAGGTTCGAGCGGACGCGTTTCCCGTTGAGAGGGCCGTCTCCCTCAAGCCCGACGATTCCGTCGAGTATGATGAGATCCGGTGGACGCAGCCGGGCCTGTTCGGCCAGCGGTTCGTGGAGGCCGAGGTGATGGTCGAGCTTCTTGTCCGCCTGCGACAGCATGCCTTTGTGGTTCTTCATCGAGAGTGTCACGGTCGTGTAGCCGTGCGTCTTCATCTTCGGCACGTTGATGTAGAGGTCCGCATCTTCGAGGATCTCGGGGACGCCGACCCTGCCGTACTTCCACTCGCGTTGTCTGCGGGCGGCACCGTTAAACGTCACGAGTTCGACGCCCAGTCGGTCCGCCAGCGCGCGGTAGCCCGACCTCTCGAAGACCCAGTCACAGTCGAGTCCGACCCCGGGACCGTCGGCGATCGTGATGCGGGTAACCCCCGCGTCTCGGAGCAGCAGTACCAGTGCCTCGACCACCGCCGGATGCGTCACAACCCCCGACCTCGGTGAACGCCCCGTCACGATGTTCGGCTTCACGATCGCCGTTCGCGCCCCGGCGAACGACAGATCGAGGTCGGCGAGCGAGCGTTCGATCGCTCCACGGATGACGGCCACATCATATGTCCTGACCTCGGCCAGTGCGACGCTCATCGCTCGTCTCCCTCATGCGCGGCGCGATGCGGAACCGCCAAACGCGCAGCTACCGACGCCATGGTCGGCGCGTGCATGAGCATGTTGGTGTATCCGGCGTTCGCAAGCGGACAGGAGCAGAGCCCGTCATGAACGCGCTTCCTCAGATCGGTCGCTGCCTCGCCGAACCAGACGGCCCCGAAGTCGTATCCGGTCTCCCGCAGGTTGCCGACCGGCTTTGCCTCGATGCAGCAGAACCAGACATCGCCGTCCGGCGCGATCTGCGCCGACGCGACGCCCGCGTAGCACGGGATGATCTGCCGCCGCTCACGGAGATAGCGTTTCACCATGTCGTAGTACCTGATGCGGAACGACTGCGTGATCCGACTGATCCCGTGAAAGCTCTCCTCCTTCAGACGCGCCGAGAGGAAGTCCACCGCGGCCCCGTAGTCGCCGGGCGCCGGGGTGACACCACCGTCCATCGTACCAAGCTCGACCCGCTCCTCAGCGATCTCCGTGATGAAGGAGTCCGGCGCGAGTTCACGCATCACGTGGCGGTAGATGTCAGGAATGCGGGATACATTGTGGACCGAGATGACCGTGTGGACACCGACCGTCAGATTCCGCGCGTCAAGCGCCCGGAGGCCCTCATAGGTTGTCATCGCACGCTCGAAATTCCCCGGTACGCCGCGGATCTCGTCGTGCCGCTCCCCGATCTCGTCGAGCGACAGGTTGATGATGATCTGACTCGACGAGCACGAGCGTGTGATCTCCCGGACCATGTCCGGAATGCGGTCGCTCAGGATGCCGTTCGTCGGGATGTTGATGATTCCCGGAGCCCCCGCCTCGCACGCGCTCGCGCAGATGCGCGGGAGGTCGCGCCGCAGGAAGGGCTCGCCGCCGCTCATCGTGTACCAGTACGGCGCCCGCCCGAGCGAGCGGAAGACCCGGGCGAACTCATCGGCCGTGAACTCCTCCGCGTGCCGCTCGTACACGTTGCAGGTGCGGCAGCGCGAGTTGCACCGATACGTGACACTTACCGTCAGGTTCAACGGGAGCATCCGCGGTCGGCCGAACGCGCGCATCGCCCCGTAGAGCGGTATCCGAGTGAGGACGCCCAGCATCATGAGTCTCCGGAGACACGCGGTCGGTTGCTGTCCGCGGGCGCATCGCTCAGGTCCTTCGTGCTCTCGGAGACGTCCCAGGTGAACGGATTCCGTCCCAGGACGTGGAAGTCGATCAGTCCGAGGAGTCGGCCGAAGAACTCGAGCCAGACACCGCCCGCCGTCCACAGCAGGTTCCTCGGGGTGAACTCGAGATCGGCCAGCAGGACCGACAGGATGCCGCCCACGTTTTTCGTCGAGACCTCGTACGACTGCTCGCGCTCGAGCCAGAGGTGTCCCGCGTAGATCCGCCGACGCTGCTTGAGGAAGTCCCCGACGGTCGCCGCGCCCTTGTTGTACACGATGGCCTCCGGGGCGTAGAGCAGTCGCTTGCCGTGCTCGGCCACGATCGCCTCGATCGACGCCTCGTCGACCGCGCTCTCCGACGGGATACTCGTGACGAACGAACGGAAAGCGACCATCTCGCCGAGCTTCGGCGTCCTGAGCGCCAGGCGGTGATGGAGACGCCAGAGCATGTGTACTACGAATCCCATGAAGGTATTCGGATCGTCGATCGGTGTCGGTCGTCCGCCGGTCATCCCGACGGTCTGGTCCGCGAACGGCGCGACCATGTTCTCGACGCAATCCGGGTGTGGTACGGTGTCGCCGCTCTCGAGCACGAACACATCGGCGCTGCTTCGGGCCTCCGCGAGGAAGAGGTTGATGGCGGACGACTTCCCGCGACGCTCCTCCTGCCGGATCAGACGCACGCGACGGTCGCGGGCGGACCAGCGTCTCACGATCGCGTCGGTTCCGTCGGTCGAGCCGCTCGAGACGACGATGATCTCGCAGATCTCGACCGTCTCGAGATTCTGCGCGGAGAGGGCCTCGAGCAACCGCTCGATGTTCTTCTCCTCGTTGTACGCCATCACTCCGGCGCTGACTCGGATCATTGAACCTCCGTGAGATGACGGGATCGACATCGCAGGATGTCAAGAGTTTCCCGCCTCGCACTTTGACGCGTCAATCAGACCCCGTCGAGGAGACGCTCCCCGAGAAACTCCGGAAGCCCCGCTTCGAGGATCTTGCGTCGGGCTCGTTTCGCAGGGTATCTCACACGCCGCAGCTCGAGACTGCCCGCCTCGAGGTCCAGTACGCCGTACGCCGCTCTCGGATCGTCGTCGCGCGGCTGGCCGACGCTCCCCACATTGATCATGTAGCGCATATTCGGTCGAAGCCGGACGAGGGTGTCGGTCTCCTCGCGTACCGTTCCGCCCGCGAGGGAAACCACCAGAGGCACATGCGTGTGCCCGATGAGACATATCTGCTCGTCGAACGCCTCGAACTGGTATGAGGCGCCCATCGTATCCTTGATGTAGTGCCACCCGGCCGGGTCATCGGGACTTCCGTGGACGAGCCGGACGCCGTCGACGTGCTCGGTCACTGAGAGCGAGCTGATGTAGCGGAGTTCGCCCGGATTGAGTCTGTCACGTGTCCAGTCGATGGCCGCGCGCGCGTACTCGTTGAACCGGAAGCTCTCGGCCTCATCGATCGCGGCCGCGTCGTGGTTTCCCCGTACGACCACATCAAATCGTTCACGGACCACAGCGAGGGTCTCTCGTGGACTCGCGCCATACCCGACGACGTCGCCGAGACAGAGGTACGTATCACATCCGAGATCCGAGGCATCCTCGAGAACGGCCTCGAGCGCTTCGATATTGCTGTGGATGTCCGTCGCGATGAGACAGCGCACGATGCCTCCTGGCCATGCCGGTGCTCAGTCGGTTCCCAGACCCTCGGCCGCCGGCTTGTCCGCTCCGGAGGCATCCCGCGCGTCGCGCGCAACGTGGTCGAGCACGCCATTGACGAACCGCGCGCCCTCATTCGATGAGTACTTCCTGGCGATCTCGACTGCCTCGTTGATCACGACTCCGACAGGGTTGTCGGGGATACAGAGGAGTTCGTACGCGCCGATGCGCAGCACTGTCCTGTCGACAGCTCCCATCCGCGGCAACTCCCAGTGCTCGCTGGCGGCGCCGATGAGACGATCGATCTCGTCGCGGTGCTCTCGCACCCCGATGACGATCTCGTCGGCGAACGCGAGGGCCTCCGAGCGTGCCTCGTCGATCTCGGGGATCGGGCCATCCGTGACGCCGGTCACCTCCTCGCGGTAGAGCAGTTTGAGCGCAAGCTCCCTGCCCTCCCGCCGGGTGCCGGTTCCACCCTTCCTGTCGTGCGGCAAGCTACCCCATCCTTGCGTAGAGATCGGCGAGCTCCATGCCGGCCATGGCGGCATCCCAGCCCCGGTTTCCGGCCTTGGTGCCGGCCCGTTCGACAGCCTGCTCGATGCTGTCGGCGGTCAGGACTCCGAAGACCGTTGGGACACCGGTCTCCATACCTGCATGTGCAACACCCTTCGCGACTTCCGCCGCTACGTAGTCGAAGTGCGGCGTCCCGCCACGGATGACCGCACCGAGGCATAGTACCGCATCGTACGAGCCGGAGTCACCCATTCTCTTGGCCAGAAGCGGTACATCAAAGGCGCCCGGCACCCAGACTATCGTGATATCGGAGTCGTCGACGCCGTGGCGTCTGAGACAGTCCATCGCTCCCTCGAGAAGCTTCAGTGAGATGAACTCGTTGAACCGCGAGACCACGATCCCGAAGGAGCGTCCCTCACCGGTGATGTGTCCTTCATACACCTTGCTCATCGCTGTCCTCCCTGCGTATTGGTGACCTCGTCCTTCGATGGCGTGTCCGGCGACCCTCCGTCCTCCGCGGAGTCGACGTCGCACGGTTCCAGATCGAGATAGTGTCCCAGTTTGTCTCGCTTGGTTGCCAGATAGTGCTTGTTACGCTCGTTCGGGGCGATCTGGATGGGCACTCGCTCGACGATCTCCAGACCGTGTCCCTCGAGGCCGACGATCTTCCGGGGGTTGTTAGTCAGCAGCCGGATGCGACGCACTCCGAGGTCGGCGAGCATCTGCGCTCCCACCCCGTAGTCGCGAAGGTCCGCCTCGAAGCCGAGGTCCTCGTTCGCCTGAACCGTGTCGCGTCCGCCGTCCTGAAGAGCGTAGGCCTTGAGCTTGTTCCCGAGGCCGATTCCGCGGCCCTCCTGACGCATGTAGAGAAACACGCCGGTGCCCTCGCGGTCGATCGTCGACAGCGCGTCTGCCAGCTGCGTCCCGCAGTCGCAGCGACGGGAGCCGAACACGTCACCGGTCAGACACTCGGAGTGAACGCGCACGAGCACATCCTCGTCGGGTTTCGGGTGGCCCTTGACGAGAGCCAGGTGCTCCTGATCGTCGACATCGTTCTCGTACAGATACAGCCGAAACTCGCCCCAGCGGGTCGGCAATCGCGTCTCCGCGACGCGCCTGACGAGCCGCTCGTTGCGCTGGCGGTACGCGATAAGGTCCTTGATGCTGACGAGCGTCAACCCGTGCAGCTCGGACAGACTCCGGAGTTCCGGCAGACGCGCCATGCTTCCGTCATCGCTCATGATCTCACAGAGAACCCCCGCCGGCTGGAGCCCGGCGAGCCGCGCGAGGTCGACCGCCGCCTCGGTGTGGCCGGCGCGACGGAGCACGCCTCCCTCCGCGGCGCGCAGTGGGAAGATGTGGCCGGGCCTCGCGAGATCTCGGGCACGCGTTCCGGGGGCGACCAGGGCCCGTATGGTTGTCGAACGGTCATGCGCGGATATCCCCGTTGTCGTCCCCTCGACGGCGTCGACGGAGACCGCGAAGGCCGTGCTCATACGCGAGGTGTTGTCTGCAACCATGGGATGGAGGTCCAGCGCGTCAAGATCCTCGCCGGTCATGGACACGCAGATCAGCCCTCGCCCCTCCTTCGTAATGAAATTGACAGCCTCCGGAGTGATCTTCTCAGCGCCCATGATGAGGTCGCCCTCGTTCTCTCGCGTCTCGTCGTCGACGACGATCACCATCCGACCATCGCGGATGTCCTGGATCGCGCGCTCGACGTTGTGTCCCGTCATGATGTCCCGCTCCGTGTCAGAATCCCAGTTCACGAAGCCGCTCGAGCGTCAGTCCACTTCGAGCAGCACACTCATCGGCCCCGTCCGCCTCTCCCGATTCGGGGCGGGCGGCCCCGCGTACGGGGCTGGCGGCGCCGCGTTCGCTGAGGAGCTTCCTCAGGTGTTTGGCCAGCACGTCTGTCTCAACGTTGACCCTCGTTCCACGCCGGTATTCGCCTGCGCGAGTTGCGGCCAGCGTCTCCGGGATGAAGGCGACCGTGACGCGACGTCCCTCCACGGCTGCCACGGTCAGACTCGTTCCGTCCAGAGCCACCGATCCCTTGGGCACGACCTCCGTCGCGAGAGCCGCGGGAATCTCGAAGGTCATCTCGACGCTCCGTCCCCGATCGCGTCTCTCGAGGACGACGGCGACCGCGTCCACGTGTCCGGTGACGATGTGTCCACCGAGACGGTCACCCAGACGGAGCGCGCGCTCCAGATTGACGCGATCGCCGGACGCGAGCGCCCCGAGCGTCGAGGTCCGCAGCGTCTCGGCGACGACGTCGGCCTCGAAGCGCTCACCATTGTTCGACGTGACCGTGAGGCAGACACCGTTGACACTGATGCTCTCGCCGGCTGCGAGTTCGCGTGCCAGCACCGTTCGGATCGCGAGCTTCGCACCCTCCACCGTGCGGGTCATCGTCCCCACCCGCCCCGCTGTCTCTATCAGCCCTGTGAACACGTTGTCGCGTCCTTGGTCTGAGGAGCCTCTCGGCTCGATGTCTCTCTGTCTCTCTCTCTGGGTTGGTCCTGCGTCGATGCGCCAGGGCGCACCGACGCCATGAGGAGCATGTCGTCACCGACCCGCTCCCAGACGATCGTTTCAAGCCGCGTGTTCCCGCGCAGGTCTCCGAGCGCCGGGACCCCGCCGGCTCCGGACAGCTTCGGCGCAACGAAGACGGCGAGACGCGTGGCGAGCTGCTGGTCGAGCAGCGCCGTCCCAAGCGTCGCCCCCCCCTCGCAGAGGATGTCTGTGATACCCTCGCGCGCCGCTCGTCGCATCATGGCAAGTGCGTCCAGACGTCCATCCCCTGCCGGCGGAAGCCGCCAGACCACCACGCCTCTGCTCTCGAGCGCGGCCGCTCTCGTCGCGAGCGTCTCGTCGTCCAGGCACGCGACGACCGTGTGCTCCACACGTGCGGTCGAGACCAGGCGTCCCTCAACGGGAATCCGAAGTTGTGAGTCCGCCACGATGCGCGCCGGCTGCCGGCTCGCTCGTTCCGTCCGTCTGTCCGTCAGTTCCGGATCGTCGGCGAGCACCGTCTCGATGCCGACGAGAACGGCATCGCTCCCGCCGCGCATCGCGTGCACCCGCAAGCGCGACTGCTCGCTGCTTATCCAGCGGTCATCTGAGCGCGCTGTCGTGATCCGTCCGTCGAGCGTCACCGCCAGCTTCAGCGTCACCAACGGGAGTCCCGTCTCGCGGAACCGAAGGTACGGCGCGTTGAGATGCCGCGCCTCATCTGCCAGGCATCCGATCTCGACGACGACTCCGGCCTCGCGTAGGACCGCGATGCCACGCCCGGCGACATCCGGGTTCGGGTCGTTGATCGGTATGACGACTCGCCTGATGCCGGCACGGAGTATCGTGTCGGTGCACGGCGGAGTGTTTCCCCAGACGCAGCAGGGCTCAAGGGTGACGAACAGATCGGCGCCTCGGGCGTCCTCCCCCGCGTCGGCTATGGCGTTGACCTCTGCATGCGGAGCTCCGTATCTCTCATGATATCCGCGCCCGACGATCTTGCCGTCGCGAACGATCACGGCGCCTACGCGTGGGTTCGGGCTGGTGTGCCCGCGCCCGCGTTCGGCCAGTGAGATAGCCTCGCGCATGAGTTGCACGTCCTGGGTCACGTCGTCCTCCAAAAGAAAACGCCCCGCGATTTCGGGGCGTACGGGAACGAGGCGTCGGCGGCCCCGCTCGCGGTTCCTTCTTCCATCCAGACTCTCACTGTCGGCGCCTGGATTCCACAGGCTCTGCGGGAGGACCCGCTCGCGGACTTTGACCGCCGGTGGGGAATTGCACCCCGCCCCGAAGGAACGACTGTCTGTGTATGAATCTACCACGCATGGGGCCGACTGTCAATGCGCAGTGAATGATAACTCAGAAAGGTCGAGAGGTCGTCTCACAGCCTCTCCCGGCCCCTCCGGAGAGGAGGTGTTTCGGGGCACCCTCAAGAGGCGTCGCTCTCCGTCGGGAAGAGCCCCCGTGCGAACTCCTCGGCGTCGAAGCGCGCTATGTCCTCAAGCCCCTCACCCACGCCTACGAATCGCACCGGGATCGCCAGCTCCCTTGCGATTGCGACAACGATACCGCCGCGCGCGGTCCCGTCGAGCTTGGTGAGCACGATCCCCGACAGGCCGACGGCCTCATCGAAGAGGCGGGCCTGTGAGAGCGCGTTCTGACCCGTATTCGCGTCGACCACGAGGAGTACGTCGTCCGGAGCTCCCGGCACGCGCTTCTCGACGACGCGGCGTATCTTTGCGAGTTCCGCTATCAGGTTCTTCTGGGTATGGAGTCGTCCGGCGGTGTCGATGAGAAGATGATCGGCGCCTCGGGAGACGGCGGCCTCTGCCGCGTCGTACGCTACCGACGCCGGGTCACCACCCTGCTGACCGAAGATGAAGTCGGCGCCCGTCCGCTCGGCCCAGACCTGGAGCTGTTCCCCGGCCGCCGCCCGGAACGTGTCCGCCGCGGCAAGGAGGACACTCTCCCCCTCGCGCCGGAACAACCCCGCGAGTTTCCCAATGGTCGTCGTCTTCCCGGTGCCGTTGACACCGACGACCATGGTCACCCGTGGCCGGTGGCTCTCCTCGGTGCCGGGATCCATGGTCAGACCCGCGCTCACGGATGTCTCGCCCCCAGCAGCGGTCGCGATACCGCCCGTGAAGAGACTCCGTATCTCGCCGGCGAGAAACGCGACGATCGTGTCCGGATCGGTCGTCTCCATGTCACGCGCAGCGTCGCGGAGACGTTCCACGAGATAGAGAGACGTCTCGACTCCCACATCGGCGGCGATCAGCGTCTCCTCGATGCCGGCCAGGGCCTCATCGTCAAGCGCGCGCCCACCATGGAGCGCGCGCTGAATCCCATCGACGATCGCTTCGCGTGTCCTGGACAGACCGCTAAACAGCTTCGTAAGCGATCTCCTCACGATCTACCTCGTTCCCCATTGCGTCCAGTCGGACGGAGACGACCTTCGATACCCCCGACTCCTCCATTGTGACACCGTAGAGCCGGTCCGTGGCCGCCATCGTGACCTTGTTATGCGTGATGATGATGAACTGCGTACGCTCCGAGAACTCCTTGAGCATCTTGATGAAGCGGCGCACGTTCGCGTCGTCGAGTGGCGCGTCGACCTCATCCAGGATGCAGAACGGCGAGGGCTTCACCAGATAGATGGCGAAGAGGAGCGCGATCGCCGTCAGCGCTCGCTCACCGCCCGACAGAAGACTGAGACGGCCGAGCTTCTTCTCGCGCGGACTGGCTACGATCTCGATCGGTGATTCGAGAGGATCGTCAGGATCGAGAAGTCGCAGGTCCGCCTCGCCACCCTCGAACAGGCGCTGGAACATGTTGACGAAGTTCTGCCGAACCAGTTCGAACGTCTCGACGAACATGCGTCTCGCTGCCTTGTTGATCTCGTCGATCGCCTCAATAAGCGAGGCTTTCGACCTCTCCAGATCCTCGAACTGCGCCTCGAGGAACTCGAGCCGCTTGCTCTCCTCGTCGTACTCGTCGAGCGCCAGAAGGTTCACCGGCCCCATGGAGCGCAACCGCGCCTTGAGACGCTCAACCTCCTGTCGCGTGTGGTCCCAGTCGACGGGCTCATCGCTCTCGTCCATCATCAGAGCGACCGAATGGTGACCGGAGCGTCCGTCATCGGTCGCGTCCTCGGGAGCGTCAGTCGCGTCCTCGGGAGCGTCGACGGTCCCCGTCGTCTCAGGCCTCTCATCTGAGGGGTCATCGCGATGAACCGGCGCTGCCTCCTCGGCGATATCGACCGAGTAGTCCTCGAGAATCCTGTCGCGCAACGCCTCGGAGCGGCCTCTGATCTCGGTATCTCGGAGTTCTATCTCGTGCAGCTCGCGCTGTATCGCGTCTCGCTCCTCGCGGACTGTCCGACTTGTCCCCTCGACCTCGTCGAGCTGCGTCCGGAGCCTTCGCGTCTCCTCACGGACTGAATCGCGTCGGTTCTTGAGCTCGCTCATCCGCGTGGTCACACTCTCAAGCCTGCGGCCGTCCTCTTCGAGCTTCGCGGTGAGTTCGGCTATAGCCTCTCCGTGGTCGGTGTTCTCGGCAGTCTTGCGCTCGATGGCGGCCTCCGCAGCGGCCGCACGCTCGGTGAGCTGCGCGTGTTCCGTCTGAACCTGCTTGAGAGTCGCGCCGGCCGATGCGGCCTCGAGCTCGGCCACCCGCTGTGCCTCGATGGCGGCCTCGCGGGCCGTCTCGAGTTCCGTGTAGCGGCGCTGGAGATCCTCAAGCCGCTCACCGATCTCGTCTTCGCCCTTCGACAGCTGAGCGAGGCGGGATGCGAGCGCCTCGATCTCGGTGCGGGCGTCACGCATCCTGATGCCGAGCGCATCACGACGACCGGCGAGCTCATCGACACGGTCACCCGCGCTCGACTTGGCCAGCTCGAGCTCTGTCAGTCTCCGTTTGGCCTCCCAGAGATCGGCTTCGGCCTGCTCGGTCCGCTCCCCGCGCTCCCGGGACTCCACGGTCAGTCGCCCGAGAGCTTCCCGGGCCTCACCTTCCAGCCGTGTTGTGTCGATGAGCAGCTGCTGAAGTCTGCCCACCTCGCGCTCCGCCTCGGCGACTCGCTCCTTGCGGCGCAACAGGCCGGCCTCGGCGTTCCCGCCGCCCCCTCCGGTAATGAGCCCCTCCGCGCTGACTGCCTCACCGGCGTTCGTGACATAGGTCACGCCGCGGTCGGGGTGTCGCCCGGCCATCTCAACGGCCGTGTCGAGGTCGCGGACCACGACGGCTCCCTCGAGCAGCAGCTCCACCATCGGACGGAGCGCCTCCTCACACGTTACGAATGAGGCCGCGCTCCCCAGAACGGCGGGCGACGCGAGGATCGTCTCAGGGATCCGGCGGACGTGTACCATCGAGATCTCGTTGATCGGCACGAATGTCGCGCGCCCGCGCTCATGCGTTCCCAGATGATCGAGCGCTCTGCGCGCGTCCGCCCTGCTGTCCGCAACTACGTACTGCGCCGCGCCGGCCAGCGCCGATTCGACCGCGGCTGCAGCCGTTGGATCAACATCGATGACATCAGCCACCGTTCCTCGGAGTCCCGGTAGGTCATGCGATCGATCGGTCAGGAGTGCGCGGACCCCGGCTGCGAACCCGCCGTAGCCGTCGCGCATCTCCTTGAGCAGGATCAGCTTGTGCTGCGCCGCCTCCAGTTCACCCTCTGCGCGCGTCTTGCCCTCGCGCGACGTGAGGAGAGCCTCGCGCGCCATGTCGAGGTCGCTCTCGGTCGATTTCTCGGCGGCACGCGACTGCTGCGCGGCGCCGGAGAAGCGCTTCTCCTCCTCAAGCGCCTCGAGAATCCTCGATTCCCTGTTCGACAGCTCGCTCCGCGCCTCCGACAGAGCAGACTCTATCTCCGAATGCTCCTCGATCAGGTCATTCAACCGGGTCCGGTAGCTCTCGAGTTCACCCTTGAGACCGGCCGAACTCTCCAGTCCCTCGAGACGCGTCTGCTTGTGACCGGCGAGCGACTTCTTGACATCCCAGTACTCTCGGTCGATACGCTTGAGCGCCGCGCGCTTCTCCGAGAGCCCGGCGTCTCTCTCCTCGGCGGCGGTGCCTGCCCCGGCGAGCGATTCATCGAGCCGATGGATCTGCTCCTTGGCGCGGTCGAGCTCCTCGCGAAGTGCGGTGATCTCCGGAACAAGTTCCTGCACTCGGCGCTGCGCCGCGCGGCTTCGTTCACGCGCAACGAGGAGCCCGTCGGCGAGACCGCGGGCCTCACCGTCGATCGCCGCGACCTCCTCATCCAGACCAGCGAGCGTCTCTTCGTGTGATGTCAGCGCCGCGCGTGCCTCCCGCGTGGCAGAGTCGTCACGATCGAGAAGCTCGCCGAAAGCCGAAATGCGAGATCGAAGGTCGCCTGCGTGCTCGAGCGCCGTGGCCCGCTCGGAGTCCCACTCTCCATAGTCGCGTCTGGCCAGTCCCACCTCGAGACGCGTGAGATCATCGGTGTACCGTCGATGCCGCCTCGCCTGTGCAAGCTGACGCTTGAGCGAGCGTACCTGCTTCTCGACCTCACTGATGATGTCCGCGACACGCTGCATGTCCGCCTCGGTCGCGGCAAGTTTGTTGAGCGTCGAGCGCTTTCGCACCTTGTACTTCATGATCCCGGCGGCCTCTTCGAACATGAACCGCCGGTGGCCCGCGGAGTCAGAGAGGACGGAGTCGACCATCTTGCGCTCGATGAGCGAGTACGTCCTCGTCCCGATGCCCGTATCGAGGAAGAGATCGTTGATATCGCGCAGCCGGCACGGGGTCTTGTTGATCAGGTACTCGCTCTCTCCGGAGCGGTAGACCTTCCGCCCGATCACGACGCTCGAGTAGTCGGTCGGGAGGTAGCCGCCCGAGTTGTCGATGGTGAGGTTCACCTCGGCGCGGCCCAGGCGGCGGCGCTTCTTAGTGCCGTTGAAGACCACGTCGGCCATGCTGGACCCTCTGAGCTCGGACGCGCTCTGCTCGCCAAGAACCCAGCGGATAGCGTCCGCCACGTTCGTTTTTCCGCAACCGTTGGGTCCGACGACGCCGGTGATCCCGGGGCCGAACTCCAGCGTCAGCTTGTGCGCGAACGATTTGAAACCGTAGATCTCGAGCTTGTCGAGGTACACTGCTCCCCCTGGCTCTGTTCGATAGGATCGTTGCTATTGTGGTATGGTGTCCTCGTCCATCCAGCGTTCGGACGTGTCCGGAGGGGCGACCACCGGAAGCTCCGGCTTCCGAAGGCGCTCTATCCAGGCCCCTTCGTAACCGACTTCCTTCATGATGTCAAGCAGTTCTCGCGTATCGTCAAGCGTTCTGAACCCGGCGTCCACCGCGACGCGGTGCCACATGCCGCGTTCCGGAATCTCCACATCCACCACTCTCGAAGGGAATCCTCTTCGCTCCAGCGTGTCGGCATCACGTTCCGCCGCGCTGATGAGCCGGTGTGAGCTCGTGAAGACGACGTATCGTCCCGGCACCGCCTCCGAGACCGCCAGGGCGCGCCAGTCCCGCGTCTGCGCCTCCGGAGTCACTGCCTCCGGAGTCCCTGCCGTCGGCAGCTCCGAGTCGTCGGCCGAGACCGTTGACGAGTCCAGCAGCGCCGGCTCCATGACCGCCTCCGCCTCCGTCTCAGCCTCCTCGGGTGTCACCACCGCGACCGGGGCACTGTCGTCGTCGGTCAGAACGGCATCGAGGATTCCCGTTCGCCAGGCCACACCGGCGATGAGAAGAACCACGATGACGGTGATCAGAGCGCCCCACCTGCGTCCGGTCGGCCTCCCCCCGTTGGGGGCGGGATCGTCCGGGGGTTGGGAAGCAGAGTCGGGAACGAACGCCGTGTTCGCCGTGACGAGCGCCGGTCTCCGCGCTACGTCATCAACGGGAACCCCGTCGTCGGGAACCGGTTTGCTCACCACCTCCTCGGCTCCTCCCGTCTCGCCGTCCGCGCTCGCCGCCTCGCTCGGCACCGCTCCATCGACGTCCTCCTCGGCATCCGAGGACGGCACCTCGGGCGTGTGAACCTCCTGGTCGGGCGTATGCGGCGGGGGCGCCTCATCCAGCGGAGCCGGCTCGGGCGCCGAGAGCACGGCCACGAAGCGGACATCACGAAGATCTGCGGTGGATCGCAGATCGCGAGTGAGTCGCTCCAGGACCGGGAGATCGCGGCCGACGATGACGAGCTGAGAGGATGCGGCAGCCGCGACGGCCGCGTAGGATGCGGGAAGAACGACGAGAACCGTTGCGTCCTCGCGCGCGAGTTTTTCAAGCGTTGTGCGATACGCATCCGCGCCGAGGACCGCCGGAACGGAGATCGGATACGAGCCGGCCGTTACGAGGCGCACGCCGTGCATGAGCGTCCTCCTCGCGACGGTCGAACTCGATACGCCGAAGAGCACGGCGTCCACGAGACCCTCGTCCCCGTCCTCCGGGAGTCCCTTTGCGAAGACGGGCTCCTCGATCGAACCGTCCACGACCGTAACGGGAGTCCCCGTGTCGACAAACCGTTCCGCCAGACCGAGAACGATCCGCGCCGCCAGCGCGGGTCGCTGCGCCGTCACCGCCACAACTCTTCCACGCACGTCGCCCAATGCATCGGCGATCTGTTCGGCCCACGTGTTCGCCGTTTCATCCCCGAAAGGCCGCACGTCCATCGGCTCGTTGGACCCGCCATGGAGATCTTCGATCAACACGGTCACGGCGGCGTGACCGCGTGACACGATCTCGGCAAGTCGCTGGATCGCGTCTCGACGGGGCTCAGTCGCTCCGTTCGCACCGTCAGATGGCGTCATCATCGTTCCTCTCATCGAGAGCCTCGACCAAGGCGTCCAGCAGAGCCTGTTCGTCCTCAACGGATACCGTTCGCATGTCAAGCAGAACCGATTCATCCGCGGTCCGCGCCACCACCGGCCGCTCCCCGGTCCTCAGGCGTGCGGCCAGCTTCGTGGCGGACAATGTCGCGGGGCGGAAGCTGACCGCGAAGCTGGCGATCCCCGCCTCCGGCGCCGTGCCGCCACCCATCAGGGCGACGGTCTCCACGACATCGATTGCGCCGCAAGAGGACAACCGCTCCCCCGCGCGCTCCACGAGCCGCTCCGCCCGAATCCGGACCTCGCTCTTCGGCGCGGCGGCCATGGCCAGAACCGGCACACGATGCAGTGCGACTCCATCGAGGAAGAGCGCGAGCGTGGCCTGGAGTGCGGCGAGCGTCTGCTTGCCCGGACGCAGCGCGCGCATCAGCGGATTGGAGCGCATCCTCGCTATCGCCCCGGAGCTCCCGACGGCGATTCCGCACTGCGGTCCGCCGATGAGCTTGTCGCCGCTGAACGTCGAGATGGCAGCGCCCGCCTGCACGCTCTCCGGTACCGTCTCCTCGTGTGGTATTCCGAGCTGTTCTGAATCGATGAGGGCGCCGCTTCCAAGATCATTGATCACTGGAATGCCGTAGCGGTCCGCAAGCGCTGCCAGCTCGCCGACGCTCACTCGCTCCACGAATCCCTCGATGGAGTAATTGCTCCAATGAGCCTTCATGAAGACGCCGGTTCGTGAGGAGTATGCACGTTCGAAGTCCGCCACGGTCGTTCGATTGGTCGTTCCCACCTCGACCATGCGGGCGCCCGCGCGTCCGAACACCTCCGGCAGGCGGAACGAACCGCCGATCTCGATGAGTTCGCCGCGTGAGACGACCGCATCCCGTCCGGCGGAAAGTGTGTTGAGAGCGAGCAGAACAGCCGCCGCGTTGTTGTTCACGACGAGCGCGTCATCGGCGCCCGTGAGCTCGCAGAGCGAGTCGCGCACAAGCGCATCTCGATGTCCGCGTTCGCCGGTGACAAGATCGAACTCGAGGTTCGAGCTCGCGCCCGCTATTCTCCGCATCGCCTCGATGGCCTCCGGCGCCAGCGGGGACCGTCCCAGGTTGGTGTGAATGAGAATGCCCGATGCATTGATGACCGATACCAGATTCGCCAGACGCAGCCGACGCACCGCGTGCTCGACGAGCTCGAGCATCGCCTCGCGCGAAGCGGGCGCCACCGACCGGCCCGCAGCGATATCCTCCCTCGCTGCATCGAGCGTCCGGCGAACGGCGCGCACGACCAGCGGACGCGGCGCGATGGACTGAAGCCCCTGAGCCTCGATGTGGCGCATTGCGAGGTCCACCGACGGAATCGAGCGGAGCGCGCTCTCTCGCCTGTCTTCTGACGACATAGTGTTTCCCGGTCAGCTGTGGCGTGATTTGCATCACGCCGGAGATTCACAATGGTCCGGAGACGGGTCAGCTTATCCCCGTATCTCCCCACGGGTCAAGTGATTTCGCCCCGCCCGCCCCCACACCGGCTCTCGGTCAGGGAGGCGTCATCGAGCTGGGACGCCGCATTCGCGGACCGACCGCGGCGCCCCGCCTACGGGGCTCCAGCCTTCCCCCTCTCCTCTGCCGCGATGAGCGGATCTCGGCCACTTTCGTTGGCACGTGGATTGCATGAGATAGGCGTAGAGCGTCATCTGAAGCAACAATCACAATGCGGTCACGCCGACAAGGAGGTGCAGGGAAGACAGCTAATGGCGACGCCCGACTCTCATCGGGCTCCGGCTTCGGTCGGAACAGGTGGTACACCCCGGAGATCAGCAGGACGAGCGACAGCAGCCTCGCGGTCTTCGGATTTCGTGTTCAACGACTCAATCCAGGAGCGAACTATGTTCAAGCGCGCAACTGCCATGATCTCGCTGGCTCTCATCGTCCTGAGCCTCACCGCCGTCGCCGGCGCCAGGCTCCGCGAGGCCGATTACACGACGCACGTCCCGCAGCATGGGGCTCGCAGTCCGATCATCCTGTTCTTCGACGACATGGAGGGCGGCGTGAACGGCTGGACCTCGATCGACAACACCACGTCAGCGACGCCGAAGTTCCATCTTGACAGCTACTATGCGTACCAGGGCACCTACTCGTACTGGTGTGGTGAGCTCAACGCCGCGTTCACCGGCGGTGACGGCTACGCAAACGGCTGGGATCAGATGCTCGTCGTTCCCACGACCGACGTCACGGGCGCAACATATCCCGTTCTGACGTTCGCCTACCGCTTCGACTCCGAGGCCGGCTACGATTTCACGTACGTCCAGGCCGAGAGCCTCGGCAGCTACGTCAACCTGAACGCCGGCTACAACGGATCGAGTGCCGGCTGGCAGGACTACGGCGATTACGGCTTCATCATGTCGAGCTATGACAACCCGATCGAGGCTCGCTTCCGCTTCATCGCGGACGGCGCGTACTCGGACGCGGATGGTCTCTACGATTCCGACGGTGGTGCGTTCCACGTCGACAACATCAAGATCTTCGATTTCTACGGCGGCGCGGTCTACTTCTACGACGATGCCGAGGGCGGCGCCCTCTGCACGCCTACGGTCCCGGCATCGGCCGGTGACTACTGGCACCAGATCACGCGTGCATGTCCCGCGTACAGCGATCCGACCTCATGGTGGTGCGGTGACGACGCCGACACAGCGCTCATCCCGCCGGGTCTCGACAACTCGCTGCTCTCGCCGCAGGTGAACATCGCCGGCAGCGCCGTCTGCACGCTCCGCTTCCTGCTTCACGCCGAGGTCCCGACGGTGGACAACGACTACTGGACCGAGGAGGTCACGACCGACGGCGGCGCGAACTGGTACCTCGCCGGCGCGTACTGGGGCGACTTCGAGGGGTGCGACGGGTGGGGCACGGCCGGGATCAACGGCTTCGATCTGACGCCGTACCTGCCGGGTTCTCTGTTCCAGTTCCGTCTGACGTTCTTCACGACCGACAACGGTTGTGGTCCGGGCCTGGCCGGCGGAGCCGGCATCATGCTCGATGACACATGGCTCGAGGACTGGACCGGTTCTCCGGTCGAGGCGACGACGTGGGGTAAGCTCAAGGCCATGTACCGCTAGCTTCGCTGATACACCCGGCCGGACGGCCGGTCATCGGAAGACACGAGGGCAGCGGCGATCGCCGCTGCCCTCCTCTTTGCTACCTGATCCATCTGAGACAATTCGCGGTGTCGCTGCGCGCGAGCCGAATCACCTGCTATCGGGCTTCCTCTCCTCTATGCGTATCTGAGCAGAACGTATCCACTCGCGATCAGCAGACAGATACCGGTGACCGGCACGCCGACCTTTGCGAACTCAGCGAACCTCAGCGGCTCACGCTCCTTCTGTGACATACCCAGCACGGCGATGTTCGCCGCGGCGCCGACGACGGTGGCGTTGCCGCCGAGACATGCTCCGGCTGCGAGCGCCCACCAGAAACCGAAGGCCAGCTCCGGTGCACCGTTCGCGGCGTTGTGGTTGACGACCGTCTGGACGAGCGGTATCAGGACGGTCACTGTGGGTACCGCCGACAGGAACGCTCCGATGAGAGCGGTTGCCCACAGCAGGACGATCATCAGTACGCGCGGATCCGGTGAGAGCGCAAGGAAGTGTTCGGCCAGGAAGCCGACGATGCCGACTCGCTCCAGCGCACCGACCAGGATGAAGAGTCCCATGAAGAAGAAGAGTACGGGCCACTCCACATCGACCAGTACGGTCTCCGGATCGATCCGTGTGATGATGAGCAGAAGGGCGGCTCCGGCCATTGCCACGGTAGCCGGTTGGAGCCCGAGCTGGTGATGGAAGAGGAAGCCTACGAGCACGAGACCGAGGACGCCGAGCGAGCGGGCCAGAAGCGGGCGCTCCTTGATGGCCTGCGACGCGTCGACCCCTTCCATCGTCTTCATCCTGGCGTCATCGGGACGCGCGAAGAAGTCGCCTCCCCCCCAGATGCGCAGATAGACCAGCGCCGCGACGAGAGAGACGAGCGCGAGCGGGCCAAGGTGCACCATGAAGTCGACGAAGGTGATGTGTTCCCCGGTTGCGGGCAGTATCGCGCGACTTCCGATGAGGATGTTCGGGGGGTCCCCTATCATCGTGGCCATGCCACCGATGTTGGCCATCATGATCACCATCACGAGGAAGGGGGTCGCTCTCTTCCCGAGAAGATCCGAGACGAGGAAGATGACGGGGACGATCATCAGAACCGTCGTGACGTTGTCGATGAACGCAGAGGCGACAGCCGTGATCGCGCCGAATCCCGCGAATATGAGGAAGATACGTCCGCGCCCCTGATGTGCGACTCGGAGCGCCATGTAGCGGAAGACGCCGGTCCGCTTGAGGACGGCGACGATCAGCATCATTCCAACCAGAAGCCCGAGCGTGTTGAAGTCGATGAACCCGACCGCTTCCGGCTGAGTGATGTCAAGCCCCGGCAGGAGCAGTACGGCGAGAGCTCCTGCCAGGGCTATGGTTGTTCGGTTGACGCGTTCGGTGACGATGAAGTAGTACGTGACAACGAAGATCGTCGCCACCGCGGTGACCGGATACATGATCGGTTTCCCTGAGACCGCGCGTCGGCCCCTATTCGCCCGTCAGGATATCGCTCTCTTCAAAGGGCGGGGCTTCGCTGCCCATGTTCTCCAGCATCCACTCCGCCGACTCAGCGAGTTCGGAGTCCGGATAGCGTTCCAGCATGCGATTCAGGGCGTTCCTCGCGGCGTCGTAGTTGTTGAGCTCCTCCGCCTGTATGAAGCCGATCATGAACTGCGCTTCGTCGGCATGCTCGCCTTCGGGATAGCTGAATACGAGTTCCGAGTAGTAGCCCATGCGCTCCAGCGGATCATCGGTCTCCTGTGCGAGCGAGAACAGCTCCTCCTCCGAGCGCGTACGCGGCGTGAGGACGTCCTCGTTGATCGTCGTGTTGAGCTCGTCCTTCAGAATCTCAAGCTGGCCGGTGTAGTACTCGCGCGTCGCCGCAGGCCTGAGGCTCTGCTCGATGACGTCGCGAACATCCTCGAGCGGCTTGACGCCCTCCGGGGACAGCTCCTCGATACGAACGATGTGCCATCCGCGGTCCGACCGCAGCGGCTCCGAGATCTCACCCACCGCGCCGTCAAACAGGCTCTCGATGAAGAGGGCCGACATTCCGGACGTCATCAGGGCGTCGCCCCTGTTCAACGTTCTGACGAGTCCGCCTGCCTCGCTTGTGGCGGCGTCCTCGGAGACCTCACGCGCGACCGTGGCGAAATCCTCGCCGGAGAGGATTCTCTGACGCGCGGCCGACGCGCCCTGGCGCGTCGCGCTCATGATGTGTCTGAACTTGATCTGCGCGCGCTGCTGGAACTGCTCCGGGTGTTCTTCGTAGTACGCGACGATGTCGGCCTCCGGCACAACGGTGCCGCCCTCGATCTCGTCACGGTAGTACGCCTGGATCATGGCGCGCCTGGTCACTGCTTCGACCATGTCACGGACCTCGGCGCTGTTCTCGTACCCGGCGCGCTGCGCCGCCTGGAACAGCACCTCTTCCTCTATGACGCGGTCGAGGAACTCGCGCATCCCCTCGGGACCCGCGAACTGCTGTCTCGTGAACGGCGGGAGTTCCGCGAGTTTCGCGCTGAGCTCCGCCTCCGTGATGTTCGTGCCGCCAACACGCGCGACGGTCCGTCCGCCGTCGCTGTCGCCACATCCAGTCGCCAGCAGCATCAGGGCGAGGACGACGACCGCGCAGACTACTCTGGTCTTCCTCAGCATACGAACTCCTGTGCGTCGCCGCCGGGGAACCGGAGTCCCCCGGCGGATCCGTTTCCCTATTCCCTGATCACCCAGACCTTGATCTCGGCCTCGACACCCTTGAACAGCTTGACGGGTACCGGGAAGACGCCGAGCATCTTGATGTGCTCATCCATGACGAGACTCGCGGCATCGAGCTCAACGCCCTGTTCCTCGAGAGCCGTCACGATCTCACGCGGACCGACCGAACCGTACAGCTTGTCGTTCTCGTCCGCCTGAACCCGGACAGTGCAGGAGACGCCGGAGAGCTTCTCCGCCGCCATCTCCGCCTGCCGGATGTCCTTCTTGACCTGTGCGTCCTTGACACGGACCGTGGCCTTGAGCCTCTCCAGATTCCCGGCGTTGGCCGGAAGGGCCTTCCCCTGAGGAATCAGATAGTTGCGCCCGTAGCCGTCCTTCACGGTGACAACGTCACCCTGGGATCCGAGTCTCTGGACATCCTCCATCAGAATGACCTTCATGCTTCAGTTCTCCTTGAGACTGAGTCGTCCAGGGACTCTAGCTGTGCTTGTGATGGCGCCCGATGTACGGAAGCAGTGCGATGTGGCGCGCACGCTTGATGGCCTCCGCAAGCTGTCGCTGATGCCGGCCGCACGTTCCCGTCACGCGGCGCGGGATGATCTTCCCGTGCTCGCTGACGTAGCGCGATAGCCTCTTCTCGTCTTTGTAGTCTATCCGCACCACCTTGTCCTGGCAGAAGCGGCAGACCTTTCCGTGCCTCTCTCGTCTCGGCATTCTTCCCTCCGTACTGCGCGAGAGAGCGACGCCCCCCGACGGGAGCTGCCGCCTACTCCTCCAGGTTGATGGTCATGTGCCTCAGGATCGACTCCTCGAGCCGGTAGGCGGCGCCGAGCGTCTTGATCGACGACGGCTCGCCCTGGAAAGCCAGGAACGCATAGTGGCCATCCGTCTGCTTCTTGATAGGGAACGCAAGCCTGCGCTTGGTCCAGCGATCCCACTTCTCCACGGTTCCGCCCTCTCTCTTCACGAGCTCATCGATCTTGGCCGTCAGTTGTTCGACGGCCGAGTCGTCGAGCGTCGGACTGAAGATGAAGGCGGTCTCGTACGACCTTGCCATTGCTCCAACCTCCTCTCGGTCGGACTTCGACCCCGTCACATGGACGGGGTGAGGAGGCCCGGCACACCGGCCGGGCAACTTCCTCCACAAACACTCGTACTGCTAGTGGAAGTGCACGAGAACCACATCACCGTCCAGGATGATCGAGTCCCGCCCTTCCGTGCGTACGTGTCCCGCGTCTCGGGCCGCATGCATCGAGCCTGCCTCCACGAGATGCTCGTACGTCACAACCTCAGCCTTGATGAACCCCTTCTCCATGTCCGTGTGGATCCGTCCCGCCGCGGCGGCTGCGCCCGTCCCCGCCGGGACCGTCCAGGCCCGTACCTCGGCGCCCTTGATCGTGAAAAAGGTCACGAGGTCGAGCAGCCTGTATCCAGCTCGGACCAGCTTCGTGAGCCCGGGTTCCGAGAGCCCCCAGCCTTCGAGGAACTCATCTCGGTCGCTCTCCTCGAGCGCCGCGAGCTCGTTCTCGAGACTACCGGCCAGCGCAACGACCTTCCACGGAGACTCTCCGGTCACACTCGCGATGCGCTCTACCCACTCGGACTCACGCTCCCCTACGTCGCTCTCACTGATATTCGCGATGTAGAGTGAGTCGAGCGCCGTCAGAAACCGGAACTCACCGAGTAGCTCGCGCTCGCTCGTCGACAGCTCCAGCGCTCGGACCGCGATCCCGCGAGAGAGGGCGTCATGCACAGTTGTCAGAAGCGGTACGAGCTTCCCAGCCTCCTTGTCGCCGCGTCCCGCGTCCTTGCTTCGCTTCGCGAGATTGCGCGACGCCGTGTCCATGTCGGCGAGCACAAGCTCCGCGTTGACGATACCTATATCACGCTCCGGGTCGACATCCCCCTCCACGTGCCCCACGGATGGATCGTCGAAACACCGGATGACGTGGGCCACTGCGTGGACCTCGCGGATGTTGGCGAGGAAGCGGTTTCCAAGCCCCTCGCCATGGCTCGCTCCTCGGACCAGCCCGGCGATATCGACGAACCGGATCGTGGTCGGCGTCAGTTCGTCGGGTTCGAGAATCCTCCCGAGATGCTCGAGCCGCTCGTCGGCGACCGGCACGACTCCGATGTTCGCGTCGATCGTGCAGAACGGGTAGTTGCTGCACGCCGCTTCCGTATGCGCCAGCGCGTTGAAGAGCGTCGATTTCCCGACGTTCGGGAGTCCAATGATCCCGAGCTCGAGTGACATCCGAGCGCTCCTCCCTACGCCTCGCTCTGACAGCGACCAGCCCCCGCATGAAGAGCGGGACTCAGCCCCGCATGAAGAGCGGGGCCAGCACCAGCGAGATGACCGACATCAGCTTGATCAGAATGTTGATCGACGGCCCCACCGTGTCCTTGAGCGGGTCTCCGACCGTATCCCCTACAACGGCGGCCTTGTGGGCGTCCGAGCCCTTGCCGCCGAAATGGCCCTCCTCGATGTACTTCTTGGCGTTGTCCATCGCGCCGCCGGAGTTCGCCGTCTGGATGCCGAGCACGACGCCCGTCACGACCGCGCCGATCAGCAATCCGGCGAGCGCCTTTTCATCGTAGAGACCGATCACGACCGGGACGACGAGCGCCATGATCCCGGGTTTGATCATGCCCTTGATCGCGCCCCGCGTGCTGATGTCGACACACGTGGCGGAGTCCGGCTGCGCCTCACCCTTGAGGAGTCCGGGGATCTCCCGGAACTGCCGCCGGACCTCGTCGATCATTTTGAATGCGACATCCGAGACCGCCTGGAAGAGCATCGATGAGAACAGGAAGGGCAGCATCCCGCCGACGAGGAGCCCGGCCATGACCTTCGGGTCCGACATGTCGGCGACCTGGATGTTCGCGGATGCCATGTAGGCCGCGAGAAGGCCGATGGCGGCGAACGCCGCCGAACCGATCGCGAAGCCCTTCCCGATGGCGGCCGTCGTGTTGCCGACCGCGTCGAGGTTGTCCGTGATCTCACGGACGTGCGGGTCCAGACCCGCCATCTCCGCGATACCGCCGGCGTTGTCCGCGACCGGACCGTACGAATCAACCGCAACGACCATGCCCGTCGTCGCCAGCATGCCGAATGCGGCCATCGCGATGCCGTACATCCCGGCGAAATGGTGGGCGATGATGATCGAGACGCCGAGCACGAGCACCGGCACCGCCGTGCTCTCCATCCCGACCGCCGTTCCCGTCGTCACGGTGATGGCGGGACCCATCTGGGACGACTCAGCGAGCTTCTTGACGGGGTGGTATCTGCCCGACGTGAAGTACTCGCTCACGAATCCTATGATGACGCCGCTGGCGATACCCGCGAGCGTGGCGTAGAACGGACCCATCACGCCGTAGGTCTTCCCGGCGATCGTGAAGTCAGAGCCCATCGTCCGGATGATGAAGAAGCTCGCAACCGCGGTCAGCCCTGCGGCGACGTAGGTTCCGCCCATGAGCGCCGCCTGCGGGTTCTTCCGACCAACCGCCTTGACGAACAGAATGCCGAGAATCGAGGCGATGATGCCCGCGCTCGCGATGTAGAACGGCAGCGTCATCAGCTGTTCCTTCACCGCTGCGCCCGCAACGAGCGCGGCGGCCAGCGCCATGCTGGCGATGATGGACTCGACGTACGACTCCAGAAGGTCCGCGCCGAGACCGGCGACATCGCCGACGTTGTCGCCAACGTTGTCCGCGATAACGGCCGGATTGCGCGGGTCGTCCTCGGGGATTCCCGCCTCGACCTTGCCGACGAGATCGGCCGCCATATCGGCGCCCTTGGTGAAGAGCCCCCCGCCCGAGCGTGCGAACAGAGCCACGAGACTTGCTCCCATGGCGTACCCGTTGACGATGACCGGCTCCCTGAATATCCAGTAGACGACCGCCAGTCCGAGCAGCGCCATGCTGGCGACGCTCATACCCATGACCGACCCGGCGGAGACGGCGATACCGAGTGCGCCCTTGACGCCTCCGGTGACCGCGGCCTGCGTCGTCCGAGCGTTCGCGCGAGTGGCGATGCTCATTCCGATGTATCCGGCCAGGGCCGATACGATCGCACCGGCGATGAAGGTCACCGATGTCCGCCAGCCGAGCGGGAGGTCCGGATTGCCCGAGAGCATCGGCGCCAGTGCTATCAGAAGCGCCACGACGACTACGAGGATCGAGACGTACGAATACTCGCGCTTGAGGAACGCGCGCGCGCCCTGCTGAATGGCCTCTGAGATCTGAACCATCATCTGGTTGCCCGGGTCGCTCCTGAGAACCTCACGCACGAGCAGAAGCACGAACAGAAGTCCCACACTGCTTGCGACGAGTGGAACACCTATCGCTGTCATGCATCCTCCCTGTCGTCCGAAGACTTCCTGTTGGTCTGGTTCATCGCTGCGCCCATCCCATCCCGTATCACCTGCAACACAGCGGACGCTGCGTCCTTGATCATCCTCTCGGCGGTCTCGAGCTCGTGGTCCTCGAAGGGCTCGAGCACATACTCCGCCTGGTCCTGCGACTCCGGCGACGCATCGACGCCCACCCGGAGTCTGGCGAACGAGTCATCATCGAGAGAGTCGATGATGGAGGCCAGACCGTTGTGGCCGCCGTCGCTGCCCGAGCGTCTGAGCCTCAGGTGTCCCAGCGGGAGATGGACGTCGTCACAGACGACGAGCAGATCATGGAGCCCGGCATCCATCGTCTCGACCACCTGACGCACGGCCCGACCACTCGCGTTCATGTACGTCAGCGGGAGAACCAGTCGCACATCCTTCCCCGCAAACGTACCGGTTCCAGTCACGAAGTCGCCGCGGCCGGCAAGAAGCTCCGTTCCGAGCCCCTCGGCCAGCGCGGCGACCACGCGAAACCCCACATTGTGTCGAGTGTTCGTGTACTTCGCCCCGGGATTCCCGAGGCCCACTACGACTCTCACGATGTCTCTTTGCTCTCCCCGGCATCGGCCTCGCCCGCGGCGCCCTCGTCGCCGGCCTCTTCGCCCTCAGCCGCTTCACCCTCAGCGCCTTCCTCGCCTTCCTCATCGTCGACCTTGAAGATGGTCGGCAGGAGGATATCGACGACCGGACGCTCCGGTGTGTCGAGGAACTCGACGTTCTCATGAACGAGTTCGTTGACGTGAATGGCCCCACCCACGTCGAGCTCACTGACGTCGACCTCGATGTTCATCGGGATGTGCCGCGGCAGACAGCGGACCTCGACCTCGCGCATGGCGTGATCGAGGATGCCACGTCCCTCCTTGACCGCTGCGGACTCGCCCGTGAGCACCACCGGCACACGGATCTGGATCGGCTTGTTCTCTGAGATCCTCTGGAAGTCGACGTGGAGGATCTCGCGCGTGATAGGATCACGCGCCATGTCCCTGATAACCGCGGGTGTCACATCGACGCCGTCGACGCCGAGCTGCACGATCACGTTCCTGCCCGAGGGTGTCGCAAGCGCCGCGCGCAGCTCGGCCGCGCTTATCTGCAGGGAGAGCGTTTCCTCCTGCTCACCGTACACGACGGCCGGGACCTGTCCCTGCTCGCGCGTGTGCTTGGCGCCCTGCTTGCCCGTCGCTGTTCGCGGCCGGGCCGGGAGCTTCACTGTTGCCATGCGTTTCTCTCCGGATTTCGTTCTCTGATTGCTTCGGCGCGTCAGCTCGTCCAACGCGCCCGCCCGCTATACGAAGAGCGAGCTCACCGACTTCTCCCCATGAATCCTGTCGATCCCCTCACCAAGAAGCTCGGCGACCGAGAGAACCTTCACCTTTTCGTTACCGACCCCGGCGAGGTCGAGCGTGTTCGTCACGACGATCTGCTCGATGAGCGAGTTGCTCAGTCGCTCCACCGCTTCATCCGCGAAGACCGCATGGGTCGCGCCCGCCATGATACCGGCGGCGCCGAGATCCATGATCGCCTTCGCCGCCTCGATGAGCGTACTGCCGGTGCTGATTATGTCGTCGATCATGATGACGTATTTCCCCTCGACGTCACCGACGACGTTCATCACCTTGGCCGCGTCCGGCTTCGGACGTCGCTTGTCTACGAATCCCAGGGAGGCGCCCATCCGCTTGGCGAACGCGCGTCCCATCTTGATGCTCCCCGTGTCCGGCACCATCACGACGACGTCGCCCTTGACCGATTGGTCGAAGTAGCGAAGCAGGACGGGCGCCGCGTAGATGTGATCCAGCGGGATGTCGAAGAACCCCTGGATCTGTGGTGCGTGCAGGTCCATCGTCAGCACGCGGTCCGCTCCGGCCTCCGTCAGGAGGTTCGCAACGAGCTTGGCCGTGATAGCCACGCGCGGTCGGTCCTTCCTGTCCTGTCGGGCGTAGCCGAAGTATGGGATGACCGCCGTAATCCGACGGGCCGACGCGCGCTTGAGGGCGTCGCACATGATCAGAAGCTCCAGCAGGTTCTCGGCTGGCGGACCCGTTGGCTGGACGACGAACGCGTCCACGCCGCGCACGTTCTCCGAGATGCTGACCTGGATCTCTCCGTCCTTGAATCGATTGACGACCGCATCGCCAAGCCCGATGTCGAGATAGTCGGCTATCTCAGAAGCAAGAGCCTTGTTCGCATTCCCGCTGAAAAGCCTTAGCTCATCCGCCATCAGCCCTCTCCCGTTCAGCCGTCCCTGGACTCAGACGTCCGCCCCGTTGAAACTCGCACCGCCCCAGGCCGCTTTCTGGCTGGGGCGGGAGGATTCGAACCTCCGATGCGGGATCCAAAGTCCCGTGTCTTGCCACTTGACGACGCCCCAGCTCGCTCTATCCAGCCGTGCATGAAACCGGGGCTCGCTGTCGCGCACCGCGGGCGCGGCACGATTCAGTCCTCGTAGTCCTCAGCGAGCACCAGTTCTCGTTCCGGAATGCTCTGTTGGTGCTCCATGTGGCCCTTCTCCGCGAGTTCCAGCTGTCGCGTGTATTCCTCGAGGACAGCCTTCTCGATCATGTCGCGCGTCTCGTTGTTGATCGGGTGCGCGATGTCTCTGAACTCCCCGTCCTTCCGCCGACGACTCGGCATCGCGACGAAGAGGTCCGAGTTTCCCTCGATGACTTTCAGACCGCGCACTACGAACGCGTCGTCGAACGTGATGCTGACGAACGCCTTCAGCCGGTCCTCCGTACGCAGTGTCAGACGGACCTCAGTGATCTGCATGCGTCTCACCGCCCTTTGCCTGGAAAAGGGACAGATCGCATCCGGGGCACACACTCCACGCGCCGCCGCTCCTCAGGAGCGACGCTCCTTTGCGCCCTCGACCCGACACCCGGAATCGATCGGCTCTGCTACATGTATGGCCCAGCCGGGATCACCCGCCATCCGGACGGCACCGGCCAGTGCCTCAGCGTCCTCCCGTGATTCGGCCAACCCGAAGACGGTCGGCCCGCTCCCCGACATCTGCACCCCGAGCGCTCCGGCCCTCCGGAGCGCTGCACGAGCGGCTGCGACGCCCGGACAGCATGACACAACGCCAGGCTCGAGGTCATTGCGAAGCGCCGCCACCAGCGCACGCACGTCCCCTTCCTGGATAGCTGAACAATTGAGTTTAGTGAAGTGGGCACGGGCTGTCAACCCGATTCTGACCGATGCGTAGGCCTCGGCCGCCGATACGGGGACCGGTGGTGTTACCAGAACAAGCGCGAAGCCCCGCAGGTCCGGCCACCGCTCCAGGTCCTCGCCCCGGCCCCGGCCCCTCGCCGTGCCGCCACGGAGCATGAATGGCACATCGGAGCCGATGCCGAGCGCCAGTCGGTTCAGATCGTCATCCGTGAGGCTGAGTTCGAAGAGGGTCCGAAGCCCCAGCAGCGTCCCGGCCGCATCTGCACTTCCTCCGCCGAGCCCGGCCGCCACGGGTATCCGCTTCGTGATGTCGACCGATACCGCCGGACACCCCGTCTCCTGGCGCACGGCGTCCGCGGCTCGCCAGATGAGGTTGCGCTCGTCCATCGGTACGGCGGGGCCGCTTGCGGAGAGCCTCATGCCGGCGTCCGACCGCTCGATGAGCAGACTGTCGGCGAGATCGATGCTCTGGAAGAGCGTGTCGATGTCATGGAATCCGTCAGCACGACGTGAGAGGACTGAGAGACCGAGGTTGACCTTGGCGAACGCCTCGATGCGCACGCTCATCGAACATCTCCCGCTGTGATTCGAACTCGTCGCTCAGGACGAGTAGAGCACCCAGATGACGACGGCGACCCACAGGATGATGTTCACCACGAGCGGCACATCGGTGACGAGGACGCGCGATGGCTTACCACCCCCGCCTCCGGCGAACATGAGATACAGGTACCGGAAGAGACCGTAGACGACGAAGGGCACCGTGTAGACCAGACCGGCGCTGCCGACCTTCTCGACCGTCCCCGGCCAGATGGTGTAGATGGCATACGAGACGATGGTCGACGCAGTGACCACGCCGATGAGCGAGTTAACGAGGTCGGGCGGGTAGTGCTCGAGCGTCGCTCGGTGCTTGCCGGCGACCTCGCCAAGCGTGATCACCTCGGCGCGGCGCTTCCCCAGCCCGAGGAAGAGCGCGAGGAAGAACGTACAGACGAGCAGCCACGGCGAGAGTTCGGTCGCGGGTGCGGCGACACGGAGCACCTCGACGCTCGCCACAGCACGCAGGACGAACCCGACCGCGATCGCGACAACGTCGAGAATGACCATGCGTCTCAGGACGAGGCTATAGAGGATGTTCAGTGCCAGGAATCCAACGCTCGTGTGACCGAAGGTCGGGTGAATCGAGTACGACCAGATCGCCGCAACACTCGCGAAGAGAACCGCTACCGTTGCTGCGAGACCGACCGGGAGCGCGCCGGAGGCGAGCGGACGCCGTCGCTTCTCGGGGTGACGTCGATCCTTCTCGAGATCGACGATGTCGTTGAGCACATAGACGGCGCCTGAGAGCAGGCAGAAAACGGTCGCGCCTGCGACCGCCAGAAGGACGAGGCGGCTGTCGGCAAGACCTCCCGCGAATATGAGTCCCGCGAAGAGTACCGAGTTCTTGGTCCACTGATGCGGACGCAGGGTGATTACGAGTCCCGAAAGCGCTCGCATGCCTCCTCCGTTCAGGTCAGGATGTCCTTGAGCTTGGTGACAATGAGGTCGACCGCGACGACGTTCTTCCCGCCCTCCGGAATGATGACGTCCGCATAGCGCTTGCTCGGCTCCACGAACTGGAGATGCATCGGCCGGACCGTATCGAGATACTGCTCGATGACCTGCTCCGCCGTGCGCCCACGCCTGACCATGTCGCGCCTCAACCTTCGAATGAACCTCTCATCCGCATCCGTGTCGACGTAGAGCTTGATATCAAGAACGTCTCGTATCTCCCGCACGGCGAGGACGAGGATACCCTCGAGCAGGACGATCCGCGCAGGGCGGATGGTCAGCGTCTCCAACTTCCTGGTGTGGGTCTCGTAGTCGTAGAGAGGCTTCTTGATCGTCTCGCCGGACTTCAGCGCGGTCAACTGCTCGAGCATCAGATGGTTCTCGAATGCGTCCGGATGATCGTAGTTGATCGTAACCCGCTCCTCGAACGGGAGGTGGCTCCGGTCCCTGTAGTATGAGTCGTGATGAATCGTCACAACGCTCGCGCCCGGGAAGTGCTTGAGCACCTCCTTGGCGACCGTCGTCTTCCCCGATCCGGTACCGCCCGCGATTCCGATGATGACCGGTTCCACTCAACCCTCCTGCGGGAACATCTCGGCCTCGACGATTTCACAGATCGCGTGGCCGACCGCGATCTGAGCCTCCTGTACGTGCTGTGTGCCGGTGACCGGGACGCACACCGCGATGTCACTGGCTGCGGCCATGCTCCCACCCTCACCGCCCACCAGCGCAACCGTCAGGATCCCGCGCTCCCGCGCCTCCTCCAGCGCCCGGAGAACATTCGGGGAAGACCCGCTCGTCGAGATGCCGACCAGCACGTCACCCGTTCGACCGAGGGCCTCCACCTGGCGCGCGAAGACCTCATCGTACCCGAAGTCGTTCGCCACGGCCGTGAGGACGGATGCGTTCACCGTCAACGCGAGCGCCGGCAATCCGGGCCGGTCGAGTTTGAGGCGCCCCGCCAGCTCCGCGGCCAGATGCTGCGCATCAGCCGCGCTTCCGCCGTTTCCGCAGAACAGCACCTTGCCGCCCGAGCGGAACGCTGCGAGAACCGCTGCCGCGACGTCGGCCGCGACGCCCGGAAGCTCCCGGTGAACGCTCTCGACGGCGGCAACGCTTGCGCTCATGATGCGCTCGGCCGCCTGTTCGTACCGCGCCAGATCAGTTCCCATCTTGCCTACCTCTCCGCGATGTATTCCTGGACGGCCGCAAGCCACGGACGTGGTTCCCAACCTGTCAGCTCGCGCAGACGCGCGAGCGAGAGCACCGAGTTGCGGGGCCGCGCGGCGGGTCGCGGGAAGGCCTCGCTCCCTACGGGATCGATCGTGACATCCGCCATGCCGGCGGCACCGAGGATCGCCCTCGCGAAGCCGAACCAGGTCGTCGATCCGGAGTTCGTGGCGTGCACGATCCCCTCAACGTGCCCGTCGACGAGCTCCCTCAGCACGGAGGACAGATCACGAGCGTTCGTCGGTGCGCCCAGTTGGTCATCGACGACTTCGAGCGCGCCGCGCTCCGTCGCCGCGCGAATGATGGTCTCGACGAAATTCGGTCCCTGATGTCCGTAGAGCCATGACGTCCGTACGATCAGCCACGGTGCACCCGACTCGATGACCGCTCGCTCGCCCGCCAGCTTCGAAGCGCCGTAGACGTTCAAAGGTGCCGGCTCGTCGTTGATCTCATACGGTCCGGTCTTGCTGCCGTCGAAGACGTAGTCCGTGCTGATCTGCACGATCTTCGCACCGGCCGCGGCGGCCGCCCTGGCGACGTTGCCCGCCCCGACGGCGTTAACGGCATGAGCCCGCGCCGCGTCTCCCTCCGCGCCGTCGACGTTCGTGTAGGCCGCACAGTTGATGACGACGGCCGGCGAAGCGCTCCGGATCGCGTCCGATGAGAGCTCCGCATCCGTGATGTCAAACTCTCCGATGTCGACACAGGTGACGGTGCAGTGTGAGGCCAGCTCCTCGACCAGCGCACTGCCCAGCATGCCCTGTGCTCCGGTTACGAGCACGTGCTCCACCGAAACCTCCCTGCTCCGCGTCCTCGAACTAAGGAACCTCGATGCGGCTCGCATCGCCGACCATGAAGCGGTACGCCTTCGGCATCATCCCGCTCTGGACGATCTCGACGTTCTTCCCGACGAGGCTCCGCTCCATCCGGTGCCCCAGGTTCATGATGCGGGAGTTCTCCAGAATGATGCTGTGTTCGAGTTCCGAGTTCTGTACGAGCACATCGTGATAGATGGATGTGAACGGGCCGACGTAGGACTTCTGGATGACCGTGTTCCGACCGATCACGAGCGGTCCACGCAACACGCTGCCGCGCACCTCGGCTCCCTGTTCGACCACGACGCTCCCATCGATCCTGGATGAGGAGTCCACGTTGCCGTCGATGCGACCCTCGATCGTCTCGAGGATCATCCGGTTGGCCTCCAGGATGTCCTCGAGCTTCCCGGTGTCCTTCCACCACCCGGTCACCTCATGAGCGCGAACAGTCTGTCCGTCGTCGATCAGATGCTGAATCGCGTCGGTGATCTCGAGTTCGCCTCTTCTCGACGGCTGGATGCTCTTCGTGGCGGCGAACACGCCGGCATCGAACATGTAGACACCGACGAGTGCGAGGTCGGACTTGGGCAGGTCCGGCTTCTCCTCGAGACGAACGACGTGTCCCTCCTTGAGTTCGGCGACGCCGAAGTCGCTCGGGTTGTCGACCCGAGCCAGGAGGATCTGCGCGTTCGGTCTGTTCCTCTGGAACTCGTCCACGAAATCGGTGATTCCGCCGCGGATGAGATTGTCGCCGAGGTACATCACGAACGGTTCCTTGCCCATGAACTCCTCGGCGATCATCACGGCGTGCGCGAGTCCTCTCGGCGCGTCCTGAGGGATGTAGGTGACCTTGAGCCCGAACGCCGTCCCGTCCCCGACGGCCTCCTCGATCTCGGCGGCCGTCTCACCTACGATGATGCCGACGTCGACAATGCCAGCCGCTCGGATAGCCTCGAGTCCGTAGAAGAGGATCGGCTTGTTCGCGATGGGCACGAGCTGTTTCGCGCTCGTGTGCGTGATGGGACGAAGCCTGGTTCCCTTGCCGCCTGAGAGCACAAGCGCCTTGATAGTATCACCGACCTTTCGTCTGTTTCGAGCAGCCGCGCCGGCTGCATGGGCGCCCCACTGCGCTCCGCAGCGGCTCCGCTCAGATCTTTGAAGTCCTAGTCGCCCAACAGCTTCTCGACCGCACGAGCAACGGCGTCGAGCGCCTCATCGAGCTTCGCCGGGTCGCCGCCGCCTGCCTGCGCCATGTGCGGCTTCCCGCCGCCGCGCGCGCCCATCACCTCACCGACCACGCGCACCACGTCCCCGGCCTTGACGCGTCCGGGCTTCGAGAGGTCGTCCGTCACGAAGGCGATCAAGGACGGTTTTCCCTCGATCACAGCCCCCAGCACGCCGACTGCGTTGGTGTTGAGCTTCTCTCGCAGACCGTCGACCTGCGCACGCAGGTCGGGAACCGTCTCAGCATCCGTTCTCGCGGCGAGCACTCTCACGCCTGAGGCCTCCAGCGTGACGGCTTCGTCGAGAAGCCGGTCGGCGGATGCGCCGGCCGCGGCCCTGCGCTCCGCGGTGAGCTCCTTCGTGAGACGAGACACCTCCGCTGCGAGATCGCGAACGCGTCCCGCGAGTTCGTCGGGCCGCACTTTGAGTTCGACCGACGCCTCGTGGAGCGCGTTCTCTGCAGCGCGCGTGTGGAGCAGAACATCGACTCCCGTCAGCGCCTCGATACGCCTGGTTCCGGCGGCCACGCTCGACTCCGCGACGATCCTGAACCCGCCGATCTCCCCGGTCCGTCCTACGTGTGTGCCTCCACAGAGCTCGAGACTCACGCCCTCCACGCTGATGGTCCGCACCGTCTCCCCATACTTCTCATCAAAGAGCGCGGTCGCACCCTGCGCGATGGCGCAGTCAAGCGTCGTCTCGTCCGCGCTCACCGGAAGGTCCGCGCGAATCCAGGCGTTCACCGAGTTCTCGACCTCGACCAGCTCGCGTTCCGAGAGCGCGGCGAAGTGGGTGAAGTCGAAGCGAAGACGCTCCGGTCCGACCCAGGAGCCTGACTGGTGCACGTGGTCCCCGAGCGTGTGTCTGAGGGCCGCCTGCATCAGGTGGGTCGCTGTGTGGTTCTTCTCGGTACGGCGGCGCAGCGCCAGATCGACCGACGCGCTGACCGTCGCCCCGGGTGCCACACTCCCGGTCGTCGGCCTGACGACGTGGACCGTCAGCTCGTCCTCCTTGTAGACATTGACGACCTCGGCTTCGAATCCGTCCGCCTGGAGCCAACCCGCGTCCGCGACCTGTCCACCCGATTCGGCGTAAAAGGGGGTCCGGTCGAGGGCGACTTCGATAAGACCATCCTCGAGCCCCGAGCGAACTCTCGTCACGGTCGCGTCGACCGCGTCCGAGAGAAAGCCGCTTGCCACCGTCTCCGCCTCAACGCTCCGCAGGGCCCGGAGTCCGTATCCGACGAACTCCGTCCGCGGCGAGCCGTCCTCCCCGACCGTCCACTCCCGCGTCCCGACGGAGGTCGTGAACGATGATGCGCGTCGCCCGCGTTCCTTCTGTTCTTCCATGGCGGCCTCGAAGCCGGGCATGTCCACCCCGAGTCCGCGCTCGGCCGCCATCTCGGCGGTGAGATCCGGCGGGAATCCGTACGTGTCATAGAGCGCGAAGGCATCCGTTCCGGCGATCCTCGTGTCGCCTGCCTCTTCGACGCGAGAGACGATCTCCTCGAAGAGCGCGCTCCCCTGACTGAGCGTCGTGTGGAACCGCTCCTCCTCCGAGCGAACCACCAGCGCGATGTGCTCGCGAAGCGGCTCGAGGTGCGGGTGGCCGTCCTTCATCACCTCGACCACGACACCGGTCAGGCGGTAGAGGAACGGGTCTCTGATGCCGAGCGCGAGTCCTCGTCGGACCGCGCGCCGGATGACGCGCCGCACGACGTATCCCTGTGCCTCATTGGACGGAAGGATGTTCTCCGCGATCGCGAAGGTCATCGCACGCGCATGATCGCTGATGACGGCGACCGCCGTCTCGATCCCCGGGATACCCTCGGAGGGCGGCGGGAGTTTACCCTCCGCCTCCTCGACCTCGCGACGCACAGCGGCCACGATGGGCTTCATGATGTCGGTCTCGTAGACGCTCGAGGCGCCCTGGAGAACGGCGGCCATCCGTTCGAGTCCCATCCCCGTGTCGATCCCCGGATGCGCAAGCGGCTCTCTCGTCCCGTCCGCGGACTGCATGAACTGCGGAAAGACGAGGTTCCATACCTCGAAGAAGCGTCTGCAATCACAGCCCGGTTTGCAGTCCGGGTCACCGCACCCGACGTCCGCGCCCATATCGACGTGGATCTCCGAGCAGGGACCGCACGGACCGGAGTCACCGGCCGGACCCCAGAAGTTGTCCTTGTCCCCGAGCGCCACGATCCGCTCCGCAGGGAAGCCCACCTTCGTCCGCCAGATGTCGGCGGCCGCCTCGTCCTCCGTGTGCACCGTCACCCAGAGTCTGTCGGCGTCGAATCCGAGCACGTTCGTCAGGAAATCCCACGCCCACTCGACCGTCTGCTCTTTGAAGTAGTCACCGAACGAGAAGTTGCCCATCATCTCGAAGAAGGTCGCGTGGTAGGGACTCCTGCCGACCTCGTCAAGGTCCGACAGCCTCAGACAGCGCTGCGAGGTCACCGCCCGCCGGTACGGAGGCTCATCCATGAGGTAGTATCGCTTGAAGGGAACCATCCCCGCCGAATTGAACAGCAGTGTCGGGTCGTCCCGCGGAATGAGCGGAGCGCTCGGGACCACCTCGTGGCCCCGCTCCGCGAAGTACTCGATGTACCGCCTCCGGATCTCGCTTGCCGTCATCTGCTAGCTGTCCTCCCCCTCGGGGTTCTTCAGGACCGTCGCAACCGTCGCATAGGAGAAGCCCCGCCTGAGCAGGAATCCCTCAAGCCGCCGTCTCTGGCGCTCGACGGCCTCCGGTCCTCCCGCGCGCGTGCGCTTCAGCAGGGCCCGTCGCGCCAGCTCCGTCTCTGAGTGCTCCTCGTACACTTCCGCGGCCACCTCGTCGATGACCGCGGGATCGACCTTCTTCGTCCGAAGCTCCGAGACCAGCCGTCGTCTTCCGACCGGTCGGAGCCTCACCCTCTCCTCCGCCCAGAGCCGCGCGAAGTCGCGGTCATCCAGCAGCCCGACGGCGGCAAGATCATTGATGATGCGTTCGCAGACCTCCTCCGAGAACGCCTTTCGGGCGAGGCGCTCCCTGAGCTCCCCGATGCTCCGGGCGCGGACCGTCAACAGTCTGAGAGCCGCCTCCCGGGCGCGCTCCAACTCGGTCTGGAACCCGGTCGTCGCGCCGCTCGGCTCGCTCTTGTCGCGCGCCCCGCCTCTCTTCGGAGCGGGACGCGCGTCTCTATCGCTATGCCGGGGCATCAAACGCTACGAGGCCGCCTCGACGGCGACGGGCTCCGCCTCCGCCTCCGCCTCGGCCCCCTCAGCCTCGTCATCCCCGGGGATCAGCCCCATCGCCACGCGGATGGCCCCTTCGAGCTCCGCGCGCACCTCGGCGTTCTCCTCGAGGAAGGTCCTGGCCTTCTCGCGTCCCTGGCCGAGCTGCGTGTCGCCGTATGCCAGCCAGGTCCCCTTGCGGGAGAGAACGTTGTGCTCGATGCCAAGGTCGAGCAGGTCGCCCTCGAACGAGATGCCCTTGCCGTAGATGATGTCGAACTCGGCCACGCGGAACGGCGGCGCGACCTTGTTCTTGACGACCTTCACCTTCGTCCTGTTGCCGATGGCGACGTCGCCGGCCTTGATGGCGCCGATCCGCCTGATATCGAGACGCACGCTCGAGTAGAACTTGAGCGCCCTGCCGCCCGACGTGGTCTCCGGGTTTCCGAACATCACACCGATCTTCATGCGGATCTGGTTGATGAAGACCACGCAGGTCTTGGACTTCGCGATCGAACCCGCAAGCTTGCGGAGCGCCTGCGACATGAGACGCGCCTGGAGGCCGACGTGGGTGTCACCCATCTCGCCCTCGATCTCAGCACGCGGCACGAGCGCCGCGACGGAGTCAACGACGATGATGTCGACCGCGCCGCTTCTGACGAGCATCTCGGTGATGTCAAGCGCCTGCTCGCCCGTGTCCGGCTGCGAGATGAGCAGGTTGTCCGTATCGACTCCCAGCGCCCGCGCGTAGCCCGGGTCCATCGCGTGCTCTGCGTCGATGAACGCCGCCACGCCGCCGAGCCGCTGTGCGTTCGCGACGATCTGGAGCGAGAGCGTCGTCTTCCCCGACGACTCCGGCCCGTACACCTCGACCACGCGCCCTCTGGGGACCCCGCCGATGCCGAGCGCAAGGTCGAGCACCATCGAACCGGTGGGGATGGCTTCAACACCCTCTCCCGTCCGGTCGGACCCCAGCCGCATGATCGATCCCTTTCCGAACTGCTTCTCGATCTGCGACAGAGCCAGATCCAACGCCTTCTTCTTCTGCTTCGTTTCCTTCTTCTCCTGAGCCATTCTCTCCTCCATGCCGCACAGGCTGGGGGTCAATGTCGTGGTTCAGCGTCCGTTCCACCGAGACGGATGACTTCGAGCGTCTCGTGACGCGCTCCGCGTGGCGAGAGCGTGCTCTCGATGAGCTCGAACTCGTCCGCCGACGTGCGTCCGCGTGGGACCGGAAGCTCCGCTATGAGCGCCGGTAGGTCCACGACAGAGGACACCGTCCCCGCGTCGCGAATCCTGCCGAGCGTGATGTGGGGGTGAAAACGCCTCTTCTCCCGGGGAAAACCGAGGGGTGTCAGCTCCCGTTCGACCGCCTCCTGGAGGCTGTAGAGCCCGTCTGCGGGCTCCACGCCGAGCCAGACGACGCGCGGACGCGTCGGTGATGGGAAGGCTCCCATCGAGGTCGTATCGAACGTGAAAGGGGGCACCTCAGCGGCAGCGGCCTCGAGCGCCGTCACCAGGTCCGGGAGCAGGGCCTCCTCCACATCGCCTAGAAACTTGAGCGTCAGGTGGAGCGTCGCCGCGCGGGACCAGCTGGCCCGCACGCCGGCGCCTCTGAGTTCATCAATCAGTGACAGTATGCCGTCTTTGAGGCTCTCCGACAACTCCAAAGCCACGAATGCGCGAATCATCCGGGGTTGCTCCTGCGGGCGGTGGGTCTCTTGATTCGCGTCACGCGACCGGGCCTCCGGCGTTCGGAGCCGCCGAGGAGGCCTGGGGCGGCTCTTCCACGGGCAGACCGAGCAGGTCGCGCCGGACGAGATCGAGCGCCGCCACCGCCGCGCGCCTGCGGACGCGGTCGCGTCCGCGGCCGAGAAGAAGCCGCCAGACGACCGTCTTCCCCTTGCGGGCCAGGGCTACGTAGACCAGTCCGACGGGTTTCTCGGCGGTCGCTCCACCGGGTCCGGCTACGCCTGTGATGGAGAGACCGTAGTCGGTCTTCGCGCGCTCCTTCATGCCGATGGCCATCTCGGCTGCGACCGCGGCCGAGACCGCTCCGTGCTCTTTGAGGGTTCCGGCCCTGACGTGGAGCAGCCGCTTCTTGAGGTCGTTGCTGTAGGCGATGATGCCGCCCGCGAAGTACTCGGAGCTCCCCGGTGTCCGCGTCAGCTGCCACGCCACCCTCCCACCGGTGCACGACTCCGCGACCGCGAGCGTCCTGCTCTGCATACTCAGCAGGTACCCGACCACGCGTTCGATCGTCTCGTTCCCCCGGGCATAGACGGCGTCCCCGAGCAGGTCTGCTATCCGCTCCTGCGCGCGTTCGGCGGCACGCGCCGCCTGCACACGGGACTCTCCGCGACCGGTGATCCTCAGATCGACGCCGTCGTCGTGCGGCAGATACGCGATCTCAACACGCGCCAGCCTCCTCGCGATACCGTGCACCCGATCGACGATCTCGGACTCCGCGAGGTGGAGCACCCGAACGATGCGGTCCTCCTTCAAACGAACGAGGCCGCGCCCCTCCAGGAACGGCGCGATGTAGTTCTCGAAGATACCATGCATCTCGACGGGTACACCGGGGAGCGCGAAGAGAAGACGTCCCTCCCGCTCCATCATCAAGCCCGGAGCGGTCCCGACCCTGTTCTCGATCGGTCGAGCGCATTCGGGGATCATGCACTGCGCGGCGTTCGACTCGGGCACGCCTGCGCCGCGCCGCGCGAAGCTCTCGCTCACGGTCGCAAGGGCATCCTCATTGAGCACCAGTTCGCACGAGAAGATCCGAGCCAGCGCCTGCTTCGTCCTGTCGTCCGCGGTCGGCCCCAGGCCTCCGGTGATGACGACCAGCTCGGCACAGCTGAGAGCCTCACGGACCGCCTCCTCGATGGCGGGCTGCGCGTCGCCTACGGAGGTCATCCGCGAGATCTCGGCGCCCAGTTCACTGAGATGCGCTGCCAGATACGCCGCGTTCGAATCGGTTCTGCTCCCGTTGAGGAGCTCATCGCCGACCGTGATGATCTCGGTTCTCATGATCGCGCTCCGTGGGAGGTCTGCAGCGGCTAGAATCCGCCGCCGGTCACCAGAAGCATGATGCGGATGAGGGCGTTCGCATAGATCCCTGCGACCACATCGTCCATCACGATACCGAGGCCGCCTGGAAGCGACTCGGCGCGCGCAGCGGGGAACGGCTTGAGGATGTCGAGAATCCTGAACAGCACAAAGGCCACCGCGTAGACCGTCAGTGTCTTCGGCAGGAACAGAACCGCGATGAGCATACCGGCGAACTCGTCGATCACGATCGGGGACGCGTCCTTGCCGAGCTCTCGCTCCGCGCGGGTCGATGCCCAGACGGCGAGCGCGGTGAACGCCAGCGTCGAGAGGAGCAGCAGGAGAAACGATGTGGGGGGTGCTCCGGGAACCACCTGAGGGAGCAGGAACCAGAGCAGCACAATGCAACCGAGCGACCCGACGGTCGCGGGCGCAAACGGCGCGAATCCAAGAAACCCGCCGGTCGCGATGATCCGCGTCAGCAGACCCATGTCGCTAGTGCGCTTCTCGTTCACAGGCGCCTCCGCAGTCGGCTGCCGAGAGCTGCGCTCGCGGCAGCTGGGTCCGACGGACGGCGCTCGGCCGCCCGCCGGATGGTCCGAACTCCGATCAGCTCTGCGACAGCTCCTCGCGCTTGAGAAGCCAGTCCCACTTCCGGTCGACCTCAGCCTGGATCTCCGCGATGATGTGCTTGTTCTCCTCGCGGAACAGGTGGCGGAACCGGCCCTGACGCTTGAGCCACTCCTCGATCGGGACCTTCTCCTTCGGCTTCCGTGAGACCTTGATCTTGCCGTACTCGACCTCGTAGATCGGCCAGAAGCACGTCTCCACGGCCTGACGCGCGATATCCATGGACTCCTCCATCGGATAGCGCCAGCCGCGCGTGCACGGCGCGAGCACGTTCATGAAGGCGGGTCCCTCGATCGAGAGGGCCTTCTCGATCTTGTCGGTCATGTCCTTCGGATACCCGGGCGTCGCCTGCGCGACGTACGGGATCTCATGGGCGATCATGATGTCGGTCAGCGGCTTGGGGTACTGCTGCTTCCCGGGGATGACCTTGCCGGCCGGTGTCGTCGACGTCGCCGTGCCTCTGGGTGTCCCACCGGACCGCTGGATGCCCGTGTTCATGTAGGCTTCGTTGTCGTAGCAGATGTAGAGCATGTTGTGCCCGCGCTCCATCGCGCCCGAGAGAGCCTGGAGACCGATGTCGTACGTACCACCATCTCCGCCCATGGCGATGAAGTTGATCTCCTTGTCGATCTTCCCCTGCTTCCGCAGCGAGCGGTATGCAGCCTCTGCGCCGCTGATCGTCGCGGCCGAGTTCTCGAACGCGTTGTGGATGAACGGAGTCTTCCACGCCGTGTACGGGTAGATCGTCGTCACAACCTCCACACATCCCGTCGTGCAACCGCAGACCGTGTCCTTCCCCGCCGACAGCAGGATCTGTCGCATCGCCGTCATCGGCAAACACCCCGCACACGCGCGGTGTCCCGCGGACATCAGGTCTTCGCGCTGGGCCAGCTGCTTCAGGCCTGGCATGTGTAACCCTCCTTACCCTCTGACCCCGACGAAGCGGGGCTCATCGACCGACTGCGTGCCGGCGCTGATAGCATCCAGCTCGTCGAATACGGACTTGATGTCACCCATCGACATGTCACGGCCACCGAGGCCGTAGACGAAGTTCCCCACCGTCTGCTCGCCGCCGTACAGCGCCGCCTTGATCTCCTTCTCCAGCGGGCCGCCCGGAGCGCCGAACGAGATGGCGCGGTCGAGCACGCCGACCGTCTTGACACCGCCAAGAGCGGCCTTGATCTCCGCACCCGGGAAGGGACGGAAGGCGCGGAGCTTGAGCAGTCCGACCTTGCGACCGGCGTCGCGAAGCTCGTCGACCACGACCTTCGTCGTTCCGGCCGTCGAGCCGAGCGCCACCAGCGCCGTGTCGGCGTCCTCGAGACGGTACGCCTCCAACAGGTCGTACGACCGGCCGGAGAGCTTCCCGTAGGCCTCCCCGACCTCCTGGATCACGCGGCGAGCGTTCTTCATCGCCTCGACCTGCTGACGCTTGTGCTCGAAGTAGTAATCCTGCAGGTCCAGCGGACCGAAGGTCACCGGGTCGTCGGTATTGAGCAGGCTGTACCTCGCCTTGTACTCACCGGCCCACTCGCGCGCCTCGGCGTCCTCAAGCACTTCGAGGACCTCGGCGGTGTGGCTGATGATGAAGCCGTCGAACGTCACCATGACCGGCAGAAGCACGTCGGGGTGCTCCGCGATCTTGATCGCCTGGAGGACGTTGTCGTAGGCCTCCTGCGCGTTCTCCGAGTAGAGCTGGATCCAGCTCGAGTCCCGGCAGCCCATGGTGTCGCTGTGGTCACAGTGGATGTTGATCGGTCCGGACAGCGCGCGGTTGATCACCGGCATCACGATCGGCAGACGCATCGACGCGGCGATGTAGACGATCTCCCACATGAGGGCGAGACCGTTGGCCGACGTCGCCGTCATCGCGCGCGCTCCGGCAGCCGACGCACCGACCGTCGCGCTCATCGCGCTGTGTTCCGACTCCACGAGCACGAACTCCGCCTTGACGTCGCCGTCCGCGACGAACTCGGCGAACTTGTGCATCAGTTCCGTCTGGGGTGTGATCGGGAACGCCGCGACCACGTCCGGGTCGATCTGGCGCATGGCCTCGGCGGCCGCGTCGTTGCCCGAGAGGATGAGTCTCCTAGCCACCTCTTGCTCCCTTCTCGTTCGCTACCTTCGCCGTCGGCACGCTTCGCTCCGGGACACCCGGTCGCGCCAACGCTTCGCGAACCTAGTCGTCAGCGATATCCGTCTCGAGCTTCATCTCGATAGCCGTGATCTTGTCAGGGCACTCGAACGCACAGATCCCGCAGCCCTTGCAGTGCTCCAGATCGATGCCCGTCACCTTGCCGTCCGAAACAAGGATCGCCGAGTCCGGGCAGGCGATCCAGCAGCTGAGGCAGTGAATGCACTTCTCACTGTCCCAGAGAGGCCGGTAGGTCCTCCATGACCCCGTCTCGTAGGTATGGGCGTTCCCCGCCTCCTCGATGATCCCGGCCATCGGGATCTCAGTCCACGCCTTGTCGCTCATTCCGAAACAACCTCCTCGTACGCGCGCTTGATGGCACGCACGTTGCCCTCGAGTACCTCGGGGCGGAAACCGTGAGAGAACTTCTTCTTGATCTGGTTGTTGACCGTCTCGAGTCCCAGAAGCGGCTTGATCTTGATGAGCGCGCCGAGCATCGGCGCATTCGGAATCGGTCGGCCGATCTCGTCGATCGCGATGCCCGTGGCGTTGACCGTGTGGATGGTCCGCCCCGGCTTGCCGATCTCAGCGCGGATCTCGGCCGGCGTCTTGACGGTGTTGACGATAATGACAGCGTCCTCGTCCGTCCCCGCCGTGATGTCGACCGCGCTGACGAGCGTGTCGTCAAGCACGATCACGATCTGAGGCGAGTAGATCGCACAGTGCACGCGGATCGGCTCCTCGCTGATCCTCGTGAAACCGCGCATCGGTGCGCCCATCCGCTCGGGGCCGTAGTCCGGGAACCCCTGGCTGTACTTCCCCTCCATCGCGGCGGCAGCCGCCAGCAGCAGCGACGCGGTCTTCGCGCCCTGCCCGCCGCGAGCGTGCCACCGAATCTCCATCATCTGGGACATCCGGAATCCTCCTTCACGCGGTACGTTCCGTGAGTTCTCCTCGTAAGCAAATCAACGAATGAGGCTACCAGTGTATGAGAGGATGGTCAAGCGCAAAGCCCCTTGCGACAGGGTATTCGGAGGGATTCTGCAGAGCTGAGGGGGCTAGAACGTGCGTCGCTCCTCGAGCGCGGTCCCGAGCGTCAGCTCATCGGCCAGGTCGAGATCGCCGCCCACCGGCAGTCCGCTGGCGAGCTTCGAGACCGTGACCCCACGCGCGCCGAGAATGCGCGCGAGATAGAGCGCCGTCGCCTCCCCCTCCGCTGTTGGATTGAGGGCGAGGATGACCTCCGTGATCTCGTTCGACGTCACCCGCGCGACCAGTACATCGATACGGAGGTTCTCAGGGCCTATGCCATCGAGGGGCGACAGGACGCCGCCGAGAACGTGGTATCGACCGCGGAAACGCCCCGTGCGCTCAAGAGCCAGCACGTCGCTCGCCCGCTCCACCACGCAGATGACGTAAGGGTCGCGCCGCGTATCGGTGCAGATGGAACAGGGATCGTCCTCGGTGAACGAGCCGCACTCGGAGCACCGGACGGTTCGCATGCGCGCGTCCACGATCGAGTCCGCCAACTGGCGACACTCAGCCTCCGACGATGAGACCAGTCTGAGGGCGATGCGCGTCGCCGACTTGCGTCCGATACCCGGCAGGCGCCCGAGCGTCTGAACGAGCCGGTCAAGTGCCGGTGGGAACCCTGCCATCATCCCGTCTCCTACATCCCGGGGATCATGCCGCCCGTGACCTTACCCATCTCAGAGGCCGCCAACTCATCCGAGCGCTCCTTCGCGTCACGGAGTGCGCCCAGGAGGAGGTCCTCCAGCATGTCCGGGTCCGCGCCATCAAGCGCCTCGGGTGCGATGCGGATGCTGATGACATCGCGCTGCCCGTTCATCGTCACCGTCACCACGCCACCGCCCGAGGTACCCTCGACGCGCCGCTCCGCAAGGTCCTCGCGCACAGCGGCCAGCTTCTTCTCGAGCTTCTGCGCTTCTTTCATCATCTTCGCGAGCTGCTTGGACATGGTCTGCTCCCCTAGAGTGACTCGTCCACCTCGCCGTCGAACATCTCGATGACCCGGTCGAGCACGTCGCCATCGGTTCGTCCAGCGGCTGCGCTCCCCGCTCCCGCGGAACCCGGATCACCCGGCGACGACGGGCCTGCACCCGCCTCCATCGCCCGCCCGGTCGGCTGCGTCTCCACGGCGGGGGACGCCACCGCCGTCACGAACTCGAACTCGAACCGTACCGGCGCGCCGTAGACGGATGCGGCCTCCTGCTCCATGACCGTCATGTTCCCGCGGTCCCCCAGCTGGTCGCGATGGAATCTCGACCCGTTGGGGACGCTCAACAGCAGTGTACCGCCGCTGAACTCCTGCGGCACCGCCTCGCAGAGGAAGGCGCCGATGGCCGGCTTCGCACCGCGGATCCCCAGGAGCACGTCCGGCCAGAGCTCGACGCCGCCACGGTAGTCCGCGGCTCCTCGAGCGGAGGCCGATCCGGATGACACGGCACCCGGCGCCGTCGACCTGCCCGACGCTTTCGCGCTCTTCTTCTTGGCGGCCCCGATGTTGCGCCCTGTGCCGCCGTCTGACGTCCCGGCGTCACCGGAACCTCTCTCGGTCGCCGGACCCCTCCGAGGACCACCACCGACGAGCGTCTTCAGCACCTCGTCGATCGCGACGGAGCGGTCGAGTCGCGCCATACGAACGACCGCGAGTTCCACCAGCAGGGCCGCCTGCGTGCTCCACCGTACGGCGGCCTGCGCGTCCAGGGCGATGCGGGCCATCCTGACGAGGTCACCCTCCCCTATCTCGCGCGATGCGCCATCCCGCTCCGTGTACTCCGTCGCGCGTCCGACCAGCTTCGACGGGTCGGGCGCGGCCTTCATCATCAGAAGATTCGAGACGTGCTCGACGAGACCGTCGATCAGATCGCGCGGGTCGAATCCCGCCGCGAGCGCGCCCGCGAGCGCTCCAAGCGCCGTGCCCGGGTCCGAGTTCGCCGCTGCGTCGGTGATCGCGAAGTAGACATCGACATCGGGGATGCCGAGTACGCGCTCGACGTCATCCACACTCACGCTGTCGGAGCCGAGCGACAGCAGCTGGTCCAGCAGACTCTCCGCGTCGCGCATGCCTCCGTCGGCGCGTGCAGCCACGAGTCTGAGCGCGCCGTCCTCGACCTTGATCTTCTCGGCTGCGACGATCGTCGCGAGGCGCTCTTCGATCTCGGCCTCGGAGATGCGATGGAAATCGAAACGCTGGCAGCGTGAGGTGATGGTCTCGGGGATCTTCCCCGGCTCGGTCGTGGCGAGGACGAACACCACGTGCTCCGGCGGCTCCTCCAGCGTCTTCAGGAGCGCGTTGAAGGCCTCGCGGGTGAGCATGTGCGCTTCGTCGATGATGTACACCTTCTTGAGCCCGGAGAGCGGCGCGTACTGAACCGTCTCGCGGATGCTGCGCGCGTCCTCGATGCGTCGGTTCGACGCGCCGTCGATCTCGATGACGTCGAGACTCTTCCCGGATGCGATCTCAAGGCAGGAGCTGCAGGTGCCACACGGCTCCTCGCTCGGACCGGCTGCGCAGTTGAGCGCCCGTGCGAGAATCCGTGCGATGGTCGTCTTGCCGACCCCCCTCGGTCCTGCGAACAGATAGGCGTGCGCTATCCGCCCGGAGCGGACGGCCGCGGAGAGCGTCGTCACGACGTGCTTCTGCCCGACCACGTCGGCGAACGACCCCGGGCGCCACTTCCGAGCAAGCACGACGTATGACATGTGATCCTCCGGCAAGTCAGGCTGGGCTGGTTTCCGGGTCGAGCAGGAAAACTCGACCCTGGCACGCATCCACTTCGACCCTCGCTACAGAGGCGTACACGAGCAGTTGGCTCCAGTCAAGCTTCCCCACGGCACATCGGGCGATCGGCTTACGGCTGCTGCCTTCCGGCCCTGACCGGATTCACCGGACCCGATTGCGCGGGACCTGTCCTTCATCGCTACTTTCTCGCGCCCGACGACGGCAACGGAGAGCCTCAGGTGGGTGTTCGATCCCGCTATAGCGGATTGCGGGTCACAGGGCACCGCTAGTTCCCCATCTAGCGCGCCAGGGCGGAGTTCCCTGGTCGGTCGTACGAGGGGCCCGACCCCGTAGGGACGGGTGCGGGCCCCGATCTGGTGGAGATGAGCGGGCTCGAACCGCCGGCCTCTGCCTTGCGAAGGCAGCGCTCTCCCAGCTGAGCTACATCCCCGTGTTGCTCCTGTATCATCTCCCAGGTCTTACGCCGTTCAGAGCTCTCGCCTCCGGTCTCCCGGCACGCGGCCCGGTGGCTGGCGGAGAGGGTGGGATTCGAACCCACGGTACGCTTTCACGTACACGCGATTTCCAGTCGCGCACCTTCGACCACTCAGTCACCTCTCCGAGCTCACATCTGGCGGTGGGGGTGGGATTCGAACCCACGGTACTCCAAGGAGTACAACGGTTTTCGAGACCGCCACGATCGACCAACTCCGTCACCCCACCGGATCGTATGGCCCGGCGACGCTGTTGGGTCGGCGCCCGGTTCAGCCCCGCCCGTCGGACCTGAGTTTCTCAAAGAACCCGGAGACGAGAGAAGCACACTCCTCTCCCATGACCCCGGAGGTGACCGCCACCCTGTGATTCAGCCGCGGGTCCTCGGGAATGCTGCCGAGCGACCCGCAGTAACCGGCCTTAGGGTCCGGACACCCGTAGACGATCCGCTTGGCTCTCGCCAGCACGATCGCCCCGGCGCACATTGCGCAAGGCTCCATCGTAATATAGATGGTGGCCCCAGTCAAGCGCGGCACCTTCAAAGCTCCGGCCGCGGCTCCGATAGCGAGGATCTCAGCATGTGCCGTCGGGTCCCGGGTCTCCTCGACCCGGTTCCTCCCCCGGCCGATGATCCTGCCATCCGCGACGACGACGGCACCGATGGGGACCTCGCCCTGGTCGAGCGCACACCGCGCCTCATCCAGCGCCGCCCTCATGAAGTGACCGTCGAGTTCCTCAGCGCGGGTCAAGGGACCCTCCTCAGCGTCGCGGATATTATGAACGCTGGATAACCTAGCAGTGCTGAACCCGCCTGTCAACTCCGACGGGCGGTCACCCATAGAAGAGACCCCGTCTGCCGGGCAGCCGGGGTCATGCATCTCTCGGTGGGTCCGATCCGCTCACCACTCTCAGTTGACGCTGTTCTCCTCCGCAACAACCACGCAGTTTCTCGAGGCGGCCTTCGCGGCATAGAGAGCCCGGTCGGCCCGTTCCACCAATTCCTCCTTGGAGCTCGCATGCTCCGGGAGCGCAGCCACACCAAGACTGACCGTCAGCCTGCCGAGCGGCATGACCTCCTCACCTTCGAACTCCGTCTCGTCGACCAGCGTCCGCACGCGTTCCGCCATCCCACGCGCTGAGGCAACAGCGATCTCCGGAACGATGATGGCGAACTCCTCGCCACCGTATCTCGCCACATAGTCGCACGCGCGAACGCATCGCTTCAGGACGTGCGCCAGCTTTCGCAGAGCCATGTCACCGGCAGGGTGTCCATGCGCGTCGTTGTACTGCTTGAAGTGGTCGATATCGATCATGATCAGGTTCACGCACCGACCATAGCGCTTCGCCCGGCTGACCTCCGTCTCGAGCAGCTGGTGGAAGAAACGGTGGTTGTAGAGTTCCGTCAGCCCGTCCTTGCGGGACAGCTCTTTGTAGAATTGGCCCTCAGCGGCTTGACGCCTCAGCCGGCGTTCCTTGACGACGTTCGCGACGATGATGCGGATCTGGTCGATGTTGAAGGGCTTCGTTATATAGTCCGCGGCGCCCAGTTTCATCGATTCGACCGCGGTCTCCATGGACGCATAGCCGGTCATCACGATCACGTCGAGATCGGTGGGCATCTTTCGCGCCGCCGCGACCACGCCGAGCCCGTCCATCCCCGGCATCACGATGTCCGTCAGTACGATGTCGAACGCGTCAGCCTCCAGCCGCTCGACCGCCTCGTCGCCCGAAGCCGCCAGTTCGATCTCATACCCTTCCTCGCTGAGAACCTCACGCAGGAAGGTCCGCATCATCTCCTCGTCGTCGACGATCAGCAGACGCACGGGGCGGCAGAGTGCCGCCTCGCTCTCGCCGTCGCGCGGGTCCAGTGCGGGGTTTGCTCCCTCATGCTCGATCAACAGAAGTCTCCATCCGCGTGGGGGTGTCGCCGGTTCTCGCGCCATCGGGCGCCGCCGGAATGAGCACCGTGAATGTCGTCCCTCGACCCTCAACGCTCTCCACTTCGATCTCTCCACCATGCTCACGAACGATGCCGTAGCTCACCGATAGACCGAGACCGGTGCCCTGTCCCACCTCGCGCGTCGTGAAGAACGGCTCCCAGACCCGTTCCAGATTGGCCCCCGCGATCCCGCTGCCGGAGTCCTCAAACGACACGGTGACCATCCTGTCGTCCGATCCGTCTCCTTCGAAACCGGTTCGGATGATGAGGACGCCTCCCGACTCCATGGCGTTTCGGGCGTTGACCACGATGTTCATGAACACCTGCTGCATCTGAACGGGACTGCCCACCACGTTCGGAACGGCGGGGTCGAGTTCGATACGCAGATCGATCCCGCGCATCCTCAGCTGATCCGCCGTCACGCGAATCGTCGCGCTGACCGCCTCGTTGACATCCATCATCTCCTTGCTGCACCCGGCGGCCTCCGCGAAGGTGAGCAGATTCGCCACGATGGTTCTGCATCGCTGGGTCGCGGTCTCGATCATTCGCATGTGGCCGGCCAGGGTGCTCCGCTCGTCCGGCCCGATCTCGCGGTCCATCCAGCGTTCGAGGTGCTCGATATCGTACTGCACATATCCGAGGATCCCGCCGAGCGGGTTGTTGAGTTCGTGCGCCAGGCCGGCTGCCAGCTCTCCGACCGCCGCGAGCCGCCCGGATTCGACCATGCGGCTCTGCACCTCGGAGAGCTCCATGGTCCGCTCTTTCACCCGACGTTCCAGATCCGCGTTGAGGGCAGCGAGTTCACGCTCCGTCGCGCTGAGACGTGCCGTGCGTTCCTCCACCCGCTGTTCAAGCACACGGTTCCAGTTCCTGACCTCGGCGGTGCTGCGCTCGACCCGTTCTCTCAGAACCGCGCTCTCGAGTGAACGCGCCACCTGGGAGGCGAGTGTCTCCAGAAACTCCCTCGTCCATCGCTGCCTCGCTTCATCCCCGTCGAACGAGATCGCCATGGCTCCGATGAGATGGTCCCTGGCGGAGAGCGGTAGGACGATCCATGAGATATCGTCGGAGTCTCCATGTGTGACGGATCCCGCCGTCCCCGCCTCGCGCTGTCCGTAGCGGTCAGCGTTCTCCAGCGACATGCTGCTCACCATCGTCGTGCGGTTCGCCAGGACGCGTCGCAGCAGCTCCTGCCCGGCCCCCGTCGCCTCAGCCTGCGCCTCCTCGCGCTGCCCCGAGACGGCTTCGCAGTGTCCCGTGGTCTCGCTGGCTACGACGAGCCGCACCTGGCGTGCACGCGTCCTGCAGCGCACCAGATCCGCCATGGCGTCAGCCAGCGGGTTCAGTGCCAGGGAGCGCGCGGCGAGCGCACCGACCGACGTGAGAAGCTCCAGGTGAGACACCTCCCCGATCAACTGCCCGCGCGTGTCCCAGAGACTTCGCGCCGCTGCGCCGGAGACGATCAGTACGATCGCGAGCAGCGGGAAGGTCGCCGGCTCACCCGGCGTGTAGCACGCGACCATCAGCATCGCAAGCGGCAGCATCGCCAGCTCGACAACGATGCCGCGGCCGGCCAGCCACTGGACGTAGTCTCTCGGCGACCAGGTCGTCCTCAGTCCCGCCCCCGCCGAGACAAGTGAGTTGATCACACCGTATGTTCCGAACATCGCGGTGAACGTGAACACATCCTGTATCGCCATCCCCGTCGGCGGAGTCCGTCCACCGATGAGACCGTAGACGATACCGGCCGCGCCCACTGCGATAAGTCTGACCGAGAGCTCTCGTACGGCCTCCGCCGGATGTCGGCGATAGACGACTCCCTCGAGCACCACGCCTGTCGTCGCCACGACCCAGAGGGCGATGTTCGTGCCGAACAGCGCAATGCTCGCGACGTACACGGCCGTGCTGAACGATACGTGCATCCGTCTCTTCGTCTGGAACGCGAAGAGCCCGGTACCGAGAGCGAGCGCGCTCATGATGCCGATGGCTCCCCAGTCGAGCGCTTCGAGTCTGGAGAGTGCTAGAACCAGCAGCGCAAGGGCGACCGCGGTCGTCGCGATCGTCATGCGTCCCCAGCGTCGTGGGTCGTGGATGGTCGCACCTGAATCGGTGTCTGCCCCGAGATACATGGACCCCCCGCGCGGTCGCACCCGCTCTGGCCGTCACCTTGCCGCCTCCGCCTCACCGTCTGGGGACACGTAAGTGCAAGTGGTGTGCCATGGTGGAACACCATGAACGGGGCTCGTTCATACGGGTCGGACGGGCCGAAGAGGCAATGGCATGCGGTTTCTTGGGGGATTTCCAGTGATGTGGGCGTACCGGCGCGACGCGGGGATCATGCCCCGAGTCGGTCCTCATCCTCACGTGTCCCTGCATCGTGCTCGATGTCGATGGTGATCGTCAGCCGGCCGTCGGGCAGGCGAAGCGCTTCGAACCTGAGTTCGGACGTGCCCGGCTCCAGATGCCAGGGCCCGAACCGACCATCGAGGTCGACGGACTCCGGCCCGTGGGAGACGCTCGCACCGCGTAGTGCCACCGACATGTCGAGGGCCGGCTGGTCATCGTGGAGCACGCGCCCTATGAGCTCGGAGCCGCTCGAACAGCCCGTCACCTCGCAGTCGAAGGAGTAGCCACCGTCGCTCTCCCAGTGCAGCGTTACCGGCGCCTCATCGGACCGCACACCGGCGAGCGCGGGCTGGCGGGCATCGAAGCCCGTCAGCGCTGCGAAGTTGGCCGCGGATTCGATCGATCCCCCGACGAACCTCAGCGCTCCATCGGCGAGTCGGAACAGAACGCGGCTCCGCTCGCTTCGCAGCTTCGCGAGCGTCGCGGCCACGACGTCGTCATTCCCCAGTGGGGCGTCGTTACGGCGAGCCGTCATGAGACCGGAGAGTTCGTCTCTACAGATCGCACAGTGCGTCGCATGTCTCTCGAACGCCAGACGCTCGGCCGGATCCAGCGCCCCATCCAGGAATGCTCCTGCGTCGTATCCATGACCGCACGACCCATCGCCGCCGGTGCAGCCCGTGCGAGCGGCATCCTCGATCCGACCGTCGACGGTGGATGCCGACCGCAGCGCCGCAACGAGCCGCCCGAGAGCAAGCATCTCGGCGGCGCATGCGGGGCACTCGGTGGTGTGTTCCCTGAGCCGGCGAGCGTCGTCGGGTGCTGCACGACCCTCCGCCAGTGCCAGCAGCAGGGCTCCATCCGGACAGTGATCGGTCACCTGATTCCCTCCTGCATCTCGCGAGCGATCCCTCCGACGGCGCGGAGCTTCGACAGGGCGCGGTAGACCATCCCGCTGACCGCACCGACCGTCATCTCGATCGCATCGGCCACGTCGCGGTACGTGTGTCCCTCGAAGTAGATCAGCCTCACAGCCAGAGCCTCCCTCGGATCAAGAACCTCGTCGATCGCCTGCTCGAGCGTCAGTCGGAGATCGATGATCTCCTCGCTCTCCCTCGCACCGCTCTCCTGACGCGTCGGGTCCGGACGCTCTTCGTCCACTTCGTGCACCTCGCCGCGTCTCGTGACACGTCGGAGCCTGTCGATGCAGACGTTTCTGACGATCCGATATATCCAGGTCTCGAGACGGCAGCGGCCCTCCCAGGACGCCAGCGAGCGCGCATCGTGGCGCAGGAGCTTGTAGAGCGCATCGGAGAAGAGCTCCTCCATCTGGACCCCGTCCCATCCGGCCGCATAGCGCTCGTTCACGCGGTGGATGGCGCTGAAGATCAGGCGCCGATACCGCGTCACGAACTCCTCCCAGGCCGCCTCGTCCCCTCCGACAAGCCGGTCCACGAGTTTCCTCGCGCGCAGGTCGCGTTCGCTGCTTCCGGTCAAACAGGCCGTCCTTGTCATACACGTCTGACGCGCGCGTTCGCCTCTCTCTTCGCGGCTCCCGTCTCCCGATCGTCTTTGTTTCGGGGACTAGCGACGCCTCGCAGCGGCGCGCGCCGGGGCCGTCGTGGGGTCACCGTAGAGCACGTATCCTGCCCATGTCACCGAACTCTCGGCCGAGGAGGCGGTTCGCGCCGCCTGCATCGCAACACCGAGCGTGGCTCCATCGGCTATCGCGCGATAGAAGGCTCGAGCGAACACCGCACCGCCCCGATCGCTCAGATCCCAGAACGGACCAACATACGCGCCGGCGCCCCAGCTGAGAAAGGCCTCAGCGAGTGCGCTCCCCATGCCGCCTTCGCGGGCGGTCGGCACACATGCGTTTGAGAATACGAGCACGGGCGGGTTCGGTGTGGCTCGGAGTTCCGCTGGTGCGGCCGTGCCTCCCGGAAGCGACCAGGCGGCCGCTCCGTTCTGCGAACGAGCGCCGTGACCCGCGAAGTGGATGATGTCGAATCCCTCGTCCAGAAGGTCACCGAGTTCCGCCGGGGTCCGCGGCGTTCTTCGCACGATGCGAAACACGTCGGGACGCTGTGCTCCGATCTCCATGATCTCGGCCGCCTCGCGGGATGCCTCGGGCAGCCCCCGTCCCGGCGTGTCACTCTCCAGATCCGCCAGAAGAAGAATACGGAGTGGCAGCCGAACCTCGTGCGTTCCCCGTACAGCGGAGACGGATACGACCGCCTGCCGCGACATCGCGAAGAGCTGCCAGAGCGGCCCGCTCCCTTCCCGGAGAACGGCCAGTTCCCATGGAAGGCCTGCGAGCTCCGCGGGAACGCGCAGCAGCATGTGGGATGCACGGGAGTCGAGGATCGCCCGTGAGGGAGCCGTCCCCGCGCCCATCAGCTCGCCCAGCTCACGCCCGATCGCGAGGAGCTTCCGGCGAGTCTCCGCGCCGGAGGCCTCCGTCGTAGCCTGGTGGCCGCCGCGCGACCCACGCCGCCCGAGTCGAACGAAATCATCGAGGATACTCACCTCACGAGCCGCGTCCCGTCTGAGTTCGTGCTCCTGTCCGACCGCGTTGTGACCCTCGGCCACCGCCACGGTCAGACCATCGTTCCCGCGCACGCGGAGCTCGATGTGCTCGACCAGGAGCCCCTCCACGCCGGCCACTCGGCGCCGGCGACTCCGCAGCACGAGCACCGTCGTGAGCAGCGTGATCAGCCCGATCCATAGCGGCGACCTGAATGCCTCAAGGGCATCCGCCACCCGGCCGTAGACGGCCGCTCGACTGCTGTAGTCGATGACCCGGAGGATGGTCCAGAGGACCGCCAGAGCGGCGCCGCTCCAGAGTGCGGCCATCATCCCCCGTCGGCCGGAGACGGACGCGGATGGAGGACGCGATCCCGGCCACGTCGACTCCAGGACCGTGTCCCGGCCGCACGAGACGCATCGGTCCGCATGGAACAGGCGCCCGCCGGACTCCCAGGTCTCGGAAGACGGTTCGGTTCTGCCGCCGCAGTGAGGACAACGTGACGTGAACATGATGCCTCGCACCCCGATCGTATCTCGAGAGACTCTTCACGCCGATGGTCGCACGCGTGCGCCGAACGCGCAAGTCGGATCCCCCCCTCGAAGAACGGACTCAGGAGTCGGTAGGATGTGAGCAGGTGAGGTCGGTGGGTTCTCGGAGGACGTTCAGATGGCGCTCAGAGTGATCAGATTGACGGGTTCCTCGGCGCCGTGGTCCTCGCACATGCAGGCTATGACCTGACGCTCGTCGGAGAACTCTCGCAGCAGCTCGAGGGCACGGATGCGTCTCTCCGGGTCGAAATTGACGAACACGTCATCGAGAATGAAGGGGGCACCCTCGACATCCGAGAGGAACTCCAGCAGCGCGTAGCGGGTCGCGAGATAGAGCTGATCGACGGTCCCCGTGCTCAGGTCGCCCTGCAGCACGTTCGGCGGCGCGCCGGGTCGGTCGCTCGGGTTATCGACAGCGACGGCGAGATCGCGGCTCACCGTGACCTGCGCATAACGGCCGGCCGTGATGCGCGACAGAACACGCGTCACGATCGGTGCGAGCACCTCCGCCGCCTCCTCCTTCGTCGACGAGAGCGCCTGTTCCAGACCTGCTGATGCCCGCCCCATGACGGCCAGCCGACGTTCGATCGCACGCGTCTCCTGGTCGACCGTCTCAAGACGCGCCTCCAGATCCGGGAGGCTTTCCCCCTCCTCGTCGTGCTCGAGCCGCACCTCGTCCCGCGCCAGCGTCTCACGGAGCGACTTCTCGTGCTCCCGCTTCGTCTCAAGCTCGTCGCGGAGCTTCAGTACCTCGGCCGGCGGCAGGGCCGTGCCTGTGCCGCCGCTCTCCGCGAGAGCCGCGTTCAGTTCTCCGCGACGCCGACCGAGAGTCACGGCGCGTGTCTGGAGCTCCTGTTCAAACGCTTCAGGTTCCTGAGACTCACAGACCTCGGCCAACTGGGCGCGCGCGATCTCCGCCCGCTGCCATCGCTTGTCCTGATCCTCATAGAGACGCGAGAACTCCGCGAAGCTCGGAACCCCGACCTGCATCAACGCAGCCTGCAGAGCCAGTTCCCGCTTCCCGCGCTCGCGCGTCAGGTTGGCCAGGTCGCGCTCGTACTCACGCAATACTCCGAAACGTCTGAACAAGATAAAGAACGCCACCGCTGATCCGGCTGCGACCAGGCCCGATATCGTCTGAGGGACCGCACCGCTGAAGAGAAGCAGCGTGACGGTTATACCGACGACCGCGATCGCTCCGGCGATGAATGCGAGCAACCCGGTTCTCGAGCTGGTAGCGTCCGCCGGGATCGTCGATTCCTCGCGGAAGTCCGCGATCAACCGCTCGGTTGCCTCCAGCTCGCCCTGAGTCGACCTGACCCTCTCCGCATCCGCCTCGGAGATGCTGTCCTTCTCACCGAGGGCATCCGCGTGGTCGGATCGAAGCTGTCGAACGCGACCGATCGTGGCCTCCGCACGCGAAAGCTCGCCTTCGACTCGCTCGAGATCCGCCGTGATCTCGAAGAGCGCCTCCTGCTCACGCACGATCCGAACCAGTCGGTCGAGTTCCTCCTTGGCCGATGACCACTCCTGTCGTCTCCGTGCGTGTGCGGCACGGCGCGAGAGCACGATGCCCCAGCGCTGACCTACGTCCGCCACGCGTTTCGCCAGAGAGCTGCGCTCGTCCAGAAGCTCCTTCAGTCGACCCGGGCGCTTCGCCGGTCGCTCCATCCCGACTCTCAGCGCCGCGATCTCCTTGTTGATGTTGCTGACGACCGCCGCCGCGTCGACTCGTCCACTCGAGCTGGTCATCTTCCGCTCGATCATCGGCACGAGCTCCGCCCGTCGGTTCTTCCCGGACTGTCCGTCGAAGGCGGCCAGCTCTCCCTGGCGGACGAGCGCCACGGATTCGAAGGCCTCCTGGCTCCCGAAGCCGACCATGTCAGCGATCCTGTGCATCACGACGTCGCGGTCGGACAGCGTCTCGCCGCCGCCGGTCAGCTCCGCCCGCCCCTCGCCGAAATTCTTGACGAGCGTGTACTCGGTGCCACCGTGCTCGAACTCCAGTTCCAGTTCCATACCGCCCGAGCTTCCCCAAGCCTCCAGTGACTGGATCGCCTTGGACTTCGTGCTCGGATCGACGAACAGGGAGATGCCAAGCGCCTCCACGATCGTGCTCTTGCCGCTCTCGTTGGGTCCCACGAGCAGGTTGAGACCCCGTCGCAGACGGATCTCGAAATCGTCGAACCGCTTGAAGCGCTTGAGTCTGAATCGGCTCAGGATCACGAGAGCACGTCCTTCCCCTGCAGGAGGGCCACACCGAGCTGGAGCGCCGCCTCGAGTTCCTCGCGTTCACCGTCGCTCTCGGCGTCCGCAATCGAATCGCGCATCAGACGGACGTAACGTCCGATGACCAGCCGCTCCGGAAGCGCATCCATGTCCGTCTCGGTCAGACGGATGTGGTACGACTGCTTCGGCGGAAGAACCTGGAAATAGTCACCCTTGAGCTCTTCGAGAAGCAGCCGAGCGTCGAAAGACGAATCGAGCGGGATCAGGCCCGTCAGCGCGATACGCAGGATCGTATCCGGCTCCGCCGGCACTGCGGACCGCACGCGACGCGCCACCTCGATGGTGTCCTGCGCCCCGGCCACATCGATCGTCGTCTCTGCGACCCGTCGCGCGGCCACGGCCACCTGCGACACCTGTGTGCCGTCACGGCTCAGCGCCACGCGCGCGACGTATCCTGCTCCAGCCTGATCCGGCGCGACGATCTCCGGGGCGCCCGGATAGACCGCCGGCGCATCGCCCCCATCGATCTGTTTCCACGAGTGCCAGTGTCCGAGAGCCACATACGACCAGCCCGGCGCGCGAAGCTCCTCGCGCGAGATCGGGTGATCGTCGGGAGCACCAGGGACGAGGTCGACCGATCCGTGAAGCACCGCGATGTTGTAGTTGGATTCCGGATCCGGATGAAGCGAACGCATCTGGTGTTCGCTTGAACGGTTCGATGTGGGTGGTGAGCCGTGGATCGCGAGACCTGCCCTGGGGATGCTCACCGTGCTCACACCGGCGAGTCCGAGAACCGAGACTCGGTCTATCTGCTCGAACTCGCTCGCGTAACACTCATAGACAGAGCCCTCGCCGAGGTGATCGTGCGAACCCGGAAGGAGCACCACGTGCGCCTCGGAAGCCTGCGACAGCCTCGCGAGTTCACGCATGACGAACCGCACCGACGATGCGGGCGGTCGGTTGCTGTCGAAGAGGTCACCCGCGACGAGAAGGCAGTCCGCGTCCTCATCACGTGTCATGTCGATGAGTGCGCGAAAGGTCTGTCGGAGCTGATCCCGCTGATCCGAGGCCCGATCGCCCAGCCAGCCAAGCGGGGCGCCGAGATGGATGTCAGCAGTGTGAAGAATCGTCGGCACGGAACCTCCGGAAGAGACATACGCCGTGGTCGCGCAACATCCTAGGCGCGCACGCTCGAGGAGTCAAGCGGGCCGGTACCTAACCTTGCAAAGTTCGTTCCTTTATGCAAACGGTCGACAGGATGGCATCTTACGGCTGCAACAATGTGACCCCGGCGCGGCCGGACGTGTGAGGAGATTCACGTATCGACGGGCGACTCGCCGCAGCCTCGACCAGCCTGCTGCCCAGGGCCCCGCTCCGGTTTCTCAGACGACGTCTCGGTCCCGGAGCCGCGCACCTCAAAAGACGAGCGCCCCCGGGTCATGGAACCGAGGGCGCTCACATGGTACGCCCAGGAGGATTCGAACCCCCAGCCTCCTGATCCGTAGTCAGGTGCTCTATCCAATTGAGCTATGGGCGCGTCATGTCTGGCGGAGAGGGAGGGATTCGAACCCTCGGTACACTAACGCGCACAACTGCTTAGCAGGCAGCCCCCTTCAGCCACTCGGGCACCTCTCCGTGTCATTGCGTATTCGCGGTTCCGCCTGTCGCCGATGCTCTGGCGGAGGGCGAGGGACTCGAACCCTCAAGGGCGTGAGCCCGGCGGTTTTCAAGACCGCTGCCTTACCAGTTAGGTCTAGCCCTCCACCCTCATGCAGCAGTATAGCAACGGCCCGTAGGGCTGTCAAACTGAAAGGCCTGCGCCGGGTTAGCGCCACGACCC
>Ga0180436_10000131_pt1 | contig 78247 bp, 75 predicted proteins | sample SS_ome_2_FD_132434 | JGI IMG/M metagenome (GOLD analysis project Ga0180436, IMG submission 132434) | Hypersaline lake sediment archaeal communities from the Salton Sea, California, USA - SS_3_S_2 metaG | ecosystem: Environmental > Aquatic > Non-marine Saline and Alkaline > Hypersaline >...
AGCCATCCGCAACTGACACAACCGACCCGCCGCCAACAACCGGCGCGCCACCGCCACCCGCTCCGCGCGCCGGGCACCGGCCATCTCCACCAGCAACCCCGCCCCATCCACACCATCGAACATGCATTCGATACTAGACGGCCACCCCGACAATGCTTCTGACACCACATCCGGCAAGAGCCGGTGTCACCGCCGCAGAGCGGCTACCACCAGCCAGTCGCCGCCGCGATCTGTCGCCCGAGTTCGGGTGTCATGGTCCGCATATACGTTGCGGACAGGTGGTGGGTGTCGTGATAAATGAGCACATTGCCCTCGACTGCGCGGCAGATATCGTCTCGGCATACCGCGTCGCTCATATCGAGGATTTTCAAACCCGGGAACCGGGACAGGAAGTCCAGCGTCTGATTCCGATCGGAGAGCACCTGTGAGCGTTTGACCCCGCAGGACACCGCATCGCCGCCCTCTGCCAGGCAGTCCCGCGGCCGGAAAGGTTTGCCGTTCTTGACTAGCCAGGGGGTGTCGCGCATCGCGAGGACCGGGATCTGATGTTCGGCGAAGGTCTTCCAGATCCCGATGTAGGTGGCGGGCATGGTGTCACCGGGTTTGATGTTCCACGGCCGCGTCGAGGTGGTGAACACATAGTCGGGATGGTCCTCGACGAGCTGGGCCATAACCCGCTCGTTCCACTCTCGGCATTTCGGGTACGGCTTGTTGTCGCCCATGATCCGCGGGGACTTCTCAGTGGTCAGCGGGCAGCCCATCTTCAGATAGGTCACCACCTTGAAACCGTGCTCCTTGCCGAGGATATCCAGGGCGGTGATCCAGTGTTCGGCGTGCGAACCGCCGGCCAGGGCGATGGTCCGCGAGGCCGAGGGATCGCCGTAGGTGCAGTTGATCACGTCCGCGTTGGTGAATGTGCTGATACAACCGTCGTTGGTGGATTGCGGCAGGTCGTCCTTGGCCTCCAGGACGGTGGGCCGGAACGGTAACTGCGGAACGCGGGTGTTATCGACCAATGCGCGCGCACCCGGGTAACCCCCGCCGGTCAGGCCGGCGAGCTCTGTCCCGTTGGCGCGCTCGGCGGCCACATGTTCGCGCCAGGTGAATGAGGTGGCTGTCAATGCGACACCGAGCAGCGCGACCGTGGTGCCGCCGACGACGGCCGGCCGGCCGAGCCGCTGCCGCCAGTTCAGGTCCGTCGACGGCGCGCGTGAGGTGCCCGGCCGACGCCGGGAGCGCAGCGGTTCCTCGATGAAGCGCATCGTGAGATAGGCCAGGATTCCCGAGATCAGCAGAATCACCAGCCCGTCGGCGAACCCGGCGTGTGCGCCGCCGGTGTAGGCCAGCCAGAAGATCAACAACGGCCAGTGCCACAGGTACAGCGAGTAGGCCATTGAGCCCAGCGTGACCAGCGGCGCGGCGGCCAGCAGCCGGTTGGGTAGCGGCAGGCGGTCGCGGGTCGACGCCCGGCTGCCCCGGTTCGCGCCGGCGAGAATCAGCAGCATCGTCGCACCGACCGGCACCAGCGCCCAGGGCCCGGGAAACTCGTTCACCCCGTCGATCAGCGCACCGCAGGTGAGGATGGCTGCCAGGCCGAATCCGGCCAGCAGATTGCGCAGCCACATCGGCCAGCTGACATGCGGGATGACCGCCCCGACAAGGACGCCGAGCAGCAGCTCCCACGCTCGGGCGAAGCTGTTGTAGTAGGCGGTGATCTGATCCTGGTGGTGGGCGATCACCGCGTAGATGAAGGATGACGCCGTGAGCAGGCTCAGCACCACGACGAATGCGGTCCTCAGCCGCTTCCCGCCCGCCCGGCCGCATAGCGCCGCGAACCCAAGGACCAGGATCAAGAAGGCGATGTAGAACTGGCCCTGCACCGACATCGACCAGATGTGCTGAAGCGGTGACACCGTTTCGCCGGCACTCAGATAGTTCGAGGCCGTAGCAGCCAGTTCCCAGTTCTGGTAGTACCCCAGGCTTGCCAGGGTCTGGTTGGCGAACGTCTCCCAGCGGGTCTGCGGCTGAATCAGTACCGTGAGCACCGCAGCGGCGGCCAGCACCACGATCAGTGCGGGCAGTAGCCGTCGGGCCAGCCGTTTGATATGCGGCCACGGCGAGAGGGACGCATCCGGGCGGAGGGCGGAGCGCAGCAGCGAACTGCCGAAGAAGAAGCCGGACAGCGCGAGAAACACATCCACGCCACCGGACACCCGGCCGAACCAGACGTGGAAGATTGCCACCAGCGCGATGGCCACCCCGCGCAGACCGTCCAGGTCATGCCGGTACGACGCGCCCCGGTCGGCGGTGCCGGGGGCGCGCACAGGGGGGCCCGGGGCCGGTGGAGCCGACGGCCGGGTCAGGGTGAGGGTGGCCATGATCGACCGCCAATCTACCAACCTGGAACGGTGGTTGATCGTCGGTGGAACGGCGTCCGGATAGGCTGCTCACCGTGTCGGCGTTGTCTCCGCAGCAGATCAGCGCCATCGACGCCGGGCATATCTGGCACCCGTACAGCACTGTCGGCGCGGAGGCGATTCCGCCGGTGGTTGCGGTGGGAGCCGATGGTGCCTGGCTGACGGTGATCCGCGACGGCGCCGAGATCCGAGTGCTCGATGCGATGGCCTCATGGTGGACGGCGGTCCACGGCCACGGCCATCCGGTCCTCGACGCAGCTCTCACCCGGCAGTTGCAGGTAATGAATCACGTCATGTTCGGCGGGCTCACCCATGAACCGGCGGCCCGGTTGGCTCAATTACTCGTGGACATCACGCCGGCGGGTCTGGACACGGTGTTCTTCTCCGACTCCGGCTCGGTGGGCGTTGAGGTCGCGATCAAGATGGCGCTGCAGTACTGGCGCAGCCGGAACCGGGTCGGTAAACACCGCCTGATGACATGGCGTGGTGGTTACCACGGCGACACCTTCACCCCGATGAGCGTCTGCGACCCCGACGGCGGGATGCATGCGCTGTGGTCCGATGTGCTGGCCGATCAGTTGTTCGCGCCGCCGGTGCCGACCGACTACGACCCCGGCTACACCGATACTTTCGAAAAGCAGTTGCGGGCGAACGCCGACGATGTGGCCGCCGTGATTGTCGAACCGGTGGTTCAGGGTGCCGGCGGTATGCGGTTTCACGATCCGCGGTATCTGGCCGATCTGCGGGCGATCTGCGATCGCCATGACGTGCTGCTGATCTTCGACGAGATCGCCACCGGTTTCGGCCGCACCGGGGAACTGTTCGCCGCCGACCACGCCGGGGTGGCGCCGGACATCATGTGTGTCGGCAAAGCGCTGACCGGCGGCTACATCACCCTGGCGGCGACATTGTGCAGCCGCCGGATCGCCGCGGCGATCAGTCGGGGGGAGCCCGGCGCGCTCATGCACGGACCTACTTACATGGCGAATGCGCTGGCGTGCGCCGTGGCGGTGGCCTCGGTGGAACTGCTGCTGAGCCAGAACTGGAAGACCCGGGTCGCTGAGATCGGTGCCGGTCTGGCAAGCGGGCTGGAGCCGGCGCGGGCCCTGACCACAGTGGCTGATGTCCGGGTCATCGGCGCGGTCGGAGTCATCGAGACACACCATCCGGTCGATCTCAGGGCAGCCACCCCGGTTGCGTTGGACCATGGCGTGTGGCTTCGGCCGTTCCGCAACCTGGTGTACGCGATGCCACCGTTCATCTGCACACCGGAGGAGATTGGTCAGATCACCGCCGGGATGGTCGCGGTCGCCCGCGCCCTAGGGTAGTGACCAGATGACCCCGCACACCGATATCCCGCCATTGGCCTGGCTGGGCAATGTTGAGAGCCAGCGCCGGAAGGCCGGGCTGCGCCGAACGCTGCGGACCCGGGCCGCAACAGGCACCGAGGTCGATCTGGCCTCCAACGACTACCTGGGCCTGGCGCAGCATCCAGCGGTCATCGACGGTGCGGCACGGGCCCTGCGCACCTGGGGAGCCGGTTCGACCGGCTCCCGACTGGTGACCGGAAACACCGAGTTACATGAGGAGTTCGAGACGGCACTTGCCGGTTTCCTCGGGGTCCCGGCCGCACTCGTGTTCTCCTCCGGCTATACCGCAAACCTCGGCGCGGTGGTGAGCCTGTCCGGGCCGGGATCGCTGGTGGTGTCCGACGCGGCCGCGCATGCCTCGCTGGTCGACGGCTGCCGGTTGTCCCGGGCCCGGGTGGTGGTGACCCCGCACCGCGATCTGGCCGCGGTCGAGGCCGCAATGGCGGGTCGCGACGAGGAACGGGCACTGGTGGTCACCGATTCGGTGTTCAGCACCGATGGCGCGCTGGCGCCGCTGCGCGACCTGCATGCCGTCTGCCGTTCGCACCGGGCGCTGCTGCTCGTCGACGAGGCGCACGGGCTTGGTGTGCGTGGTCTCGGAGGCCGCGGGCTGGTACACGAGGTGGGCCTTTCCGGCAGCCCCGAGGTCGTGGTGACCACGACGTTATCCAAGGCGCTGGGCAGCCAGGGTGGGGCGGTGCTGGGATCGCACGCCGTCCGGGATCACCTGGTCGACTCCGCGCGGCCGTTCATCTTCGACACCGGCTTGGCACCTGCTGCGGTCGGTGCCGCCGCTGCGGCGCTGCGGATCCTCGCTGACGAGCCAGGTCGCGCCGGGGCCGTGCTCGGCCGGGCTCGCACCCTCGCCACGATCTGCGGAGTATCCGGTCAGCCGCAGTCAGCGGTGGTCTCGGTGATCCTCGGCGACCCGGAAACGGCGCTGGCCGCGGCGGCCGCCTGCCAGGCCTCCGGGGTTCGGGTGGCCTGCTTCCGGCCTCCGAGCGTTCCGCCCGGCACGTCGCGGTTGCGGCTGACCGCCCGGGCCTCGCTCACCGACGAAGAGATGGAGCATGCCCGCCGGGTCCTCACGACGGTTCTTGAACCCGAGGCCCGGTGACCGTCATCGTGGTCACCGGTACCGGGACCGGGGTCGGCAAGACCGTCGCCACCGCGGCGCTGGCGTGCTGTGCCCGCAGCGCCGGTCTGGACGTGGCGGTGTGCAAGCCGGTCCAGACCGGATCCGGCCCGAGCGGGCAGGGTGACGACGACCTAGCCGAGGTGGCCCGGCTTTCGGGGGTGGCTCAACTGGTGTCGGTCGCCCGCTATCCCGACCCGCTGGCCCCGGCCGCCGCGGCCGAGGCGGCCGGTCGGCGGCTGCCGTCCGCGGGTGAAATCCTGGCCGCGATCCGTTCGGCTGACCGACCCGGCCGATTGACCCTGGTCGAAGGAGCCGGCGGACTGCTGGTGGAGATCGCCGCATCTGGAGCCACCCTGCGCGATTTCGCGACCGAACTCGGCGCCGCGGTTCTGGTGGTGTGCGAGGCCGGGCTGGGCACCCTCAACCACACCGCGCTGACATTGGAAGCGGTTGAGCGCAAGGGCCTTTCGTGTACCGGGCTGGTGATCGGGGCGTGGCCGGTCAGCCCGGGTGCGGCGGAGGTCTACAACCGTGGCGCGCTGGCCCGGCTGGCGCCGGTGCGTGCGGTGCTCCCCGCCGGGTCCGGTGTGCTGAACCCGGCCGGGTTTGCGGCGATGAGCAGTCGGGCGTTCGACCCCGACTGGGTCGCCGGACTGGTGCGCTAGGGCGGCTCGATCTGCCGCAGGCGGGCTGCGTCGCCCAACCATCGGTGGACTAGCCTGACCTGCGTGACCCAGGCAGCCCTTGATGTCCTGTCCCAGGCCCGCGAGCAGGTGCTCGAGGGTGGTGAGGGACTGTCCCGCCAGCAGGTGCTCGACGTGCTGGAACTGCCCGACGGCCGGCTCGAGGAGCTGTTGGCCCTGGCCCACGAGGTACGGATGCGCTGGTGCGGCCCGGAGGTCGAGGTGGAGGGCATCATCAGCCTCAAGACCGGCGGCTGCCCGGAGGATTGCCATTTCTGCTCTCAGTCCGGTCTGTTCGCCTCACCGGTGCGCAGCGCCTGGCTGGACATCCCCAGCCTGGTGGAGGCCGCCAAACAAACCGCGAAGACCGGCGCCACCGAGTTCTGCATCGTCGCCGCGGTCCGTGGGCCCGATGAGCGGCTGCTGGCTCAGGTGGCGGCCGGTATCGAGGCCATCCGCAATGAGGTCGACATCCATATCGCCTGTTCGCTGGGCATGCTCAGCGGTGAACAGGTGCAGCGGCTCGCCGCGATGGGTGTGCACCGCTACAACCACAATCTGGAAACCGCGAAATCCTTCTTCCCCAATGTGGTCACCACCCACACCTGGGAGGAGCGCTGGGGAACCCTGCAAATGGTTCGCGACGCCGGTATGCAGGTGTGTTGCGGCGGCATCCTCGGCATGGGGGAGACGTTGGAGCAACGGGCCGAATTCGCCGCGGAGCTCGCCGAACTGAACCCGCATGAAGTGCCGCTGAACTTCCTCAATCCGCGTCCCGGGACACCCTTCGGCGATCTCGCGGTGATGCCGGCAACCGAGGCGCTCAAGGCGGTGGCGGCCTTCCGGCTGGCGCTGCCACGGACCATGCTGCGTTTCGCCGGCGGGCGGGAGATCACTCTCGGTGACCTCGGTGCCAAACAGGGCATCCTCGGCGGGGTCAATGCGGTGATCGTCGGCAACTACCTGACGACGCTCGGCCGGCCCGCCGAGTCCGACCTGGAACTGCTCGAGGACCTCCAGATGCCGATCAAGGCCCTCAACGCCAGCCTCTAGCGATGGTGGATCAACCTCTTGAACCGCCGGGTGGTCCCGAGCCGGTGGGGGCGGGCAGCTACAACGTCTATACCGGCGTCCACACCGGGGGCTCCACCGGAGTTGAAGCGGGCGCCGATGCCGGGGCTTCCTGCGGTGGTGACATCCCGGCCGCGGCGAGGCTGGGCCTGGAGCCCCCCCGATTCTGCTCCCGGTGTGGTCGGCGGCTGGTGGTACAGGTGCGGCCGGACGGATGGTGGGCCGCATGCTCCCGGCACGGCAGGGTGGACTCGACAGAGCTGGAGACCGAGAGATGACAGCACCGCCGCGTCGATCACGACGTGCAGCCGCGCTGACCGTTGTCGTGTCACTCGCCTTGTGCGGGGTAGCTCTGGGTGCGCTGTGGTCGTGGATGGCGCCGTCGATTCACACCGTTACCGTGCTGACCCGACGCGGTGATCGGGTGGACGCATTCCTGGGCACCGAATCCGACAACCTGTTCGTCGCCGCGGCGACGCTGATCGGCCTGCTGTCAATGCTGGCGATCGTCTCGGCGGTGCTTGTCTGGCAGTGGCGGCCACACCGCGGGCCGCTGCTGGTCACCGCACTGTGGGTCGGGCAGGTGTTCGCCGGTGCCGCCGCGGCCGGTGTCGGTGCGGCACTGGCGCATTGGCGGTACGGCACAGCCGATCATCAGGGTGTGCCGCTGAGCCCGGAGAATCGGGTGCACTACTTCACTGAGGCGCCCCCGGTCTTCCTCGGCCACAGCCCGTTCCAGATTGCCCTCACCCTGCTGTTGCCGGCTGCGTTGGCGGCCCTGACCTACGCCGTGATGGCGGTGGCCACGCCGCAGGACGATCTCGACGCCTGGCCTCCCGAGGGGCCTGCCGGGTTTGCAGCTGGTCATCACACCGGTGTCAGGACCACGACGGGGATCTGACGGGCGGTCCTGCGCTGGTACTCGGCGAAGTAGGGATACATATCGACCAGTCGCGGCCAGAGGTCGGCCCGTTGTCGTTCGGTGGCCGGTGCGGCCTCGACCGTCAATCGGGTTCCGTCCGTCAGGACTTCGGCCCTGGGCCTCGCCTTGAGGTTCAGCCACCACGCCGGATCGACAGCACTGCCTCCGTACGCGGCCGCGACGACGTAGCTGTCGCCGTCCCTGACGTAGACGAGGGGTACGTCGCGGCTTTTGCCGGACTTTCGGCCAGTCACCGTCAGCACCAGCATGGGCCAGTGGGGATTGCTCGCCGCACCCTTGGTCAGCCGGTACATCGCCGCGTGCACTCCGCTGAAGGTTCGCATCACGCGGCGCAGCGCGGGCTTGCTCATCGTCGTGGTCATCGAGCAGTACATCCTGGCGCCGAGGGATTTCGGCCGCAATGGCTACTCCTGCCCTAGAGCGGTCGGAATGGCACTCGCCCACCGAACATGACCCGCGTCACGATTCCACCGAGTCGCCACATACCGGCGTAGGTGATCGGGTTCAGCAACGTCGGCCACGCGGTCCGGACCAGGTGGGCATCCAATGGCCGTCCGGCGAACCGGTCGGTGAGCCAGCGCAGCGTCATCGGCGCCGACATGGGATGTAGCAGCATGTGTTCGCTGAACCGGTCCCGGTGATACGTCAGTCTGGCACCACCGGAGGAGTAGAGGTGGGCCAACTCGTCGATATCGTCGACGGCGATCACCGAGTCGTGTACGGCCTGCACGATGAGCACCGGGGGGCTCGGCACGGTGCCGCCCAGTCGGATCGCCTCAAAGACTTCCTGCACCTCCGGCATCGCCAGCACGTCCTCCAGCGGGGGGTGCACCCAACGGTCCATATCATGCCGAAAATGCCTGATCAGTGCCTCGCCGGTGGTCAGGTGCTCCAGGCGTCGCAGCAGTGCCCGACCGGAGTCGGTCGCGTTCTCCTCGATGACCCGGTTCAGGTCAGGGTAGGTCTTGGCCAGCGCCGCCACCACCAGTGCGGGCAGTGCGGCGAACTTGGTCCCGTTGAGCCGGCGGAAGGTGTTGCCGAGGTTGCCTACCGGCGACCCGAGCACGGCGCCGACGATATTGAGCTCGGGGGCGTAGTCATCGTGTACCTCCGCGGCCCACGCGCTGGCCAGCCCGCCGCCGGAATATCCCCACAGCCCGACCCTGCTGTCGGCGGCAAGACCGAGCCGCTCGAAGTTCAGGGTGGCCCGCAGCCCGTCGAGCACCCGGTAACCCGGCTCATGCGGTGTGCCCCACATGCCCTCGCGACCCTCATGGTCGGGTACCGAGACCACCCAACCCTCAGCAACCGCTGCGGCCATGAGCAGATACTCGAACTGCGAAAGCGCCCCAACCGCCCGGGCCCGGCGGCGCAGCGCGTAGGACGGGAAGCAGCGTGACGTAACCGCGTCGATCGCACACTGATAGGACACCACGTGGCGGGGCTGGTCCGGGGTGTGTCCCGCGGGCGTCAGCACGGTGGTGACACACGCCTCCGGCTCGCCCTTCCGATTGGTGGTCCGGTAGAGCAGTTGGGTGGCGCGCACCTTTTGTGGAACCAGTCCGAGGAAGCCCATCTCGACATCGCGCGACCTCAGCACCGTGCCGGGTGCGGCGTGGCGGAAGCCGGCCGGCGGTTCGTAGAACGGGTCCTCCGACGGCAGTACCGGCCGGGTTCCACGCCGCACCTCATCATGCGGTGGCCGACCGATCCACTCGGGACTGACCGCCCCGTCTGCACTTGTCATCACCTCATTTGTACCTTAAGAGTGGTCTAAGAATCCAGTGGGTGGGGCCGGTGTTGCCGGTGCGGTGCACTCCGGTGGCTTCAGCGCCGCGAACTCGTCGGTCACCCGCAACCGGGATTCGGTGAAGCGGTACAGGGCGGCGGGCCGGCCGCCACTGCGGCCGGGATGTGCTGTGGTTCCGGTCGGGACGATCACGCCCCGGCGGGTCAGCACCCGCTGAAGATTGGTGGCGTCCACCTGATACCCCAGAGCAGCGCCATAGATGTCGCGCAGCGTCGAGACCGCGAAATCCCTTGGCGCCAGACCGAATCCGATGTTGGTATAGGACAATTTCGCGGCCAGCCTCGAATGGGCGTAGGCCACCATCGGAGCATGGTCGAATGCCATCGGGGGCAGATCGTCGACCGGGTGCCAGTGGGTGTCCGGGGGGAGCGCCGGTGTCGCAGGGGAGGGCACCAAACCCAGAAAAGTGGAGGCGATCATGCGGGCCCCGGGCATCCGGGCCGGGTCGGAGAAGACGGCAAGTTGTTCGAGGTGGGCCACCTCGCGCAGGTCGACCTTCTCGGCGAGCTGGCGGCGCACCGACGTGCTGAGATCTTCGTCGTGACCGAGTCGGCCGCCGGGCAGGGACCATTTTCCTCGTTCGGGCGCCATGGCCCGCTGCCAGACCAGCACGTTGAGTTCGGGTTTCCCGGAGGTCGGTGCACGCACCTGAAATACGACGGCGAGTGCTTCATGCCGGGTGTTAATATGGACCATAGTTTTCGATTGTAAGTCGAAAACCCTGGAAAGACAGGAGGCCGCGATGACAGTCGTGGATCCGATCGCCACCGGGGTCGGTGGCCTGGCCGACCGCATCGTTGATGGGCCCGGCGGCTACACCGGTATTGCCGGCGACGCACAGTGGGCCGCCGAGATCCGGCGGCTGGCCGCTCTGCGTAACGCGACCATCTTGGCGCATAACTACCAGGTGCCGGAGATCCAGGACATCGCCGACCATGTCGGCGACTCGCTGGCGCTGTCCCGGATCGCGGCCGAGGTGGCCGAGGGCACCATCGTGTTCTGCGGGGTGCACTTCATGGCTGAGACCGCCAAGATTCTCAGCCCCGGCAAAACGGTCCTGATTCCGGACCGCAGGGCCGGCTGCTCACTGGCTGATTCGATTACCGCGCAGGAATTACAGGCCTGGCGGGACGACCACCCCGGTGCGGTGGTGGTGTCCTATGTCAACACCACCGCCGCGGTGAAGGCGCTCACCGATATCTGCTGCACATCATCGAACGCCGTCGATGTCGTCGACTCGATTCCGGCCGACCGGGAGGTGCTGTTCTGCCCGGACCAGTTTCTGGGTGCCCATGTCCGACGCCTGACCGGGCGGGAGAATATGCACATCTGGGCCGGGGAGTGCCATGTGCATGCCGGGATCAACGGCGATGAGCTGGCTGATCAGGCGCGCAGCCACCCGGATGCCGAACTCTACGTCCACCCCGAATGCGGATGCGCCACCTCGGCGCTGTATCTGGCCGGCGAGGGCGCTTTCCCGGCCGACCGGGTGAAGATCCTGTCCACCGGCGGCATGCTCGACGCGGCCCGGACGTCCCACGCCGGGCAGGTACTGGTGGCCACCGAGGTCGGGATGCTGCACCAGTTGCGACGGGCCGCCCCGGGTATCGACTTCCAGCCGGTAAACGACCGCGCGTCCTGCCGCTACATGAAGATGATCACCCCGGCCGCGCTGCTGCGCTGCCTCGTCGAGGGTGCCGACGAGGTCGATGTCGACGCCGATACGGCCCGGCGAGCCCGGGCCAGCGTGCAGCGCATGATCCGGATCGGCCGGCCGGGCGGCGGGGAATGAGCCGGCCGCGAGGTTGCGGCATGAGATCGGGGTACGACTGGCAGCAACGGGCCGATGTCGTGGTGATCGGCACCGGAGTGGCAGGGCTGGCAGCCGGCCTCGCCGCGCACCGTGCGGGTTCGCGCACCGTCATACTGAGCAAGGCCGCGGACGTGGCGAGTTCGACGGCGACCTGCTACGCCCAGGGCGGTATTGCCGTGGTGCTGCCGGCCACCGACGACACCGTCGATTCGCACGTACAGGACACGCTGGCCGCCGGGGCCGGCTTGTGCGACCCCGGCGCGGTGCGCTCGATCGTCGCCGACGGCTACCCGGCGGTGATCGACCTGATCTCCCACGGGGCCCGGTTCGACGAACGTGGTCCCGGGCAGTGGGCGCTGACGCGGGAGGGCGGACACTCCCGGCGGCGCATCATGCATGCGGGTGGGGATGCCACCGGAGCGGAGGTTCTGCGGGCACTGGGCGATGCCGCAGCGAACCTCGACATCCGTTGTAACCACATCGCCTTACAGATCCTGCACGATGGATATGCCGTCACCGGGGTGCTGGTGCGCAATGCCGATGGTCTGGGGCTGGTTCACGCTCCGGCGGTGGTTCTGGCGACCGGCGGGCTGGGCCACCTGTATCGCGCCACCACCAATCCCGAAGGTTCCACCGGCGACGGAATCGCGCTGGCACTCGACGTCGGTATGGGTGTGGCTGACCTCGAGTTCATCCAGTTCCACCCGACCATGCTGTTCGATCCGCGCGGCCGCGGCCGCCGCCCGCTGATCACCGAGGCGCTGCGTGGCGAGGGGGCGGTCCTGCGGGACGCCCGCGGCGACTCGGTGACCGTCGCCCACCCGATGGGTGACCTCGCCCCGCGCGATGTGGTGGCCGCAGCGATCGACACCCGACTGCGGGCGACGGGCGACGAATGTGTCTATCTCGACGCGCGCGGTATCACCCACCTCGAGACGCGCTTCCCGACAGTGACCACCGCCTGCCGACGCGCCGGTATCGATCCGACTCGCGAGCCCATACCGGTGGTCCCCGGTGCGCACTACAGCTGCGGTGGAATCAGCACCGATGTGCACGGTCGGACAGCGCTGCCTGGTCTGCTGGCGGCCGGCGAAGTGGCCCGCACCGGTATGCACGGTGCCAACCGGCTGGCGTCGAACAGCTTGTTGGAGGGGTTGGTCGTCGGTGGCCGGGCCGGTCGCGATGCCGCCGCGTACGCGCGGTCGGTGAACGCACCGATGGCACAGCTCGAACCGGTCGACCATCATGCGCTTGACCGCCCAACGCTGCAGCGGCTGATGACACGTTATGCGTCGGTAATCCGGGACGGACCGGGCCTGCGGGACCTGACGGCGGCCCTGCGCGAGGCACCGACCCGGCGGATCTCGACGCGGGCGGATTTCGAGGACATCGCGCTGACGGCAACCGCCCGTGCGGTCACCGCCGCGGCGCTGGCGCGCACCGAGTCGCGCGGGTGCCACCACCGCAGCGACTTTCCGGCCACCGATCCGGCCCACACCCGCTCCGGCACCGTCGACGCGATGCCCCGCGCCGCGGTGGCACAACTGCTGTGACGCTCAGCGACGGGGAAAGGACGCAGGCACTCGAGACGATCCGCCGCGGACTCGAGGAGGATCTGCGCTTCGGGCCGGATATCACCACGCTTGCCACGGTGCCCGCCGAGGCGACCGCCACCGCTGCGTTGATCGCCCGGGAGCCCGGGGTGGTCGCCGGGGTGGATGTGGCGCTGCTGGTGCTCGACGAAGTCCTCGGTCGAACCGGCTACCGGGTGTTGGATCGGGTCTCCGAGGGCGGGCGGATCGAATCCGGGCAGTCGCTACTTCGGGTACGGGCCGGTACCCGGGGTCTGCTCACCGCCGAGCGGACCCTGCTGAATCTGGTCTGCCACCTCTCCGGTATCGCCACCACCACCGCAGCCTGGGTCGCGGCCGTCGACGGCACCGGGGCCAGGATCCGCGACACCCGCAAGACGCTGCCCGGCCTGCGCGCCCTGCAGAAGTACGCGGTCCGGATCGGCGGCGGGGTCAACCATCGCATGGGACTCGGTGATGCCGCGCTGATCAAGGACAATCATGTCGCGGCGGCCGGTTCGGTGCTTGCCGCGCTGCGCTCGGTCCGGTCCGCAGCCCCGGGGTTGCTGTGTGAGGTCGAGGTCGACAGCCTCGATCAACTCGACGAAGTGCTCTGCGAGGACGTGGAGCTGATTCTGCTGGACAACTTCCCCGTGTGGCAGACCCAGATCGCCGTCCAGCGCCGTGACGCCCGCGCGCCCGGTGTCGCGCTGGAGTCCTCCGGCGGGCTATCGCTGGACACCGCCGCCGAATACGCCGGAACCGGTGTGGACTATCTGGCGGTCGGGGCGCTCACGCACTCGGTTCGGGTTCTCGATATCGGCTTGGATCTTTAGGGACGTGGATCTGTAGGGGCCTGGGTCGACAGCGGAATCTTCACGGCGCGATGTCAGCCACGAACACCCCGATGCCCCGGCGCGCCGCGGCCCGGGCGATCCGGGGCAGCGACGAGTCCTCGGTGCCCGCCACGACGATCCGCGGGTTCACCAGGTGCCGGTCGCGGCGGCCGATCCGAATATCGGCCTCCCCGGCGGCCAGGATGTTCTTAACCCAGTTGGTCTTGCCGTGGGCCAGCATGATTGCCACGGTGTCGCCCCGTCGATAGGCCGACACCGCCGTCCGCAGGGTGCGTCCGGACTTACGGCCGCGGTGGGTGATGACGGTGACCCCCGGGACAAAGCGGGCAGTCGCAATCGCCCACGGGTTGATGTGTTTGATCTGGAAATCCTCCAGCCACACGGGGAACTTCATCGGGACCCCGGGGTGGTTGTTGGGGTGGTTCTTCCTGTTGTCTCCGGCGGGCATGGGCTCCATCATGCTCCCGGGCCGGTTACCGCAGTCCCGGGCCGGCCGGGTCCTTGATTTTCGTATCCACGCACCGATCGGGGACAATTGCGGAAATGACCAGCTTCGCCATGTCCCGTATCGACCTGCGCGGTCGCGCCCTCACGGCGGCGCAGTTGCGATCAGCGCTGCCCCGCGGCGGGGTCGACGTCGATTCGGTGGTGCCCACCGTCCGGCCGATCGTCGACGATGTGGCCGCCCGCGGCGCCGTCGCGGCACTGGAGTACGGCGAGAAGTTTGACCGGGTGCGACCCGCCGCCGTCCGGGTTGTCGCCGCCGATCTCGACGCTGCCCTCGACATGCTGGCCCCCGATGTTCGCGTGGCCCTGGAGGTCGCCATTCTGCGTACTCGCGCCGTGCACGCTGAACAGCGCCGCACCGAATCCACCACGGTTCTCGCGCCCGGCGCGTCGGTAACCGAGCGGTGGGTCCCGGTTGACCGTGTCGGCCTCTACGTACCGGGCGGAACCGCGGTGTATCCGTCCAGCGTGGTGATGAACGTCGTGCCGGCCCAGGCCGCCGGTGTCGAGTCGCTGGTGGTGGCGAGCCCCCCGCAGCGGGCGTTCGGGGGCCTGCCGCACCCGACCATCCTGGCCGCTGCCCGACTGCTCGGTGTCGAGGAGGTGTGGGCGGTCGGCGGGGCGCAGGCGGTGGCACTGCTGGCCCACGGCGGCGCCGATACCGATGGTGCCGAACTGGCGCCGGTCGACATGATCACCGGGCCGGGCAACATCTATGTGACTGCGGCGAAACGGATCTGCCGTTCCCAGGTGGGTATCGACTCCGAGGCCGGTCCCACCGAGATCGCGATCCTGGCCGACCACACCGCCGACCCCGCGCATGTGGCCGCGGATCTGATCAGCCAGGCCGAGCACGATGTGATGGCGGCCAGTGTGCTGGTGACCGACAGCGCGGAACTGGCCGAGGCCACCGATGCCGAACTGGCGGAGCAATTGCGGGCCACGGTGCACCGGGACCGGGTCACCGAGGCGCTGAGCGGGTCACAATCCGGGATCGTCCTGGTCGACGATATGGACGCCGGGGTGCGAGTGGTCAACGCCTACGCCGCCGAGCACCTGGAGATTCAGACCGCCGATGCCGCCGCCGTGGCTCGGCGGATCCGCTCCGCGGGAGCGATTTTCGTCGGCCCATGGTCACCTGTCAGTTTGGGCGACTACTGCGCCGGCTCCAACCACGTGCTCCCGACCGCGGGCTGCGCGCGACACTCCAGTGGCCTGTCGGTGCAGACCTTCCTGCGCGGTATCCACATCGTGGACTACACCGAGGCCGCCCTCAAAGACGTCTCCGGGCACGTGATCACACTGGCCAACGCCGAGGACCTGCCGGCGCACGGCGAAGCGGTGCGCCGGAGGTTCGAGCGGTGAGCGTCGGCAGCAGGGTCACGCTGGCCGACCTTCCGCTGCGGGAGAACCTGCGCGGCCGGTCCCCCTACGGAGCTCCGCAGCTTGATACCCCGGTCCGGCTGAACACCAACGAGAACCCGCACCCGCCCACGTCCGCCCTGGTGGACGAGGTCGCCGATTCGGTGCGCGTCGCGGCCGCCCACCTGCACCGCTACCCGGACCGCGACGCCCTCGCACTGCGCCGCGACCTGGCCGGCTATCTGACGAGCCGGACCGGCGTCCAGCTCGGCGTCGACAACATCTGGCCGGCGAACGGATCCAACGAGGTGCTGCAGCAGTTGCTGCAGGCTTTCGGTGGTCCCGGACGGACCGCGCTCGGTTTCACCCCGTCCTATTCCATGCATCCGATCATCGCCGCCGGCACCCAGACAGAGTGGGTCGAGGCGGTCCGGTCCGCGGATTTCAGTCTCGACCCGGATGCCGCAGTCGGGGCCGTCCGCACCTACGAGCCCGATATCGTCTTCCTCACCAGCCCGAACAACCCGACCGGCCAAAGCGTGCGTACCGCAGACCTGCGCCGGTTGTTGGAGTCGATATCGCACGGTGTCCTCGTCGTCGACGAGGCCTACGGCGAGTTCTCGGCGGTGCCCAGTGCGATCGCCCTGCTTGAGGAGTTTCCGGACCGGCTCATTGTCTGCCGGACCATGAGCAAGGCGTTCGCCTTCGCCGGTGGCCGGCTCGGCTACCTGGTCGCAGCCCCGGCGGTGATCGAAGCGGTCCTGCTGGTGCGACTGCCCTACCATCTGTCGGTCATTACCCAGGCGGCCGCGCGCGCGGCGCTGCGCCATGCCGATGACACGCTGGAGTCGGTGGCGGAGCTCGTCGCGGAGCGGGCACGGGTCGGTGCCGCCCTGGGTGCCATGGGATTCCGGGTCATCCCCAGTGATGCCAATTTCGTGCTGTTCGGCGAGTTCGTCGACGCCACGGTCGCATGGCAGCGCTACCTTGAGGCCGGCGTGTTGATCCGGGATGTCGGGATCCCGCGATTCCTGCGCGTCACGATCGGGCTCAGCGGCGAGAATGATGCTTTTCTGGCGGCCAGCGAACGCCTGGCGGCGAGCGACCCGAGTCTTCTTCAGTGCACAGCCCACGAGGAGCGCCATGACTAACAGCAACGCCCGGCGTGCCCGGGTGCAGCGCACGACCAGGGAGTCCGACATCGTCGTCGAACTCGACCTCGACGGGACCGGCCGGGTCGCGATAGACACCGGGGTGCCGTTCTTCGACCACATGCTGACTGCCCTGGGCAGCCACGCGAGCTTCGATCTGACGGTCACCGCGCGCGGGGATGTGGAGATAGAGGGTCATCACACCGTCGAGGACACCGCGATCGTGCTGGGCACCGCGCTCGGGCAGGCGCTCGGGGATAAGAAGGGCATTCGACGGTTCGGCGATGCCTTCATCCCGATGGACGAGACGCTGGCGCATGCCGCGGTGGATGTCTCCGGCCGGCCGTATTTCGTACACACCGGCGAACCCGAGTATCTGGTGGATTTCACCATCGCCGGATCCGGCGTGCCCTACCACACCGTCATCAACCGGCACGTCTTCGAGTCGTTGGCCGCCAACGCGCGTATCGCCCTGCATGTTCGAACCATCTACGGCCGCGACCCGCACCACATCACCGAGGCGCAGTACAAAGCGGTCGCGCGGGCGTTACGCGCCGCCGTCGAGAGTGACCCGAGAGCTGCTGGCGTACCGTCCACCAAAGGTGTTCTGTGACAGCACGATCCACTCGGAAGTCCGTCGTCGTCCTGGACTACGGCTCGGGCAACCTGCGTTCCGCTCAGCGGGCGCTGGAGCGGGTCGGTGCCGATGTCGAGGTGACCGCGGACCCGCGGCGGGCACGGCAGGCCGATGGACTGGTGGTTCCAGGTGTGGGAGCTTTTCAAGCCTGTATGAGCGGGCTGAGCTCCATCGGCGGTGAGGAGATCATCGACGCGCGGGTCTCGGCGGGGCGGCCGGTCCTCGGCGTCTGCGTGGGAATGCAGATCCTATTCGCTCGCGGCGTCGAGTTCGGCCTGGCAAGTCGTGGTTGCGGTCAATGGCCAGGTTCGGTCACCCGGCTGGATGCGCCGATCGTCCCGCACATGGGTTGGAATCTCGTCGATCCGCCTGGTGGCAGCAGGCTGTTCAAGGGTATCGGCCAGCAGACGCGGTTCTACTTTGTGCATTCCTACGCCGCCCAGACCTGGGAAGGTAGGCCTGATGCCCTGCTGACCTGGGGTTCCCATCACGTACGGTTTCTGGCGGCGGTTGAGGACGGGCCGCTGGCGGCGACGCAATTTCATCCGGAGAAGAGCGGTGACGCCGGTGCGGCGCTGCTCGCGAATTGGGTTGAGGGACTGTGAATCCACTGATTCTGCTACCCGCGGTCGATGTCGTCGACGGCCGCGCCGTGCGACTGGTGCAGGGTAAGGCCGGCAGCGAGACCGAATACGGCTCAGCCCTGGAGGCCGCGCTCACCTGGCAGCGCGACGGTGCGCAGTGGATCCACCTGGTGGATCTGGATGCCGCATTCGGTCGTGGGAGCAATCGTGCTCTGCTAGCCGAGGTGGTGCGGACCCTGGAGGTGAACGTCGAACTGTCGGGCGGTATTCGAGACGACGAGTCGTTGCGGGCCGCCCTGGCTACCGGATGCACCCGGGTCAACATCGGCACTGCGGCTCTGGAGAACCCGCAATGGTGTGCGAGGGCGGTGGCCGAGCACGGTGAGCGGGTCGCGGTGGGCCTGGACGTCCAGATCGTCGACGGTGAGCACCGGTTGCGCGGGCGGGGCTGGGAGACCGACGGCGGCGACCTCTGGCAGGTGCTCGAACGTCTCGACGGCGAGGGCTGCTCGCGGTTCGTGGTCACCGATGTCACCAAGGACGGCACGCTCGCCGGCCCCAACCTGGACCTGCTCGAGGGTGTCGCCGAGTGCACCGACGCCCCGGTGATCGCTTCCGGCGGGGTATCCAGCCTGGACGACCTGCGCGCCATCGCAACCCTGAGCGGTAGCGGTGTCGAGGGTGCCATCGTGGGCAAGGCGCTCTACGCCGGGCGCTTCACCCTGCCCGAAGCCCTCGCTGCGGTAAGCCGCTGACGTGCCGGATCTCGAGGCCCTGGTCGCTGAGGCCGCCACCATCCTGGATCGAGCAGCGGTGCCGTTTGTCGCCGGCCACCGCGCCGCCTCCGCGGTCCAGAAAAAAGGCAATGACTTCGCCACCGAGGTCGACCTCGCGCTGGAACGGCAGATCAGTGCGGAATTGGAATCGGCCACCGGAATAGGCGTGCACGGTGAGGAATTCGGCGGTACTGAGCTGGATGCGCCGCTGGTCTGGGTGCTCGACCCGATCGATGGCACCTTCAACTACGCGGCCGGCTCGCCGATGGCGGCGATCCTCCTGGGATTGCTCCGCGACGGCGAACCGGTCGCCGGGCTGACCTGGCTGCCGTTCACCGATCAGCGTTATACCGCGGTGGCCGGGGCACCGCTGCGCGTCAACGGTGTCGAACAGCCCCCGCTGAAGAAAACAGACCTGGCCGACGCCATTGTCGGCTTCGGCACCTTCAACGTGGAATGGGGAGGGCGCTTTCCCGGCCGCTATCGGCTCGAGGTGCTGGAGACCCTGAGCCGGGTTTCGTCCAAACTGCGCATCCACGGTTCCACCGGTATTGACATGGCCTTCGTCAGCTCCGGGGTTCTCGGCGCCGCAGTGAGTTTCGGCGGTCACATCTGGGATCACGCCGCAGGGGTGGCGTTGGTGCGGTCGGCCGGAGGGGCGGTGACCGACCTCGATGGGCAGCCCTGGACCGTCGGCACCCGTTCCACGCTGGCCGCGGCCCCCGGCGCCTACGACACAGTTGCCGACATTCTGCGGGCCGCCGCTCGGCCGGGGGAGCGCCGCTGATGGATGTGGCGGTGCGGGTGATTCCGTGTCTTGACGTCGATGACGGCCGGGTGGTCAAGGGAGTCAACTTCGAGAACCTGCGAGATGCCGGCGATCCGGTGGAACTGGCCGCGGTCTATGACGCCGAGGGCGCCGATGAGCTGTGCTTCCTGGATGTGACGGCATCGTCATCCGGTCGGGCGACCATGCTTGAGGTGGTCCGGCGGACCGCCGAGCAGGTGTTCATTCCGCTCACCGTCGGCGGCGGGGTCCGCTCGGTGGACGATATCGACACCTTGTTGCGGGCCGGAGCCGACAAGGTGTCGGTCAACACCGCCGCGATCGCCCGGCCCGGTCTGCTGGCCGAATTCGCCGGACGCTTCGGTTCGCAGTGCATTGTGTTGTCGGTGGACGCCCGCACCGTCCCGCCCGGGGCCGCGGCCACCCCGTCGGGCTGGGAGGTCACCACCCATGGCGGTCGTCAGGGCACCGGGGTCGACGCGGTCGAATGGGCCTGCAGAGGAGCCGAACTCGGGGTGGGCGAGATCCTGCTGAACTCGATGGATGCCGATGGCACCAAGGCCGGTTTCGACCTCGGAATGTTGCGAGCGGTTCGAAAGGCGGTCACCGTGCCGGTGATCGCCAGCGGCGGAGCCGGTCGGGCCGAACATTTCGCGCCGGCGGTACAGGCCGGCGCTGATGCGGTACTGGCCGCCAGCGTCTTCCACTTCGGCGAGTTGACCATCGGAGCGGTGAAGGCCGCGATGGCGGCCGAAGGTATTACCGTCAGGTGATGCTTGACCCGGCCATCGCAGCGAAGCTCAAACACAACCCCGATGGTCTTTTCGCTGCTGTCGCGCAGGAGCGCGGCACCGGGGTGGTGCTGATGGTGGCCTGGATGGATGACACGGCACTGGCCCGAACCCTCGACACCCGGGAGGCCACCTACTATTCCCGCTCCCGCGGCGAATACTGGGTCAAGGGCGCAACATCCGGGCACACCCAGTACGTCCATTCGGTGCGGCTGGACTGTGACGGCGACGTGGTGCTTCTCGAGGTCGATCAGACCGGAGCGGCCTGCCACACCGGCAGACATAGCTGCTTCGAGGCCGATGTGCTGTTGTCGCCCGATGACTAGCAGGACGTCAGCGGGAGCGCAGCACTGCCAGTGCCTTATCGGCGTGGGTGTCCATATTGACCTCGCTGGAGATCACCTCAAGCACAGTGCGGTCGGTATCAATGACGAAGGTGGCGCGCTTCACCGGGAGGAACTTGCCGAGCAGCCCGCGCTTGACCCCGAATATCTCGGCCACTTTTGCGTCGGCATCGGACAGTAGCGGGTAGTCGAAACGCTGCGAGTCGGAGAACCGGGCCTGTTTTTGCACGGCATCGGTGCTGATACCGACCGGGGAGGCGCCGACCGCGCGGAACTCCCCGGCCAGGTCACGAAAGTGGCAGGCTTCCTTGGTACAGCCGGGGGTCATAGCCGCCGGGTAGAAGAACAGCACGATCGGTCCTTCGGTGAGCAGGCCGGACAGCGCGCGTACCGTTCCGGTCTGGTCGGGCAGTTCGAACTCCGGGACACGGTCTCCACGCTTCATAGCTGCCACGCTATCGCCGGTCGGTGCCGAAGAACAGGTCTGGGAGGATGTACGCCGTGCATTCGACGCCCACCACCACCCGAGACGAGTTCCGCGCAATGGCCGCCGAACACCGCGTGGTGCCGGTGACCCGGAAGGTGCTGGCCGACAGCGAGACCCCCCTGTCGGCTTACCGGAAGCTGGCCGCCGACCGGCCCGGCACATTCCTGCTGGAATCCGCCGAGAATGGCCGGTCCTGGTCGCGGTGGTCATTCATCGGGGCCGGCGCCCCCTGTGCTTTGACGGTGCGGGAGGGCCGTGCCGTCTGGCTGGGTGCCGCCCCCGAGGGGGTGCCCGGTGACGGCGACCCGCTGGCAGCGTTGCGGGCCACCATGGAACTGCTGTCGACCGGGCGACCTCCGGGCATGCCGCCGCTGTCCGGCGGGCTGGTCGGATTCTTCACCTACGACTTCGTCCGCCGCCTGGAGCGGCTACCGGAACTGGCTCTCGACGACCTCGGATTGCCTGACATGCTGCTGTTGCTGGCCACCGATCTGGCTGCGGTGGACCACCACGAGGGCACCATCACCCTCATCGCCAATGCGGTCAACTGGGACGGCAGCGAAGAACGCGTCGAAGAGGCCTATGACGACGCCGTGCGGCGTCTCGACGTGATGACCGCAGCGCTCGGCCAGCCGCTGCACTCGACGGTGGCGACGTTCTCACGGCCCGAGCCGCGACCGAGTGCCCAGCGCACGCCTGAGGAGTACGGCGCGGTGGTGGAACGGCTGGTCGCCGAGATCGAGGCCGGTGAAGCGTTTCAGGTGGTGCCCTCGCAGCGATTCGAAATGGAGACGACCGCCGAGCCGATCGATGTCTACCGGATGCTGCGCGCCACCAACCCCAGCCCGTACATGTATCTGCTGCATATCCCCAATGGTTCTGGCGGGACGGCGTTTTCGATTGTCGGATCCAGTCCTGAGGCGCTGGTGACGGTGCAGGACGGCCGGGCCACCACACATCCGATCGCCGGTACGCGCTGGCGTGGACGGACCGAGGAGGAGGATCAACTCCTGGCCAAGGATCTGCTGACCGATGAGAAGGAATGCGCCGAGCACCTGATGCTGGTCGACCTGGGCCGAAATGATCTCGGCCGGGTGTGCGTGCCGGGCAGTGTCCGCGTGGAGGACTACAGCCACATCGAGCGGTACAGCCACGTCATGCATCTGGTGTCGACGGTGACCGGGCTGCTGGCGGATGGACGGACCGCCGTGGATGCGGTGACCGCCTGTTTCCCGGCGGGCACGCTGTCCGGTGCGCCGAAAGTCCGGGCGATGGAACTCATCGAGGAGGTGGAGAAAACCCGCCGGGGCCTCTACGGCGGGGTGGTCGGCTATCTGGACTTCGCCGGCAATGCCGACTTCGCGATCGCCATCCGCACCGCGCTGATGCGCGACGGTACCGCCTATGTCCAGGCCGGCGGTGGAGTGGTGGCCGACTCCAACGGCCCCTACGAGTACACCGAGGCCTCGAACAAAGCCAAAGCCGTGCTCGCGGCGATCGCCGCGGCCGAGACCTTGAGCGCACCGTGAGCGCGTCGTGATCCGGGCGGCGCAACTGCTGTTGGTCCTCGCAGCAGGCGGGTTATGGGCAGCATCTCGGCTGACCTGGGTGACGGTTACCTCGTTCGACGGACTTGGGCAGCCGAAGACCTCGGCGCTCAACGGTGCGGCCTGGTCCACGGCGCTGCTTCCGATGGCGGTGCTGCTGCTGGCCGCCGCACTGGCCGCACTGGCGGTGCGGGGGTGGCCGCTGCGTGCGGTGGCGCTGCTGGTGGCGGTGGTGTGTTTCGGGCTGGGGTATCTGGGCGTCAGTCTGATCGTGATGCCAGACGTCGGTCCCCGGGGTGCTGAGGTTGCCGGTGTGGCGGTGGCGACCCTGGTCGACAGCCACCGGTATCTTCCCGGCGCGGCGCTGACCCTGCTGGCCGCCGTCACCGCGCTTCTGGCTGCGGTCCTGCTGATGCGATCGGCGGTGTCGTCGACCGATCGGGCGGCGCGGTACGCGGCGCCCGGAACGGCCACCGGCGGGTCCGGGATGTCGGAGCGCGGCATGTGGGACGCTCTCGATGAGGGACGGGACCCGACAGGCCCCGACACCGAGGGGCGGTGAGGGCTGTGGGCCGACGGGCGGTTACCCTTTTCCGAGATCCACGTCATCGCCAGACACCGCAAGAGGGGGACCGGCTGTCATGACTTCGGCAACCGTGCTCGACTCCATTCTCGAGGGCGTTCAGATCGACGTTGCCGCCCGAGAGGCGATGGTCAGCATGGCTGAGATCAAGGCCGCTGCCGAGGCCGCCCCGCCACCGCGCGACGCGATGGCGGCTCTGCGTGCCCCAGGAATCGCTGTGATCGCCGAGGTCAAGCGGGCCAGCCCGTCGCGGGGTCAACTGGCAGCCATCGCCGATCCCGCGGAGCTGGCGCGGGACTATCAGGACGGTGGTGCGCGGGTGATCAGCGTGCTCACCGAGGAACGCCGCTTCGGGGGCTCATTGGGTGATCTGGACGCGGTGCGGGCAGCCGTCAGTATTCCGGTGCTGCGCAAGGATTTCGTCGTGCGGCCGTACCAGATTCACGAGGCGCGTGCCCACGGTGCCGATATGCTGCTGTTGATCGTGGCCGCTCTTGACCAGCCGGCCCTGGTGTCGATGTTGGACCGTACCGAGTCGCTCGGGATGACCGCGTTGGTGGAGGTTCACACCGAGAGCGAGGCCGACCGCGCTTTACAGGCGGGCGCCAAGGTGATCGGCGTCAACGCCAGAAACCTCAAGACGCTCGACGTCGACCGTAACTGCTTCGGCCGGATCGCCCCTGGGCTGCCGTCCGACATCATCCGGGTCGCTGAGTCGGGCGTGCGCGGCCCGGCGGACCTGCTCGCCTACGCGGGCGGCGGAGCCGACGCCGTGCTGGTAGGCGAGGGTTTGGTGACCAGCGGCGATCCCCGCGGCGCGGTGGCCGACCTGGTGACCGCCGGGGCGCATCCGTCGTGTCCGAAACCGGTCCGCTGAGCGCCGGTCGACTCTCCCGGACTTCGATCATGGCCGACACCTCCACCCCCAACCTGCCGCAAGCCAGCGCCGCGCTGGCCGAGATCACCGGGCACGAGCCCGATTCCCGAGGCCACTTCGGCGTCTTCGGTGGCCGTTATGTCGCCGAAGCGTTGATGGCGGTCATTGAGGAGGTCACCGCCGCGTACGAGAAGGCCCGTACCGACCGGACCTTCCTGGACGAACTCGACCGTCTGCAAACCCACTACGCCGGCCGTCCGTCGCCGCTGTACGAGGCGTCCCGGCTCAGCGCGCACGCAGGGGGAGCGCGGATATTCTTCAAGCGCGAGGATCTCAACCACACCGGCTCGCACAAGATCAACAATGTGCTGGGGCAGGCGCTGCTTGCCCGCCAGATGGGCAAGACCAGGGTTATCGCCGAGACCGGCGCCGGCCAGCATGGGGTGGCCACGGCGACCGCCTGCGCGCTGCTGGGCTTGGACTGTGTGGTCTACATGGGAGCGGTCGACACCGCCCGGCAGGCCCTCAACGTCGCCCGGATGCGACTTCTCGGCGCGGAAGTGGTTGCGGTGCAGTCGGGCTCGAAGACCTTGAAGGACGCCGTGAACGAGGCGTTCCGGGACTGGGTTGCCAATGCCGATGAGACGTACTACTGCTTCGGCACGGCGGCGGGTCCGCATCCGTTCCCGCTGATGGTGCGGGACTTCCAGCGCGTCATCGGTATGGAGACCCGGGCGCAGATCCTGGCGCAGACGGGCCGACTGCCGGATGCCGTTGTCGCCTGTGTCGGCGGAGGATCCAATGCGATCGGCATCTTTCATGCTTTTATCGACGACCCGGCAGTACGGCTGATCGGCTATGAGGCCGGCGGCGACGGGGTGGAGACCGGGCGCCATGCGGCTACCTTTTCCGGTGGCTCGCCCGGGGCATTCCAGGGCTCGTACTCGTATGTGATGCAGGATGCGGACGGTCAGACGATCGAGTCGCATTCGATCTCCGCCGGGTTGGACTATCCGGGGGTGGGCCCCGAGCATGCTTTCCTCAAGGACGTCGGCCGGACCGAGTACCGGCCGATCACCGACTCCGAGGCCATGGACGCCTTCCGGTTGCTGTGCCGGCTCGAAGGCATCATCCCGGCGATCGAGACCGCCCACGCCGTGGCCGGTGCGATCGACCTGGCGGCCGAACTGGGGCCGGACTCGATCATCGTGATCAATCTCTCCGGGCGGGGCGATAAAGACGTCGAGACCGCGGGCCGCTGGTTTGGGCTGCTCGACAGCGCGGAGTCCGGAACCTCGTGAGCGCCGGAAACCGCCCGCCGAGTCGGCTGGGCCCCATTTTTCAGGCCTGCCGTGAGCAGGGTCGGGCCGCGTTGATCGGCTATCTGCCGACCGGCTATCCGGATGTCGCGACATCCATAGACGCGATGGTCGCGATGAGCGCCGATTGCGACATCATCGAGGTTGGTGTTCCGTACTCCGACCCCGGAATGGACGGACCGGTGATCGCTACCGCCACCGAGGCTGCGCTGCAGCACGGTGTCCGGGTTCGCGACACCCTGCGCGCCGTTGAGGCGATCAGTGCCGCCGGCGGCAACGCGGTGGTGATGACCTACTGGAATCCAGTGCTGCACTACGGCGTTGAGGCCTTTGCCCGCGACCTGGCCGCGGCGGGAGGTCTGGGCCTGATTACCCCGGATCTGATCCCCGATGAGGCCGATGCCTGGCTGGCCGCCTCCGAAAGTGCGGACCTCGACCGAATTTTCCTGGTGGCACCGTCATCGACACCGGAGCGGCTGGCCCGCACCGTCGAGGCTTCCCGCGGGTTCGTCTACGCCGCCTCGACCATGGGTGTGACCGGCGCCCGGGAAAGTGTTTCCCGGACTGCGCCGGAACTTGTGCGTCGGGTCAGGGAGGTTTCCGATATCCCGGTCGGCGTGGGTCTGGGCGTGCGATCGCGGGGACAGGCGGCTGAAATCGCCAACTTCGCCGATGGGGTCATCGTCGGTTCCGCTCTGGTGTCGGCCCTGACCGACGAGGGTGTCGCGGCCGTCCGCAGCCTGACCGGTGAGCTGGCGGTCGGGGTTCGAGAGAAGGTGCCTGGCACGTGACGACAACGGTGCTCGCTTATTTCCCGAGTCCTGCGCAAGGGGTCTGGTACCTGGGTCCCTTCCCGGTCCGCGCCTACGCGCTGTGCATCATCGCCGGCATCATCGTCGCCTTGGTGATCGGCGATCGCCGCTGGGCAGCCCGCGGCGGTGAACGCGGTGTCATCTACGACATCGCGCTCTGGGCGGTGCCGTTCGGCCTGATCGGTGGACGTGTCTACCACCTGATGACGGATTGGCGAACCTATTTCGGACCCGACGGAGCCGGAGTCGGGGCTGCGCTGCGGATCTGGGAGGGCGGCCTGGGCATCTGGGGTGCGGTGGCACTCGGCGGAGTAGGGGCATGGATCGGGTGCCGGCGCAATGGAATTCCGCTACCCGCTTTCGGCGATGCGGTGGCTCCCGGCATCGTTCTGGCCCAGGCCATCGGCCGGTTGGGAAACTATTTCAACCAGGAGCTGTACGGGCGGGAGACCACCGTTCCGTGGGCCATGGAGATCTTCTACCGCCGCGATTCATCCGGCGTGGTGGACGTGCACGCCATCGATGGCGTGTCGACCGGTCAGGTGGCTGCCATCGTCCACCCGACGTTCCTCTACGAACTGCTGTGGAACGTGCTGGTGTTCGCTGTTTTGATCTGGGCGGACCGACGGTTCCGGCTCGGCCACGGCCGATTGTTCGCCCTCTATGTGGCCGGCTACTCGTTGGGTCGGTTCTGGGTGGAGTTGATGCGCGATGACACCGCGACTCTGATCGCGGGTATTCGCATTAACGTCTTCACCGCAACCTTCGTGCTCATCGGTGCTGTGGTGTACATGCTGCTTGCACCCAAGGGTCGCGAGGATCCCGCTACGCTGCGCGGAAACCAGCCGCTGGAGCAGGCCGAGGCGGAGCAGCAGGTCGAGGAGTGGGCTGAGGACCTGGTCAGCGCGGCCCAAGGCAGCGGTCTTGTTGCGGCCGCGACGGTGGCCGGTGAGCACGAAGACGAGGACGCCCGAGCTGTCGGTGACCTCGTGGAGACCGGGGCCGCAGCCGAGCTGGAGGCCGCCGCGGAGCTGGAGGCCGAGCAGGAAGCCGATCGGGAGGCCGAGCAGGAAGCCGATCGGGAGGCCGAGCAGGAAGCCATTGAGGATCTTGCGTTGGCGGCCGAGGCGGAGATCGCCGCCGCGACCGCCATCGATGAACCTGAGGCCGAAGGGGCGACTGAGGAGGCGGGGGCTGAACGGGCTGAAGAGGCCGCCGTCGAGGAGGCCGAAGCCGAAGATGCCGAGGAGGCCGCCGTCGAGGAGGCCGAGGCCGAGGAGGCGGAGGAAGTCCCTGCTGAGGAGGTCCCCGTCGAGGAAGTCCCTGCTGAGGAGATCCCCGTCGTGGAGGCGTCCGTCGTGGAGGCGTCCGTCGTGGAGGAGTCCCAAGTCGATGCCGGGGCCGAATTGCCCGGGGAGGTCGAGCGGGACGGTGCGGCCGAGCCGCAATCGGTACAACGGGCACCCCAACACGGGTTTACGCTGCGTCGGCTGCTGTGGGGTGTCAGCAGCCGAGGCGAGGACTGATATTTCTGGCAAGGTAGCGGTATGAATGAGCAGCCGCCCGATCAGCCGTACGGCGACCCAATGGGTATGCAGCCGCCCTACGGGTCGCCGGGCTACGGCCCGCCGTCGTACGGTCCGCCGCCATACGGCCCACCGAACGGTGCGTTTCCGCCGCCGCTGAACTATCCGCCGCCGGGCTACTACCCCGACCCCGCAGCACCCTTCGGCCGCAGCCCACGCACGGGGGAACCGCTGTCGGACAAGTCGAAACTTGCCGCCGGGCTGCTGCAACTGCTGGGTCTGATCGGTGTCCTGGGTATCGGCCGTATCTATCTCGGCTACACCAGGCTGGGGATCACCCAGCTGGTGGGCTGCCTGGCGATAGGGATTCTCACCTGCGGGTTCGGCTTTATCGTGCCCGTCATCTGGGGAATCATCGATGCGGTTCTCATCCTGTCGGACAAGGTGCGTGACCCGTACGGACGGCCTCTGGGCGATGCCCGCTGAGCTGCGGCACCGCAGGCTCTACTCCGGGCTGGCCTCCGGCGTGCTGGGCCTCGGTGCGCTGGCCTATGTGGGGCTGGTGGATCCCCACCGCCCGGGTGCGGTCTTCCCGCCGTGTCCGTTCAAGGTGCTCACCGGGTGGGACTGTCCGGCCTGCGGCGGGTTGCGGATGACTCACGATCTGCTGCACGGCAATGTGCCGGCGGCCGTGGTGGATAACGCGTTCCTGTTGGCCGGTCTGCCGCTGTTGGCGCTGTGGTCGCTGTGGCGGCTTCGTCTCGGCAAGCGGGTGTTGACCCCGGTGGTCCTGATCGTGGTGCTGATCGCGGCGGTGCTGTGGACCGTCGTCCGCAACCTCCCGGGGTTCCCGCTGGTTCCCACCATGCTCGGTCCCTAAAGCGTGTCGAACAACTCGACTGAGTGTTCGGCACCGCCCTTCTCGGGCGTCGTCGGTTCAGGCCGCGGGTGCGGTGTGAACGTCGGTTCCCGCGTCTTTCGGGCTGGTTTCACCAACACGGGGGTGTTGGCCAGCGCCGTCCCGTCGGCGGGCATTGGTGGCCCGGCCCCGTTGCTTGGGGGTCCGGGGATCGTTTGGGTGGGTGTGAGGCCAGCGGGCCAGATTCGTGGCGGCGTTGCCGTCACGGTCGATCACATGCCCGTTGGGGCAGGTGAACACCCGGTCGGCCAGGGTCAGGTCGGTGCGGCGCTGTTCGCACAGCGAGCAGAGCTGACTTGACGGATACCAGCGGTCGGCTTCGATCAGTTGCCCGCCGCGCCACGCTTGTTTGTAGCGCACCATCCGGGCGAACTCGGCCCAGCCGGCATCGGAGATCGCGCGGGCCAGCCGGTGATTGGCCAGCATGCCTGCCACATTCAGGTTTTCGATGACGATCCGGTCGTGGGTCTTGACCAGCTCGCCCGATACCAGGTGCAGGAAATGTCGCCGAATGTTGGCGACACGATGGTGATGCCGCGCCAGCCGGGCCGCGGCATCCTTTCGATGGTGTGATCCTTTCTTTTTGCGTGACAACGACTTCGACAACCGCCGCTGCTGTTTCATCCCCACAGCGAGCGCCTTGGGCGCATCGTCAATGCGGGCGACCTCGGTGCCGTCGGCGGTCGCGGCGACTAGGAATGCCGACAGGCCGCGATCGACGCCCACCCAGCCGCCAGCATCGTCGGGGTGACGTGTCGGGTGCTGCTGGGCCGGGTGCAGTTCGGCGGCCTCGACATTGAGTGCGATCCACCACCGGCCGCCGTGGTAACTGATGGTGGCGAAGAGGATCTTGGCCCGTCCTTTGCCCAGCATGCGCCGCAGCCGACGGGTGTCGTCATGCACCGCAACAGTGCCGGTACCGGGCAGCGTGATCGAGCGGGGCCGAGCATCGTCGCCGATACGGATCGCGGGGGGTTTGCCTTTGCAGTGCTTGTTGCGCAGCCGAAACGACGCGACGCCGGTCTTCTTCTTGAACCGCGGGAACCCGACGCGGCGGCCTTTGCGCTTGCCCGACCGTGAATCCGACCATGCCGCCAACCCTCTACCGAGGTCGACGGCGGCTTCCTCAAACACCTGCTGACACACCTCACGCCGCCAGGACAGGCCGGTCACCCGCACCTCGACGCCGCCGTCGGCATCGACGGTGAACACCCGGCCGGCGCCCTCGGTTTTCTTCCACGCGTTGAACGCGTTGATCAGATCGAACCCGGTCCACGGCACCTCCATGGCGGGGACCGTTTTGCGGTGGGTCAGCGCAGTTTTCACGATCCGCAGGCACTGGTTAAACGCGAATCGCGACGCACCGGCATGCCGGGCCAGCACCTCGCGCTGCTCGACCGTCGGATCGAGACAGAACCGGAATGTCGTGTGCCGCGCCATCACCATTGAGCGTCGCACACACCACTGACAACACGCTGGCCAGCGACGACGTGTCGGACCTCTCGATCACCATCGATCGTCATGTGCCCCAAGACCCGGTCGACGCCGGTACCGCCCCGACCTGTCTGACACCGCGTGGGCTCGCATCGCCAGCTACCTCGTGCCGAAACATCCACGCGGTGGGCGGCCTTGCCCACCGCAGCGGTGGCGGGAGTACCTCGAGGCCATCTTGTACGTGCTGCGCACCGGATGCCCCTGGCGGCATCTGCCGCACGACTTCACCGTGTCGTGGTCGTCGGCGCACAAGCATTTCCTGCGCTGGTGCCGCACCCGGTGTCTGGGCGCGAATCCTTACCGCGGTCCGCGGCGAGGTCCGCACCCGATCCGGGCGGCGCCGACGGCCCACCGCGGCCATCGTTGATTCCTCGTCGGTCAAAGCCTCGCCGGTGGCCGCGCCGCGCGGCTTCGACGGGGCGAAGAAGGTCGACGATGTTAAACGCCATGTCCTCGTCGACTCAGCCGGTGTGCTGATCGCGGCGGTCGTCACCGAGGCCAATGTCCAGGATCGGGCAGCATTCCCGAAGCTGCTGCGCAAGGCGAAGCCGATCGCCCCGACCATCGGTCACGTGTGGGTCGACAAGGGCTACACCGGACAGGCCGTCAACACCGCAGCGACGAAAGCGGGCGTCACAGTGGAGGTGGTGTCCGGGCCAAAACCCGGCCACGGGTTCATTGTCCAACCCCGACGTCCAACCACGACGCTGGGTGGTCGAACGCACCAACGGCTGGATCAACCACTGCCGCCGCATCGACCGCCACTACGAAACCACCCTGACCGCGCACAAAGGCTTCCTCTACCTCAGCCAAACCGCCCTACTACTCCGACGACTCGACCGCAGCCAGTTGTTCGACACGCTTTAGGACCGCAGCCGCAGACGAGACTATGCTCGGCCTCGTGACGCGGCGCGGAAAGATCGTCTGTACCCTCGGCCCGGCCACGGACAGCGACGATACGGTAAAGGCGCTGGTCGAGGCCGGTATGGACGTCGCACGGCTGAACTTCAGCCACGGCGAGCACCGACACCACGAAGCGTCGTATCACCGGGTCCGCAAAGCCGCCGAAGCCACTGGGCGTGCGGTCGGTGTCCTGGCCGACTTGCAGGGGCCCAAGATCCGCCTCGGCCGGTTCGTCGAGGGCGGGACGGTGTGGGCCAACGGTGAGACCGTCCGGATCACGGTCGAGGAGTGCGACGGTACCCACGATCGGGTCAGCACCACCTACAAGCACCTGTCCACCGATGCCAAGCCCGGCGACAGGCTGCTCGTCGACGATGGCAAAGTCGCCGTGGTGGTCGAGCATGTCGACGGTGACGATGTGGTGTGCACGGTCACCGAGGGCGGACCGGTCAGCAACAACAAGGGCCTGTCCATGCCGGGTATGGCATTTTCGGTGCCGGCGTTGTCCGATAAGGACATTGCGGATCTCGAGTTCGCTCTGCGACTCGGGGTCGATCTGATCGCGCTGTCGTTCGTGCGGTCACCGGTCGATATCGAGGCTGTCCATGCGGTGATGGACCGGGTGGGGCGTCGTGTCCCGGTAATCGCGAAACTGGAGAAACCGGAAGCCGTCGAGAATCTGAAAGCGATCGTGCTGGCCTTCGACGCGGTGATGGTCGCGCGTGGGGATCTCGGTGTGGAACTTCCGCTCGAGCAGGTGCCACTGGTGCAGAAACGCGCCATTCAGATGGCCCGGGAGAATGCCAAACCGGTCATCGTGGCGACCCAGATGCTGGAGTCGATGATCGAAAACTCCCGCCCCACCAGGGCCGAGGCGTCCGATGTCGCCAATGCGGTACTGGATGGAGCAGACGCGGTGATGCTCTCCGGCGAGACCTCAGTAGGGAAATACCCGCTTGCGGCGGTGCGCACGATGGCCCGGATCATCTGTGCGGTCGAGGAGAACTCGACCTCCGGGCCGCCGTTGATTCACGTTCCGCGGACCAAGAGGGGCGTGATCTCCTATGCGGCCCGCGATATCGGCGAGCGACTGGAGGCAAAGGCCCTGGTGGCGTTCACCTCATCCGGCGACACCGTGCGCCGGCTGTCCCGCCTGCACAGCCGGCTGCCGCTGCTCGCCTTTGTCACCGAGCCCGGGTTGCGGAGCCAGCTGGCGCTCACCTGGGGCACCGAGACCTTCATCGTCCCGCACGCCGAGACCACGGACGACATGATCCAGCAGGTGGACCACGCCCTGTTGCAGCTGGCCCGCTATCAGCGGGGAGATCTGGTGATCATCGTCGCGGGCGCGCCGCCGGGCACAGTAGGCTCGACGAATCTGATTCAGGTGCATCGGATCGGGGAGAACGACCACTAGGCGGGCAACCCACGGAGAGGCGGCAGGTGCCAGACTCAGCGGGGGTGTCCGATCTCGCCGAACTGCTCTCCGTCCTCGATCTGTCGCAGCCCGACACCGACGTCTTCCTGGGACGTCATCCCCGCAAGAACCCGGTCCGGACATTCGGTGGTCAGCTCATGGCCCAGGCATTTGTCGCAGCCAGCCGCAGCCTGGGCCACGATCTACCGCCCAGCGCACTCTCGGTGCATTTCATCGCCGGTGGCGATCCGGGCAGGGATATCGAGTTCCACGTCGCGCGACTACGGGATGAACGGCGATTCGCCAACCGGCGGGTGGATGCGATCCAGGACGGCACCCTGCTGGCCACCGCACTCGTGTCGTATCTGTCGGCCGGACGGGGCCTGGAACACAACTCCACCCCGCCGGAGGTCCCGGAACCGCACACCCTTCCGGGGATCGACGATCTGCTGGTCGGCTACGAGCAGGTGGTGCCGCACTTCGCCGATGCGCTCCGCCCGATCGAGTGGCGTTACACCAACGATCCCGCCTGGGTGATGCGAGACAAGGGCGGCCGGCTGGATCGCAATCGGGTCTGGATGACCGCTGCCGGTGATATGCCCGAAGACCCGGTTCTGCACACCGCCGCGATGGTCTACTCCTCCGACACCACTGTGCTCGACTCGATCATCACCACCCACGGTCTGTCCTGGGGCTGGGACCGTATCTTCGCAGTCACCGTCAACCATTCGGTGTGGTTTCACCGGCAGGTGGATTTCGCCGACTGGGTGCTGTACTCCACCGCCTCGCCGGTCGCCGCCGCGTCGCGCGGGCTCGGGATGGGGCACTTCTTCAATCGCGCCGGGGAAGTCGTCGCCACCGTCGCTCAGGAGGGCATCGTCAAACACTTTCCGGGCGTGAGCAAGTAGACCGTGTCACGGGTTGTTATCGGGACGGTGTCCTGGGCTCGCTGAACTTGTTCTCCACCGATTGCCGGAACTGATCGGAGCATTCCTGCACTTTGGCGCTGTCCTGCCCGGCCTGCTGCAGGCAGTCGAAGTAGTCGCCGGCCCCGACCTCGTTGAAGAGACCCACCCAGATCGCGATGAAGGTTAGGCCGACGACGATTGCCAGCGCCCCCAGAACAATGCCCGACAGGGCCACTCCGCCGTTGTTGGCCTCGCCGCGCTTGGCCCGGCCACGGCCCAGGAAACCCAGGACCACCGCGACGCTGCCCAGAATGACCCCGCCTGCGACCGAGAACGAGGTCACCAGGGCGAGGATGGCGATCACCAGGGCGGCGATACCCAGTCCGTTGCGCGGGGCGGCGGGTAAGGCCGCGGGTGCGGCGTAGTAGTCCCCGTACGGCATCGCCGGCGGCGGATATCCGCCTGGGTAGGGACCCGGTGGATAGCCCGCACCCGGCGGATAGGGATACGGGTACGGGGGAGGGCCGGTCGGTGCCGGGCCGCCCGACGGGCTTTCCGGCCTGCCGGACGGATCCGGGTACTCGGTCATGGCTCCCGCTTCACATCATGCGGACACGGACGGCAGTCAGGGTACCCGGCGAGTGACCGGACGGAGATATCAGCGGGTACCGAGTGCCTCATCGACCGCAGTACGGATCTCCCCGCCGGTCTTGCGGAGCTGGAAGGCGGAGACGATCTCGAACACGCCGATGACGATCAGCCAGATGCCGACCACCAGGGTCAGAGTGACCAGCGAGTCGAACGGATAACCGAGCACCACAACGCCGGCGATGACGCTGATGATGCCGAAGGCGATGTTCCAGCCCCGGCCGGGGGTCCCCTTCAGCTCACCGACTGCCGTAGCCACCGTCGCGACACCGCGGAAGATGAACCCGATCGCAATCCAGATTGCCAGCAGGAGCAGCGCATAACCTTCGCCGAAATGCCGGAAGGCCAGGACGGCCAGGATGAGTGATGCGGCGCCGCTGACGAACAGCAGGATCCGACCACCGGCCGAGACGTGCAGGCTGAACGCGAAGATCACCTGCGCGATACCCGAAATCAGCAGATACGCGCCGAAGAGGACCGCAGCTACCACGAGGGTCTTACCGGGCCAGAACAGGACGAGAAGGCCCAGGGCCACAGCGAGTACGCCGGACAGCAATGTGGATTTCCACAGATGCTGGAAGAGGCTGGGGTGTTGCTCAGATGACGTCATGGCGAGGAATGTTACACATCGGGTAGACACCTCACGCTGTGATCCCGCTTCGCCGAGCCGCCGGAGACCATCGGCTGTAGGTTCCTCTCATCGCCGGGCGTCAGAGGGAGAAACCCGTGTTACCAGCAGTCAAGAATCGGCCGCACGATGGGCCCCGGATCTGGTCGGTCGCCGCGGCGGTCACCGTTGCCGGCGTCCTGGCCCTGTCGGGGTGCGCCAAGAACGTCGAGGACGGTTCGGGCACCGGTTCCGGCACCACCACGACCTCGACCGCGGTGAAACCCGAGAAGGTCGAGGAGATCGCCGCGACCCTTCCGGTGGAGATCCGCGAGTCCGGCAGGCTGATCGTCGGGGTGAACATTCCCTACCCGCCCAATGAGTTCAAGGACTCGGAGGGCAGGCTCGTCGGTTTCGACGTCGACCTCATGAACGCCATTGCCGATACCCTCGGGCTGACTGCCGAGTACAGGGAGTCGGATTTCGCCAAGATCATCCCGGCGATCGACGGCGGCACTTACAACGTCGGTATGTCATCGTTCACCGATACCCGGGAACGGGAAAAACAGGTCGACTTCGTCACCTACTTCTCCGCGGGCACCCTATGGGCGCAGCGCCCGGGGGAGGCCGTCGACCCGGACAATGCCTGCGGGGCGAAGGTGGCGGTCCAGTCCACCACGATTCAGGAAACCGATGAGCTACCCGCGAAGAGCGCGGCTTGCGTGGCCGCCGGCAAGCCGGAGATCGAGATCCTCAAGTTCGACGGACAGGACGCGGTGACCAACGCGGTCGTACTCGGCCAGGCCGACGCGATGTCGGCCGATTCACCGGTCACCGCCTACGCCATCCGGCAGAGCAGCGGCAAACTGGAGGGCGCGGGGGCGATCTTCGACTCCGCGCCGTACGGATGGCCGGTGAAGAAGGGTTCGCCGCTGGCGCAATCCCTGCTCAAAGCCCTTGAGCACCTGATCGAGACCGGCGACTACCGAACCGTCGCGGCCAATTGGGGTGTGGAATCGGGGATGATCGACAAACCGGTCATCAACGGCGCGATCAGCTGAGTGGGATGACCGCCGAGCAGAACCCTCCAGCCCGTATCGATGCGGTTCCGCTGCGCCATCCATGGCGGTGGGCGGGAGCTGCGGTCATCATCGGCCTGGTTGGTTTGTTCCTCTACGGCGCGGCGACCAACCCGGCCTACGGGTGGGCCACCTACCGTAGGTACCTGTTCGACCATCGGGTGTCCGAGGCCGCGTGGAATACCGTGCAGCTGACCTTCTGGGCGATGTTGCTCGGCCTGGCGCTCGGGGTGATTCTCGCGGTGATGCGGCTGTCGCCGAACCCGATCCTGAACTCCGTTGCGTGGGCGTATCTGTGGATCTTCCGAGGTACCCCCGTCTATGTCCAGCTGGTGTTCTGGGGACTATTTCCGACGATCTACCAGAAAATCCAGGTGGGTGTTCCGTTCGGGCCGACCTTCTTTCAGCTGAACCTGCGCGAGCTGTCCATCAGTTTCATCCTGGCGATCATCGGGCTGGGTCTCAACGAGGCGGCCTATATGGCCGAGATCATCCGTGCCGGTATCAGCTCCGTGCCGGAGGGTCAGCTCGAGGCGTCGACGGCGCTGGGCATGTCCTGGTGGATGACCATGCGCCGGGTGGTGCTGCCGCAGGCCATGCGGGTGATCATCCCGCCCACCGGCAACGAGTTGATCAGCATGCTCAAGACCACATCACTGGTGACCGCGGTGCCCTACACGCTCGAGCTGTATACCCGCACCCGTGATATCTCCGCGGTGATCTTCGAGCCCATTCCGCTGCTGCTCGTCGCGGCCAGTTGGTACCTGGCCATCACCAGTGTGCTGATGGTGGGCCAGCACTACCTGGAGCGGCACTTTTCCCGGGGTATATCCCGGACCCTCACCACCAAACAGCTCGGGGCCCTCGCCGAGGCGCAGGCCGCCGCCAAGGCGGCACCCGCATGACCGTCTCCGGCCCGCCCATGGTGCAGGCGCGGCAGGTCTGCAAGAACTTCGGTGCGCTGCCGGTGCTCAATGGTGTGACACTCGCCGTCGACCGGGGGCAGGTGCTGGTGCTGGTGGGGCCGTCAGGGTCGGGCAAGTCAACGTTCCTGCGCTGTATCAACCATCTCGAAACCGTTTCCGCCGGTCGGCTCTACGTCGACGGCGAGCTGGTCGGTTACCGGGAAAATCGTGGGAAGCTCTACGAGATGCGGGCGCGGGACGCGGCTCGTCAGCGCCGCGATATCGGCATGGTGTTCCAGCATTTCAACCTGTTTCCGCACCGCACGGCGTTGGAGAACATCAGCGAGGCGCCGGTGCGGGTCCGGAAGACCAAGAAGGCCTTCGCCACCGAGCGGGCCCGGGACCTGCTTGATCAGGTGGGATTGTCCGATAAGGCGGATGCCTACCCGGCGCAGCTGTCCGGTGGGCAGCAGCAGCGGGTCGCGATCGCCCGCGCCCTGGCCATGGACCCCAAGCTGATGCTCTTCGATGAGCCTACGTCGGCACTGGATCCGGAATTGGTCGGTGAGGTGCTGGGTGTCATGAAAAAGCTTGCTGCTGAGGGTATGACGATGATCGTGGTGACTCATGAGATGGGCTTTGCCCGTGAGGTCGCCGACGAACTGGTGTTCATGGACGGTGGTGTCGTGGTGGAAAGCGGGCCGCCGCGCGAGGTGCTGGCGCACCCGCGGCATGACCGCACCAGGGAGTTCTTGTCGAAGGTGATGTGACGCCGGTCAGCCGGCGGGTGCCTGCACGCCGGGTTGGTCGGAGGCGGAAGCGCCTCGATCGGCCGGCAGCGGTTCGGGTTTGCGCCCGATCAGGTACCAGGTACGCATCACACCTTTGCCCTTGATGGCGACCTCGCCGCGCTCCTCGAGGAGGAATGCATGCTCGAGACGGTGAAAAACCTCCTGCGGTAGCTGAATTCGACCTTCGACGTCGGTGGACTCCATCCGCGAGGCGACATTGACAGCGTCGCCCCAGACGTCGTAGAAGAACTTGCGCGCACCCACCACGCCGGCCACCACGGGCCCGGCCGCGATACCCATCCGAAGCGGTACCGGGTTGCCCCGGGGATCCCGCAGACCCGCGACCGCGCGCGACATGTCCAACGCGAGATCGGCGATGGCCTCGACGTGGTCGCCGCGTGGGGTCGGAACCCCGCTGACCACCATATAAGAGTCACCGGTGGTCTTTATCTTCTCCAGGCCGGACCGGTCGACCAGCCGGTCGAAAGTGGTGTAAACGCGGTCGAGGAACCGGACCAGCTCGGTCGGCGGGATCTCGCTGGCCCGTTCGGTGAACCCGGCGATATCGGCGAACAGTATCGAGGCGTCGTCGTAGCGGTCGGCGATCACCCCGTGGGTCGGATCTTTCAGCTGTGCGGCAACACTGGCCGGCAGGATATTGGCCAGCAGGGCTTCGGACCGGTCGTACTCGACCTCCATGGCGGCTTCGGCGCGGGAAATCTCACGCAGGGCGTACCAGACGGTCGCGAAGATCATGAAACAAGCGCCGGCGGTGGCGAACACGAAACCCGCTTCGAGTGCCCAGCGCGGTTGGATACCGGTGTCCTGCGGTACCAGGAATTGCATTCCCACCACCAGGGCCGCACCGATCGCCGTCACCGTGCCGGCCAGCGCCAGGTGGTCCATCCCGAGTACCAACACCGCGAGCGAGGCCGAAACGAGGTAGTACAGCTGCACACCGGAATCGGTGCCGATCTGTGAGCCGACGAAGGTAAGCGAGAGGAAGGCGACGCACACGAAAACCAGCGCCGCGATGATGTCACCGAAGCGATGCAGAAGCGGAATGGCCAGGAATACCGCCGCGGTACCCAGGTTGATCAGGCCGATGTAGAGCACCCCGTCGCCGGTGATGGTTTGCAGGATGCCAAGGACACCGGTGACGAACGCGCTGATCCAGGCGGCGACATTGAGTACCCGTTGCGGCCTGGTGACGGCGTCGGCCCAATGCTGGTTGCGGGCCGGGGCCCGGCGTTGCAGACGCTCACACTCCGACCGCCGGAACCGTCCCTCCGGGACCAGCCGGCCGGCGCGTTTCCGCTCAGACCACACCCCATGAAGCCTAGCCCGCGACCAGCAATGATGCCGCTGCGGCCGGCGTGCCGGCGGGCTCGACGAGATCTCGCGGTACGGCGCCGTCGTGATGGAATGCGCGGCTGCGCTTTGCGCGATTGATCGCGTCGGCGTCACTGTTACGGGCATGATCGAGCCTGAGCGGCCACCGCGTCGGGAGTCGAGGGGGATGCGGTGGCCGCGCCGGTCGTCTTCGTCGGCCGGTGGATACAGTTCGGGCTATGTCCCGGCGGCCACGTACCAAGAACGGGCACCGGCCACGGCTCTGCGAGACCTGCGGCCGCGAATTCGAGTGGCGCAAGAAATGGCGACGGGACTGGGCCGACGTCCGCTACTGCTCGTCTGGTTGCCGGAAGCGGCGACGGGCGGGCGGGGAGGGTGGCTCGGCCAGCCGAGTGATGGGGGCCTGATCTTCGGGCCTGATATTCGTCCAGGCGCCGGAATGGGGCTTCCGGGCTCCTTCGCATCGGCGCGGTCGGGCATCTCGGATGTGGGGAGGATGTGGCGAAACCACTGTGGTCCCTGCTTGGCCACGTCTACCATCGCGCGATGGAGATCAATCGGTACCGTCGCCGTCTGGCCGTGGTTCTGGCTCTCGCCGCCCTCCCCATCTTCTCGATAGCGGCAGCCCCTGCCAGCCTCGCCGGTGACTGCGACTGGGATGTGGGCTCTCTCGACTGCATGATGGACTCCGATGACGGGTTCGGATCGTCCGGCGGTTTCCAACCCGGCAACCTCGTGATTCCAGCCGACGGCGGCCCGCCACAGGTTGCCGCCGCGCCCGCTCCTGACGGTGGCCCTGTGGTCACGGCCGGGGGCGACGTAGTCATCCCCGGCGCTCCGCCGATCGGATAGGTCCTCGGCCGCCACCAAGCACGTCGCTGAAGTCGCTGCGCACGGCCCGCGTAGGACCGGCCTGCACGTCGGTAGGGGGGGTGCGGCGTTGGACTGCGGGTACTGGTGCCCTCGGTGAGATTCGAACTCACACTGCACGGGTTTTGAATCCGTTTCCTCTGCCAGTTGGGATACGAGGGCGGCTCTCGATCGGCGGTGTTCACGATAGTGGATCGACCCGGACCGCTGAGAGCCCAACCCCGGCTACCCATACGCGGCCCGCCGCGACACAATGAGGCCCCATGACCGACCTGACGACCGACCCCGGCGATACCCCGCGGCGACGTGTGCTGATCGCCGAGGACGAGGCGTTGATCCGCATGGATCTGGCCGAGATGTTGCGCGACGAGGGCTACACCGTGATCGGGGAGGCCGGCGACGGTCAGCAGGCCGTGGACCTCGCCGAGAGTCTCCGGCCGGACCTGGTCATCATGGATGTCAAGATGCCCCGCCGCGACGGTATCGACGCCGCCGCGGAGATCGCCACGAAACGAATCGCCCCGATCGTCGTGCTGACCGCGTTCAGCCAGCGAGACCTGGTGGAGCGGGCCCGGGATGCCGGGGCGATGGCCTACCTGGTGAAACCGTTCTCGATCAGCGATCTCGTCCCGGCCATCGAGGTCGCCCTGAGCCGGTTCCGCGAGATGGCCGCGTTGGAACGTGACGTGGCCGATCTCGGTGACCGGCTGGAGACCCGCAAACTGACCGAGCGCGCCAAGGGCCTGCTGCAGGCCCGCCACGGGATGACCGAACCGGAGGCGTTCGCCTGGATGCAGCGCGCGGCGATGGACCGGCGCACGACGATGAAGCGGGTCGCTGAAGTGGTTCTGGAGACCTTCGACCCTCCGACCGGCCGATCCAAGCAGAGGTGACGGCCGGTCTCCGGGTGGGTATCCCGCGCGGATCGGGTTGCGGTTGGCTATGTTCTAGCGGAGCGCCGAGACCCCGGGCCCGGCTTGTTGCCCGCGGGATCGGCATCGGAAATAACCGACGACCCGGAGGTGGCACGTGTTCGGTCGGGTGACACGGACAGTAATCGCAATGAGTTCCGCGGCGTTGGTGATGTTCGGCATCGCCGGCTGCAGTCAGCCCCCGCCCGGAGGTGAGCCGTCCGGGGAGGGCACTTCAGCGGCCGGGGGCTCCGCCGAGGGTTCCGATCTGCAGATCATCGAGCAGGTTCAGATCGACCAGGACGGCAACGAGGTCAAGGCGCTGGCCGAGGCCACGCCCGCCGACCCGGCCGGTGATGGGACCGCCACCTGCGTGCCGGTGACAATCGCCATGGCCGGGGCCCTCAACGGCCCCGACGCAGCACTCGGCATCAACATCAAAAACGGGGTGCAGCTTGCTCTGGAAAAGCACAACGCCGCCAATCCGGGCTGCCAGATTGAGCTGCGAACCTTTGATACCGAAGGCGATCCGCTGAAGGCGACCGCGATCGCACCGCAGATCGTCGATGATGAGACGATCATCGGCCTCATCGGGCCGGCGTTCTCCGGTGAGACCAAGGCCACCGGTGGAGTCTTCGATCAGGCCGGTCTGCTGGCCGCCACCGCGTCGGCCACCAACGTCGCACTGTCCGAGCAGGGGTGGACGACCTTCCTGCGCGGCCTGGCCAACGACGGGGTTCAAGGTCCGGCCGTGGCCAACTACATGAAGGCCACCCTCGGCGACGAGAAGGTCTGCGTCATCGACGACAGCACCGACTACGGAGCCGGTTTGGCCAATGTTGTCCGCGAGACTCTCGGCCCGCTCAGCGATGCCAGCTGCAGTATCTCGATCAAGAAGGGTGACAAAGACTTCTCGGCCGCGGTCACGCAAGTCAAGAGTCAGTCACCTGACTCGGTGTTCTTCAGCGGGTATTACGCCGAGGCCGCGCCTTTGGTGCAACAGCTACGCGACGCCGGATTCACCGGCCGGTTTGTCAGCGGCGACGGCACCAAAGACCCCGAGTTCGTCAAACAGGCCGGTCAGTCTTCCAAGGATGCGGTGTTGTCCTGCCCGTGCGGTCCGGCGGGTGAGGCCTTCGCCGCGGAATACACCAAGAAGTTCGGACAGGCCCCCGGCACGTACAGCACCGAGGGCTACGACCTGGGGACCATTTTGGCCAAAGGGATCGACTCAGGTGCGGTGACCCGCGAGGCGCTGCTGGAATTCGCCAAGAACTACGAGGGCCAGGGAGTGGCCCGCAAGTACCAATGGACCGAGAGCGGCGAGCTCACCACAACCCTGATCTGGATGTATCGGGTCCAGTAGCGGCGCGTCGGTATCCGGCGCCCGGGTCCGCGGGCGGTTATTGTCTACGGGTCCTGTTATCGACGTCTGAGTGTTGACCGGGAGGTTGAGGGTGCGCGGATCTGCGACGCGGAACGTGGCCGCGGCGAGTGTCGCGGGTCTGATGATTCTCGGGCTGGCCGGGTGCAGCCAGCAACCCACAGCCGATAACAAAGCGGCGCAGAGCGATCTGGAGATCGTCCAGCAGGTCCAGATCAGCCCGGACGGCGCTGCCGTGCCGGTGGCAGATGGCGCTGCGGTCCCGGTTCTTCCGGCCGGGGACGGCACGGCGACCTGTCCGCCGCTGTCGTTGGCTATGGCCGGCCCGCTCACCGGTCCGGACGCCCCCTTCGGCGCCCATGTCAGGGACGGGGCCCAACTCGCTGTAGATCAGCACAATGCGGCCAACCCGGGCTGCCAGGTCCAGCTGAAGACCTTCGATACCGAGGGCGATCCGCAAAAGGCGACGGCGGTGGCGCCGCAGATCGTCGACGATCCGTCCGTCATCGGACTCGTCGGCCCGACCTGGTCGGGTGAGACAAAGGCGACCGGTTCGGTATTCGATCAGGCTGGCCTGGTCTCGGTCACCCCATCGGCCACCAACGTCGCGTTGTCTGAGCAGGGCTGGAAGACCTTCTTCCGCGGCCTGTCCAACGATGGTGTTCAGGGCCCATCGCTGGCCAACTACCTCAAAAACACCCTCGGTGTCACGAAGGCCTGTGTCGTCGACGACAGCACCGACGCCGGTGTGGGCCAGGCCGGGGCGGTACGTGACACACTCGGCCCGGTCGCCGACTCCGCGTGCAATATCTCGATCAAGAAAGGCGACAAGGACTTCTCCGCCGCGGTGAATCAGATTATGGGCCAGTCGCCGGGCGCGGTGGTCTTCGCCAGCTATTACACCGAGGGTGCCCTACTGCTTCAGCAGTTGCGCGATGCCGGCTTCACCGGCCTTTTCGCCGGTCCGGATGGCCTCAAGGATCCGCAGTTCGTCAAGGCCGCGGGACAGGCAGCCGATGGTGCGGTGCTGTCCTGCCCGTGCGGCCCGGCAACCGGAGCCTTCGCCGAGGCCTACACCGCCAAGTTCGGGCAGCCGCCCGGCACCTACAGCCTGGAGTCCTACGATCTCGCGACGATTCTGCTCACGGGAATCGACTCCGGAGCGGTCACCCGGCCGGAGCTGCTGGACTTTGTCCGCAACTACGACGGTCAGGGTGTGGCTCGCACGTATCAGTGGACCGACACCGGTGAGCTCACCTCCGACCTGATTTGGATTTACAAAGTCCAGTAGTCAGGTCGACGTCCTCCGGGACTGATTACAAGGAGCCCGCCCCCGATGCTGCAGGAGTGCGTAGACCAGTACGTCTGCCTCGCCGGTGACATCGGTTTCAATGTCGAGAATCTTCGAACGGGGTTCTGGCAGTTCACCATCGACGGTTTGGCCTGGGGTGCCATCTACGCCCTCGTGGCAGTCGGCTACACGTTGGTTTTCGGGGTGTTGCGGCTGATCAACTTCGCGCACTCCGAGATCTTCATGCTCGGCATGTTCGGAGCGTACTTCTGTCTCGATGTGATCCTGGGCTTTGCCCCCAGCGGTAACGCCTATGACCGCGGTGTCGGGTTGACCGTGTTCTATCTGGGTGTCGCGATGCTGTTCGCCATGGCGGTATCCGGTTCGGCGGCCGTTGGTTTGGAGTTCGTCGCCTACCGCCCGTTGCGCCGACGCAACGCGCGCCCGCTGACATTTCTGATCACCGCGATCGGGATGTCGTTCGTACTCCAGGAGTTCGTGCACTTCGTGCTCCCGGAACTCATCGAAGGTTATGGCGGCAGCAACGCCCAGCAACCGATCATCCTGGTCCAGCCGAGGACCCAGTTCGAGATCTTCGGCGCCTCGGTCACCAACGTCACGCTGGTGATCATCGTCTCGGCCCTGGTGCTGGCCCGCCTCACCTACCTGTTCGTCCACCGTACGAAGTTCGGCCGCGGTATCCGCGCGGTGGCCCAGGATCCGACCACAGCTACCCTGATGGGAGTCTCGCGGGAGCGCATCATTCTGACGACCTTCCTGATCGGCGGGCTGCTGGCCGGGGCGGCGGCGCTGCTCTACATGCTTCGGGTTCCGCAGGGGATCATCTATTCCGGTGGTTTCCTGCTGGGTATCAAGGCGTTCTCGGCTGCGGTGCTCGGCGGTATCGGCAACCTACGCGGAGCCCTGATCGGCGGGCTCCTGTTAGGCGTCATGGAGAACTACGGGCAGGCGCTGTTCGGTACCCAGTGGCGCGATGTCGTCGCTTTCGTCCTGCTGGTGATGGTCCTGTTGATCAAGCCGACCGGGATCCTCGGCGAGAGCCTCGGGAAGACACGGGTATGAACGCATTGCTGGCCCCGGGGGATGCGTTGCGGCGCTGGTGGTCGGACCTCACCCGGGTGCAGAAGTGGGCTTTCGGCGCGCTCGGGTTCGGAGCCCTGGCGTTGCTGCCGGTCTACACCCCGGCGTTTCTGGACACCCCCGGAATCAGCTTCGGCGGCACTATGGCCCAGTTCGCGATGATTGCGATCATCGCCATCGGACTGAATGTCGTGGTCGGCCAGGCCGGTTTGCTCGACCTCGGTTATGTCGGCTTCTACGCGGTGGGCGCCTATACCGTCGCGCTGCTCACCAGCCCCGATAGCCCGTGGAACCGGGTGGCCCCGGACGGCTGGATGCATGAGAACTGGGCGTGGCTGGCATGCGTTCCGATTGCCATGGCGGTCACCGCGCTGGCCGGTTTGATCCTGGGGTTCCCCACGCTTCGAGTGCGCGGTGACTATCTGGCGATCGTCACCCTGGGATTCGGCGAGATCATTCGTTTGCTGGCCGACAACCTGGGTGGTGTCACCAACGGACCCCGCGGGCTCAATGCGGTGGCCTACCCGCATTTCGGGGCGACGGAGGATCTGCCCTACGGGGTTTTCTCCAGCGGGAACTCCGCCGGTGATGTCAATTACGGCACCTGGTGGTTCTGGCTCGGCCTGGTCCTCATCGTGGCGATCCTGCTCCTGGTCGGAAATCTGGAACGCAGCCGGGTCGGCCGAGCGTGGGTAGCGGTCCGGGAGGACGAGGACGCGGCGGAAGCAATGGGGGTCAACACGTTCCGGTTCAAGCTGTGGGCCTTTGTCATCGGGGCGGCCATCGGCGGCTTGTCCGGCGCGCTCTACGCCGGGCAGGTGCAGTATGTGGCACCGCCGACGTTCAATATCATCAACTCGATGTTGTTCCTGTGCGCGGTGGTCCTCGGCGGCCAGGGCAATAAGCTCGGCGTGATCTTCGGCGCGTTCGTCATTGTCTACCTGCCCAACCGGCTGCTGGGCGTGGAGCTGATGGGGATCAACCTCGGCGATCTCAAGTATCTGTTCTTCGGCCTCGCCCTGGTGGTGTTGATGGTGTTCCGGCCACAGGGTCTGTTCCCGGTTCGTCAGCAGCTGCTGACCTACGGCCGGTCGGCACGGGCGCTGCTGGCGAGCTCCGACGAGCCGAAAGCGGCACGATGAGCGAACCGGTCATCGACGAGGATCTGGCGGTCCTGCACCGTCAGATGCACGCCGAGCAGGGGCAGACACTGCTGCAGACAACCGATCTGACGGTGAAGTTCGGTGGGCTGACCGCACTGGACTCCGTGAGTTTCGCGATTACCCGCGGGGAGATCCTCGGGCTCATCGGTCCCAACGGTGCGGGTAAAACCACCTGTTTCAACGCCATCACCGGGGTCTACCGTCCCACCTCAGGCTCCGTGGTGTTCGACGGTGAGCCGTTGGGTCGGCTCAAACGTCACCGGATCACCCGATTGGGTATCGCGCGGACCTTCCAGAACATCCGGCTCTGGGGGGAGATGACCGCGTTGGAGAATGTCGTCGTCGGCACCGACGCCCGACACCGGACTTCAGTGCCCGGAGCGTTGGTGCGGTCGGCACGGCACCACCGCGAGGAGCGCAACGCCATCGAGAAGGCCGCTGCGCTGCTGGACTTCGTCGGTATCGCCCATCGTGGTGAGGACAAGGCGAAGAACCTGTCCTACGGGGATCAGCGACGGCTCGAGATCGCCCGGGCGCTGGCCACCGAACCGAAGCTGCTCTGCCTCGACGAGCCGGCCGCCGGATTCAACCCCAGCGAGAAGGAGGCCTTGATCGACCTGATCCGTGCCATCCGCGCCGACGGGTACACGGTGCTGCTGATCGAGCACGATATGCGCCTGGTGATGGGGGTGACCGACCGGATCGTGGTGTTGGAGTTCGGCCGCAAGATCGCCGAGGGTCTGCCCGCGGAGATCCGCGAGGACCCGGTCGTGATCGCCGCTTATCTGGGAGTACCCGATGACGAACTCTGACAGCAATTCCGCACCGCTGCTGGAGGTTCGCGATGTCGTGGTCCGATACGGCAGAATCGAAGCGCTGCACGGGGTTTCGCTCGTGGTCCGGCAGGGCGAGTTGGTGACCCTACTGGGTTCCAACGGGGCCGGAAAGACCACTCTCATGCGGGCCATCTCCGGGCTGCGGCCACTGTCGGCGGGTTCGATCTGGTTCGACGGCCGTGACATCAGCCGGGTCAAGGCGCACCGGCGGGTTATCGACGGCCTGATCCAGGCCCCTGAGGGGCGCGGCATATTTCCCGGAATGACCGTAGCGGACAACATTGAAATGGGCTGTTACGGAAGAAAATTTGATTCCAAGGCCGAACATGCCGAGCGTCGCGACTGGGTGTTCGAGACGTTCCCACGGTTGGCCGAACGCAGTAAACAGGTCGGCGGGACGCTCTCCGGTGGTGAGCAGCAGATGCTGGCAATCGGTCGGGCGTTGATGGCACGGCCGCGGGTGCTACTGCTCGACGAACCCTCGATGGGCTTGGCGCCGATGGTGATTTCGCAGATCTTCAGCATCATCGCCGAAATCAACAGCCAGGGCACCACCGTACTGCTGGTGGAGCAGAACGCTCAGCAGGCGCTCAGTCGCTCCGACCGCGCCTACATCCTGGAGACCGGGGCCATCACCCGCACCGGACCGGCGCGTGAGCTTCTTGCAGACGACAGTATCCGGGCGGCCTATCTGGGTGTGGCCTGACCGTCCCGGCCGGCCGGCCGGCCGCGTACACCGCCGTTTCACCGCCAGCGTGCGTGTCGGAGCGCCGACACGCCGCGACAGGCGAACCGATGCGCACCCTCGCGGGGATGGGGGAGGTGTGCCCGTCAGCGCGCGACGATCACGGACGAGCCGTGGCCGAACAGTCCCTGGTTCGCGGTGATTCCGACGGTCGCGCCCTCTACCTGGCGGCCGGTGGCCTGCCCGCGAAGCTGCCAGGTCAGCTCGCAGACCTGGGCAATGGCCTGCGCCGGGATGGCCTCGCCGAAGCAGGCCAGCCCGCCGGAGGCGTTGACCGGGATCCGGCCGCCGATCGCGGTGGCGCCCGAGCGCAGCAGCTCCTCGGCTGCACCCTTGGGGCACAGGCCCAAATGTTCGTACCAGTCGAGTTCCAGCGCGGTGGACAGGTCGTAGACCTCGGCCAGACTCAGATCCTCGGGCCCCAGCCCCGCCTCGGCGTAGGCGGAATCCAGGATGTGATCTTTGAAGGCCCGCTTCGGCGCGGGGACCGCAGCGGTGGAATCGGTGGCGATATCGGGCAATTCGGGCATCGACTGGGGATAGTTCGGCGTCGCACACGAGACCGCGCGCACCGACGGCACACCGGCCGTCGAGCCCAGGTGACGTTCGGTGAACTCCCGGCTGGCCACGATCAGCGCGGCCGCCCCATCCGATGTCGCGCAGATATCGAGCAGCCGCAGGGGGTCGGAGACCACCGGGCTGGCCAGCACGTCGGAGACTGAACTCTGCTTGCGGTAGCGGGCATGGGGGTTGTGCAGCCCATGCCGGGAGTTCTTCACCTTGACCGCGGCAAAGTCCGCCGGCGTCGCGCCGTAGAGGTCCATTCGCCGCCGGGCCAGCAGCGCGAAATACACCGTGTTGGTGGCGCCGATCAGATGGAACCGCTGCCAGTCCGGATCGTTGCGGCGCTCTCCGCCGACCGGCGCGAAGAATCCCTTAGGTGTGGTGTCGGCGCCGACCACCAGGGCCACATCGCACAGACCCGCCATGATCTGGGCTCGGGCGGACTGCAGGGCCTGCGATCCTGAGGCGCAGGCCGCATAACTCGAGGACACCGGAATACCCGTCCAGCCGAGTTTCTGGGCGAAGGTGGCGCCGGCGACGAAGCCCGGATAGCCGTTGCGGATGGTCTCGGCACCGGCGACCAGCTGGATCTGGCGCCACTCCAGTCCGGCATCACGCAGTGCCGCGCGGGCGGCGACCACACCGTATTCGGTGAAGTCCCGGCCCCATTTGCCCCACGGATGCATACCCGCACCGAGGATGTAAACCGGGGCACTCACGAGGCAATCCGCCACGCGTAGACGATGCGCTGTACGCCGTTGTCGTCGACGTAGAGGGGCGCGGTCGTGAGCTCCATGGACATCCCGATTGTCAGGTCCGCGGCATGGGTTCCGTCGACGACCTTGCCCAGCACGATCAAACCCTCCTCCGCCAGGTGCACCGCGGCGACGGCGAACGGCTCGAACGGATCGCGAGCCGGAAACGGTGGCGGTGGGGGGTAGTGATTCTCGGTGTAGCTCCACAGCGTTCCCCGGCGTGACAGCGCCACCGCGTCCAACTCGTCGGCCGCACAGGCCGGGTTGGGGCAGTTGTTCTGCCGCGGGGGGAAAACGAAGGTGGTGCATCGTGGGCATTTTGCGCCCATCAGATGAGGCGTTCCCGTGCCGTCCACGCTCCACCAGCCGTCGATGGCGGGTAATTCAGCGGCGGCGTCCGGCGAAGCTGGCACGGGCTCAGCGTACGCGATCACAGCGGTCGAACTGAAACGTGTTTCAGTTCCGGGGCGGGTGGTCGCCATGCCTACAGTGTGGGGGTGAGCGAGAAGCCGACATTGATGTTGCTGGACGGTAATTCGCTGGCCTTTCGGGCGTTTTACGCGTTGCCGGCGGAAAACTTCAAAACCCGCAGCGGCCTGACCACCAATGCGGTCTACGGATTTACCGCGATGCTGATCAACCTGCTGCGCGATGAGGCTCCCACCCATATCGCGGCCGCTTTCGATGTTTCGCGCCAGACCTTCCGCTCCGAGCGGTTCCCGGAGTACAAGGCGACCCGCAGTGCCACACCGGACGAATTCCGGGGTCAGATCGATATCACCAAGGAGGTGCTGGGCGCGCTCGGTATCACCGTGCTCGCCGAGTCCGGGTTCGAGGCCGACGACATCATCGCCACCCTGGCCACCCAGGCCGATGAGGCCGGTTACCGGGTTCTGGTCGTCACCGGTGACCGGGACTCACTCCAATTGGTGAACTCCAATGTCACCGTGCTCTATCCGATCAAGGGGGTCAGCGTGCTTACCCGGTTCACCCCCGAGGCGGTGGTCGCGAAGTACGGTCTGACTCCCGAGCAGTATCCCGATTTCGCGGCCCTGCGCGGTGATCCGAGTGACAATCTGCCCGGTATCCCGGGGGTGGGGGAGAAGACCGCGGCCAAGTGGATCGTCGAATACGGCTCGTTGCAGAACCTGGTGGACAATGTCGAAGGAGTGCGCGGCAAGGTCGGAGATTCGTTGCGCGCCAACCTCTCCAGCGTGGTGCTCAACCGCGAGCTGACGACCCTGGTGCGAGATGTGCCGTTGGCCCGGGCTCCTGACACCCTGCGGCTGCTGCCTTGGGACCGCGACCAGATCCACCGGCTCTTCGACGACCTCGAGTTCCGGGTATTGCGGGACCGTCTCTTCGACACCCTGGCTGCGGTGGAACCTGAGGTCGACGCCGGCTTCGACGTGCGTGGCGGGGCCCTCGAGCCGGGATCGGTGGCGGTTTGGCTGGCCGAACACACCGATGATGGCAACCGGTCCGGGCTGGCGGTCGTGGGCAGCCACGCGGTCTACGACGGCGACGCCACAGCCCTGGCGATCGCGGCGGCTGACGGCGAGGGTGCGTATGTCGACACCGCCGCGCTGACACCTGGTGACGAGGCCGCCCTGGGTGCCTGGCTGGCTGATGCCCAGGCCCCGAAAGCCCTGCACGAGGCCAAGATCGCCATCCACGATCTGGCCGGGCGCGGCTGGCATCTCGCCGGTGTGACCTCCGATACCGCGCTGGCCGCGTATCTGGTGCGGCCCGGTCAGCGCAGTTTCGCTCTCGATGACCTTTCGCTGCGCTACCTGCGTCGCGAACTGCGGGCCGAACATCCCGAACAACAGCAGTTGTCCCTGCTGGATGACCCCGAAGGCGTCGATGATCAGACGGTGCAGGCGCTGATCCTGCGGGCCCGGGCGGTGGCTGACCTGGCCGACGCCCTGGATGAGGAACTGGCCCGGATCGAATCGTCATCGCTGCTGGGTGAGATGGAACTGCCGGTTCAGTCGGCCCTGGCGAAGATGGAAACCATCGGCATCGCCGTGGATCTCGACAAACTCAACGTCTTGCAGCGCGAATTCGGCGAGCAGATCCGCGATGCCGCCGAGGCCGCGTACTCGGTCATCGGCAAGCAGATCAACCTGGGCTCGCCCAAACAGTTGCAGGTGGTGCTGTTCGACGAGCTGGGCATGCCGAAGACCAAGAAAACCAAGACCGGATACACCACCGATGCCGACGCCCTGCAAGCGCTCTTCGACAAGACCGGCCACCCGTTTCTGGAGCACCTGCTGGCCCACCGCGACGCCACCCGGCTCAAGGTGACCGTCGATGGCCTGCTGAAATCGGTCGCTGCGGACGGCCGCATCCACACCACCTTCAACCAGACCGTCGCGGCCACCGGCCGGCTGTCCTCCACCGAGCCCAATCTGCAGAACATCCCGATCCGGACCGAGGCCGGGCGGCGCATCCGGGATGCATTCTGCGTCGGCTCCGGTGGCGGCATCGCCTACACGGAGTTGATGACCGCGGACTACAGCCAGATCGAGATGCGGATCATGGCGCACCTGTCCCGCGATGCGGAGTTGATCGAAGCGTTCCGTACCGGTGAGGACCTGCACTCCTTCGTGGGATCGCGCGCCTTCGGGGTGCCCATCGACGAGGTCACCCCCGAACTACGCCGCCGGGTCAAGGCGATGTCATACGGGCTGGCCTACGGTTTGAGCGCTTACGGATTGGCTCAGCAGCTCAAGATCTCCACCGATGAGGCCAAAGAGCAGATGGATCAGTACTTCGCCCGCTTCGGGGGTGTCAGGGACTATCTGCACGCGGTCGTCGAGCAGGCCCGCAAGGACGGATTCACCTCGACGGTGCTCGGTCGGCGCCGATACCTTGCCGAACTGGACAGCAGTAACCGGCAGCTGCGGGAGGCCGCCGAACGCGCGGCTCTGAATGCCCCGATCCAGGGCAGTGCCGCCGACATCATCAAGGTCGCGATGATCGATGTCGACAACGCCATCGCCGCGGCCGGTCTCAAGTCCCGCATGGTGCTGCAGGTCCATGACGAGCTGCTGTTCGAGGTGGCCCCCGGTGAGCACGCGGTTCTCGAGGAACTGGTGCGGGAGAAGATGGGCGGTGCGTACCCGCTTGATGTCCCGCTTGAGGTGTCGGTGGGCTATGGGCCTACCTGGGATGCGGCCGCGCATTAGCCACCGGGCGCGACCGTGCGCGTCGGTACCGAAACACGCCGCCCCGGCGGGCGGTTCGCGCACCCTCGCCACGAGTTGGCAGGGCTAACGCGGCGACTGCCGGTGCCCGCCGAGCAGGTACAACGCCGGACCGGCGGCCGCGCGGTCGACGACCAGCCGGTGCACCTCCTCGTCGTGCAGGGCGAACACCCGTGCATCGCCGAATCCGCGGTCGATGCGATCCCGTACGTAGGCCAGTTCGACCACCGCCATGACGAACCGCTTGACCGCCGAGGCCGCATGCCGTCCGCCGTACCGCTGGGCGGCGGCGACCGCCATCTTGCGGGCTTGCAGCGAACCCAACCAGGTCGCCTCGGTCGGCGTGACCAAACCCTGGGACACCAAACCGGGCAGCCGTGCGGCGATGATGTGGCGCTCCCGGCGCCGGCTGACCACCGCGAGAATGATCGCGAGCCCGAAGATCGGCATCATCCACAGCGCATAGACACCCAGATAGGCCCGCGCCCCCAGCAGCGCCGAACCGTTCCACACCCCGTGCATGACAACCGCGGCCAGGTACCCGAGCAGCAGGCAGGCCAGTTTCGCCGGAATGGCGCGCTGCTGCAGTGCGAAATACACCCCGATCGCGAACATCGTCGTGAACAGGGGGTGGGCGAACGGCCCGAGCACCAATCGCATCCCCGCGATCGCCAGCGAGCCCGGCACCGACTCCCCGCTGGAGATGTAGAAAATGTTCTCCAGCCAGGCGAAGCCCACCGCGGTGAAACCGGCGTACACCAGGCAGTCGGTCATCGTGTTCAGTTCGGTTCGGCGTCGTCCGGTCATCATCAGCAGTAGGAACGCGCCCTTTGCGGCCTCCTCGATGATCGGGGCGCCGATGACCACGGTGACGAAACTTGATTCCTGCCCACCGCCACCGAAAGTCTGCTCGACGACCTGCCCCAGGGCCACCGACAGCAGCACCGCCACCGAGGCACCCCACAGGAAGGCCATCACCAGCAGCCGCGGTGGCTCGGGCTCCCAACGATCCAGCCACAGGTAGCACAACAACACGCAGGTCATGGCCAGACTGGACAGCGCAAATCCCAAAGCGGCGCCGCCGGGGTTGACCGAAGTGAGCAGGCCCAGGATCAGGCCGGCGAGAGTGCCGAGCCCGATGATCCCCGCGAGCGGAGCACCGACCCGACGGACCGGCCGCGGAAAAGGTGGCCCGAGGGTGCTGAGTGCTGAGGCGTAGGACACGACAGGAGGGTAGCCGTGGCCGGACCCAAGTTTGTCCGGGCTGTCCCCGGTCGAGTAGGATCAGGTGGTTTCCGCATTGTGCTGATAGTTTGCGGGCCAAACACCACGAAACCTGTCCCTACGATTCACCGTGTCCGGAGTCACCCAACAATATGCCCAGTCCCACCGTCACCTCGCCGCAAGTAGCCATCAACGACATCGGCTCGGCTGAGGACTTCCTCGCCGCCATCGACAAGACCATCAAGTACTTCAACGATGGTGACATCGTCGAGGGGACCATCGTCAAGGTGGACCGGGACGAGGTCCTGCTCGATATCGGCTACAAGACCGAGGGCGTTATCCCGTCCCGCGAGCTCTCCATCAAACACGATGTCGACCCCAATGAGGTGGTGTCGGTCGGCGACGATATCGAGGCCCTTGTCCTGACCAAGGAGGACAAAGAGGGCAGGTTGATCCTGTCCAAGAAGCGCGCGCAGTACGAGCGCGCGTGGGGCACCATCGAGGCGTTGAAGGAACAGGACGAGGCCGTCAAGGGCACTGTCATCGAGGTCGTCAAGGGCGGTCTGATCCTCGATATCGGCCTGCGCGGGTTCCTGCCCGCCTCGTTGGTCGAAATGCGGCGGGTCCGTGATCTACAGCCGTATATCGGCAAGGAGATCGAAGCCAAGATCATCGAGCTGGACAAGAACCGCAACAACGTGGTGCTCTCACGGCGCGCATGGCTCGAGCAGACCCAGTCGGAGGTCCGCAGCGAATTCCTCAATCAGCTGGTCAAGGGCGCCGTGCGCAAGGGTGTTGTCTCGTCGATCGTCAACTTCGGCGCGTTCGTCGATCTCGGCGGGGTCGACGGTCTGGTCCACGTTTCCGAGCTGTCCTGGAAGCACATCGATCACCCGTCGGAGGTGGTCCAGGTGGGCGACGAGGTTACCGTCGAGGTACTCGACGTGGATATGGATCGTGAGCGGGTTTCCCTGTCGCTGAAGGCAACCCAGGAAGACCCGTGGCGACACTTCGCTCGCACCCATGCCATCGGCCAGATTGTGCCGGGTAAGGTCACCAAACTCGTGCCGTTCGGCGCTTTCGTGCGCGTCGAGGAGGGTATCGAGGGCCTCGTGCACATCTCCGAACTCTCCGAGCGTCACGTCGAGGTGCCGGATCAGGTTGTCGCCGTCGGTGACGACGCGATGGTCAAGGTCATCGACATCGACCTGGACCGGCGCCGGATCTCGCTGAGCCTCAAACAGGCCAACGAGGACTACACAGACGAGTTCGACCCGTCGAAATACGGTATGGCCGACAGCTATGACGAGGCGGGCAACTACATCTTCCCGGAGGGCTTCGACGCCGAGACCAACGAATGGCTCGAGGGCTTCGATAAGCAGCGCGCCGAGTGGGAGTCCCGGTACGCCGAGGCCGAACGACGGCACAAGATGCACACCGCGCAGATGGAGAAGTTCGCCGCCGCCGATGCCGCCGAGGAAGGCGCGACGGGCTCGGCGGCGAGTTCGAGTGCCGGCGCGGAGGCCGGCGGTTCGCTGGCCAGTGACGCCCAGCTGGCGGCGTTGCGCGAAAAACTCGCGGGTAACGCCTAGCCGTCGCGGGCGATGCTGCGCATCGGCCTGACCGGAGGGATCGGCGCGGGAAAGTCCACCGTCTCGGCCGCGTTCGCCGATTGCGGCGCGGTGATCGTCGACGGTGATCTCATATCCCGTGAGGTCGTCGCGCCGGGCACCGAGGGGCTGGCCGCGTTGGTCGACCATTTCGGTGCCGACATCCTGCTTCCGGACGGTGCGCTGGACCGGCCGGCGCTGGCCGCCAGGGCCTTCCGCGACGATCAGCAGCGTGCCCGGCTGAACGCTATCGTTCATCCGCTGGTGGCACGGCGGCGGGCAGAGATCGTCGCCGCCGTCGAGACGGACGCGGTGATCGTCGAGGACATCCCGCTGTTGGTCGAATCCGGGATGGCGCCACTGTTCCCACTGGTGGTGGTGGTGCACGCCGACACCGACGTTCGGCTGGAACGATTGACCGGGTTGCGCGGGATGGACGAGGCCGATGCCCGGGCCCGAATATCAGCCCAGGCCTCCGAGGACCAGCGCCGCCGAGTTGCCGATGTGTGGCTGGATAACTCCTCCAGCGCTGGGCATCTTGTTGAGCAGGCACGCGATCTGTGGTTCCAGAGGATTCTGCCGTTCGCCCGCAATCTCGGCGCCGGCAGACCGGCCGCCGACCCGGTCGGACTGGTGCCGGCCGACCCGACCTGGCCGATGCAGGCCGGGCGCATCCGGGCCAGACTGCGCACCGCCTGCGGTCATCGGGTGCTGCGCGTCGACCACATCGGCTCTTCGGCCGTTACCGGCCTGGACTCCCGCGACATCATCGATATGCAGGTGACCGTCACTGCACCGGAACTCGCCGATGAGGTTGCCGCAGATCTGGTCGCGGCCGGCTACCCGCGAATCGACTCCATCACGGCCGACGTCGCACCGGCCGCCCCCGGTGATGGGGCCACCTTTGATAAAGCCCTCTGGCACAAACGGTTTCACGCCTCGGCGGATCCAGGTCGACCAACCCACGTCCACATCAGGGTGGACGGCCGACCCAACCAGAGGTTCGCCCTCCTCTTCGTCGACTGGCTTAACACCAACCCCGGTGTCCGGGCCGATTACCTCGAGGCCAAGCGCGGTAATCGCGGGGCGGTCTGGATCGCCGACGCGTACGACCGGGCGTGGGCCTGGGCGCGGGCCAACAACTGGTCACCCGGTCCGGTCAGCTGACCGGAACGGCGAGATTGTCCGCCGGCACCTGCGGACCGGGAATATCGGCCGGCGGGGCGCCGGTGCCGTCCTCGGCGCCCGGTGCCGGCATGGGCAATGCGTCGGGTGGCGCGGGTAACTCCTCGGGCGGCAGGCCCGGGGCGTTGCTCAGCGGGGCACCGCACATCATTGCCCCGTAGTCCGGATCGTCGCGGGCCGGAGTCAGTTTCGGGCCGATGAACTGATCGGCCTGGGCGAGTAGCTGATCGTCCACCAGGATTTCGCAGTGCAAGTTGGCCGAATACGGCCACTGGATGGAAATCCGCATGCCGGCTTCGGCGGGGTCGGTCAGCACCGCCGTCGCTTCGAAGGTGCGGCCGGGCAACATGGTGGGATCCACGCTGTTCACCTGGCTGTCACTGATGCGGTAGGAGACCAGAGCGCCCCGGGCCAGGCCGTCGACCCGGGCGCGGTAGGTGATGTTGTGCTGAAGGCCGTCGGACTGCAGCTCTTGGTCGTCGGCCGCAGCGGCATCCGGTGCCAGCGGCAGCGTCACCGCCAACGCCACAGCGGCACCAACGGTTACCGATGGTGTCAGGCTTCCCACAGGGGTCGAGAATACGCCTATCGCCAGCTCAGCTCCATGCCGGTGCTGGCCAGCCAGGCGTTCAGATCATGGCCGTGAGCGGCAAGGCCGTCAACGGCGGCAACAGCGTTGTGCAGGGCACCCGCGGCGGTTTCGGCGCTGAGCAACCCCATCCGATGGGCATCCAGCAACTCGCCGACGTCGACCATTTCGGTACTGCGGCCGGTGCGCACGACCAGGTCGAGGTAGTGGTCCTCGGTCGTCCAGCGATCGGGCCTGACGGTGACCCGGGCGAGGTCGAGATAGTAGTCCTGGTCGCGCTCGTGGCCTGGGTTGAAGTGGAAGACGGTAGCGCGGAGGCCCAGTGACGGGAGCAGCCACGACTCGAGGTAGTGGAACTGGATTCGGCCCGGTGTGGGCCGGGCCAGATAGAGCCCCCAGGGGCGTAATCGGTACTCGTCAACGAGCCGCACTACCCCCTTGGGGTCGGTGTTGGTATGTGCGACTAGGTCGAATATCTCGTGTTTGGGCGGGTGGATGTGCTCAGATTACGACGTCGGGGTCGATCCCGGAGCCGGTTGTTCCCCGGACGGGTGCGCCGGTCGGCTCGCCCGCAAGTTCCGGTAGGACGCGATTGCCAGCGGGATCGTGGCGAAGAACCTCGACCTTCCCAGAACTGGCTGACGCACACCGTGGGGCGTCCGTCGGAGACCCCGCCTAACCTGTACCCATGGCTTTCGCCGCTGAGCGCCCCGTGGTCGCCCACTCCGAGTACCGAGCCGTCGAGGATGCGGTACGCACCGGGGCCCCGTTCGAGGTGGTAAGTCCCTATCAGCCGGCCGGCGATCAGCCCGCAGCGATCGATGAACTGGAGCGGCGGATCCGGTCGGGGGAGCGGGAAGTGGTGCTGCTCGGTGCCACCGGAACGGGTAAGTCAGCCACCACCGCATGGCTGATCGAACGGTTACAGCGGCCCACCCTGGTGATGGCACCCAACAAGACACTTGCCGCGCAGCTGGCGAACGAACTGCGGGAGATGTTGCCGCACAACGCCGTCGAGTACTTCGTCTCCTACTACGACTATTACCAGCCGGAGGCGTACATCGCCCAAACCGACACCTACATCGAGAAGGACAGCTCGATCAACGACGATGTCGAGAGGCTGCGGCACTCGGCGACCTCGAACCTGCTGTCCCGTCGCGATGTGGTGGTGGTCGCCTCGGTGTCGTGTATTTACGGGTTGGGCACGCCGCAGTCCTACCTGGACCGGTCGGTGGAGTTGCAGGTGGGCACCGAGGTGCCGCGCGACGCGCTGCTGCGCCTACTGGTCGACGTCCAGTACGACCGCAACGATATGGCGTTCACCCGAGGGACGTTCCGGGTACGTGGTGACACCGTCGAGATAATCCCGTCCTATGAGGAGCTTGCGGTCCGGATCGAGTATTTCGGCGATGAGATCGAGGCGCTGTACTACCTGCACCCGCTGACCGGCGATGTTGTCCGCAAGGTGGAATCGTTACGGATATTCCCGGCCACCCATTACGTTGCCGGTCCGGAACGAATGGCCCAGGCGATCTCGAGCATCGAGTCCGAACTCGCCGAACGGCTGGCCGACCTCGAGAACCGCGGCAAGTTGCTGGAAGCTCAACGCCTGCGGATGCGGACCAACTACGACATCGAGATGATGCGTCAAGTGGGTTTCTGCTCGGGTATCGAGAATTACTCTCGACATATCGACGGCCGCTCGGCCGGCTCAGCGCCGGCCACCCTGCTGGACTACTTCCCGGACGACTTTCTCCTGGTGGTCGACGAGTCGCACGTGACCGTGCCACAGATCGGCGGGATGTACGAAGGCGACATGTCTCGCAAGCGCAACCTTGTCGAATTCGGCTTCCGGCTGCCCTCGGCGGTGGATAACAGGCCGTTGACCTGGGAGGAGTTCAGCGATCGAGTTGGCCAGACCGTCTACCTGTCGGCCACGCCGGGGCCCTATGAACTAGCTCAGACCGGCGGGGAGTTCGTCGAACAGGTCATCCGCCCGACCGGCCTGCTCGACCCCAAGATCGTGGTCAAGCCGACCAAGGGGCAGATCGATGATTTGATCGGCGAAATCCGGGCCCGGGCTGATCGTGACGAGCGGGTTCTGGTCACCACGCTGACCAAGAAGATGGCCGAGGATCTCACCGACTACCTGCTGGAGTTGGGCATTCGGGTGCGTTATCTGCACTCTGAGGTCGACACACTGCGCCGTGTGGAGCTACTCCGTCAACTACGCCTCGGCGACTACGACGTCCTGGTCGGTATCAACCTGCTTCGCGAGGGTCTGGATCTGCCGGAAGTGTCGCTGGTGTCGATCCTCGACGCCGACAAGGAGGGCTTTCTGCGCTCCTCGCGCAGCCTCATCCAGACCATCGGACGCGCGGCCCGCAACGTCTCCGGTGAAGTCCACATGTACGCCGACAAACTCACCGACTCGATGACGGAGGCGATCGAGGAGACCGAGCGCCGACGCGCCAAGCAGATCGCGTACAACACCGCGCGTGGTATCGACCCGCAGCCACTACGGAAGAAGATCGCCGACATTCTCGATCAGGTCTACCGAGAGGCCGAGGAGACCGAAGATACCCAGGCCGCCGAGGTCGGTGGATCGGGCCGCAACTCATCCCGCGGCCGGCGGGCGCAGGGCGAGCCGGGCGGCAGTAGTACCGGGATCATCGACAGCCGCAACGTGTCATCCATGCCCCGCGCGGAACTGGCCGGCCTGATCAAGGATCTCACCGCTCAAATGATGGCCGCTGCCCGCGATCTGCAGTTCGAACTCGCCGCCCGGCTGCGCGACGAGATCGCCGACCTCAAGAAGGAACTTCGCGGTATGGACGCCGCCGGCCTGAAGTAACCGCGGCGGCTCTGGTTGGCCACGGTTCGGTAACCCGCGATTTGTCGTGTCACCTGTGGACTTACAGCTCTGTAGTTTCGCCTCCAGACCTCACCACGGATTGGGAAAACTATGTCGAGGACCACCACTGGGTTCAGCATCAAAGTAGTTGCCGGCGTTGGGCTGTGCGGAATCGCCATGGCGTTGAGCCCGGATGCAAACGCCGCCCCGCTGAAGACGGGCGGCTACGAGTGCATCGAGGATGCGGCGGGCGCAGTGGCGGATCCGGCGGCCGCAGGAGCCGCGGCCGCTTGCATTCCCGCCGCCCCGGTCGCCGATATGGCTGGTGTGCCGCTGGCGCTGCCCGGCCCGGTGCCTGTTGGCGCCGCGGCCGCCGGCGTTCCCGTTCCCTTGGTGGCGCCGGTACCGGCGGTGGCACCCATCCCCGCGGTGGCACCCATTCCCGCGGTGGCACCCATTCCCGCGGTGGCGCCGATTCCGGCGGTGGCGCCCATCCCCGCGGTGGCGCCGATTCCGGCGGTGGCACCCATCCCCGCGGTCGCACCGGTTCCGGTGGGTGCTGCCGCGGTGGGGGCGCCAGTGCCCATCGGTGCGCCGGTGGGCGGCGCGGTGCCAGTCGGCGCACCGATCGTGGATATGGCCGGGCTTGGCGGCAAGGGCGCGCCGACTGGTCCGCCTCCGGCTGGTGATCCGGTACCCGGTCAGCCCATCCTGCCCGGTCCTGCGGCCGCGGGCTGAGGCTGACGTCTTGGTCATGTCAACAGGAGCGGAAACGGTGCGAGCGATTATTCGGGGAGCTCTCGCGATCAGCATGATTACCGCGGGTGCGTTCGCCGGACCCGCCGCCGTGAGCGGTGCGGCATCGACGGCGCACGAGGCGCACCAGGATTTCGGTTCCGTCATCGCAACGGTTCAGCCGACGCCGGGCGACGTGGTTGGTGTGGCGCACCCCGTGGTGGTCACCTTCCGGGCACCCGTCGCCGACCGGCCGGCGGCCGAACGCGCCCTCGATATCAAGTCGGCACCCGCGATGACCGGGAAGTTCGAGTGGCTGGCAACCGATATCGTGCATTGGGTGCCCGACCGTTTCTGGCCGGCGCACAGCACGGTGGCGCTATCGGTCAACGGCCGGCCAACGCAGTTCGCTACCGGTCCCGCCGTTGTCGGTGTCGCGAGCATCTCGGATCACACGTTCACCGTGACCATCGATGGGGTTGATGCGGGACCGCCATCGGCGCTACCGGCCCCGCACCACCGACCCAACTGGGGGCAGGAAGGCGTGTTCCCGGCCTCCATGGGCAGGGAGAAGTACCCGACGCCCGTGGGCATCTACACCGTCCTTGCCAAGGAGCGCTCGGTGATCATGGATTCGAGCACCGTCGGTATCCCCGTCAACAGCCCGGATGGTTACCACCGCAAGGTGGAGTTCGCGGTCCGCTTCACCAACCGCGGCCTCTTCGTGCATTCGGCTCCCTGGGCTGTCAATTCCCTCGGGAACGAGAACACCAGCCACGGCTGTGTCGGATTGAGCCTGGAGGACGCCGAGTGGTACTTCGACACGGTCAACGTCGGCGACCCGGTGATCGTCCGGGAAAACAATCTCGAAGTCCCGAAAGCTGTGACGGCGAAAATTGACGGGGCTGACCCGGGACTGGCCGGGGACTGATCGGGGTGCCGGGGACCGCGGAAATCGCACCCGGGTCCTGCCGCACCACGGCGATGGCATGCCGCGGCGGTGATGCGGCGGACGGCGGCAGATGTAGTGAACGTCACCCGAGGGTGTTAACCCGCATGGGAGGGCATTTTGAGCCTGCGACCACGCTCCGCATGTTGTGAATCACATCCTGTCGAGGTGCGAAGGCGTTAGTGTTCCCGATGGTGCTGAAACTTTGACTGGAGGGTACGAATGGGCGGTTACAAGACCGTGGTCGTCGGTACAGACGGCTCGGACTCCTCGCTGCGCGCGGTCGATCGGGCCGGACACCTGGCCGCCGGACCGGACGCGAAGCTCATCGTGGTGACGGCCTACCTGCCCACCCCGGAGGACACCCGGGCCGCAGACATGCTCAAAAACGAGGGTTACAAGGTGACGGGCAACGCCCCGATCTACGAAATCCTGCGCGACGCCCGGGAACGGGCGGAGTCCGCCGGCGCGGTCAACGTCGAGGAACGCGCCGTCGAAGGCGCCCCGGTCGAGGCCCTTGTCGATCTGGCCAATGAAGTGGGTGCTGACCTGCTCGTGGTCGGTAACGTCGGTCTCAATACGATCGCCGGTCGGCTGCTGGGCTCGGTGCCGGCGAATGTGGCCCGCAAATCGAAGACAGATGTCCTGATCGTCCACACCACGAACTAGAAATTCGACGCGGCGCGAGCGGGACGGGGCGTTTGGCGGCGCCGGGTCTGCCGTCACCCGGTGGTTCAGGCGCGGATCATCCATCCGGCGGCCGGATCCGTCGCAAGGCTGAGTACGTCGACCGCCTCGAACGCACTCAGCGGGACGGTGTTCAACTCCGCACGGGCGATCAGGTGATCGGTTCCGGTCCAGCCGTTGCTCATGCCCAGCAACCCGGCACCGTCCCGGCCGGCGCCGAAGGAGTCGTAGACCACCGCGCCGTGTTGCTGTAGCGCTCGCAACACCACCTGGGTGGCGGGCGCGTAGTCGGTGACCGGGAAATCGGCGCGCAGGCGGAACACCGTGCCCATCGGAACCCCGTCGGGGTTCGTTCCGGTTCCATCACCCGACCGGGCCGGCCACGTGTAGCCGGTACCACGGTCCTTGGCGATCGACATGCCCAGCATGTGGTCGATCCAGCCGCGCTCCAGATCGTCGGGACGCACGATCATCGGGAGGTACGGCAACCTCGACGCGTTGGCCCAGCCGGTCTCCGGGTAGAGCCCCGAGCTCATGTCGACGTGGACGCCGGCCTCGGCGATCCACGACGAGCCCCACAGCGCTGCGTAGGCTGCGTTTCCCAGCCCGTCGAGCACCCCGGCGGCGGGCAGCTCCACCCCATTGGCCACGTTGTAGAGCTCCTGGGAGATGCAGGTGCCCTTCTGGAACACCAGGAGGTGGCGATCCCAGGCCGGAACGTCCGGCATGCCCTCCACCAGGGGGCGGTCCGGGATGGCATACGGCCGGTCATCGATGCTCGGGCCACTGGTGGAGTAGCCGCGATTGAAGATCACCGTTTCGACGGGGTGGTCCGCACTGACGACGTTGACCGGCATCCCCCCGGTGCTGCCCATCCAGAGGCTGCCACCAAAGCCCGGGTGCAGGGTTCCGCCGAGGAGTGTGGTCCACGTCTCGGACTGCGGCAGCACCGGAAGCGTGCTGATATCGGCGTGGAAGACGGTGTCGGCCGGCATGAGGGTGCAGCCACAGAAGGTGGACAACTCACCGGCGGGTGCGGCGCGCCCCACCGGAACGACAACCTCGACCGTTGCTGTACCGCCGTAGCCGTCGTCGATGCCGACCGCGAAGCCGTCCTGCTCGCCGGTGTGCTCGGCGAGGGCCTCGGGGGTGGGCGTGTAGGTGAATTCACCTGTGGCCGAGACCGATACCGCGCCATGGGTGGTCAGCGAGGACCCCCGGTAGATGAGCGAGTCGCCGTTGGGGTCGCTGCCTATCACCCGGCCGGTCACCACTCCGGTGACCGGATCGGGCCCACCGGCACTGATTGTCCCGGTGGGGGCGTTGTTGAACGGAGCCACGGTCACCGTGACCCTGGTGGAGGAGGTGTGCCCGCTGGTCCCGATCAGGCCGAAGGTCAACAGGTTGATCAGGCCGCTGAGGCCGTGCAGGTGAAATCCGCTGGACTCGTCGTTGGCGGTCACCGTAAAGGTGTCGGTGAATCCGATGTGGGCGTCGGGTGCCGCAGGGTTCGCGGTGTAGACGAACTGTTTGCCGGTCATGGTGACGGTGCCGTGCGTCGGACGCCCGCTGACGGCGATGCCGACCGATGTGCTGTCGGGGTCGACGATGTCGAGGGTGCCGCTGACCACGCCGCCGGGGGTCTGCGTGGTCTGGAAGGCGTGAACCCTGGGGGTGCTGTTGTTGAACAGCGTGGTGATGGGGTCGACCGACTGTGCCGTGGCCTGGCTCTGCGCCGCCGCGCTTTCCCCTACGACGGCTTCCTGTACGTCGGTGGAAGAGGAAGAGATAGTGGCGGCGAAGGGGTGAACCGTGGGGCCGGCGGCACGACGGTGGGCCGGCGACGAGATGTCACGGGACCGCGACGTTCGATCCGCTACCGGACTCCTCTGGGCTTTGAACCGCTGTGCGGGCGATATCGCACTGGCAGATCCAGGCGGACGGACGCCGCGGGCGGGGGAGATCGCCGTCCGCGCAGCACGGCCGGTGACGTACCTGCCCCGATCGGATGATGCTGCGGCGCCGGTGTTTTCGGTTGGGATGCGTCGCGAGTCGGCGTTGGCCTCACCCGTTCCTGCAAGAACGATCGTGACCCCCGCCCCGAGCGTTGCGGCCAGGAATCCGACCCTGCCAATATCGGGCGCCGCGGTCATCGCAAGTCTCCTTCGGCCAAATCAAAGGTAGGACATCCGATGGTGTTGCGCTAAGGCCGAAAGACCCCTCTGAGGGCCCCGGTCCGGCGCCGTGGCGACGGCACACCGTTCCCCATGGGTGCGTTATCGCTGACTACCCGGTGCCGTCTTCGGCCTTGCCGGTGAACGCCTCTTTCGCTTTGTCCACGGCGTGGGTCGCAATGTCGGTGGCGTCCTCGACGATGGCACCGACGCCGCCGGCGATATCGCCCTTGACGATCTGACCGGCGTCCTCGACGATATCGCCGGCTTTGTCGACGGCATGACTGGCGATATCTTTCGCCGCGTTGACCGCATCCTTGGGATCGAAGCCCATCGAAACCTCCTGATTGTCCGGGTGTTCCCCGACAGTAGCCCGGTGCGACCTCGGCGACCTGGGTTCGGGCGAGTCAGTCTGCCGGCGTACGCGGCCGACGCCGGGCGATGTTCCCGCAGCCAGCGACCGTCCGGTCGGCAGAGTGGATCCAGCGACCGTCCGGTCGGCAGAGTGGATCCAGCGACCGTCCGGTCGGCAGAGTGGATACTGGGGACGATGTCTGAGCGCAACGTGCTGGGCGGCCCGCTGGAGCCATGCGGCGCAGACCCGATGACCGGTTTCTACCGGGACGGCTGCTGTTCGACGGGTCCGCAGGATCGTGGTCTGCACACCATCTGCGCCGTCGTCACCGCGGATTTCCTAGATCATCAGAAATCGATCGGTAATGACCTGACTACCCCGATGCCGCAATACCGATTCCCGGGCCTAGCGCCCGGCGACCGATGGTGTGTCACTGTCCGCAATTGGCTGCTGGCCCACCGAGACGGCCGTGCTGCCCCGGTGGTGCTCGCCTGCACCCATGAGCGCACTCTCGCGGCGGTGCCCCTGGATGTGCTCAGACAGCATGCGGTCGACGTGCCCGACGATATCGGCGGCCTGTGACTTCCCGGCACCGCTCGGGTCATGGCGCCAGATCTGGCCGCTCCGCGCCCAGGGTGGGGCTGTCGTCGTGGCCGGACGTATCACCGAGTCGTCGCCGTCGAAGTCGAAAGACCACCGGACACGGCGCCCGGTAGCTCCTCGAACCCGCCCGGCTCCCAACGTCTTCCCGATCCCCTCGGGTTCGAGGTCAGTCGGTGAGAGCGGACAAGATCGTCATGGCGTCGCTGCGGCTGTGCCACGGCACGAGCATGTGGTCGTGCCGTGATGCGGCCAGCACGTTGCATGGGATGTCCGCATCGGCGAGGGCGTGGCTGATGGCGGCGGTCAGGCCTACCGCCTCAAGATCGGATTCGATCGTGCATGTGATCCATGCTGCGACGAAGCTGTACGGCAGACGGTGGGCGTCGGCGACGGTCTGCTCGATGATTTTCGTCGTCGCCTCATCCTCAACGATGACAGCAGCGGCAGGGATGTCGGCGTCGGTTTCTACGACGACGTAGGGCTCGGGACGTACGGCTGGGGCGAGACCCGCAAGTAGACGGCCCAGGTCGCGCTCACCCACGGTCAGACGCGGTTCGTCGCACCATCAATCGCATCACCAGCCGCGCTCGCGCCATTCCCCCAGCCGTGGCCGTTCCTCGCCGAGGGTGGTGTCGTCACCATGGCCGGGATAGACGACGGTGTCGTCGCCGTAGACCGCGAAGACCTCATCCTCCAGGTCGGTCATCAGGGAATCGAACTCCTCCGGATTCGTTGTCCGCCCGGGACCGCCCGGGAACAGGCAGTCCCCGGTGAACAGCTGGACGGCCGTCCGCTCGCCGGCGGCCCGCAGCGCCAGTGCCACCGACCCGGGCGTGTGGCCGCGCAGGTGAACGACGTCGAACGTCAGATCCCCGATGGCGATCGCATCGCCGCCGGCCAGGAAGCGGTCCGGTTTGACCGGCAATGGTTCGGCGTCGAGTTGATGGACGGCCGTGGGAGCGCCGGTCGACTCCGCGACGGCCGCCAGGGCCAGCCAGTGGTCCATATGCTGGTGAGTGGTCACGATCAGCTCCAGTTTCGGCGCCTGCTCGGCCAGCAGATCGACCAGCAGATCGGCGTCGTTGGCGGCGTCGATCAACAGCGACTCGCCGGTTTGCGCGCACGTCACCAGGTAGACGTTGTTATCCATCGGTCCCACCGACATCTTGATGATGCTCACCCCCGGCAGGATGCGCCGCGCCGCCGTCTGCGACTCCACATGACCGGTATACGTGTCCTCGACGACTGTCATGAACGCCACGTTACTGCTGTCGGGGCGGGCGCATAGCATGGGCGGGTGGCTGACCGGTTGATTGTCAAAGGCGCGCGTGAACACAACCTCCGCAGCGTCGACCTCGATCTGCCCCGCGACGCGCTGATCGTGTTCACCGGCCTGTCCGGCTCCGGGAAATCCTCGCTGGCCTTCGACACCATCTTCGCCGAGGGACAGCGCCGCTATGTGGAGTCGCTGAGTGCCTACGCCCGCCAGTTCCTCGGCCAGATGGACAAGCCCGATGTCGACTTCATCGAGGGCCTCTCCCCGGCGGTGTCGATCGATCAGAAGTCCACCAACCGCAACCCGCGATCCACCGTCGGCACCATCACCGAGGTCTACGACTATCTACGTCTGCTCTACGCCCGGGCCGGCACCCCGCACTGCCCGGTGTGCGGGGAGCACATCGCCCGGCAGACCCCGCAACAGATCGTCGACCAAGTGCTGACCATGACCGAGGGCACCAAATTCCAGGTACTCGCCCCGGTGGTGCGCACCCGCAAGGGCGAGTTCGTCGATCTCTTCGACAAGCTCAACACCCAGGGATACAGCCGGGTCCGGGTCGACGGTGTCGTTCACCCGCTCACCGAACCGCCGAAGCTGAAAAAACAGGAAAAGCACGATATCGAGGTGGTGGTCGACCGGCTCACCGTCAAAACCAGCGCGAAACAACGGCTCACCGACTCGATTGAGACCGCGCTGGGTCTGGCCGAGGGCATTGTCGTGCTGGACTTCGTCGACCGCGACGAGCACGACCCGCACCGCGAACAGCGATTCTCCGAGAAGCTGGCCTGCCCCAACGGCCACCCGCTGGCGGTCGATGATCTGGAACCGCGGTCGTTCTCGTTCAACTCGCCCTACGGTGCGTGCCCGGAATGCAGTGGTCTGGGTATCCGCAAGGAGGTCGACCCCGAGCTGGTGGTGCCCGACCCGGACCTGACCCTCGCCGATGGGGCAGTGGCGCCCTGGTCGATGGGCCACAACTCGGAGTACTTCACCAGGATGATGGCAGGCCTCGGTGAATCGCTGGGTTTCGATATCGACACCCCGTGGCGCACGCTGCCCGCCAAGGCACGCCGGGCCATCCTCGGGGGGTGCGATGAGCAGGTGCATGTGCGCTACCGCAACCGCTACGGCCGCACCCGCTCCTACTACGCCGATTTCGAGGGTGTCATGGCGTTTCTTCAGCGCCGCATGGAGCAGACCGACTCCGAAGTCATGAAAGAACGCTATGAGGGCTTTATGCGCGATGTGCCCTGCCCGGAATGCGACGGCAGCCGGCTCAAGCCCGAGATCCTCGCGGTCACGCTGGCGGCGGGGGAGCGCGGCAGGAAGTCCATCGCCGAGGTCTGCGAACTGTCCATCGCCGACTGCTCGGAATTCCTGAACGCACTCACCCTCGGGACACGCGAACAGGCCATCGCCGGACAGGTACTCAAAGAGGTGCAGTCCCGGCTGGGCTTCCTGCTGGACGTCGGACTGGACTACCTGTCGCTGAGCCGGGCCGCGGGCACGCTGTCAGGTGGTGAGGCGCAGCGTATCCGACTGGCCACCCAGATCGGCTCCGGCCTGGTCGGAGTGCTCTACGTGCTCGACGAGCCGTCCATCGGCCTGCACCAGCGCGATAATCGCAGGCTCATCGAAACCCTCACCCGCTTACGCGATCTCGGCAACACACTCATCGTCGTCGAACATGACGAGGACACCATCGCCCACGCCGACTGGGTGGTCGACATCGGTCCCGCCGCCGGCGAACACGGCGGCCGGGTGGTGCACAGCGGCCCCTATCCGGAGCTGCTGGGCAACCCCGATTCGCTGACGGGCTCCTATCTGTCCGGCAAGCTGAGCATCGAGGTGCCCGAAGTCCGCCGGACCCGGGATCGTAAGCGCCAGCTCACCGTGATGGGCGCCCGCGAGCACAACCTCCGCGAGATCGACGTGGCCTTCCCGCTCGGGGTCCTGACCGCCGTCACCGGGGTGTCCGGCTCGGGTAAGTCCACTCTGGTCAACGACATCCTGGCGGCGGTGCTGGCCAATAAGCTCAACGGTGCCCGGCAGGTACCTGGCCGGCACACGCGCATCACCGGCTTAGAGCATGTCGACAAGCTGGTGCGGGTCGACCAGTCGCCGATCGGGCGGACACCGCGGTCCAATCCGGCCACTTACACCGGGGTGTTCGACAAGATCCGCACGCTGTTCGCCGCCACCACCGAGGCCAAGGTCCGCGGGTATCAACCCGGCCGGTTCTCGTTCAACGTCAAAGGCGGCCGCTGCGAGGCGTGTTCGGGCGATGGAACCATCAAGATCGAAATGAACTTTCTGCCCGACGTCTATGTTCCATGCGAGGTCTGCCAGGGCGCCCGCTACAACCGAGAGACTCTCGAGGTGCACTACAAGGGCAAGACCATCTCGCAGGTGCTGGATATGCCCATCGAGGACGCGTGCGACTTCTTCGAACCGATCAGCAGTATTCATCGCTACCTCAAGACGCTGGTCGACGTCGGGTTGGGCTACGTCCGGTTGGGCCAACCCGCACCCACGCTGTCCGGCGGTGAGGCCCAGCGGGTCAAGCTGGCCGCGGAACTGCAGAAGCGCTCCACCGGCCGTACCGTCTACATCCTCGACGAGCCCACCACCGGTCTGCACTTCGAGGACATCGGCAAACTGCTGCGCGTCATCAACGGCCTGGTCGACAAGGGCAACTCGGTCATCGTGATCGAGCACAACCTCGACGTCATCAAGACTTCCGACTGGGTCATCGACATGGGGCCGGAAGGAGGAGCGGGCGGCGGCACCGTGGTCGCCCAGGGCACTCCCGAAGAGGTGGCCGCCGCAGCGCAGAGTTACACCGGAGGTTTCCTGGCCGGGCTGCTCCAACCGGCCGCACCCAAGAAATCGACGCGCCGACGGAAGGTCAGCGCGTAGATTCCGCCGACCCGGATTCTTTTCACGCTGCCCGCAGCTGATCTGGTGCGGTTGGCCGGCCGGTACGAGACGTTGCTCCGGCGACAGGCCGTGCTGCGCGGCGATATCGCCGTACGGTCTGCAAATGTGGTCAGTCCGGCTCGCGCATCGAGGCGCGGATCTCCTCGAGTTTCTCAGCGGCGGAACGCTGCCGGGCCTCGTACCGTGTGGCGGCTGTTCGGGCCTCGGGAGTGCTCTCGGCCAGCTCAGTGGCACCCAGCGCGGTGCCCAACCGGTTCTCGATCTTGTCCCGCACGCCCTCCAGGGTCGGCACACCAGAGCTGGTGTAACCGGTATCCGGCACGTCGGGAACAACCGGCGCAAAGACCGAGCTCGCGGTCGTAGGCACCTGTTCGCCGGCCGCATCCGCGGCGGGCGAGGCGGCCCCGGATCCGGGGGCCTTCGTTTCGTCGGCCATGGACTTCACGGTACTCCCACGGCCCGGTGAGCAAACCCGCATCGTCAGCGCGGCTTGGCCAGCGGGAAGGGCAGGGTCTCGCGAATGCTCCGGCCGGTGATCATCATCACCACCCGGTCCACCCCGACCCCCAAACCCCCAGTTGGCGGCATGGCGTACTCCATGGCCTGGAGGAAGTCCTCATCGATTTCCATGGCCTCCGGATCGCCGCCGGCCGCCAGCCTGGATTGCTGCTGGAGCCGGCGACGCTGTTCGACCGGGTCGGTCAGCTCGCTGTAGGCGGTGCCCAGTTCGACACCCCAGGCCACCAGGTCCCAGCGTTCGGCGATGCCGCGGCGGCTGCGGTGTGGCCGGGTCAGCGGGGCGACCGAGGTGGGGAAGTCGATGTAGAAGGTCGGCGAACCGGTGCGATCCTCCACGAGGCGCTCGTAGAGTTCCAGAACCACCGCCCCGGTGTCCCAGTGCGTCAGGTACGGGATCCCGGCGGCATCGGACAGCCGGCGCAGCGTCTGCAGATCGGTGTCTGGGTCGATCGCTTCGCCCACCGCTTCCGAGACTGCATCGTGGACTGTCTTGACCGACCACGATCCGGAGATATCGACCGGTTCCAGCCCGCCCCCCGCAGCGCCCGATCCGCCGGGGCGCATCACCACCGCTGAGCCGTTCGCAGCGATCGCGGCGTTCTGGATGAGCTCGCGGCAGCCATCAATCCACATCAGATAGTCGGCGTGCGCCTGATACGCCTCCAGCAGGGTGAACTCCGGGTTGTGACTGAAGTCGACGCCCTCATTGCGGAACGCGCGGCCTAGTTCGAAGACGCGTTCCACTCCGCCCACACAGAGCCGTTTGAGGTAGAGCTCCGGGGCGATGCGCAAATACAGGTCCAGATCGTAGGCATTGATATGGGTCTGGAATGGCCGGGCGTTGGCCCCGCCGTGGATCTTCTGCAGGATTGGCGTCTCCACCTCGAGGAAGCCCCTGGAAAACAGCGTCTCGCGGAGTGAGCGGAGGACATCGCTGCGGGCCCGGATAAGACTGCGCGCCACCGGATTGACAGCCAGGTCGACGTAGCGCGTCCGGACGCGGGCCTCGGGGTCGGTCAGGCCCCGCCACTTATCGGGCAGCGGCCGCAGACACTTGCCCAGCAGGCGCCAATGGGTCACCAGCACTGAGCGCGTGCCGGTCCTGCTGAGACCCATCCGGCCGGTTGCCTCGACCAGGTCACCGAGATCGACATCGGCGAAGTCGGCTGTGCCGGTGTCGATCTCCGACCGCTCAAGTAGCAACTGGACATCGCCGGACCAGTCCCGCAACATCGCGAATGTCACACCGCCGTAGTCCCGGGTGCGAAGGACCCGACCGGCCACGGTGACCGCGGTTCCGTCGTCGGTGGCCAGTGCCGCGGCGACGGTGTGACTCGGCTCGTGTCCGACCGGATAGGGCTCGATTCCCCGTTCACGCAGATCCGCCAGCTTGGCCATCCGCACCCGAACCTGCTCGGGCAATCGGTCGGCGCTGCTCGGTTCGGCCGCGGTCGCTGTGATCGGGGCACCGCCATGGGCCTGCGGTTTTTCCGCCGGGACCATGTCATGCGGGAATGCCGAATGGTGGCCGGTGTGCATCTTGTTCCGCCGGGAGAACGGCAGCACCAGGAAACCCTCGGCGATCACCGACGCCACCCCGACCCGGGGGATCAACCGGGCATCCTCGTAACAGGCGTACCGCGGTACCCACTCCGGTCGGTACTTCATGTTCGAGCGGTACAGCGTCTCCAGCTGCCACCAGCGCGACAGAAACACCAGCAGCGCACGCCAGAGTCGGGCCACCGGGCCGGCGCCCAGCCGGGCGCCCTCCTCGAAAGCCGACCGGAACATGGCGAAGTTCAACGAGACCCGGGTGACGCCGACGGTGTCGGCCTGTGCCAGCAGTTCGCTGACCATCAATTCGACGGTCCCATTGGGTGACTGCGGTGACCGTCGCATCAGGTCCAGGGACAGTCCGTTGTTACCCCACGGGACGAATGACAGCATCCCGACAACAGGCTCCTCTTCGCGACCCGCACCCGCAGCCGTCCCCGAACGAATGGCTTCCACCAGCAGGCAGTCGCCGTCGGCGCTATCACCCAACCGTCCGAGGGCCATCGAGAAACCGCGTTCGGTCTCGGTGTCGCGCCAACTGTCGGCCCGCCTGACGGCCCGGGCCATCTCCTCGGCCGGCAGCTCGCGGTGCCTGCGCATCCGCACCGTCAGCCCGGCCCGTCGGGCCCTGGTCACCGCCTGCCGCACACCGCGCATATCCGCCCCGGACAGCCGGAACCTGTCGGGGTAGAGGATGGCCTCGTCGCCGAGTTGCAGGGCGTTCAACCCGGCCTCCCGGTAGGCCTGTGCGCCCGTCGAGCTGGCGCCCATGACACCGGGGGCCCACCCGTATGCGCGGCACAGCGCGAGCCAGGCCCCGATGGCCTGCGGCCAAGCCCGCGGATCGCCGAGCGGGTCGCCGCTGGCCAGACACACACCGACCTCTACCCGGTAGGTGACCGCGGCGCGGCCGCTGGGGGCGAACACGACCGACTTATCTCGCCGGGTTGCGAAATAGCCCAGTGAATCGTTCTTGCCCCAGACCTCGAGAAGGCCACGAATCGCCGACTCATCCCCAGCGGTCAGGGCATTCTCAGCCCGCTGTGACTGAAACAAAACGACAGCGGCGGCCATCAACGCCACGGCACCGAACAATCCGAAGAGGGCATTGAGGAACACATGGGGTTCGCCGACAAACAGGTCCTGGGTGGCCACCGCGAAACCACTGACTCGGTTGACCGCGTAGGGCAGCCGGTAGTCATGCTGGAGCGAGCCGGGAAACAGTTCAAGCAGGCCCCAGGCCAGCAGGATTCCGGCAATATTCCCGGCGACCAGGACGGCGGCCGCTTTGAACACCGCCCCGCGGCGTACCTTGGCCCAGAACTCGTTGTAGGCCAGCACGATCAGGACCAATGCCGCGATGTGCAGGATGAGACCCAACAACTCCCCGGCGTACTCAAACCGGGTGCCGGCGGTCTCGGTCAGGCCCGCGATATCGAGTCCGATCGCCAACACCAGGTTGGCCACCAGCACCCACCAGGCGATCCGCTTGCGAGCGGCCAGTGCACCGGCCATCACCGCCAGTGCGAACGCCCACGCGAAGCTGGTGTCGGGAAAATTGAACAGGTAGTTGTCGACGAACTCCCGCGGCACCCTGGTGACGTGGCGCACGCCGGTCGAAACGCTGGAGAGCAGCGCCGCGGTCGCGGTGAGGCCCAGGAATAGTCCAGCTGTCGCCGGGACCCAGTGCAGCCGCGAGCGGATCCCGGACCGGTTTGTCGTGACCGTCATAGGCGGCCAGAATATTCGTCGGCGGCCACCCTGGAGCGCATCTGGCTATCCGGCGTCTACCGCACCGGGCCGGTGTGCCTCTCGCCCGGAGCATGTCCGGGCTCGTCCGGAACGGCGCTTGCCTCGCGGAAAGCCAATTGAAGGCTTCGCAAGCCGTCCCGCATCGGTCCCGAGTGCGGTCCGAGGAATTCCCTCGCGCCGTCGAGTAGGCCGGCGAGCGCGTTGATCAATCGGCGCGCCTCGTCGAGATCGCGGTGCTCGCTGGTGTCGGGGTCGGGGCTGGCCAGCCCGATCTTCTCGGCGGCCGCACTCATCAACATGACTGCCGCGCGGCTGATGACCTCGATGGCGGGGACGTCGGCAAGGTCGCGGACGTCCGACTCGTGGATGTCGGGCTCGTGCTTCATGGCTGCTAGACTCGCATGCACGACCGTCCCGGCTGACGCTGGGACAGCAAGTGGAGTCCCGCTCCCACCGCTGGCCGCGGAAGTTCGACACAAGGCTCAGCGGTCCGGTCACGGAAATCCCAGGATTTCCGTTCTGCGTATGCCGCAGGCGGCGTGAGCCGTGATCGGTCGGCATCGGGCCCTGCGACTCGCAGGGCCTTTTTGCTGGTGGCGCGTGCCTTCGAGGCAGTCCCCGGTGTTCCCGGTCGGTCAGGTACCCAAACCGAACCAGGGAGGCCCCATCAGCACTGAGACCCGCGTCAACGAGCGTATTCGCGTACCGGAAGTCCGGTTGATCGGGCCGGGCGGTGAACAGGTAGGCATCGTGCGCATCGAAGACGCTCTCCGCGTCGCCGCGGATGCCGATCTTGACCTCGTCGAAGTTGCCCCGGACGCCAGACCTCCGGTCTGCAAGATCATGGATTACGGCAAGTTCAAGTACGAGACGGCCCAGAAGGCGCGCGAGTCCCGCAAGAACCAGCAGCAGACCGTCGTCAAGGAACAGAAGCTACGTCCCAAGATCGACCCGCATGACTACGCGACCAAGAAGGGTCACGTCATCCGCTTCCTCGAAGCGGGGTCCAAGGTCAAGGTGACGATCATGTTCCGCGGCCGCGAGCAGTCCCGACCCGAACTCGGGTATCGGCTGTTGCAGCGGCTCGGAGCCGATGTCGCGGAATACGGTTTTGTCGAGACATCGGCGAAGCAGGACGGCCGCAATATGACCATGGTGCTCGCACCGCACCGCGGTGCGAAGACCCGGGCGAGGGCGGCCGAACAGGCCAGCGGTCCGCCGGCGGGGCCGCCGGCGGCCAAAGCCGAGACCACCACCGAGCAGACCTGACAGCACAGACCTGACAACAGACACAGACCTAACAACGAGGGAATACGAGGACCCAATGCCCAAGGCAAAGACCCACAGCGGTGCGAGCAAGCGCTTCCGCCGCACCGGCACCGGGAAGATCGTGCGGCAGAAAGCGAATCGCCGCCACCTACTCGAACACAAATCGTCCAAACGGACCCGCCGACTCGACGGCCGCACCGAAGTAGCGGCCAGCGACAACAAGCGTGTCAACAAGATGTTGAACGGCTGAGTGCGTCAGCATCCCTGACCGTGTGCCGGTCCGGGACAAAGAACAGGTCCGTATAAGAACCCGAATCAGAAGAGGAACCTCATGGCCCGCGTCAAACGCGCAGTCAATGCCCACAAAAAGCGGCGGACGATTCTCAAGGCGTCCAAGGGCTACCGCGGCCAGCGCTCCCGGCTCTACCGCAAGGCCAAAGAGCAGCAACTGCACTCCTTGAACTACGCATACCGGGATCGGCGAGCCCGCAAGGGCGATTTCCGCAAGCTGTGGATATCGCGTATCAACGCCGCGGCCCGCGCCAACGGCATCACCTACAACCGACTGATCCAGGGGCTCAAAGCCGCCGGGGTCGAAGTCGATCGTAAGAACCTCGCCGAGATCGCAGTGAGCGATCCAGGTGCGTTCACCGCGCTGGCCGAGGTCGCCCGTGCCGCACTACCGGAGGATGTGAACGCCCCCTCCGGAGAGGCTGCGTGAGACCGCTTTCAGAGCGGTCACCCCGCGTCGTGGACGCGGTGAAACTACGGCGCCGCGCCGGGCGGGCCGCGGCAGGTCGGTTCCTCGCCGAGGGGCCGAACCTGGTTGACGCGGCTGCCCGGCGCGGTCTGGTGGAGGCGGTGTTCGCCACCGAGACGGCGGTGGCTCGGTATCAGCCGTTACTCGCCGATCTACCGGTGTTCCCGGTCGGCCAGCGCGCTATGAAAGCGCTGTCCGAGACGGTGACACCGGCCGGCCTCGTCGCGGTCTGCGCCATCCCGGTCAGCAGCCTCGACGACATCCTGGCCGACAATCCCGCGCTGGTCGTCGTCGCCGTCGACCTCTCCGACCCGGGTAACGCCGGGACGCTCATCCGGCTGTCCGACGCCATGGGGGCCGCCGCCGTCGTCTTCGCCGGCGATGCCGTCGATCCCTACAACGGCAAATGCGTCCGGTCCTCAGCGGGCAGCATCTTTTCGGTGCCGGTGTGCACCGTGCAGGACACCGCGGCACTGCTGGGCCGGCTCCGGAGCACCGGGCTTCAGATTCTTGCCACCACATTGGACGGCGAACTCAGCCTCGATGATGCACAACCGGTGCTGAAGGCCCGGACGGTATGGCTGTTCGGCGCAGAGGCGGGCGGCCTCCCCGCCGAGTTGGCCGGCCGCGCGGACCACCGGGTTGTCATTCCCATGTCGGCTGGTGTCGACAGTCTCAATGTCGCTGCCGCTGCGGCGATCTGCCTGTATCAGAGCGCCCGTGCGGTGCGCGGCACGTAGCGCTCGCCTACGCTGGCGGGGTGGACGTCGATGGGAGCGACGAGCAGGCCGGTCCCGGTGAAAACATCGGCGATATCGTCGCCCCGGCCCGCGGCCCCAAGTCATGGTGGCGCAACACGAACCACAATCCCGGGATCATCGCCGCCATCCGCCGGGCCCGGCATGCGTTACCCGGCGATCCCGATTTCGGCGACCCACTGTCGACATCGGGCACCGGCGGACCGCAGGCGGCGGCCCGTGCCGCAGACCGGCTCATCCGAGACCGAGCTGCGGCTACCCGGCAGGTCGGCCTGGCGACACTCCAAGTTTGGCAGGCACTCACCGAAAGGGTCTCCGGTCGGCCCGTCAACGCCGAACTGACCATCGTCTTCACCGACCTGGTCGGTTTTTCGGATTGGTCGCTCGCGGTCGGTGATGAGGCGACACTGCGGTTGCTGCGCAAGGTCGCACAGGCCGCCGAACCGCCACTGCTGGACGCCGGCGGCTACATCGTCAAGCGGATGGGCGACGGCATGATGGCCACCTTTGGCGACCCGGTTACTGCGGTACGGGCCACGCTAGCCGCGGAGGAAGCCGTGAAAACCGTTGAAGTGCGGGACTATACGCCGATCATGCGAGCGGGTATCCACACCGGACGCCCACAGCGCATCGGCGGGGACTGGCTGGGGGTGGATGTCAACATCGCGGCCCGGGTGATGGAACGGGCCACCCGCGGCGGCCTGGTCGTGTCAGGTTCGACGCTGGAGCGGATCGCACCCGACGACTTCGAGTCGCTCGGGGTGACCGCGAAGCGGGTTCGCCGACAGGTGTTCAGTCCGCGTCAGCCGGGCGTGCCCCCAGACCTGTTCATGTACCGGCTCCGACCGCGGCCCGAGGACGCCGGGGAGTCGTCGATGCATGACGGTGACAAGGACGAGGACGGTGACGAGGACTCCGGCGGTATCGGGCGCTGAATCAGGCGAATTCTTCGGCGCTGGCCTCAATCCAGTCCGAGAGCCAGTCCTCCGGCGGGCACTCGAGCAGTTCGCGGGGCATCAGCCACTGGTACAGCTCGGCGTAGGTGCCGGTGCGATGCCAGTCGATGCGACGGTTGAGCATCGACGGAGTCAGCTCGTCGAACCCCGCCAGGCCCATGGAGGCGATCATCTGGGCCGCACTGGCCACCGTTGCGCGCTGAAAGTTGGCCACCCGGTCGATTTTGTCCGGGACGTAGAGCGCCCGGGCCAGGCCAGCGTCCTGAGTGGCGACCCCGGCCGGGCAGGCGTTGGTGTGGCACTTCATCGCCTGGATACATCCGACCGCGAACATCATGGCGCGGGCCGACAACGTGAAGTCGGCGCCCTGAATGATCCGGGTAACGATATCGGCGCCGCTGGCCACCTTCCCGGAGCCACCGATCTTGATGTGTTCACGCAAACCGGTGCCGACCAGGCAGTTGTGAACAAGCATCAGGCCTTCGGTGAGTGGCATACCGATATGGTCCTCGAACTCCTGGGGAGCCGCGCCCGTCCCGCCCTCCGAACCGTCGACGATGATGAAGTCAGGTGTGATCCCGGTCTGCAGCATCGCCTTGCAGATGGACAGGAATTCCGAACGGGCCCCTATGCAGAGCTTGAAGCCGATGGGTTTGCCGGCGGACAGACCGCGCAGAGTCGCAATGAAATGCACCAGTTCCAGCGGGGTGCTGAAGGCGGTGTGCGCCGGTGGAGAGATGACCGTCTGGCCGACCGGCACCCCACGGGTGGCGGCGATCTCCTCGGTCACCTTGACACCCGGCAACACCCCGCCCAGCCCCGGCTTGGCCCCCTGGGAGAGTTTGATCGAGATGGCTTTGACCGACGGCAACGCCGACTTTTCCCCGAATTTCGCGGCATCGAAGTGGCCGTCTCCGTTTCGGCAGCCGAAATAGCCCGACCCGATCTCCCAGATCAGGTCACCACCGTGTTTGAGGTGGTAGGGGCTTATCGCCCCCTCGCCGGTGTCATGCGCGAACCCGCCTTTGGCGGCGCCTCCGTTGAGGGCCTCGATCGCGTTGCCCGATAGCGAACCGAAGCTCATTGCCGAGACGTTGAGCAGCGCGATGTCGTAGGGCTGGGTGCAATCGGGGCCGCCGAGACGCACCCGCGGATCAAGGTCGGTGGCGATCTTGGCCCGCAGCGAGTGCCGGAGGAACTGATAGCCCACCGCGTTGACATCACGTTCGGTGCCGAACGGCTCGTCACCTTTGGTGCCTTTGGCGCGGCGGTAGACCATATCGCGGGTTTCCCGGTCGAACGGGGCGCCTTCGGTGTTGGATTCGACGAAGTACTGCCGGATCTCCGGGCGGATGAGTTCGGCAAGGAATCGGGCGTGGCCGAGGATCGGATACGCCCGCAGGATCGAGTGCCTGGTCTGGAGTAGGTCCCAGGTGCCCAGAGCGCCCAGTGCTGCCAGCGCCGCTGCCACTACCAACCACCAGACGCCGTGTCTGATCGCCAGCAGGGCAGCGGTGACCGCCTCGGCCCATACCGCCGCCACGATGACCGCTCTGAGCATGTGCTGTCCTCTGCGCTTGGGCGAGCCGGCAGCGGCTCGGGCTGCCCGCCGGGCGAATTCCCCGCGAGGCGTCATTCTGGCATCACCTATGATCTCCTGACCGGCACTTCAGTCACACCCGTGCCGGCCGAAATCCCTGGCCAGCTAAGGAGAGCGTCGCCGCGTGGGTGAGCAACCGGTCGATCCGCTTTCGCAGGGGGCGCTGACCAGCGCGGTCAACGCGGCCCGGCGGGACTTCGAATCCGCCGCCGACCTGGATGCGCTGGCCCGTGCCAAGACCGATCACCTGGGTGATCGGGCGCCGCTCTCGCTGGC
>Ga0180436_10000133_pt1 | contig 77424 bp, 63 predicted proteins | sample SS_ome_2_FD_132434 | JGI IMG/M metagenome (GOLD analysis project Ga0180436, IMG submission 132434) | Hypersaline lake sediment archaeal communities from the Salton Sea, California, USA - SS_3_S_2 metaG | ecosystem: Environmental > Aquatic > Non-marine Saline and Alkaline > Hypersaline >...
CGGGATTTCTACGCGGCCTACCCGTCGCGGGAGAGAACCGAGTCTACGGTTGTTGATCTTGCTCCACACTTCGAAATAGCGCCGGACTGGCTCCTGAAGGCCGCTGTCCGTTACAGGCGGCACGGGGACGAGTTCATTCTGATCGAGGACGATCCTGCTTTCTACCGCAATACACATGTGACCGACACATTCATCGAGCGGGTTATGCTGACGGCGCCGGAGTATGCCCTGGGCAGAACGGCCGTCGGCATCGAGCGATCGGACGCCACGCTCGACAGTTCCAATCTTGGCGACCGGGACGCTTCGACCACTTCCGCGTTCCTGCAACACCGTGTGTCCGGCGGAGCCTATACGGCTGACTTCGGTTTGCGTGCCGACAGCCATACGACCTGGGCTACGGAAGCGTCCCCTTCGTTTTCAGTTTCGGTGCCGATTGGCGAGGCACTGACCTGGCGCGCATCTGCGGCGCGCGGCATCCGCCCCCCGAGCTTCACGGAGCTCTACTACAATGATCCCGTAAACATCGGCAACCCCGATCTCGAACCCGAAGAGGCCTGGGGAGGCGAAACGGGGCTCGAACTTGCTTTTTCATGCGAAACCAGATCTGCCCTGACGTACTTCCTCCGCGATGCCGAGAACCTTATCGACTGGGTGCGCCGCACGGAAGAGGAGCCATGGGAGGCAACAAACATCGGCGCAGCGACGTTCCAGGGCGCTGAAGCGCGGATAGCAGGCAAAGCCGATCCCTTGAACTGGGAAACGGCCTACCGGTATACCCATGTTGATGCCGAATCCGGCGGCATGCAGTCCAAGTACGCGCTGAACGTTGCGAGGCATGATCTGCGGTTGTCTCTTGTCCTGCCCGAACGCCGTGGATTCTCGGCATCGGCGACCGCCCGCTACCGTGACGTGCCTGCCCTGGACCGGTACTGGCTTATTTCCGCTCGCCTGGGCCGGCGTATCTGGAAGACCGTTGTCTTCATCAAGGGCCGCAATCTGCTTGACGAGGACTACGAAGAGATTCCGGGAGTGCCGACCGCCGGCCGTTACGTTGAGGCCGGCATAGAGGTTGCACTGTAGGACGGAGCGGCACAATCAGTGCCTTCATCAGAAGGTCCCGTGGTCATCCTCTTCCCTGCTCGACGGATTCTATGCGCTTTTTTCCGGTGTGGTCGCGCCCCAGGAAAAAATTCGCCCACGAGGACGTTCTGGCCAATGCATTGTCGATGGGAGGAACATACTCGTCGCGGATCTGTTCCAGTCTGCCGATTGAAGCGAGCCGTTCGTAAATGCGAGTCCACACGCAGGGCTTCTCGGCATCGGCCTCGCATCGACCGTCATGGCTGCCCCCGCAAGGCCCGTTACGCTGCAGCTTGGCACATTTGGACATCGGGCACAGATAGGCCGTGTCGAACAGCGCGCAGTCGCCGCAATCACGGCAATCGAAAAGCGCCTCCTTAGCAACGCGTTCGAAGAAATGCACAAAGGAGCCGAGACGCTTGCGCTTGTCCAGAAAACGGTACACGCCGGTTGCCGTCTTGAATCCCAGCGTACCCTCTTCGAATACCATCCTGTGAAACATCAGGCTGAGCAGGAAATGCGGCGACTTGCCCCGCCGGCGGGACGTGTTCACCGGGACCAGCTTGTCGGGGGCAAAAGTCATTTCCGGATCGTCCGGGAAAAGATAGAACTCGTCAGGCTGGTGATAACGGAAGTTGGCAAGGTAATCGCGCCAGTTATCGCCGATTTCCTCGGCGCGCTGCAGGATGTGGGCGATATCCGGGCATTTCAGTCCGAACCCGCCGATATGCACGCCGGCAAACTTCATGCCGCGCAGAATGGCAGTAAGCTGCGCCGACCGTTCGAGACGCGCCCCTTTGCCCTTGTCATCCGCTTTTGCCTCGTCTTCGATTGCGGCCAGCAATGCATCGTTTACTTCGCAGCCGTGTATTTCGCCCTTGTTCATCAGCCGTGCTACCGGCCGGGTCAGCGTGTAGACGTTGCCCAGTACGGGCACATCGATATTCCTTAAGCGCATGTACTTGAGCAGTTCGGCAAACTTGCGCACGTCATAACCGACCTGTGTCACGACAAAATCCGCTCCGGCGCGAGCCTTCTTCTCGAGCTTGTACAACTGTGGAAGCATTTCGGACTCGAGCCGCTTGAACGGGGATACCGCACAGCCGAGAAAGAAGCCGGTTTCGCTGAGACGCTCCACGGTGCCGGGCTTGCGTCCGGGCGTCGCCAGCCCGCGGTTCATGTCTTTCAGGTAGCGGATTGTCTGCACGCAGTCCAGGTCGTATACGGGTCTGGCCATGCCGCCGTAGCCGCTGACGGGGTAGTCTCCGGTAACAACCAGCAGGTCTTCCAGGCCGGCCCGGCTGAGCGCGCTCGCGCGGGCTTCTATCATGTTGCGATTCAGGTTTGTGCAGGAGAAGTGGATCAACGGGGCCACGCCCGCGGCTTTGAGCTCAACGCCCAGCACGTCGGGGCTGATGGCCGGATTGCCTCCCGGATTACAGGTTGTACTGACCGCGTCAACCCCAAGCTGGTTCTGAGTCAGCTCCCTGGCAAAATCTATCGCACCCTCCACGCCTTTGCCCTTGGGCCCCCTGCCGGGGACAAACTCAACGGTAACGACAAAATCCTGACGGCCCTTCAATTTATCTTTGAACTTGGACATCTATATCTCCTCGGATTTCGAAAGTTGCACCGCGCACACCTTGAATTCGGGAATCTTGGCGATCGGGTCGACGGCGTCGATCGTAAGGGTGTTGGCGGCGCCTTCAGCGAAGTGAAAGGCCATGAACACGGTGCCGCGCGGAGAGCGCTCCGTAAGGACGGCCTTCGCCGCGATTTCGCCGCGCCGTGAGAAAATCCGGACGATGTCGCCGTGCGACAGCCCCTCTTTCCTTGCGTCGGCCGGGTGGATCTCGACGGGAACGGGCGGGCAAAGCTTTTCCAGGCCCGGTACCCGGCCGGTCATTGTGCGCGTATGCCAGTGATAGAGATAGCGCCCCGTGGTCAGCAAGTAGGGGTAATGCTCGTCCGGCTTTTCCACGGCATCTCGGAAAGGCGTAGCGTGGAACTTGCCTTTGCCCCGCTTGAATTTTCCCTCGTGCAGAAACTCCGTGCCCGGATGCTCACGGTCGGGGCACGGCCATTGCAGCCCAACCTGCGAAATGCGGTCGTAAGAGATACCTCCGTAGATCGGAGTCAACGACGCTATTTCGTCCATGATTTCGGACGGATGCTCATAAGACATCGTGTAGCCCATCCGTCCGCTCAAGTCACAGAGAATGACCCAATCCGCTCGCGCTTCTCCCGGGCCTGCCAGAGCACGGCGGACGAGTTGCACGCGGCGCTCGGTATTTGTGTATGTGCCGTCCTTTTCCGCAAAAGCGGTTGCCGGCAGCACGACGTCGGCCAGTTCCGCCGTCGGTGTCATGAAAATATCCTGCACACAGAGAAAATCCAGTTTCGACAAGGCATCGGCAACGTGGTTGAGATTGGGATCGCTGACCATGGGGTTTTCACCCATTATGTACAGGCCTTTCACCGTTCCTTCCCCCGCGGCGTTGACGATCTCGGTTACGGTTAGGCCCGCGCGGCCCGGAAGAGGGACCCCCCAGGCCCGTTCGAAGCGCTTTTTGACGGCGGGATCGTCCACGGGTTGATAGCCGGGGTATACGTTCGGGAGAGCGCCGAGGTCGCATGCGCCCTGCACGTTGTTCTGGCCGCGAAGCGGGTTGACGCCGGTCGACTCCCGGCCGACGTTGCCGGTTAGCATCGCCAGGTTGGCCAGGGCCAGCACATTATCGGTGCCGGTGGTGTGTTGAGTGATGCCCATGCTGTATACGATCGACCCGCGCCTTGCCCCGGCATACAGGCGCGCCGCTTCACGGATCCGTTCGGCGGGAATGCCGGTGATCGGTTCGGCCCACTCCGGCGTGCAAGATTGCACGCACGCCTCGAGTTCGTTGAATCCCTCGGTCCGCGCTTTGACGAAGGCCTTGTCGGCCAGGTTCTCAGCGAGGATGACCTGCATCATGGCGTTAAACAGCGCCACGTCCGTTCCCGAGCGCTGGCGCAGATGCAGGTCGGCGAACCGCACAAGATCGATCGCGCGCGGATCGGCCACGATCAGCTTTGCACCGTGCCGCCGGACGGCCCATTTGATCCGCATCGCGATGACGGGATGGGCTTCCGTCGTATTGGAGCCTGTTACCAGAATGCAGTCGGCGTGTTCGAGCTCATCGATTGAGTTGGTCATGGCGCCGCTGCCGAAGGCGCGCGCCAGGCCGGCCACCGTTGAGGCATGACACAACCGCGCGCAATGGTCGACGTTGTTGGTGGCGAAAGATGTCCTGACCAGCTTCTGGAAGAGGTAGTTCTCTTCGTTTGTGCATTTGGCGGACGAAAGCCCCGCCAGAGCGTCGGGCCCGTGCGCCCGCCTGATCTCCATGAATCGTCGCGCCACCAGGTCCAGGGCTTCATCCCATGTTGCCTCCTCGAACGCGCCGTTCCGTTTGATCAGCGGCGTCCTGAGTCTGTCCGCCGCTCCGACAAAATCGAGACCGAAACGTCCCTTCACGCACAGGCTGCCCCTGTTGACGACGTGATCTGCCTGGCCGCGCACGCGCACTATCCGCCCTGCGCGGACGCCGAGACGGAGACCGCATCCAACGCCGCAGTAGACGCAGGTAGTGTTCACTTCGTATGCCGGCGTCATGGTTTCCTGCTTGGCCTTCAGCGCGCCGGTCGGACAGAGATCCACGCACTCGCCGCAGGAAACGCACGCCGACTCGGCGATGGGCCCGTCTCCGGGAGCGGCAATGCGGCTTTCGAATCCCCTGCCCGCAATGTCAATGGCATCGACGTTCCTCAGTTCATTGCAGGCCCTGACACACAAACCGCAGAACATGCAGCGGCTCATATCGCGGCGGTAGAAAGGATTGCTGTCGTCGATTTCGGTCTGCCTGTTCAAGGGGCGAAACCGCCGTTCCGTGATTCCGAGATAAGCCGCCGCGCGCTGCAGTTCGCAGCACTGGTTGGCGCTGCACGACAGGCAGTCGAGCGGGTGGTCGGCGATGATCATCTCGCAGGTCGCGCGGCGGACGTTGTTGAGACGCTCGGTATCGGATTGCACCACCATGCCGTCCGTCACCACGGTCGTGCAGGACGTCGGCAGACCCCGCATCCCCTCGATTTCGACCACGCAGAGGCGGCAGGCGCCGTAAGGCTCGAGACGCGGTGCGTGGCAAAGGTTCGGTATGTAGAGGCTGCTGGCCAGGGCGGTCTCGAGCACCGTTGCGCCTTCTGCGGCCAGGATCTCCCTCCCGTCTATGGTTATCTTCGGCACCCCGTCACCCTTTCTTCACTGCGTCGAACTTGCAGACTTCATAACAGGCCCCGCAGGAAACACAGACGGCCAGGTCAATCTCGTGGACTTGCTTAGCCTCGCCGCTGACCGCCTGCACCGGGCATACCCGCATGCAGGCCCTGCAACCCACGCACTTCTCCGCATCAATTGTGTATACGAGCATGGCCGCACATGCGCCGACCGGGCAGACACGCTCCCGCGCGTGCGCCTCGTACTCGTCACGGAAATAGCGCAGCGTGGTCAGTACGGGGTTGGGAGCGGTTTGACCCAGACCGCACAGAGAAGCCACTTTTACCGAATTGGCGATCTCCTGCAAGTCCGCCAGGTCATTGTCCCTGGCCCGCCCCGACGTGATATCCTCGAGGATCTCGAGCATCTGCCTGGTTCCCAGGCGGCAAGGCACACATTTGCCGCATGATTCCTTCTGGGTAAAATCGATGAAGTAGCGCGCGATGTCTACCATGCAGGTGCTTTCGTCCATTACGATCATGCCGCCGGACCCTATGATCGCGCCTGCCTCTGCGAGCTTCCGGTAGTCGACCGGCAGATCAAAGAGCCGCGCGGGGATGCATCCCCCCGACGGCCCGCCGGTTTGCACGGCCTTGATCTTGCCGCTGTCGGACGCGCCTCCCCCTATGCCGTGGACGATCTCGCGTAACGTGATTCCGAACGGCACCTCGATCAGACCAGTCCTTTTCACCTTGCCGGCAAGCGCAAAAGTCTTGGTGCCCCGGCTGTCCTCGGTTCCGTGCCGCAGGTACGCTGCGCTTCCGTCCCGCAGGATGACCGGCACGTTGGCAAGTGTCTCCACGTTGTTGATAGTGGTGGGACGTCCGTGAAGCCCGCGCTGGGCGGGGAATGGCGGGCGTGAACGGGGCATCCCGCGACGGCCCTCAATCGAGGCCAGCAAGGCGGTTTCCTCCCCGCACACGAAGGCGCCGGCGCCTTTCTTGATTGCGAGATGGAAGCTGACGCCGCTGCCCAGAATGTTGTCGCCGATAAGACTGCATTCCTCAGCCTGACTTATCGCGATCCTGAGCCGCTCGATAGCCAGGGGGTACTCCGCGCGGACATAAATGTATCCGTTGCGAGCTCCGATGGCATAGGCCGCAATGGCAAGGCCTTCAATAACCGAGTGCGGATCGCTTTCAAGCAGAGAACGATCCATGAATGCGCCGGGGTCGCCTTCGTCGGCGTTGCAGATCATGAACTTCTCTTCTCTTTCCTGTTTGCGGCAGAGATCCCATTTAACTCCGGTCGGAAAACCCGCCCCTCCGCGGCCGCGCAGCCCGGAACGGCTAACCTCCTGAACCACGGCATCGGGGGACATCTCCAGCGCGCGGACCAGTCCCGTATAGCCGCCGGTCGCAATGTAGTGCTCGATGCTGTCCGGACATATCAGGCCGCAATTGCGCAAAGCCACTCGCACCTGTCCGGACATCACCGGATGGTCATTGAATGCCGGGATGACGCCGGCCGCGGGCCCGTTCATCACCGCCAGGGCATATTCCTCACATAACTCGCCCTTTTCGAAGTAGCGACCGAGTACGTTCCGGATAACCTCACCTTCAAGATGTCCGTAAAGGACAGCGGGAGATCCCGGACGGCTGAGCTCGACAAGCGGTTCCGCGTAGCACAAACCCAGGCAACCCACCTCGTAAACGCGCACAGGGATGCCTCTGTTTTCGAACCAGGAGCGGGCCTCCGTCATTACGGACAACGCTCCCGCCGCCTGTCCGCAAGTTCCCGTACCTACAAGCATGCGCGGAGTGTTGTCGGCCGTGAACTCGCGCCACCTTTCCGCAGCGCGTTCCCTGGTTTCCGGAAAGGTCACTCGAGTTGCTCCAGAATGTCGTCGACTCGATCAGGAGTCATTCTTCCGTGCACAGCATCGTTCACCAGCATCACCGGGCCCAGAGCGCAAGATCCGAAGCAAGCCACGCGCTCGAGACTGTAGCGGTAATCATCCGTTGTCGCACCCGGATCAATCCCGATGCTCTTCTTCAGGGCCAACAGGAGCTGTCCGGCTCCCCGCACATGGCAGGCGGTTCCCTGGCATACCTTGATACGGTGCTTGCCCTGTCGCGTGAGATGAAATTGAGCATAAAAGGTCACGACACCATATACGGCACTTTCGTTTATACCGAGATGTTCGGCGGTGCGCCGGATGGCCTCCCGCGGGATATACCCGATCTCTTCCTCCAGCTCCTGCAGAATGGGTATGAGCTCGCCCCTGTCGCCGGAGTGTCGCGACAGGACGTCGTCGATCTGTTGCTTATAGCTCTCTTCGCAGTGCATGAAGATCCACGTTCTATTAGGCGGGATATTAGCACCTCCCGGACCCGACCATCAAGGCCGAATGCCGCCGAACGGTCCTTCCCTGTTGCATCGAACGCGTCGCTCGTGGTAAAGGAAATGAAAGCTCGGGGCGGAAGGAGTGCGTCCGCGACCGGCTGCGTCCGACAGGGTGGAGCCTCTTATGACAAGATTGAGATCGATGCCGCGTCCCGTGCTCCAGCGGTTGCCGCAGTACCTGTGGTATGTCAGGGAGCAAAGGGAACAAGGAGTCGAGTTTGTCAGTTCGAGGGAAATTGCCTATTCGCTCGGAATTACCCCTTCCTGCGTCCGGCAGGATTTCACTCACCTGAAGATCAGGGGCATATCCAAGAGGGGCTACAAGGTCGAACTTCTTGATGAGGTCCTGACCGGTTCTCTTGCGGCAGACAAAGAGAAGCGGGTGGCCATAGTCGGCGCCGGTCATCTCGGCCAGTCCCTGGCAGTGCACGGCGGTCTTGCCCGTTACGGTTTTCGCGTCTGCGCGATTCTGGATATCAAGCGAGGGGTTATCGGCAGGAAGGTCGGCCACCTGACCGTAAGGAGCATGGACGATCTTCCGGACGTCGTCCGCGAGGAGCAAATAGACATTGGATTGATTGCCGTTCCCGCCGAATCTGCCCAGAAAGCGGCTGACCGCCTGATACTCTGCGGCGTCACCGGATTGCTGAACCTTGCGTTGACGCGCATTACGGCGCGCCGGGACGTGCACGTCGTCAACTCCCGCATCGTGGCCGATCTGCTGATGCTTTCTTCCGTGCAGGCACAAACCGGGCAGCTTGAAGGCCGCAGAAAAGTCGATCGCTGAAGGCGCCTTGCATTCCTTGTTACTGCGGGGCGAGGCCGCCGAGAAAGAAGCCCAACGCAAGAAGAATGCCGAACATCATCTGAAGCTGGGCCGTCCGGGCATCCAGCAGCGAAACCGCCCCGGTATCGCGCCGCGAACCCGGCCCTGCCATCTTCAAGGCCGGCGGCAGAGCCAGGCATACCAGCGCGACAGTCAGAGGGGGCCTGAATCCGACGACAGCAAGATGCCCCGCAAGAAGATAGATCCCGACAAGAACGAATGGGCACAGAACCAGGAAGCGATAGTACCGGGCCGATCCACTTTCGCCCAGCATACCGGCGACGGTCCTGCAGCCCTTCTTGTCGTCGTTGGCCAGATCGCGCCAGTTATTGGCGTGCAGAATGCCGACGGTATAGCATACCAGTGGAAGACTCCAGAGAATGGGCGCCCAACTGAAGGTGCGCGATTGCACCCAGTAAGTCCCGAAAACTGGCAAGAGGCCGAAGGCGCAGAAGATCGCAAGGTCCCCGAGCCCCACATACTTGAAGCACAAGCGCGGTGTTGTGTAACCAAGCGCCGTCACGGCGCCGACCAGGCCCAGCAGCAGGACCACCCATCCCGCATAACAGACCAGAACAAATCCACATGCCGCCCCGATCGCCAGGCAGACCATCGCTCCCCGGAATGCCTGACCCTCGGTCAGCCATCCCCTGACAACGGCCCCGCTGGTCGGAACGATTTCAGTGTCGATGCCGCGCCGGTGATCGTAGCAGTCATTCAACAGATTGGCCGCGGTGTGAAAAGACACAACGCCTATCAGAGTGAGGGCGAAGGGCCACCACTGAATGGCGTAGCCCATACAGTGCGCCAGGCTCAGGCCCAGAATGACGGGAACGATCGAAGCCGGGTAAGCGAAGGGACGGACCGCGGTCAGCCAGACGGCAAAACCGGACCCAGGGCGTGATTTCTCATTCATCGTCTTTACTATCTCCCATGCCGGTCTGTTTTTTCTGAGCGCCTGCCGTATCGCGACCGGCTCGCCAAAAAAATCAGCTTCGTCTTTCGATGTTCCTTATCAGGTTATCGAAAATATACCAGTGAAAGGGCAGAAACACATACCAGTAAAGTCGGCCGAAAAGCGATCCGGTTTCATAATAAGGCCTGATGGACAACCGGTTCAATGATGCTTCCCGGCTGATTGTAAATTCGAGCCAGGCCTTGCCGGGCAGCTTCATTTCGGCGCGCAGCAGCAGGCGCTCATTTGCCGCGATGTCCTCAACGCGCCAGAAATCGATGACGTCGTTAATACGTAAAGTCAGCAAACTCCTCCTGCCGCGCGCACTTCCCACCCCCATCAGGATGCTGTCAAGCATGCCTCTCAAACGCCACATCCAGTTGCCGTGAAACCACCCTTCTCTGCCGCCTATCCGGCAAATTGACCGGAACAGGGACTCGGCGGGCTTGGCGGTCAGCAGCGAGTAGGTTGTTGTATATCCCGGCGTATGCGGAAGTTCATGCAGCTTGATAGCAAGTTCGTGCGCCGGCGGGTAGGAGTCGGACCATCGGGTGTGGACGGCGTCTTTCTCTTCCCGGGACATGGCCTCCAGGATGGCTTCCTTGTAGGTGAGCGGCTTGAAAGGTATGATGCTCCTGATCCGGTTGTTCTCGCAGACGACGTCATTCCGCAGCCCTTCCATCAGGCTGCTGGTGATGCGCGCTGGTACCGGCGTAAGCAATCCGGCCAGGTAGGCATAAAAACCGATGCGCGAGAAACGCGCCCTGACAAAGAGACGCTTCTTCCCCAGAAGTTGGGCAAGTATCCGCATCATCTGTTCGTAGGTCAGGACGTCCGGTCCGCCAATGTCGAAAGCGCTGCCGGAGGTCTCGGGCGTCTCAAGCACGCCGACGAGATAACGGATTACATCACGAACACCGATCGGCTGGCACCGCGTCCTTCCCCAATAGGGGATGAAGATGACCGGCAGACGCTTTACGAGGTGGTGAATAATCTCGTAGGATGCGCTGCCGGATCCGATGATGATGGCTGCGCGAAGGAACGTTGTGCTGACGCTCCCGCCCTGCAATTCTCCGGCAACGCGCATGCGGCTTCTGAGGTGAGGCGACAGGAAAGTCCGCACGTCGCCGAGCCCGCCAAGATAGATAATGCGTTGCACTCCCCAGTTTTCGGCAGCCCGGCGGAAGTTGCGGGCATTGGTCAGTTCCACGTCTTCGAATTCCCGGGCCCCCAGCAATAGAGAGTGAATCAGGTAAAATGCCGTATGGATGCCTTGCATGGCGCGGTTCAGCGCGGCCGGGTCGGCTGCGTCGGCGACAACCGTCTCCGCTTGCGGCCACCGCTCCCCGTATTCCCGCGAGGCAGCCCGGACCATGGTTCGGACCTTGTATCCACGCGCCGTCAGCTCCGGCACAAGCCTGCCGCCGATATAGCCTGTAGCGCCGGTGACCAGCACCTTGCCGATCGAAGGCGACGGGGCCGAAGGCAGATCCCGACAAAAGAGATCGAAGTCATCCCCCGCGGTTACGGTTTCTGCCGACATTCAACTCCCTGTCCGGTCAATGAGCAACCGACACGCGGACGCGCGCCCGGCTCCCGGCCGGCCCCAAGCACGGTCACCCGAGCCACCGTGCCGGCCTCCTGATTTCGTTTTCGTCCAGGCGGCGGAGCCTGCCCGGAAAACCTGCGCCGCAAGCCGCCGTCCGACAGGCGCGGGCGGCAAGCGATCCCAACCGCCAGGCGCCCGTTGCCAGGGCCGCCAGGGATGCGGCAATTACAGCCCCAAACCTGCGCCGGGTCAGTTCCATATGCCGTAAACCTCCGTGCCGCACTCGGGGCACCGACCGTCGGTGAGAACGTTTGCGATAATCTCATAACCCACGCGGCGGATCACCACCTTCCGGCAAGACGGACAAGGAGTGTCATCCGCTCCCGGAATCAGGATGTTTCCCACGTATATGTACTTCAGCCCTTCCGCAAGCGCGATATCCCTCGCCCGTTTGAGCGTACGCTCCGGCGTGGGAGGCAGATGCCGCATCCGGTATTGCGGGAAAAACCTGGAAAAATGCAGGGGGGTCTCCCACCCCATGTTGTCCTTCACCCAGCGGCACAGCGAGGCGATCTCCCCGTCCGAATCGTTGAGTTCGGGGATCAGCAGGTTAGTGACTTCGACCAGTACGCCCATCGACTTGGCTGTAACCAGGCAGTTAAGAACCGGCTTCAGCGTCGCGGAGCAGATTTCCCGGTAGAATCGGTCGGACATCGATTTCAGATCGATATTTGCGGCATCGACGTGACTGTAGAGCTCGCGCATCGGCCTTTCGTTTATGTAACCGGCCGTGACCAGTACGTTCCGCAAGCCTTTTTCATGACACTTGACGCAGCTATCCAGCGCATATTCATAGTATACGACCGGATCCGTGTACGTGTAAGAAACCGATCGGCAGCCATGCCTTGCCGCCAACTCCGGGACTCTTTCCGGCGGCAGCGGCATTGCCTCTCCGTCTTCCGGGTTCTGTTGAGAAATGCCCCAGTTCTGACAGTTCTTGCAATGCAGGTTGCAGCCGACCGTTGCTATTGAAAAGGAAGTAGAACCCGGCAGAAAATGATTTAAGGGTTTCTTCTCGATAGGATCCACGTGAACCGCCGAGGGAAAACCGTACGTTACGGCGCGCAGCTTGCCGTCGATGTTCACGCGAATCCGGCAGTCGCCTCTCTCGCCGGGGCGAATCAGGCACTGCTTCGGGCAAAGCTCGCACTTGACGTTCATCGTCTGTATTATAGCCGCGTCCGTTCCGTTGCGCAACAGTCAGTGCCGGATCAGAGAACCGCGCACGGCTTCAATAAAACGATCGATGTCGCCGGAGGTGTGCGCGGCCGATACGAAGCCGACCTCGAATTGCGAAGGCGGCAGGTAGAAACCGCCGTCCAGCATGCGGTGAAAGAAAGCAGCGTGCGCCTTAGTATCGCACCCCCTGGCGCCTGCCAGGTCAGTGACCTTTTCCTTGCGAAAGAAAATGGTGAACATGCCGCCCAGGCAGGCGCAGTGCATGCCGGCGTCGTGCTCGGCGGCCGCCTCGTTTATCGCCGCGCCAAGACGTTCGCCCAGTTCCGCGATTCCGGCATACGGATCTTCATCACCGATCAGATTCAACATGGCCAGTCCTGCCGCCACGGCCGCGGGATTCCCGCTCAGGGTTCCGGCCTGGTAGACCTTGCCCAGAGGCGCAAGGCAACACATCACATCTTGCCTGCCTCCCACCGCGCCCATCGGCAAGCCCCCGCCGATGATCTTGCCGAGACAGGTAAGGTCGGGCGTTACTCCGGACAGCATACCGTAGGTTGTCGGACCCAGCCGGAAGCCGGTGATGACTTCATCGAAGATCAGCAGCGCGCCGCAGGCGTCGGCAACTGCTCTCAGTCCCGGCAGGAAGCCTTCCCGCGGAGCAACCAGCCCCATGTTGCCTGCCACGGGTTCGACTATAATAGCCGCGACCTCGCGCCCCTGGTCGGCAATAATCCGCTGAACGGTGCTCAAGTCGTTGTACGGCGCAACGAGCACCTCGGCCGCGGCCGCCGGTGAGACGCCCGCCGACGAACTGATGCCGCCGGTCAAGAGCCCGCTGCCGGCGGAAACAAGCAGGTAGTCGGCGTGACCGTGGTAACAACCGTCGAACTTGACGATCTTGCGGCGGCCCGTGAATCCGCGCGCCAGGCGAAGAGCAGTCATCGTCGCCTCGGTGCCGGAACTTACAAGCCGCACCATGTCCATGCACGGCGCCATGCGGCAGAGCTTTTCCGCAAACTCCACTTCCCGCTCGGTATTGATGCCGAAGCTTGTTCCACGTGCTGCGGCCTCACAGACGGCTTCGACAACTTCCGCGCGCGCGTGGCCGAACAGCAGCGGGCCCCACGAACAGCAGAAATCAACAAGCTCGCGGCCGTCCGCCGTCCAGATACGCGCGCCACTGCCCCTTACAACGTAAAGAGGGTCGCCGCCGACGGCGTTGAAAGCCCGAACCGGACTGTTGACCCCCCCCGGTATGACCCGCTTCGCCCGCTCGAAGAGTTCCTGTGAGATCATATCTGCTTATTCCCCCCGAAAAATTGGCCGTAACGGTTGGCCCAGTACGAGATCAGCAGGTCCGATCCCGCACGTGCCAGTGCCAGCGTGGATTCGCGGACCATGTCGCGCAGTACGCCCCACCCACGCTCGGCTGTCGCTATCAGCATCGAGTACTCCCCGCTGACATTGTATGCCGCCAGGGGAAGGTCCGTACGCTCCCGCAGGCGCGAAATCACGTCCAGATAGAACAGAGAAGGTTTGACCATCAGGATATCGGCCCCTTCCGCCTCATCGTAATCGGATTCGCGCAGCGCCTGGCGCAGATCGCCGCAGCTTGCCTGGTAGCCTCGCCGGTCTCCCTTTTGCGGCGACGACTGTTCGGCTTCGCGGAATGGGCCGTACATGGCCGAGGCGAATTTGGTCGAGTAGCTCATCAGCAAGGTATCCTTGAATCCGGCCGTGTCCAGCGCCGTGCGTATGGCAGCAACCTGTCCGTCCATCATGGCGCTCGGAGCGACACAGTCGGCGCCCGCGCCGGCGTGTGACACCGCCACTCTTGCCAGCACCGCATTTGCCGCGTCGTTATCGACGTCCCCGCCGGCGGCAAGCGGACCGCAGTGACCGTGGGTGGTATAGGCGCACAGACAGACATCAGTAAATATCACCAGCCCCGGGTACTCGCGCCGCACCGCCCGCACCGCTTCCTGAACGGCGCCCCTGTCGTCGTAAGCCGCGGTACCGCTTTCGTCCTTTGCGGCATCTTCGACCAGCCCGAAGATCAGAAGGCCGCCGATACCGGATTGCACGACGGGCTCCAGTTCCTTCAACAGCATGTCCGCGCTTAACCGGTACTGGTGCGGCATGGCGTCGATAGGTTGGCGCTGTTTTTCTCCCGCCACGACAAAGACAGGCCAAATGAATTTCCCGGGGCCGGGCATGGGCATGTCGAACATGCGGCGCAGCGACGGCGTGCGCCTTAAACGGCGCAAACGAACACGCGGATACATCGTGATTTCTCCTTTCGCCATTTTCCGTTCTGTTGAACGATTATACACAACGTCGTAAGTAATGCCGCATTACGAGAGCATGTCATTCCGGGCGAAGCGAGGAATCTCTTGTCCTATTAACGCAGCACGAGATCCTTCGCTTCGCTCAGGATGACAACATACTGCATTCCTTATGTCGTTGCGCATAGACCGACGATTACGGTGGACGATTCAGAGATTCACACCTTCGCAATCCATTCTCGTCGTCATCATCAACCGATCCCGTCTTCATTCTTCACAAGACTTCTGATACTACTGTCCACTAAAGACGTTCACGAGCAGTTGGCCAGGCGCCGGCTGACGCAATCCGCCGCCAGCGCCTCAATGCTGGACTCGACTGTCGCTTCCGGCCCGGTGAGATCGGCCCTTGCTCCAAGTTTTTCCAGCGCCGCCACCGTGGGGCGGCCGATGGCAACAACGGTCTTCCCTTCAATAAGGCCCAGTCCCCACTGAGATGCAAACGCCTCGACGGCGGAAGCGCTGGCAAAGAAGACCGCATCAAACCGCGGCGCGGTGTCGTATGCGATCGGTTCATTTTGATAAAGAACGCAGTCATCGACCTCGGCGCCCATTTCGCGCAGGGCTTCGGCCAGCGACGCGCCGGCCTTGTCCGAGCGCAGCCGCAGGATGCGCATGCCCGGCTCGACCAGCGGCCGGAGCTTCTTGATCAACTCCTCGGCGCCGAAATCGTTCTCAGGCTCGATGTCCGCCCGCATTCCAAGCGCGGCAAGTTCGAGGGATGTACCCCCGCCGCAGCTTACGAGCGTCGGCACGCGGCGCACATCCGCGCGGACCTCGTGCAACAGTTGCCCGAAACAGCGCACCGCCGAAGGAGACGTCAGTACCACCCAATTGTAGGTATCTATCCGTCGCATGCATTCGCTTCCCTCCCGGCTCGCGGCCAGACGAATCAGCGGCCGGCAAACGGCCACGCCGCCGAAGTCGCACACGGCGCCGGCGGCCTTGTCCTGCAGCGACGCGCTGCAAGTCAGCAGCACTCGCTTTCCCTGCAGTGCGCCCAGCTCCGTACGGTACGTGTAACCGGCCACGGCGCCCACGAGGAGCGTGCCCGGCAATTCATGTTCGTCTTCGTCCAATCTTTCCGCAATGTCGGAAATCGTCCCCCTGACGGTATACATCTGATCGCTGCCGGCCCCGAAAACGATCGCCGCGGGGGTGTCCGCCGCCATACCTTCCGCCAGCAGTTCTTCCGCAATGGCCGCGGTCGACGAGACGGCCATGTAAAAAATGATGGGTAGCTGCGCGCGGGCAGCCGCACCCACCGACTCCAGCCCGCCGCCTTCCTTGCGGGGGGTCATCGTGCAGAACCCCCTTGAGTGCCCGCGGCGCGTCAGTAGCATACCGGTCCCGGTCGTTGCCGCGGTCAGGCTGGTCACCCCCGGCAGGGCCCTGTACGGCAGTCCCAGCCGATCCAGCGCCTCCACTTCCTCGGCAAGCCGGCCGAAGATCCCGGGATCGCCTCCCTTGAGCCGCACCACCCGCGCACCCCGCCGCGCATATCTGCATATCAGTTCCGTGATCTCGGGCTGAGGCAGGCTATGGCGGCCGCAACGCTTGCCGACGTGAATGCGCCCGGCCTGCACCGGTACGTGATCAAGCAGGTCCTGCCCCATCAGCGCATCGTGCAGGCAGACGTCGCAGCGGCGCAAAGCATGGATTACCTCCTGCGTACATGTGCCGCCCGAGCCAACCCCGCCGGCGGCAAAAGTGACGGCCTTCACGAAGAACGAACGAATCCGAGTGAAGCGCTCGTCGCCGGCCCTGAACGTCAGGCACAGATAGCCCTGCCCGTCGGGCGGCGGCAGATCATCCAGCGGAATCCATTCCGTGATTCTTTCCTGCAGTCCGAGACGGATCAACGCGGCCGCGGCCATGATCACTGCGTCAAAATCTCCCTCATCCAACTGCCGCAGCCGCTGCTCTATGTTGCCGCGGATCGGACACATGCGGGCCGATGGAAAACGGCGCAGGCAGTACGCCTCCCGCCGATCGCTGCTGACTCCGACGCGCGGCTCTGCGGGAAGCTCGCCGAGTGCCCTGCCGGGCGCCAGGATGATGACGTCCCGCGGGTCCTCGCGCCAGGGCAGCCAGAACCAGTCCAGCCCCTCACGCACCGGATCGGGCACGTCCTTGGCGCTGTGGACGGCGCAGTCCAGCTCGCCGGACAGAACCAGTTCGTCCAGGTCGCGGGTGAAGAAATCTTCCGGGCTTTTCCGAAGATCGGTCTTGAGGTCGCGGTCACCGGGGGATAAGAGCGGCACTGCTTCAAACGCGCAGGATGGTAATTGCTTCCCCAGCCTGCGCAGTGCCGACTCGGTCTGCAGCAGTGCAAGCCTGCTCGACCTGGTGCCCGTTCTGAAGTGAAGTGCGTTCAAGTTAATCCTCGCTCTGTTCGGACTCTTCTTTCGCAACGATCGCCGCGATCAGTTCCGCCAACCGGTCCTTGATGACGCGCGCCAACCTGCAAGAACGGCCGCCGGTCGATACCGTTACCACGACTCCGCCGTGCCGCGTGATCGCAGGCGTAATGAAATCGCCCTCGGGCCAGTTCTCGTCCGCCGCGCTGCACAGAACCCCGTGTGCGCGGCAGCACTCGATTATGCGATGGTTGACATGTCTGCTGTCGGTTACGGCGAAAACCAGGTACTGTCCTTCGACGTCGCCGTCAGCGAAGGCGCGCAATTCAAGGCGAATGCGGCCGTTTGCGGCCAGATCGCGCAGCGCGTCCGTCACGCGCGGGCTGACGACCGTCACATCGGCCGCGGCATCCAGCAGGTGGCCCACCTTGCGGGCCCCAATGGCGCCTCCGCCCACCACGAGGCACGGTCTGCCCGCGACCAGCAGGCCGGCCGGCAGGACCGGCCGCGCTTGCGATTCGTCACGACCGGGTTTGTTCATGTTACCGCTCACTGTATCTTCTCCAGCAGCTTGCCGGCCTCTTCGACCCAAAGCCGCGCAATGGCATCATATTCGCCAAGCCCGCGCAACACCGGCATGCATTCAATACCCTCCTCGGCCAGGAGGGACCGCCAGGAGGCGGGATCAGGGCCGGCAAGGTCTTTGATAACCGAAGAACCCGCGGCAATGGTAAAGGGCATCAGGAAGACGCGCTTGATGCCGGCATCGCGACATCGGGAAATCACCGACGGAAGTCCCAGGGGCTCCATAATAGTGCCCAGCATAACCCGTGTTTCCATGCCGCGGCAATAAGCGGCGGCGACCTCGTAGGCCTTGCGGGCCGAGGGTTGGCGGCTGCCGTGAGCGACAAGCAGCGCCGCCGTGTCGCCGTCGCCGCGCGGCGGCGGAGAAATTTCGCGCAAGAGTTCATGCACAATGCCTGCAAACAGATCCGGGGTCTCCAGGATGGGTTGACCGAGTGCGCATCGTTCGAATCCGTCGGGGCCGGCGTTAAAGGAAACGATCGTCTCGCGCAGCTCGCCGTACTCCATGCCGTCTACCAGGTGCAGCGACTGTACGGCCAGGCGTTTCACTCCCTGCCTGCGCAGTCGGGACAGCGCCTGTGCCGGTGGTTCGACGGTTGTGCCGTGCGCCGCCAGCTTGCGCCGGACACCGCCGGACGTGTATGTCCAGGAGCGCGGTATATCGGGGAAGCGGGCCTGCGTCAGCCGATCGATGTTACGGAACGCCTCCGCAGCCTGTGCGCTGCTTGTTCCGGGAACCGCAAAGAGAAGAGCCCTGCTCACCCGGTACCTCCCGTCGATTCGTCATCCTCGCAGAAAAAAACAGGCGACGATTTCTTGAATTCGCGCACCGACATCAGGATCGTGCCCTCCTTGATGCCGGCCTGCTCGGACAGCTTCGCGAACAGCCCCCGGGCGACCTCACCTTCGCGGGCGTGTACCATGGCAAACAGGTTGTAGGGAAACGAGGGACTCGCGGGACGTTCGTAACAATGCGTCACCTCCGGTGCCTGCGCGATCAGTTGCCCGACGCGCTCCACGCCGTCGGCGACATGCCAGACGCACATTCCGTTGGCCGTGAAGCCCGCTTCGCGGTGGCGCAGGATGATTCCGATACGGCGCAGGGCTCCGTCGCGTTCCCATTTCCTGAGCCGGCCGAGCAGATCGTCGGCGTCCCGTGAAAGCTCCGCAGCCAGCGCATGGAAAGGGCATTCCGTCACGGGTATGTTGCCCTGAACAGCGCGGACCAGCGCCTTGTCTTTCTCCGCGAACTCGCGCCGCGAGACTTCGGCCGTCCACTCCGCGGCGGAGCGTAGCGGCGCGGCTGCCGGGCCGTCGGCGGGGGCGTCCAGGACTACCTCGACCTTGAACCGCCTGATAGCCGGCAGGTTCAGGACGGTATGGGGCGCCAGACCGGCGGCCAACGCCGTCAGTTCCGCGTCGAAGCGGTCGGCGCGAGCCGTGAGAGTGAACCAGAGGTTCGGCCGCCCCTCGCGCTCGTAGCAGTGCGTAACGCCGGTATGCGGCGCCAGCAGCGCGGCGGCGCTCTCCAGTTCCGCCGAAGGCACGTCTACCGCACAAAGCGTGCTGCCGTAGCCGAGGCTGCGCGAGTCAAAGACCGCTCCGAAACGGCGCGCAAGACCGTTCTCCAGGAGCTCGCGCGCTTTCGCCAACACGAAGTCCCCGGGTATTCCGATCCGATCGCCGAGGTCGGCAAACGGCCGTTCGACCAGCGGAATGCCCCTTTGCAGGGCAGCCAGCAGCCTGCTTTCTTCCTTGCGCTCCTCGATCATCTTCAGTTTTTCCTATCCATGCGTACCTGTCGCAGCGATCGAGTTGCTTCCGTCTCGTGGAACGTACGAGCAATCCGGGTCTTCCGCCAGGAAGTCGGTCGTATCGGCGAAGGCCCGCGCGCGGCAGCCGGCGCAAACCACGCGGTAACCGCAGGAGCCGCACTTGCCCTTGAGGGCGGAGGGGTTGCGAAGAGACTCGAACACCTGCGCATCCCGCCAGATTTCTCCAAAAGGCTTTTCCCGGACGTTGCCGACCCGCACGGGCAGGTATCCGCACGGCTGCACGTCGCCGGTACGCGAGATGAAGCATACGGCGGTTCCGGCCAGGCATCCGCGCGTCACGGCATGCATGCCGTGAGCCTGGCCCTGCAGTTCAATGCCGCGCTCGCGCGATACCTCGCGCATGATCCTGTAATACTGCGGAGCGCAGGTGGCCTTGATGTGCAGCCGGCCGCGCAGTTCCAGGGATTTATCAAAGAGCCATTTCAGCACGCGCTCCATCTCCGCCGGCGACAGGCGCACCTCCTCGCTGAGTTCCACGCCGCATCCCACGGGGACAAGCACGAACACGTGAAAAGCGTCGGCGCCGCGCTCCATTGCCAGGTTGAGTATGTCTTCCATCTCCGCCAGATTGTGCCGGGCAACGGTGACATTGACCTGCACCGGAATGCCGGCACGCTGCAAGGCGGCCATGCCGCGCAGCGCGTCGTCGAAACTTCCGGGCAGCCCCCGGAAGGCGTCATGGGTGGCGTCCGTCGCCCCGTCTATGCTTATACTGGCGCGCTGGATGCCGCACGCCGCTATCTTCTCGGCCGCGGCGTCGTCGACCAGCGTGCCGTTCGTGGCCAGGGCAACGCGCGTGAACATGCGGGAGCAAGCGGAGGCGATTTCGTGGAAATCCTCCCTGACCAGCGGTTCGCCGCCTGTCAGTATCAGGATGGGATCCGCACAATCTCTGACGGCCTTTGCCACGTCGAGAATTTCGGAGGTAGTCAGCTCGCCTTCAACGAAATCGCTCCGGGCCTCGGCCCGGCAATGCTTGCACGTCAGGTTGCAGCGTGCGGTCAGTTCCCAGAAGACCAGGCGCAGTGTGTCATTCATAGCCCGATCTCCCCGTCAGTGAGGTAGCAGTCCGGTTCCTCGGCCCAGACGTCGCCGGTAACCGCCTCGGCGCGTACTCTGAAGTTCCCGTTGCAGATATCAAGCCACTTGCACCCGGCACAGCGGCCCTTGAGGTGTTGCTTGCGGTTCCTGAGCCCGGCCATGAGATCATCCGACGTGTCGGTCCAGATCTCGCTGAAGGGGCGTTCCCGCACGTTGCCGAAAGAATAGTGCCGCCAGAACTGGTCGGGGTGGACGGAACCGTCCCAGCTCACGCATCCGATGCCGGTGCCGCTGCTGTTGCCGCCGTTCATCTTGAGCAGTTCAAGAACGCCCGGCGCGCGATCGGGCTCTTCCGCCAGCAGACGCATGTAAAGGTACGGACCGTCGGTATGATTGTCGACGGTAAGCACCTCCACCGGTTTGCCGCCTTCATGCAGCGCCTTGGCGCGCGCCATGATGAGGTCGACCGTGGCGCGTGTTTCTTCGTGAGACATACGGCTGCTCTTGATCAGCCTGCTGCCCCTGCCGGTATAGACCAGGTGGTAGAAACATACGCGCGGTATTCCCTCGGTCTCGATCAAGTCGAAGATTCCCGGCACGTCCCGGTAGTTGCTGCGTGTCATTGTGAAGCGGAGGCCAACCTTTACCCCCAGCGCAAGGCAGTTACGCACGCCCGTCAGGGCCTGCTCGAAAGCGCCCTCGACGCCGCGGAAAAGATCGTTTGTTTCCCGCAGGCCGTCCAGGCTGATGCCGACGTAAGAGAGACCGGCGTCTTTAAGCCTTGCGGCGATGTCTTCTGAGATCAGTGTACCGTTGGTTGAGACGACTGCCCGCATTTTTTTCTCCGCCGCCCGCTCTATCAACTCGAAGATGTCGGGGCGCATCAGCGGCTCACCGCCCGAAAAGAGCATAACGGGCGCTCCGAAGCCGGCGAGATCGTCGATCAGGCGAATGCCCTCCTCGTGCGAGAGTTCGCCCTCGTAATCGATGTTGCGGGAACGAGAGTAGCAATGGACGCAGCGCAGGTTGCAGCGGCGGCCGACGTTCCACACCACCACGGGTTTCTTGTCCCGTGAGAACTGCAGGAGGTGCGACGGCAGGTCTTTCGACCGCCGCCCGTACCGCAGCGGATCCGACTGTTCAACCGTTCCGCAGTAGAGTTTAGATATGCCGATCATGTGTTGATCTTTCTTCTGAAGATTCCGCTCATTACGCTCTGGATCGCCGGCTGCCGACCGGCGTCGTCACGCCTGCTTCTTTCCATCCTGGTTGTCGTCCTGTTCTTCCGGTTCCGCCCGGCCAAACCCGAAAAGATCGCCGGTCACTCGGGCATAGTCTTCCCATTGGCCGTTTTTCGCCGCGCGTTTGATTGCCTCGCGCGGAAGCTCGAGCATGCTGTTGACAATGCGTTGCGCCAGAGCTCTGATTGATTCCCGCGCAGGTTCGGGGAGCTCGGCAAGCGCCTGGCGGCCGAGCGCCTTTTTCAGAGCCGCGTCGCGAGCCCCGCGGCCGTAATCGTCAATCTTGCGCAACAGGTCGCGCAACTCGGCGTTGCCGAAGAGGCCGGCGGCTTCGGCGGTCGCGTCCTTGACGATACGCCAGGCGTGCCGGGCGGCCTCCTGCCGGTGCAGCATGTTTTCGTCGGCCACCCGGCGCAAGTCGTCAATGTCGTACAGGTAAACGTTCTTGATCTCGCCGGCCGACGGGTCGACATCGCGCGGCACGGCGATGTCGATAAGCATAACCGGGCGTCCGCGTCGCGCTTCCATGGCCCGGCGAACGGCCTTGGCGCCGATGACAATATGCGGCGCGCCGGTGGAGCTGATCACTATGTCCACGCGCGGCAGGTACTCGTCCAGAAGCTCGAAAGGCAACGCCTGCCCGCCGTAGCTTTCGGCCAGGACCCGGCCGCGTTCGAGAGAACGATTGATGACGAGCACGTCCCGTGTGCCGCGCTCGATCAGGCTCTTGAGGGACAATTCGGCCGTCTCTCCCGCACCGACGATCAATACCGTCTTGGATCCGAGATCCTCGAAGACTTTTTCGGCAAACTCGACTGCAATCGAGCTGACCGATACGCGCCCGCGGTTGATGTCCGTAAGGGAGTGGACCTGCTTGGCCGTCTTGAAGGCATTCTGAAACAGTGCGGCCAGCAGCGGTCCGGAAGTATGGACCTCTTCGGCGAGCGCGTAAGCCTGCTTGACCTGCCCCAGGATTTCGGTTTCGCCGACGACCATCGAGTCAAGCCCGGACGCCACGGCGAACAGGTGTTCGGCGGCGCCGATATCGATCTTACGGTATAAATGCCGCTTGGTCTCGTCGCGTTCCGCTTGCCCGGCGCCCTCCAGCAGCAGGTCTGTCAGGCGGTCTTCGTATTGCTCTACTCGTGCTCCCGCCGCATAAAGTTCAGTTCGGTTGCAGGTCGAGAGCAGCACCGCGGCCAGGTCCGGAAACTCATCGCGAATGCGCAGCAGTACCGCCGGAACCGCCAATGGCGCGAAAGATATGCGCTCCCGCAGGGCAACCGGCGCCGTTCTGAAATTGATGCCGAGTACCGAGAAGTTCATGCGCAGACAGCGTCCGTACACCGGCTCATGACAAGCCGGACTTTCCAAGCAGAATGAAGTCATGGGCGCTTTCGGCCAGCAAATGAATACCCAGGAACGAAAACAGCAGAAACAGGAGGCCCACCAGTGTCAATACGGCCATTCCGCGGCCATGCCGGCAGCCGCCGCCGCGCATGTGCATGAGGATTGCGTAGATGCCCCAGGTGACGGCGGTAGCCACGATCTTGGGGTCCGCGGCCCATTCCATGCCGTCGCCGCGCATGTGCACGAGACGCACCCCGCAGGCGACAGCCAGCGAAAGCATTAGAAACGCCGCCCCGATGTGGCGGGCCATACGATGGTCCAGGGCTTCCAGCGCCGGCAGCATTCTGAATGTCGCCACCAGGCGTTTGTGTTTCAGGTTATGGTCCTGTATCAGGTAGGCCACTCCGAGAACGCCGGCCGTTGTGCAGAAAGCGTAGGCCAGAAACGCCGTGCAGACATGCATGATAATCCAGAAGCGGCCGGCTTCCGGGGCCGACGCGAGCGGATGCAGGATGCCGGTTGAAGCCAGGAGCAGAACAATGGTTGCGTAAGGCGCCAGGATTAACGAAAGCCCGCGCATGCGATACCGGAGGCTAACATACAAGTGCGAAACCAGCACCGTCAGAGCGTAGAGCGAAAGGACCTCGAAGTATCCGAAAGCAGGGAATCGCCCCGCCCTGGCCCAGCGAATCGCAAGCAGCACGGACAAGAGTACGGCAGCGGAACCGGTCAGCATCAACGCGCCGGCGTCCGCCCCGCCGTTGGCCCGCGTCAGCCGCCGCAGCGAAACGGCCGCCGCAAGGGCGCACAGCAGAATGCTGAAGACGGCAATGATTATCTCCGCATACACCACGGTATCCTCCGGCTGAGTGCCCTGAAAAAGGTCAGCGGGCGCTTCTTTCGGAAAAGTCCCCGGACTACATAGGAAAAATCAGAGAAAAGTTTAGTTCAGGCCCTTGACGCGATGCAAGCGTCATATGCCATGTTGCCCCTGTTGCATCCTCCTCAGCGGCCATGATCGCAGAATGGTGCAAATCGGAATGAATTCGCTTGAAGACCGGTCGCGTCGTGTACCATATTTACCCATGTCGAAACCCGATCATTACACGAATGACCCGAACCCGACCGGCTCTGACATGAGTCCGGCCTAGGGGAGAATCAAGCACTGGAATCCTGAAATCGAATAATCCATGGCGACGGACGATCCCAAAGCAGATAAGCAGACGATGAATCAGCGGCGACGGGGGAGCGCGGAACGGCTTTTCGTCCTGCTTGCGTCAGTGCCGTTCGCGGCCCTCGTGGTTGCCGCGATTGCGATCGCCTGCATCGTGGGAACTCTTCTGCCCCAGGGCGAAGAGGTCGTCCAGTACCTGAAGAAAAACCCGGACGCCGTGCAGAGGATGGAACTGCTCGGCTTCCTCGGTTTGACGCATGTCTATTCTTCGGCGTGGTTCATCGCTTTGTTGGGACTGCTGGCGATGAGCCTCGCGGCCTGTACCTTCCGTCGTTTGCGCGCGGCGGCCGACCGTACGGGACGCGCCCGCGGTCGCGCCGTCGGATCGGTGATAACTCACATCAGCCTGCTGCTGGTGTTGGCCGGCGGCGTTATCCGCGGGATATGGGGAGAACGCGGGGAGATGCCGTTGCGCGAGGGTGAAACAAAGAGCAGCTTTATTGTCCAGGGACAACCTGTAGAACTGCCTTTTTCAATAAGACTGCTCAATTTCGAATTGGAGACTTACGGGCCGCAAGATGAGTGGAATCTGCGGCCGAGAATTGTCGGGGAACAGCTTGTGGTCAGGTCGCGTCTTGCCGGAACCGAGTGGAAGTTACCGGTCGAGCCCGGCATCGCTCACGAATTGACGACAGCAGAACAACCGGCACGGCAGGTGGTTATCGTCAAAGTTCTTCGCAAGGTTGCGGACTTCGTCATCGATATGGAAACGCGAGAGGTCAAGAGCCGCTCGGAGTTGCCGCGCAACCCCGCCGTTCTCGTGGAGATGTCGCACCACAGCCGGACCAACAGGCAGTGGCTCTTTTCCCGCCATCCTGACTTTGACATGCATGATACCGGCGAGGCCGCCCGCGTCCTTGACATGCGTTATGTTGTCGAGGTGACTTCGCCCAAAACGACGATCAAGGATTACAAGAGCACCTTGCAGGTTCTTGAGGGGAAGAATGTCATGGCGGAGAAGACAATAGAGGTGAACCTGCCGCTGTCTTATGCCGGTTACACCTTCTATCAGTCCGGTTTCAATCCGCAGGACCTGAAGTGGACATCGTTGCAGGTTGTAAAAGATCCCGGGGTGCCGATCGTCTACGCGGGTTTTGTGCTGATGATCGTCGGGCTGGCGGCTGTGTTTTACCTCTATCCGCAGGACCGGCCGGGAGCGCCGCGTCCGGAATCAGTAAGTAAACCGGGGAATATCCATGACGCTGCTTTTTAATATCGCCTTTGCCGCATATCTGCTGGCTCTCGGTGTTGCCGTGGTCGCCCTGCTGACGCGCCGGCGCGTCGTGGAGATTTGTGCCCACGGCCTGCTCGGGGCCGGCGTCCTGGCGCAGACCGTCTACATGGCGGCCCGTTGGCACGCCGCGGGCAGGGCGCCGTTCAGCAATATGTTCGAGTCGCTGGTTCTGTTCGCGTGGGCCATGGTGGCGGTTTACCTGGTCTTGCGTATCCGCCTGCGCGTGCCGGCTATCGGCGCCGCCACGGCGCTTCTCGCGGTGCTGGCCTTGGCCTACGCAAGCGCCTTTGGATCGGACATCAAACCCTTGATGCCCGCTCTGCAGAGCAACTGGCTGTCCGTGCACGTTTTTACCTGTTTTCTCGGCTACGCCGGCTTTGCGATTTCGTTCGTGGCGGCGGTCGGTTATATCGCGGTGTCCCGCGCGGGCAGTGGAGCGGGACCCGACCTGATAGACTCACTGGATGCGGTCACGGCCAAGACCGTCGCATTCGGATTCCTTTTCCTTACCGTGGGCATAATCACCGGAGCCGTGTGGGCCAATTCAGCCTGGGGTACTTACTGGTCATGGGACCCGAAGGAAACATGGTCGCTGATTACCTGGTTGATCTACGCCGTCTATCTGCATTGCCGCTTCATGCGCGGGTGGCGCGGCAAAAGGGCGGCCTGGATTGCCATTGTCGGTTTCCTCAGCGTTCTGTTTACGTACCTTGGAGTGAACTTTCTGCTGAAGGGTCTGCACAGCTACGCCGGAACGTGGTTAAGCGAAACGGCATTCAAGTCCATATTCTCGTAGTGGTGTCCCACAAGTTGTGTATCAGTCAGGTTCAAGATCCCACCGGCGGGCAGTAAAGAGAAAATGGCTTGAAGGTGGCCGCCGGCAGTCTGGCGGCCTTATTCCTGCCGGTCATCCTGGCCCGCAACGGACGAATAGTGCATCGCCTCGCGGTCCGAGAGCAATCCTTGTCGTATTATAAAGCGCAGCCTGGGCATATCCACTTGCCGCTGGGTGTCGGGTGTTGCGCGCATGAATTCCCCGGCCGGAAGCGCCCCTGCATGCTTCGACGTTGCGGCCATCCTGATGAACAGGCAGAGCCCCAGTGCCGCGGCAGAAACCAGGAAAAGCAGTGAGCTACGCACCCGCCGTGCCGGAGTCCGGTGCGCAGACTTCCGCCCATCCGGCGTCGGTATCCGGCAGCGGTCGCAGCAGATACAGTCCAAATCGTCGGCCCCGGTTACGCCGTACATGCATAGCCTGTAGTTTATACCGGGGACCAGACTGCGCAGCAGGCGCAGCCTGCTGAGCAAGGCCAGGAAGGCGCCGGCCGGACAGAGTATGCGGCACCAGAATCTTCCCCAGACAAATGTCGGCGCGAGCAGGACGGCGAACCACACGGCGGCCGGCGCCGTCCTGCTTCGCGCGAATGCCGTCGCAAGCACGTCGGGGGACGCCAGGCCCGTATCCAGCCTGGTTGCGAACAGGATGATGGCGGCCGCCAGCAGAATGTACTTGGCCAACCTTCCCCATCGCCACGCCTTTTCCGGCGGATCGCTGCGCCACGCCGGCGGGCGCAGCAGGGCAAGCAACTCCTGCAGGGCGCCGAACGGACAAAGATAGCCGCAATAGACGTTACCGAAGAACACAACGAGTAGAGGAATGCCGAAGGCCAGTAGAAAAGCGGTGTTCCACCCGGCGGGCGGCAGGCGCATTCCGAGCAGGGACAAGACGTGAATAAGCGAAAACTGCGCGTTCAACCAGACCCCCGAGAGCAGCAGGACGGCGGCAAGAAACAACAGGCGCCCGCGGCGTGACGGACGGCTGCGGAGGACAACGGCCAGCGCGGCGAGGATCGCCAGAACAGTCGGGCGACTGTCGGCGCGGCGCGGTGCGGCGCCTGTTTCCGCAAACCGCCGCCCGTAGATCTGTTCGCCGAAGACCCGCCCGCTGACTTGCAGCGTCCTGATGATCGCTTCCGAAGTCAGCGTGGCGCCCGTCACCGCATCAACGTGAGACAGGGCGTCGGCATCGAAGAGCCTTTGTCCCTTCAGGCTGCGCATCCAGGGCGCCAGAGAGTCCATATAGGCAGGCGTCTCGCGTGACTCCACGACGTGCAGGTCGAGAAGAGTGCCGTCCGGCGCCAGCCGCAGCGCCAGTGCTAGAGGTCCGGCATAGCCCATGATCCGCGGCGCCGCATGGCGGCTGATGCAAACGGCGCTATTGGTAGAGCCGTCAGCTCCCCGTAGAATGAAGTAAGGGTAAGGAGTAGCGCCGGAGTAATTGCAAGTCTTCTCCTCGACCGTGAGGTCGCCTGCCATCTCTCCGGCGACTGCGCGGAACGCCGGCAGATCCGCAGCGGTTTGGTTGCCCTTCAGGACAAGCGCAATGCCGAGGCATGCGGCCGCTGTTCCAAACAGCACGTAGCCGCCGAAACGCACATTCTGCCGAAAGCGTCCCGCGCGTTCCGCCGCATGGTTCCTGCGCGTGAAGACGAATGAAGGCATGTTCACGAGAAGCAGCGCCGCCATCGTGCCCAGCGCGTAAGTCGTTCCGAACAGCGGCAAGAGGACCACGCCGGCAAAAACGGCCCCGATTGTGCCGCCGGCGTGATCGCAAGACTCGATCACGGCGCCGGCCCGGGCGTCGGTCAGCCCCGCGCCGCGAAGCATAGCGCCCGCCGCCGGTATGTACAGGCCGCCGCCCGTTCCGGCAAGTACGAACAGCAAGGCGAAAACACCGGGACTTATCCTGCCGGGTGCCGTGCAGATTATCCCCAGCAGCATCGCGTGCAGACACAGCCCCCACAAAGCCGTCCGGCCGGCGCCGGACGGCGAACGACCTACCAGAAACTGCGAGCACAGACTGCCCGCCGCAAGACCGGCCATGAACAGCGCTGTCACAAGACCCACGTACAGGAACAGCGATCCGAACAGCGACTGGAACATGAACATCAGTGTGATGCTGACGGTCATGCCCGCAATTCCGGTGGTGATTATCAGAAGACACGCGTCAAAGAGATTGCCGCGATTGCTGTTTGAAGGGCCTGCATCGGCGGGACGCTTTGAAAGGTACAGGACCCGCGCGAAGGCAAAGACCGCCAGCGCCAGCGGAAGCGCTGCCGCTCCCCGCGCCGCGAAAGACCGGATAGACCTGGTAAACCCGGCCGTGGCGCCGGCCTGCCGGGCGGCCCTCAAAAGGCCGTGTAGTAAAGACTTGGGCCGCCGGTCGGTGTTCAAGAGCAATTTCCCGGGAACGCGGCGCGCGGCCGCTTCGTACGATTCGATCTGGAATTCGATGCGGTCCGGCACGTACAGGGAAAGCAGACCTTCCGGCGGATAGAGGGCCGCTGCTCCCGGCACCGCCGCGAAGCGGTCTCGCAGCACGGCCGGCGAAATGCTCAGGCGGTTGCCGTTCGAGGCCAGCAACCACGTTTCGTCGCCCGGTTTTATGACGATATGGGCAAATACCGATTTCAGAGTGTGAAAGACGGCAGCGCCCGCGTTGACTACTTCGTCTCCCATAAAGTTCTCGCCACCCGCGATACGGATGCCGACCACGCCGGAGTCGGCCATGCGGCGGCGCGTCAACTGGAAGAATTCGCGCGTGAAATAGCGGTTCAGGACCAGCGTGCTCACGTCCGGCAGATTGAGTATGACCACATCGAAACGAATGCCTTCCGACGACAAATGGCGCCGGATGTCGGCGCCCGGCACGATAAGCTTTCCGTTGAATTCACGGTAACCGGGCGGCAGTACGCTGAGCAGACGGGACGGATAGGCGGGATCCGGATCCAGCCACGTAACTGACTCGGTCTGGGGCAGATCGAGCAGACGGCGGCAAATGGCGAATGTTCCGGGGCCGGCCACGAGGAAACGGCGGGCGGCCGGATGCTGAGCGAGATGAACGGCAATGACCTGGGAGGCTGATTCCGTGCCGGGCAGGTTTTCGGCGATCGACTCCCAGGCCACCACGTTGAACTGTCCCCGGTATTCACCGTAGAGATATCTGGCCTGCGGGGTGGTGAAACTGCCCTGATAAGTCTGCCGCGGCAACAGACGGCCCCACCGGTGCAAGTCCAGCGCTCGCGTCCAGGCACTGCCGGCGCCGGCGGCAGCCGCGACAAAGACAAGTGCCGCCGGAATAAAGAGCACGGGCCATGCTCCGTGCGGCAGGCGTGAGAAGGCAATGCACAATACCAGGACTCCGGCCGAGATAAGAAAGACCGTTTCGGCTGCAATGCCGTGGGCCAGCAGCAACGTTATCAGGACGCCGCCTGCCGCGCCGCCCACCGATTCGGCGATGTACACTCTGGCGACCGTCGCCTCGACGCGTTTGCTCATCCACGCGCAGGCGGAAGTAAAGAGAATGCCCGTGCAAAGACTTACCGGCGCGTTGACCGGGACCAGAAAGCGCACCATACGCGCGAGCGGAAACAACTCGTAGCCGGGCACGCCGGCCATCTCGCGTGCTGAAACAATCAACCAGGACTGAATCGCGTAAGCCGGAATGTAAACGAGCGGCAGAAACTCGAAATGTCGCACGATCAGTCGTTTGCCCAGCCGCGAAACACGTGCGAACCACGCGCCGGCGGCAACCCAGAGCAGCCAGGATCCGAAGAAGACCGCGATGCCGAATTCGTGTCCTTCGAAAACGCAAAGGAACTGCCTGAATAGCAGCGATTGGGTAGTCAGTGCCGCGAATCCTACGCCGAAGACAACACCGTATCCGCTCCATCGTTGGATTGAATGGCTGAAGTTTCTCATCTGTCAGTCCCGCGCAAGCTTGATGTCTGAACCACAGCCACGCATTCGGCAGGACAGGAAGTCGCGCATCTGATTCACGCCGGTGAAAAACTCGCGCATGAGAACAACCATGTGGTACCTGCCTCGCACCGTGGGATAATAGCACCGCCCTTGCCGTTTGACAGCCCCCGTAATCTGAAGAAGAAGCAGTTCTTTCCCAAGTCGCAGCGACGGGTGTCCTCCATACTTGGCCGCAAGGTCGCTCAGATCAAGTGAGCCGCCGAAAAGCCGCATCAGCATATCGTATCGCATGCGGGCCCCTGCGGAAAACCTGCGCATGGCCACGATGGGTAGATCGCTTCGCTTTAGCGACGCCATGTAACCGTTGACGTCGAAGGAGTTGGCATACAGAATGCCGTTGACGTAACCAAATGCCCCGGAGCCGAGACCCGCGTATTCATCGTGCGCAACAATGTATTCATCCACCGTGCCCCGTTGCCGCGCGAAGCACCAGCCGGAAACAGGCTCATAGGAATCGCCCAGCGCATTGACGATCTGTAGAAACAACGCCTTCTCGCGCCGGAGGTCGATCCGGCCAAAAGCGCTCCCGAAGTCAATGCCCCCTTTCATCAGCGGATAGAAGGTTATCTGGTCCATTTCCAGCGCTCGCAGGATTCTGACATCTTCCAGAACCTGCGCGGGTGTCTGTTCGGGAAAGTTGTAGATCATGTCGACATTCACGGTGTCGAATCTGTCTCTGACGGCGGTGAGCCGTGCGCGTGCTTCACGGCCCGTTCCCGGTCCTCCGTGTCTCGACAGCTTATCGAGAAGTCCGTCATCGAACGTCTGGACTCCGACGGAAAGGCGGTCAATCCCGGCGTCCTGAAGCAGGGCAATCGTGTCTGCGGTCAGATGACGCGGATGAGCTTCCACGGACAGGCGCTGAATGGGCCAGAGAAGGCGCGTATAGGCTATTACCGAAGAAAGCTCCACGGGCAGCACGGTGGGCGTTCCTCCGCCGATGTAAACGGCGTCAAAGTTGAACCCCCGATCTCTGTAAATGCCGATTTCGCGTCTCAGGCACTGAAAGTACCGCGCTGCAATCTCCGGTTGGAACCGAATACGATGGAAGGAGCAGTACGGACACAACGTTTCACAGAAGGGAATATGGATATAAAGGAGACGCTCGCAAGTGTCCTGAGGCCGCAGAAGGAACGGCCGTTCCGCCCATTGTAGCTTCATTTGCCCTTGAACGGCAAACCGCATGTATCCCGCAAGCAATGAATCGATCAGCATGGCGTATCGCTTTCTGATCTGTAGTAATTGGAAAGAATGGTCCGAATCATCCCCCGACTCCAGAAAAATACATTCCGGCAATGATGGCAGGGTGTCTTGAGGTGAGCCGACAGTGCTGCCGTAACGAAATGACGCATCGATGATGGTGAGGTGCCGTCTTGATGTGTGAATCGCAGGGCAGGCAGCCGGATGTTGACAGGAGGTCAAATTCCGTCATAGTACGCCAGGTTGTCGGTAGTCCGGCCGAAGGCAGGAACCCGCAGGCGTTTCGCTTCAGATGATAAACAAGCAAATTGATAATGTCCGTGAGCGCATGATGGAGTGCTTCAGGTCCTCATCGCTCCGGAGCCTGGCGAAACGCTTCCGCCCGTGGCTGGCGGACGGAAAAATGCTGCGCGCCCGGTTACTTCTGCGCATCGGCGATGCAACCAAAGCACCTGCTGAAGACTGTATTCGTGCGGCGACGGCGGTAGAATTGATCCATGTGGCAAGTCTTCTGCACGACGACGTGATCGACGAGGGACGGATTCGCAGGGGACAGCCCTCGGTGTGGGTGCAGGAGGGTGTCAAGAGCGCAGTCCTTCTCGGCGACCTGATGGTCAGCCGGGCATTTGCACTGGTCCGGCAGAGCGGGAACGGGCCGCTCACCGACGTGCTGGTGGAATCCCTTCAGGAGATGTGTGACGCGGAAACGCAGCAGGAACTAGTGCTCAAGGGCCGTGCGGCGGACTGGCAGACGTGTGTCAGCGTTGCGCGGCGTAAGACCGGTTCTCTTTTTGCCTTTGCCGCGTACGCGGGTTCAGGCGCTTCCTGTCGACTCGGCGCCATGCTGCGAGAAGCCGGATACGCTGTCGGGACGGCCTACCAGCTTGCGGACGACGTTTTCGACGTGCACGGAGACCCGCTGCTTTCCGACAAGACGCTGGGGACCGACGCTGCGAACGGCAAACCGACGGCGGCAACCGCGGCGGAAGCCGAAGGCGCCGACCCGATACTCTGTATCCGGCAGCTTTGTGACGCTGCTTACGCTTCTCTGTCGAAGTGGCCGGAGGTGCAGGACGGCTGGAGCGATTATATGAACCAGGACATGGCACCCGCTCTCAAGAGTTTCCTTGGAACCGGGCTGCGCGCTAATCGCGTTCCTCTATCTCGATCGTGCCGGTAGGACAGACATAAACGCAGGCTCCGCACCCTATGCACCGGGCGGCAAACTTGCGGAACGGAGTTCCGACCGCGCGTTGCGGTCCACGTTCGCTGAAGCTGATGGCATCGCGCCGGGAAATCTCAGCGCAGGCGCGGACGCATAGTCCGCAGAGAATACAGTTGTCGGATTCAAGCCTGAAGCGCGACCCAAGCACACCGTACTCCTTGGCCAAGGACCGGACTTTCTCGGCTTCAGGGCTTCGCGCCAGGAGCAGTTCCAGCACAACCCGCCGGGCCTTTCGGACACGCTCGGTATCCGTTTTGACCTCCAGTCCATCGGTACACTTGTAGAGGCACGCGGCCTGCAGGCCCGGTTTCGCGCCCCCCGTTATCTCAACAAGGCAAACCCGGCAGGCCCCGTAGGGAGTAAGCTCCCTGTGATAGCAAAGTGTCGGTATCTTGATTCCCGCTGCAAGAGCCACTTCCAGGATCGTTTGCTCCTCGCCGGCGTCGAACTGCCGGTCGTCTATCTTGATCCTCACCATAAAGCCTGTTCCTTATCTGCCGCGCGTGCCTGAATCCGTCCAACTGCATCGCAGGGAATCAGCGTCCCCTCGGAGCAGCAACTCACTCGATCATCACCGCCGATACGCCTATCCCGTCGCACGCTTCTACGCAAGCCCCGCACTTGATGCACTTGGCCTGGTCTATAGAATGTGCCTTATTCCGTTCGCCCGTAATTGCCTTTGTCGGGCAGATTCTGGCGCAAGTCGTGCAACCTATGCATTTCTCCGGATCGATATAGTAGCGTATCAGCGGTTTGCAGACCTTGCCCGGGCACTTGCGGTCGCGGATGTGCGCTTCGTACTCCTCCCGGAAATATCGAAGCGTCGTCAGTACGGGGTTCGGCAGCGTCTGGCCGAGACCGCACATGGAAGCGTCCTTGATGACTTCGCACAGCTCGGCAAGAAGATCGAGATCTTCCTCCCTTCCTTCTCCCGAACAGATGCGGTTCAGGATTTCCAGCAGGGCGGTCGAACCGTCGCGGCACGAGGAGCACTTGCCGCACGATTCGTCGTTGGTGAATTCCACGAAGTACTTGGCCACATCCACCATGCAGGTATCCTCGTCCATTACGATCATGCCGCCCGATCCCATGATGGATCCGGCCTCGGTGAGGTGCTCGTAGTCGACCGGCAGGTCGAGCAGGGATGCCGGCAGGCAGCCGCCCGAGGGGCCGCCGGTCTGGACCGCCTTGAAAGCCCTGCCGTTCGGGATGCCGCCGCCGATGTCAAAAATGATCTTGCGCAGCGGAGTGCCCATCAACACCTCGATCAGCCCCGTATTCTTTATCTTACCCACCAGCGAAAATACCTTCGTGCCCTTGCTCTTCTCGGTGCCCATGGCGGCAAACCAGTCGGCCCCGCGGTTTATGATCGGCGCGACCGTTGCCCAGGTTTCAACGTTGTTGATATTTGTAGGTTTCCCCCACACCCCGCTCTGCGCCGGAAAAGGCGGACGCTGCCGCGGCTCCGGAGGACGTCCTTCAATCGACGCAATCAGCGATGTTTCTTCGCCGCACACAAAAGCACCGGCGCCCTGCTTGATGGCTACGTCAAAACTGAATCCGGTATCGAATATGTCGTCGCCGAGCAGGCCGTACTCGCGGGCCTGGTCGATGGCGATCTGCAGTCGCTTCCTGGCCAGGGGGTACTCGGCGCGGATGTAGACATAGCCCTGTGAGGCGCCGATAGCGAAGGCGCCGATGGCCATGCCCTCCAGCACGGAGTGCGGGTCGGCCTCGACGATGCTGCGGTCCATGTATGCGCCGGGGTCACCCTCGTCGGCGTTGCATATGACGTACTTGGTGTCGCCTGGCGTTTTACGGCAAAAGTCCCATTTGAGGCCGGTGGGAAACCCGCCGCCGCCCCGACCTCGCAGGCCTGAAGCTTTGATTGTCTCGACGACCTCCTCGGGCGTCATGCCGGTAAGGGCCTTGGCCAGGGCCCCGTAACCGTCCCGCCCGATGTACTCGTCGATATTCTCGGGATCGATCAGCCCGCGGTTGCGCAGGGCCACGAGGGTCTGATTGGCGAAGAAACCGATATCCGACAGAAGCGGTACGGGCGACTCCTCGGCGGGAGGTTTAAACATGAGGTCTTCGACCGGACGTCCCTTCAGAAAATGTTCTTCGACGAGTCTTGGAATCGCCTCTTCGGTCAGGCTGTGGTAAAAGACTCCGTCGGGCATGACGGTCATGACCGGACCTACCGCGCAGAACCCGTTGCAGCCGGTCAGGGCAACCAGAACTTCCTTCTCCAGCCCGTGCTTGAGAAGCTCTTCCTCCAGCCGCTTCTTGACGGCAAAAGACTTCATCGACACGCAAGCCGTGCCGGCGCAAAGCATCAGGTTGAGCCTGTAATTCCCGTTAACGGGTTCCGTCATGGTTTCACCGTCGCTTCAATCTCCCGCGCCATAAGGTATGGCGCCTGCCCTGCCGATCTCCGCTGGCCATTCTCAAGAAAGACGCTCGCTGCCCTGTCCCAGGGCGTACTCAGCCACCGCTTTTCCTCCCTGGACATGCTGTTCCAGTATGTGAACCGCTTTTTCGGGCGTCAGGTTCACGTACTTGACCGGCGTTTGCCCCTGCACCTCTACCGTCGCCATGGGTTCCTCGCTGCAGAGCCCCGCGCAACCGGAGCTGGCCAGCAGCACGTCCTCGATATTACGCTTTTCGATCTCTTCCATCAGCGCATTCATGATTGCGCGCGCGCCGGCGGCGATGCCGCACGTTCCCATGTGCACGGTAATCTTGGCGCGCCCCGCGCCTTCACGCAGAAGCGTCATCTTGCGTACCCGCCGGCTGATCCGTTCCAGATCTTCAACTCTCAACTTGGACATCTACCGGCCCCTCCCTGTATTGTTTGAGCAGTCCCGCGACTTTCTTGACGCTCATGTGGCCGTGCACATCCTCGCCCACCGTCAGAACCGGAGCCAACCCGCAGCAACCGATACACCGGACCGACTCCAGGGAGAAAAGCATGTCGCGGGTCGTGCCTCCCGCATTCACTTCCAGATCACGCTCGAGGGCGGCCAGAACATTGCCGGCGCCTTTGACATGGCACGCCGTCCCCAGGCAGACCGAGATAATGTGCTTGCCCCTGGGCTTGAGGCTGAATGCGTTGTAGAACGTGGCAATGCGATAGACGGTGCTCACGGGCACGTGCAGGCGGTCGGAGATCAACCCGAAAACCGCCTCCGGCAGGTAGTTGAAATACCCGTTGACGTCCTGCAGCAGCGGTACTAGCGACGACTGGTGATCGCGGTGCCGCTCCACAATATCGTGAGCTCGGGCCTCTTCCGCCTCGCTGAACCGCACCTTTTCGCCGTCCTCGAGATCGTGGTAGAGCCGGTTACGGCGGAAGCGCCACTTGAGTTTCGGGTCAAAAAGTTCATTGTCCACTATCCCCCGGACCGTGGTAAGAAAGTCAGGCACGACGATCTGTATGTCGCCTTTGACTTTGACCTGGCAGGACAGGCGGACTCCCTCCTGCTTTTCCTTGCGCGTCAGAAAGACCTCTTCGGTCGGCAGAACCGGCCCGCCCCCATCCGTAACACGCACCTTGCAGTATCCGCAGGTGGCTTTTCCGCCGCAGGAGGAGGATATCTTGACGCCGCATTCCTGCAAGGCGGCGTGCAGGTAGCTGCCCCCTCGCACCGTGAACGTCTTTGTCTCGTCGTCTTCCGTAACCGAGATTCTGCAGTCGCCGTAACTGACCAGCAACTTGTCGGCCACGGCCAGCAAGGCCGTGATCACCAGAAGTATACCGTCCATTACAAGTATCGGCGTCAGGTTCATTGGATGTTGACCATGCCTCCGAATCCAAGGAAGGCCAGGGCGATGATGCCCGCCGTGATCATGACGATACCCGGGCCGCGCAAGCCTTTCGGGACATCCCCGACGAGCCTGAGTTTCTCGTTGATGGCCGCCACAATGACGATTGCCAGTGTCCATCCAAGGGCCGACCCCAGCGAAAAGACCAGCGTTGTCACGAACGAATAGGTCCGGAGAACCATGAAAAGCGATACGGCCAGAACCGTGCAATTAACCGTAATCAGCGGCAGGAATATCCCGAAATGGGCCTGCAGCACGGGGAAGAAACGCTCCATCACCATCTCCAGAAGCTGAACCGACCCGGCTATTACCAGGATGAAGACGATGTAGTAGATCAGCTCGCTGTTAGTGGGAAGCAGTATGAGGTGATAGATAGGCCAGTTGATCGCCGCCGTCAGCACGACGACCAGAATCACCGCTACCCCCATGCCGGACGCCGTTTTGAGTCTTTGCGACAGCGAAATAAACGGGCACATCCCCAGCAGGTAGGTCAGCGCAATGTTGTGCGTCAGGACGGCGGCTACAAGAATGGTCACCAATTTCAGCACGATTTAGCCCTCCCTCGGCGGCTCGACACCCGCCAGAGTGCGCGTGACCCACAGAAAAATCCCCAGGAGAAAGAACGCGCCCGGCGCCAGCGACATCACCACCCAGTTCTCCCATCCCTCCGGCGTCACCTTGAAGCCGAGCAGAGTGCCGAACCCCAGGATCTCCCGCACGATCGCGATACTGATCAACGTGTACGAGTAACTGATCCCGTTGGCAACCGCGTCAAGCAGCGAGAGCGGCAGCGTATTCTGCGAGTAGAACGCCTCGGCCCGCCCCATGATAATGCAGTTAGTGATTATAAGGCCGACATACGGACCGACGGCTTCGCTTATGTCGGGGAAGAATGCCTTGAGAACCTTGTCGACTACTATCACAAAGGCCGAAATGGTAATCATATAGACGATGATCCTGACGCGCAGCGGAATAAGCTTGCGCAGAGAGGACACTATAACGGCAGTGGCCAGGAGCACAAACGTAACGCCCACGCCCATCGCAACCGCGTTTGCCACGGTGTTGCTGACCGCCAGGGCCGAGCAGATACCGAGACACATCGAACCGATGGGGTGGTCCTTCCATACCCCCTTCATGAAGGTCTTGTAGCCTTCTTTGCCGAGGAGTTTGCGCAGAGTCACTGCTGGATCTCCTTTACGCCGGGCAGATTGGCCGAGGCCTCGCTGTTGAGAATGCGGGCGAACGCCTGGCAGCTCAGCGTAGCGCCGGTGATTCCGTCCACTTCGTTGTCCCCGGATGCCTTGCCTTCTTCGGTGATCCTGATGCCCTGGTGCAGCCGCTTTGCCCGGAACTTGTCCAGGTAGGCCTGCTCCGCGATGCGGGATCCCAGCCCCGGCGTTTCTTCCTGATGGACAATGGTAATGCCTTTTACCGTTACTCCGTCCGGCTCGACCGCCAGGACTCCGCTGATCGGCCCCCACAGGCCGGACCCGTTGATGGGGAAAGCCACCGTTTTATCGTCGGTCACGTAGAATGTTCTGCCTTCCTTCTCAACGACGCTGACCGTGTCGGCAAATGTTTTCTCGAGCGCGGCATCCTCATAGTCCAGTTCCAGTGCGGCCATGACGTTGCGCTTTATCTTCAATGCTTCGTTGCGGGCAATGATGGGCTTCGTCCAGGCTTCAACGCTTGTCAGGGCTCCCGTCAGAATGGAAGCCAGGATCAGCACAAAAGCAATCATCCTGATTCTGCCGTTCATTCTTCTTTGCCCCCCCCCGCGGCGGCCCCGCAGGTGCAATTGGCGCATGCGACGCCGGCGGCCGGCGAGGCCGTCCCGGCGGGCGTCGGCCGCCGCGGACGAAAGGTCGTCTTCAATACCATGTGGTCGATCAGAGGGGCCAGGCTGTTCATTATGACAATACTGAACATGACCCCCTCGACGTAGCCGGAGAATCCTCGAATCAGCACAGTCAGCAGTCCGCACATCGTACCGAACACCCACTTTCCGGGCCGCGTAAAAGGCGAAGTGACCGGGTCGGTGGCCATGAAGAAAGCACCGAGCATCAACCCCCCCGCGAAGAGCTGGAAGAGCGGAGGAGCAACGCGTCCGGGCAAGGCGTAGTGGCCTAGAGCGCTCAGCACCGCAACCGACCCCAGGTACGAAACAGGAATGCGCCACTCACTCACGCGGGTCCAGATGACGAATATCCCGCCTGCGATAAGGCCGATGCGGAAGACCTCGCCCATGCTGCCGGGAGCTTGTCCCAGCAGCAGATGCGACAACGCCGTAGCCGTCTGCCCGGTTTTGTACATCACCAGCGGCGTGGCCGAAGTCACCGCGTCGCTGCCGGGAACCTGCCAGGAAGTCGTCATGATCGAAGGGAAAGCAATGGTCACGAACAGCCGGCCGACCAGCGCCGGGTTGAAAACGTTGCGGCCGGTTCCGCCGAAGACTTCCTTGCCGAAAAGCGTGCCGGCCGCCACGCCGACCGCTACAATCCACAGCGGCACCGTCGGCGGCAGCGTCAGAGGGAAAATGAGCCCCGTTACCAGGAAACCTTCATGAATGCCCTTCTTGCGGGCCATGGCAAAAGAGACTTCAACCAGGCCTCCGAAGACGTATGAAACCATGATCACGGCCAGCATGCGCGGTCCGAAAGCCAGCACCGCCGCCGCGACGGCCGGCATCAGGCCGATTATCACCACGGTCATATAGCGCTTGATGTCAAGGCCGTCGACGCAGTGCGGATCCCCTTCGGTCATCTCTTCCATGCCCAGGACGGCGGCCTCCAGCGCATCGAAAACCGGACCGAAGGGTTTCATATACCTGTTCTTGCGGGCTTGCAGCAGCATCGATTTGACCGCCCGCCTGATCATTGCGCTTCCCCTTCGTTCTCAAGGCCCTTCAGGCTGAAGAAGGGCAGGATGTTGGCCGAATTGTCGATTCCCTCCTGCAACAGTTTCTCCCGGCCCGACTTGATATGGCGGCCCAGGCCGATCTTGGAAGGGCACACGTAACTGCACAAGTTGCAGCCGATGCAGTCGAAAATTCGCAGCTCGTCGACCAGGTTCTCCTCCAGATACCCCCTGGCCGCATACTTGTAGAGGAGGTGGGGAATGATGCCCGTCGGGCAGACATCCTGGCAATAGCCGCACGAGACGCACGGCCGCGGCTCGCCTTTCAGACTCGCGCTGGCTTTGCGGGCGGTGGGCAGCAGACAGGAAAGGAAGGTGCGCGCATAACCGTCCTCGGCCGGGCCGGGCCGGATAAACGGCAGGAGTCCCGTCTCGGTCCGTTCGGGCAGCGCAACTATGGTGGAGAAAGTGCGGTCGATCGGGCACATGGCATCCGGCAGCTTCGGGCCCGTCAGCGTGCTGTTCTTGATGAAGCGCAGATCTTCGGCGTTGGCGCCGGCTTGCCGCGCCAGGTCGCCCAGCGGTGTGCCGATCGCCACCCGCGCATGGCTCGTTCTCCGGAACCCGGGGCCGCAGAGCGCCACGATTCTTTCAGTCAGCGGCTTGCCTTCGACGACCGCCTCGTAGGCGTGCACGACGGCCTGGCAGTCCAGGACAACCACTCCGATATTGGCGGGGGCATAGCCGTGCGGAAAGGGACGACCCAGCAGCGCGGGAATCAGCACCTCCGCGAAATCCCCGGGATACACGGGATTCCGTGGATGAACCCGCACGCTGTCGCAGTCCTGCAGAGCATTCGAAAGGCGTTCAATCAACTCCGCCTCGCGACTGTTGACGGCGACGTGAACCGGAGCCCCGTTCAGAACCTTCTGAAGAATGCGCAGGCCTTCGGCGAATGCCCCCAACCGCGACTCCCCCAGTATGACGGAAAGCGAGGGGTGGTACATCTCGCTTCCGGTATCGCGCACAATGACGGCCTCCACATCTTCCGGCGCGATGATGGAACTGCTGTGGCGCGTGGGAATGCCGCCGTCACCCAGCGCCGCCACGCCGGAGGCGTAAAGCAGACCCTCAATTTTCTCGGCCGGTAAGTCGGACCAGTTAGGTGAGCATCCTGACAACCTCTCCACGGAGTCCGAGGGACGCGCACGGATCACAATGTGCCCCGCGACGTTCTCTTCGCCGTCCGGGCCGCGAACTTCCTCGACGACGCCCGCCACGCTGGCGTGCACCGGACTGGAAACGCCGGTATCGTCTATGCCCACCGTCTGGCCGGCCCTGACCTTGTCTCCGGTCCGCACCACTGGTCGCACGGCGTCGCGAAAGCCCTGGCGGAGAGGTATAAGGACCCGCTCCGGCCCCTCCGGCGTAAACAGCCTGGCCGCCGGTTGCCCCTCGAAACGAGCAAAGCGGTAACCGCCGCGGAATTGTCTGCGCCTGCCGATCATGTCTCGCGTCCTGCCCTGAAATTATCAGCTCTGCCGCGCCGCAGCGGCCGACGAACCATCCTCTGGAAACCTCTGGAAAGACAGAGGGGCAGCATCTTGTCTTCCAGTGTAGAAAACGTCAAGCTGAAAGGCTGGCGAGCTCTTACAGCTTTGGGTTGTTACAGATCAGGGCCTGCATGAATATGCCACGTTCTATCATGAGTCCAATACGTATGTGGCCATATGGGTACGGGAGAGTGTGGAAGTCGGGATCTCCTCTTCTCCCAACACTCCAACGCTCCGACACTCCATTACTCCAGCACCTCTGACGGCGGGCATCAGGTCAGGGTGCCAAGCAGAGCTCAAGAACGTGGTAACTCCCCCCCCCAAAAAAACCGGTTCTTCCCTGTTGACATGCAAGCCAGCATCTAATACATTACTGAGACGATCAACATAATAACCTTTATCATGAATGTTTCAAACAAGACACACTACGCGCTGAGAATCCTTGTGGACTTGGCTCTGTTTTCGGCCGGACAACCGGCCCGTGTCGCGGATATGGCCGAGCGGCAGGGGATACCGAGGCAGTTTCTGCATCAGATACTGCTTGGCCTGAAGAGCAGTGGAATGGTCAGAAGCGTGAGAGGGAGGCAGGGGGGGTACATGCTGGCGGCGCCATCCGGCGAAATCACCGTGGCGTCGGCGGTACGAGCCATGCAGGGGGATCTGTTTGCCCTTCCACGGAGGAAGCCTGCGGGGGGAAACGGCGCTGATGCGGCTGTCCGCGAAGTGTGGGACAGGATTCGCCGCGAAGTAAAGGAGGAACTTGAATCGATGAGAATCAGCGATCTGTGCAAACGAGCCGCACAGATCACAGAAACCTCCGACTATATGATTTGACTTTTCTTTACTGGAGCGCAAGCAAAGTGGAACGATTGCCTGATACAGAGGAAGCGGTTACCGATCGCGATGTTCGCTTCGATTACCGCGGTGACGGCACGGCCGAGGAAGTGCTGCGATGGGCTCTGGAAAAATTCCATCCGAATATCGCGGTAGCGTGCAGTTTCCAGCATGCCGTGCTGATCGACATGGCGGTCAAGATAAGGCCGGACGTGCGGGTCTTTTCGATAGACACCGGCAGACTGCCCGAGGACACCTACGAATGTGCGCGTGATATTGAGTGCCGTTTCGGGGTCAAGATCGAGTGGTATTTCCCGCGGCACAAGGCCGTGGAGGAGATGATGCACAGGAACGGGCCGCTCTCCTTTCGGGAAAGCCTGGATGCCCGTCGCGAGTGCTGCGCGATCCGCAAGGTGGAGCCTCTGAACCGGGCGCTTTCAGGGCTGGACGCATGGATTACCGGGGTTCGCCGGGAACAGAACGTAACGCGCGCAACCGTCGCCAAAATCGAGATCGACGACGCACACGGCGGAATTGTGAAGCTGAACCCTCTCTCGGATTGGTCCTACGACCGGATCAGGTCCTACGTTCGGGAGCACAGGCTGCCGTACAACACTCTGTTTGAGAAAGGCTACACATCCATCGGCTGCGCCTGCTGCACGCGGGCCGTGAAACCCGGGGAAGATTCCAGGGCGGGCCGCTGGTGGTGGGAGCATCCCGAATACAAGGAATGCGGATTGCACGCGCGGAACTGGCAGATATGAGGAAGTCATTTGTCATTAGTCACTGGTCATTCGTGTCCCGCGACCAATGACGCGGCCGCAGGCCGCAAATGACCAATGACCAATCCCGGGAGCGAAGCTAACCGATGACAATGCACGTGGACACGAAGCTGCTGCACGGTGGGTATGCGCCGGAAGAGACAACAGGGGCAACGGCGCTGCCTGTTTTCCAGAGCACATCTTTCGCTTATGAATCGGCGGAAGAACTGGAAGCCGTCTTTGCGGGGCGGGACGCGGGCTTCGTCTACAGCCGCATCAACAATCCGACACTTGACCGCTTCGAGCGGCGGATGACCGTGCTGGAGGACGGGTTAGCGTCGGTGTCGTGCGCATCGGGGATGGCGGCCATCAGCACGACGGTACTGGCCCTGGCAGGGGCAGGCGACGAGATTCTCTCCGGAAACAGCATCTTCGGTGGAACTTACTCTCTGTTCGCTCACACCCTTGCGCGGTACGGCATCACAACGCGCTTTGTCGAGACAACCGACGTGGATGCGTACCGCCAGGCGATTAACGACAAAACGAAGCTCATCTTTGTTGAAACCATTGGCAACCCGAAACTGGACGTACCCGATATCGCCGCCATCGCGGGCGTGGCCAAGGAGCATGGAATCGTCCTTGCCGTTGACAATACGGTAACGACGCCGGTGCTTTGTCGGCCGAAGGCCCTTGGCGCCGACATTGTGATACACTCGACATCGAAGTACATCAACGGGCACGGAAACGCCATTGGCGGCGTCATCGTGGACTGCGGGACCTTCGATTGGAGATCCCCGAGGTATGCTCACCTGAAGTCGTTCTACGAGCGGGTGCGCCATTTCGCTTTTGCGGCGAGCTTGCGCAATCGCGTGCATCGGGACCTGGGTTGCTGCTTCTCGCCCTTCAACGCGTTCCTGATGTCGATCGGCATGGAATCACTCGCGGTGCGCATGGAGCGTCATTGCTCCAACGCCCGACGCGTGGCGGAGTTGCTCGTCGCGGACAAACGGGTCGCACAAGCGCGCTATCCCGGTCTCAGGGGGCATGCCGATTATGAAATCGCAGACCGGCAGTTCGCCGGGCGCTATGGCGCCCTGTTGACGTTCCGACTCGGAACAAAGGAGCGGTGTTTCAGGTTTATCAACGCTTTGCAACGCGCACAGAACCTGGCGAATCTCGGCGATGCGAAGACGCTGGTAATTCACCCGGCATCGACGTTTTGCCGGGACGCGACCGAAAAAGAATGCCGTGCCATGGGCGTGTCGGATGATCTGGTGCGCTTCTCGATCGGGATCGAGCACGTGGATGACATTCTGGAGGACATAGAACAAGCATTGAGCAAGATGGAAAAGGGAGAATCAAGATGACCATACAGATCAACGGAGAGGCCGTGGAACTCGGCGGCGAGATGACCGTGACGCAACTGCTGACCGAACGCAAGGTAAAGATGCCCGACATGGTGAGCGTGGAATTGAACGGCGAAATTCTGAGCCGAGGTACGTTCGACAGCACGAATGTGAAGCATGGTGACAAGGTGGAATTTCTCTATTTCATGGGTGGGGGATCGAAGTGAACTTGACGGAAGAACAGATCGAACGCTACTCGCGGCACATCATCCTGCCGGAGATCGGCGGCAAGGGACAGGAAAAGCTGCTGGCGGGGAAGGTCCTGCTGGTCGGTGCCGGCGGACTTGGGGCACCCGCCGGGCTATACCTGGCCGCCGCCGGCGTGGGAACGCTCGGTGTCATCGATGCCGATGAGGTGGACCTGACCAACCTGCAACGCCAGGTCATCCACTTCACGGCCGATCTCGGCAGCCCCAAGGTTGAATCCGCCGCGGCAAAGATGCGGGCCATCAACCCGGACGTGCACGTAAAGATGTACAAGAAGCGGCTGACCGCCGAGAATGCCCTGGATATCCTGTCCGACTATGATTTCGTCATCGACGGCACGGACAACTTCCCGTCCAAGTTCCTGGTAGCCGATGCCTGCCACTTCGCAAGCAAGCCCTATTCCCATGCTGGTATCCTGCGGTTCGACGGACAGACCATGACCGTAAAGCCGGGTGCGTCGGCGTGCTATCGGTGCGTTTTCAACGAGCCTCCGCCCGCGGGCGCGGTGCCGTCCTGCTCCCAGGCCGGTGTATTGGGAGTACTGGCAGGGGTGATTGGGACGCTACAGGCAACCGAGGCGGTCAAGTTCCTGCTGGGCCGGGGCAAGCTTCTTACGGATGCGCTTCTGGTCTATAACGCACTGGACATGAGCTTTCGTAAGGTTGCCCTGAAGCAAAACCCGAATTGCCCGCTTTGCGGCGAGAACCCGACAATCAAGGAACTCAAGGACGAAGAACAGGCGGTATGCGACCTGAAGCAGGGCATCCCATGAAGCTATCTGTCGAAAACCACATATTGGTCGCCATGCTGGAAGCCGCGAGCAGAGCAGACCCACTGGAGGCCTGCGGTCTGCTGGGAGGCGTCAACGGGGTTGCAACCGAGTTCTACGAGTTGACGAACGATGATGCTTCGGGTGAGCACTACAGCATGCAGCCGGAAGAGCAGTTTGCGGCAGTCAAGGACATGCGCGGCAAGGGCGCGCGTATGCTTGCCATCTGGCACAGCCACCCGGCAACGCCGGCAAGGATGTCCGACGAGGACCTGCGCCTGGCGTATACCCCGGACGTCGTCTACGTGATCGTGTCCCTTGCCGATCCGAGGCGATCGGATACTCGCGGCTTCATCGTTAATGACAACACCCCAACAGAAATAGAGATCACCGTTAACCATCCACCAATGACCAATGACCAATGAAGTGTGCAGCGCAAATGACATGCCGGAGACATAAATGACCAATGTCTACTACAAACTTCCGCCGGAACTTTCTGCCGACATTGACGCCTATGAGAAGGATGTGCGGAGTTTCATTGACGGCAAACTTCCGCCGGGCGTGATGAAAGCGAAGCGCGTGCCGCGCGGCGTGTACGAACAGCGGCAGGACGGTACATACATGTTGCGGGTGCGCGTGGCCGGGGGAACGCTGAAACATGAACAGGCAACAACGCTGTCGGCCCTGGCAACCGGGTATGGAAACGGCATGTTGCACGTGACGACGCGTCAGGATGTTCAGCTTCACGACCTGGCCATTGAAGATACGCCTGTGATCATGCGATGGTTGATGAATGTTGGGCTGACGAGCAAGGGCGGCGGCGGAAATACAGTGCGCAACATTACCTCCTGCCCCTACGCAGGGATCTGCCCGCACGAATGCTTCGACGTGACGCCTCTTGCGCACGCGGTCACGGAATACCTGATCCAGCTTGTCGGCAGCTACAACCTGCCGCGCAAGTATAAGATCGCTTTCAGCGGCTGCGCGGCGGACTGCGCCCTCGCGCAGGTCACGGACCTCGGTTTCATTGCGGAGATTCGAAACGGCGAGCCGGGGTTTCGCGTTACGGCAGGAGGCGGTATGGGGGCACACTCGCGAGCCGCGGACGAGATGCTTGCATGGATGCCCGCCTCGGAGGTTATCCGTTCCGCCGAAGCCGTCAGGCGTCTCTTTGACGAACTCGGCGACAGAAACAACAGGCAGCGGGCCCGGTTGCGGTTCGTATTTGAAAGGCTTGGGGCCGATTTGTTCAGGGATCGCTTTCTTCGCATGAAAAGTGTTGTCGCCAGGGAGGGCGTGCCCGAGTGGGACGGCGAATGCGAGTTAAAAGTGGGCCCTGCCAAAGAGAAGGGCGGAGTGCCCGGCTTTGAGATTGTTGACGGTGTGCGGTGTCTGCCGCAGCGGCAGGAAGGCTTTTTTGCCGTTCCTCTTCATCTGCCTCTGGGTTTTGTCTCGGCGGATGACTTCGCCAAGATCGTCGAGGCTGCGCGGAATTTCAGCGAGGAAGACGGGCTGCGTACTACACGGTCTCAGAACCTGCTGGTCCGTTTCGTAAACAGGTGCAACCTTGTTGCGATGGCCGATGAACTTCGGAAACTCAGCACGGACGTGCTTTCTCGCGCTCCATTGGGGCGCTTCGTGGCCTGTGCCGGGGCATCAACGTGTCGGCTCGGTCTCTGCCTGGCCCGGGGAGCGGCGCACGCCTGTGCCCGGCGTTTGGAAAGCGCAACTATATGTACCGACACGCTCGACAACATCGAGATCCATATCAACGGTTGTCCCAACGCCTGTGGCCAGCAACCGATCGGACAAATCGGTTTCTTTGGGGCCGCACAGAGGGTCGATGGGCGGCTTGTCCCATCATATCGAATTACCCTCGGCGGCAGATGCAACGCCGACGGAGCACGGTTTGGGGTTCCCGTCGGGCAGGTTCCGGCGAAAGCCGCGCCCGCGTTCCTGAGCGAGCTGTCAGCCGACTTCCAGGGCGGGCGACGGGATGGTGAATCGTTTCCGTCCTACTTTGACAGGCTGGGGCCGGGTCACTTCGAGCGCCTCGTTGCACGTCATTCCGAAGTGCCTTCGTACGACGACCGTCCGGAGTTCTATCGGGACTTCGGAGTCGAAGAAGACTTCTCGCTTGCGGGCCGCGGCGCAGGCGAGTGCGGCGCCGGTGTGTTCGAGGTGATTCAGGAAGACTTGACCGCGGCCGAAAAGGCCGACAAGCCGTTCGATAAGCTGCTGCATGCGACCCGGGCGTTGCTGATCGCCCGGGGCGTGGACGCGAACGATCCCGACAGCGTGCTGCGGGCATTCGAGACTCATTTCGTGGATTCAGGTCTGGTCTCGGAGGAGTTTCGCGCCCTGATTGGCCGCGCCAGGGGCTTTACGCAAGGCTGGCGGCAGGCATTGGACGGACAGGATGAGGCCGTGACCGGCCTGCTCGATCGTGTCAGGGAGCTGTATGCATCGCTCGACGCAAACCTGCAGTTCAACCTGACGGCAGGAACGCTGCCGGACATCGGCGCAGATCAGAATGCCCGGACTACCGATGCGCCGTCGGAAGCCGCGGCCCGGGACCTTGATCTGCGCGGCGTCGCCTGCCCCATGAACTTTGTCAAGGCCAGGCTGAGACTCGAGATGATGGACATCGGTGACACACTGTCCATTATTCTTGACGATGGAGAACCCGCGCGGAATGTGCCGGCGAGCTTTCGCAACGAGGGGCAGAAGATTGAAGAAACCACGGATCTTGGGGACGGGCATTGGCGTGTCGTAGTAAGAAAGATGCAGTGAAAGGAGCAGCGTGATGAGCTATTACAGCGATAATTCTCTATCCATCGGCAACACGCCGCTGGTGCAGTTACACAAGGTCGCCGGGGAAAAGGCGTTGGTGCTGGGCAAGATCGAGGGCCGCAATCCGGCATACTCGGTGAAGTGCCGGATCGGGGCGTCCATGGTCTGGGATGCCGAAGAACGCGGCGCTCTGAAGAAAGGCATGGAGATTATCGAGCCGACCAGCGGCAATACGGGCATCGCGCTAGCCTACGTCGGGGCGGCGCGGGGCTACAAGGTCACGCTGACCATGCCTGAGACAATGAGCATTGAACGGCGCAGGATTCTCAAGGCATTCGGCGCTGTTCTGGAACTGACTCCGGGGGAAAAGGGCATGCCGGGGGCCATCGCGAGAGCCGAGGAACTCGTGGCGGCCGATCCGGAGCGTTATTTCCTGCCGCAGCAGTTCAAGAACCCGGCAAACCCTGCGATTCACGAGAAGACAACCGGTCCGGAGATCTGGAGGGAAACGGAAGGCAAGATCGACGTGCTCGTGGCTGGTGTCGGAACCGGGGGTACCATCACGGGCGTTTCGCGTTTTATCAAGAGCACCCAGGGGAAGAAGATCGTGTCGGTGGCGGTGGAGCCGAGCAACAGTCCGGTGATTTCGCAGAAGCTTGCGGGTGAGGAATTGAAACCCGGTCCGCACATGATCCAGGGCATCGGCGCCGGCTTTATCCCCGACGTCCTGGATCTCTCGCTCGTCGACCGCGTCGAGCTGGTCGGCAATGACGAAGCCATGGAATTCGCGCGCCGTCTGGCCTTGGAAGAAGGGATTCTTTGCGGCATCTCATGCGGCGCCGCGGCGTCCGTGGCGGCCCGAATCGCGAAAGAACCGGAATTTGAGGGCAAGACCATTGTCGTTATCCTCCCGGATTCCGGCGAAAGATACCTGTCCACGACGCTGTTTGAAGTTTGACGAAAAGAGGCGGATGAGAGAACAACGACAATGGAAGTGGATGGTACATCCTCCGCACAAACGATGACTGAGTCCGGCGAACACCAGGGAGATCTCCCCTCTGACGTGGCCATCGCGAGTCTGCCGCCCGATGGTGGACCAGAATTCAACCGGCTCGTTCGCGAGAAGAGCCCGTACCTCCTTCAGCACGCCCGCAACCCCGTCGACTGGTATCCGTGGGGAGCGGAGGCATTTGCCAGGGCGCGCCAGGAGGACAGGCCCGTGTTCCTCTCGATCGGGTACGCGACGTGCCACTGGTGCCACGTCATGGAGCGCGAATCGTTCGAGAACGCCGAGGTGGCGGCTCTGATGAACGATGCCTTCGTATGCATCAAAGTGGACCGCGAAGAGCGGCCGGATATCGACGGCATCTACATGACCGTATGCCAGATGTTGACCGGCTCAGGTGGCTGGCCGCTGACCGTCGTGATGACGCCGGACAAGAAACCGTTCTTTGCGGGGACTTACTTCCCGCGGGAGAGCCGGTTTGGCCGGATCGGGATGTTTGAACTCGTTCCGCGTTTGAAGGATGCCTGGACGTCACAACGCCGGCAATTGATGGATGCGGCTGCCGAGATTACAGCGGGGTTGCATCGGGCATCCCGGACCGCACCGGGAGGCGACCTCGAAGCCGGGCTACTGGCGGAAGCATTCAGGTCGTTTACATCCCGGTTCGACCGGGACCACGGCGGCTTCGGTCGTGCTCCCAAGTTTCCCACGCCGCACAACCTGATGTTCCTGCTCCGCTATTGGCGACGGTCGGGGGAAGAACAAGCGCTGCGCATGGTTGAGGAGACGCTCCAGGCCATGCAGCAGGGGGGAATATGGGATCATGTGGGCTTCGGTTTTCACCGCTACTCGACTGACCGTGAGTGGCTCGTGCCCCATTTCGAGAAGATGCTCTATGACCAGGCGCTCATGGCCATGGCATACACGGAAGCGTGGCAGGCCACGGGAAAGATGGATTACCAGACGACGGCGCGCCGGGTTCTCTCTTACGTGTTGCGCGACATGACCGCGCGGGAAGGCGGCTTCTACTCGGCTGAAGACGCCGACAGCGAGGGCGAAGAAGGCAAGTTCTACGTATGGACAGGTGCCGAGCTGAAGGAGGTGCTCGGCAACGAAGATGCGTCTTTCGTAACGGATGTATTCAACGTACAGGCCGGCGGCAATTTTGCGGACGAAGCGTCCGGTAATCTCTCTGGCAGGAATATCCTGCATCTGCGGGAACCGCTGGCCCGACTCGCGGAGAGAACGCGGCACACCGAGGCGGAAATCCGGCGCAAGCTGGGCCGGGCTCGCGAGAAGCTCTTCGAGGCCCGTGAGAAACGGACACGGCCCCTGAGAGACGACAAGATCCTGACGGACTGGAACGGACTCATGATTGCCGCGTTCGCAAAGGCTGCACGTGCATTTGAAGAGCCGTGCTATGCGGAAGCGTCGTCGCGTTGCGCCGATTTTGTCCTGCGCCGGATGCTGAACGACGGTCGGCTGCTGCACAGATTCCGAGCGGAGGAAGCCGCCATCACGGGTCATCTTGACGACTACGCATTCCTGGTCTGGGGGCTGATCGAGCTGTACGAAACAACATTCGACACACGCTGGCTCAAGGCGGCCCGGGAGATCCACGCAAAACAGGTCGAGGACTTCCTCGACGAGGAGTCGGGTGGTTTCTTCTTTACGGCCGACGATGCCGAGGAGCTGCTCGTGCGGCGTAAGGACATCTACGACGGCGCAGTGCCGTCCGGCAATTCCGTCGCCATGTTGAACATGTTGCGGCTCGGTCGCCTTACGGCGGAACCGGAGTTCGAACGGCATGCCGCCGCGCTGGGACGCGCTTTCTCGGGCTACGTGGCTCAGCAGCCTGCCGCCTTCACCATGCTGATGTGCGCACTGGATTTCGCGAACGGTCCGGCGTTCGAGGTCGTCATCGCCGGGGACCCGTCCTCCCAGGACACGAAGGCCCTGATCTCAGCCCTCCGGCAGCCGTTTGTTCCAAACAAGGTGGTACTGTTGCGACCGACGGGCATGGGCTCCGGGAGTGAGGAATTGCCGGAATATGTAAGAGACTACGGACCGATCAATGGGAGGGCCGCCGCCTATGTCTGCCGTGAATTCCAGTGCCTGGCTCCGGTTACCAACAGGACGCAATTGCTGAAGCTTCTCGTTGCGGAGGACTGACAAGCGGATAGCGGCGAGCCGGCCGCTACCGGCGTGTCCGTGAAGGAATCCGGGCCTTCGTTGAGACGATTCTGTTGCCAACGGCCTTCGCGTTGCGCGTGTTGAGCTGCGGCTCCTGTGTGGAAGCGGGGTATTCCGCAGCATTTAGGCCGAGGTGTCTTTTTTGCTTTTACCATATACCCCTATGTGGTATAGGATATGCTTTCAGGAGGAGGGGCCATGAAAAAGACGCCACACAAAACATCGCACGAGGAGAACCTGGCAAGGGTGAGTCGAATCGAGGGACAGGTCCGCGGTGTGCGCCGTATGATCCGGGATCGTGAGTACTGTATAGATATAATCACGCAGATCCAGGCCGCTCAGTCCGCCCTGGGGGCCGTTGCCCGCAAGATTCTGGAAAAGCATCTGGATACTTGCGTGTCGGACGCGCTTAAAGGCCGTTCCAAGGCGGATACGGATGCGAAGCTCCGGGAGTTAATGCGGGTCATGAAACGGATGTGCAAGTGAGGAAAAGCCGATGAAGAAGACATTATTCAGTATGGTTCAGTGCGGAATCCTGTCTGTGACATGTGTCTCACTGGCGGGGGAACTGCAACCCGTTGAGACAGCCGGCCGTGACACACACGGCAACCTGTCCGCGGAAATCAGCGCGGAATCCTCTCTGGATGACTATCTGCGATACGCGGCGCTGAACAACGCTGGCTTGGAGGCGGCGTTCAACGGCTGGAAGGCGGCGCTGGAGCGCATTCCACAGGTGAACAGTTTGCCGGATCCCCGTTTCAACTACACGTACTTCGTTGAAGAGGTAGAAACCCGTGTGGGGCCTCAACGGAAGAAATTCGGCATTATGCAGATGTTTCCCTGGTTCGGCAAACTGCGGCTGCGGGGAAATGCCGCGGGTGAGGCGGCCGCGGCGGCGCAGCAAGAATACGAGAAGACAAAGTTGGCCCTCTTCTACCGCGTCAGGGCGGCCTATCACGAGTACTGGTATCTGGCGCAGGCGATCGCCGTGACCAAGGAACACACCAGGTTGGTCGCCAACATGGAGGGCGTTGCCCGAACGCGTTTCAAGGCCGGCGCCGCGCCCAACAGCGCCGTCATACAGGCTCAGGTCGAACTAGGGAAACTGGACGACCGGCTGCGGTCGTTGGAGACGTTGCGGGAGCCGATCGTTGCCAGGCTGAACGCAGCGCTGAACCGGCCCACGCGGCTTCCGTTGCCGTGGCCACGTTCGCTTCCAGAGTCCGCGGCTTCGTTCACGGACGAGCAGGCCATGCAATGGCTGTCCGAGAGCAACCCGGAATTGCGCCGGCTCGAACACCTGGTCGCAAAGGAAGAGACCGGCATCAGTCTGGCCGCGAAAGACTACTACCCGGATATTTCACTAGGTGTCGACTACGTGGAAACAGGCGACGCTCTCAATCCCGACACGGCCGATAGCGGCAAAGATCCGGTGATGGCCATGGTCTCGATAAATCTGCCGATCTGGCACGGGAAGTACCGCGCCGCCGAGCGCGAGGCGCGCCTGCGGAAGACCGCTGCCGAGAGCAGCCGTGAGGATACCGGCAGACGGCTTGAGGCCGATCTGAAACTCGCACTCTACCAATTCCGTGATGCGGAGCGGAAGCTCGACCTTTACGGCGACACGCTGGTGCCGAAGGCGGAGCAGTCGCTGGCGGTGGCGCAGCAGGGGTTTGAGGCGGGCAGCACTGATTTCATCGCGTTGATCGACGCGGAGCGTTTGCTGCTGGAATTCCGGCTCGCGGAACGGAGAGCAGAGGCGGACAGGGGCCGGCGATTGGCGGAGATAGAGATGTTGACGGGGAAGGATGCAGGTCATTAGTCATTAGTCATCGGCAATCGGCGCTTTGCGCGTCATGAAACAAAGGGAGTAAGACGATGAAGATATGGACCGTGACAACGATAACAGCCGTGCTCATCGCATCGGGGGCAAGCGCGGGCGAGCACACCGGACATCAGGCCGAACACCCCGGCGGCGGCAAGCAGGCCGAGGCCAAGGCGCAGACGACGTGTCCTGTGATGGGCGGCAAGATCAACAAGGATCTATACGTCGATCACGACGGCAAACGCGTCTACGTCTGCTGCAAGGGGTGCATCGGTGCCTTGCATAAGGACCCCGAGAAGTGCATCAAGAAGCTGGAAGACGACGGGGTAACCGTTGCAAAAATCCAGACCACGTGTCCTGTGATGGGCGGAAAGATCGACAAGGAACTGAACGTCGATCATGACGGCAAGCGGGTTTATTTCTGCTGCCCGATGTGCCGGAAGACGTTTGCAGAGGATCCTGAGAAGTACATCGACAAGCTCGAAAGGGACGGCGTGGTCTTGGATGCGACACCTGCGCTATCCAAGCACGTAAGCAGGAACGACGAGCACAAGTGGCATAACCACTAGGCGGCTGATGTTGGTGTCGAACTATCGCCCGTGGCAGCCCGGTGCCGGTCATGCAGGGGGAAGTAGAATGAAGCGACATTTTCTGAGGATTCACAAACTTTTTGCCTTTGCAGCGGTCACAGTTGCGATATTGCACGCGTTGACGGTTCTGCTTGGCCACTAAACACACCTGCCAAGTGTATGGAGGGCAGACAGATGACGATACCGAAACTGAGCAAGAAGACGGCATACAAGATACTCGGGATATTCGTTTTGGTCATTGCCGTATTCTGGGGGGGCAGGTTGTCTCGCGGACCGGCGGCGGCCGGCGGGGATGTTCATAAGCACGCGGAGGAAGCTTCAGCGGCCAAGAAGGCCAGTGTGTGGACATGCTCGATGCATCCGCAGATCAAGCTACCCAAGCCCGGCAAGTGCCCGATCTGCTTCATGGATCTCATACCCCTGGACTCGGGCGATGACGATGAGGGCGGGCTGCGCGAGCTGTCGGTCAGCGAAACCGCAAGGGCCTTGATGGAGATCGAGACGGTCCCGGTCGAGCGGCGTTTCGTTACGGCCGACGTGCGCATGGTCGGCAAGATCGACTATGACGAGACGCGGGTGTCCTACATTACCGCGTGGGTGCCGGGCCGCCTGGACCGGCTTTTCGTGGACTACACGGGTGTGCCCGTGAAGAAGGGCGACCACATGGTCTACCTCTACAGCCCCGAATTGCTCAGCGCACAGGAAGAACTTCTCCAGGCGATCAAGGCGGCAAAGGAACTTGAGAAAAGTGATGTCTCAATCGTGCGCAACACGACGGAAGCGACGGTCGAGGCCGTACGCGAGAAGCTGCGCCTGTGGGGCCTGACGCCGGAGCAGATCAAGCAGATCGAGGCGCGCGGAACTCCGGATGATCACATGACGATCTACTCTCCGGCCGGCGGCATCGTCATTCACAAGAACGCCCAGGAAGGCATGTACGTCAACACCGGCACGCGGATCTATACCATTGCGGATCTTTCTCAGGTATGGGTCAACCTGGATGCCTACGAATCCGACCTGGCTTGGCTCAAGTACGGGCAAGAGGTGGCATTCACCACGGAATCCTATCTAGGTGAAGTTTTTGCCGGAACCATCTCGTTCATTCACCCCGTGCTCAACGAGGCGACGCGTACCGTCAAAGTCCGCATGAATGTGGCAAATGAAGACGGCCGTCTGAAGCCGGGTATGTTCGTGCGGGCGGTGGCGCGCGCGGACGTTGCCACGGGTGGCCGCGTTATGGACGCCGCGTTGGCCGGTAAATGGATCAGTCCCATGCACCCTGAAATCGTGAAGGACGAGCCCGGCAACTGCGATGTGTGCGGCATGCCGCTGGTGCGTGCCGAATCTCTCGGGTATGTGGGACTCGAGCCGAAAGAGGAAGACAGGCCGCTGGTCATTCCTGCCACCGCCCCGCTGCTGACGGGCAGGCGAGCAATTGTCTACGTGCAGGTGCAGGGCAAAGACAAGCCCACTTTCGAAGGTCGCGAGATCGTGCTCGGCCCGCGGGCAGGTGACTACTACCTGGTCAAACGCGGCCTGTCCGTCGGAGAGCGTGTTGTCACGGACGGCGCATTCAAGCTGGACGCCGAGCTCCAGATCCGGGCCAGGCCGAGCATGATGACGCCCGACGGCGGGGGTGGCGGCGGGGAACACGCTCATCACGGAGGCGGCACTGCACAGGCTGCCGACGAGCCCGAGGCGGCTGAGGGGCTCAAGTTACCCGCAATCGTGAAGAGCCAGTTGCACGACGTGATGTCGGCCGCAGGCGGCGCGATCAAAGCTTCAGCCGGCGCCGCCGACAGGGATATTGAACAGATCCGATTGGCGTACCGTGCTCTGCAAGAGAGCGTGGAGGCAGTAAATGCCGCGAGCTTGTCGGGGCATGCGGCGATGCTTTGGAAAGAGTACGCCATGCTTCTCGGCAATGACGGCAGCGAAGGAGCTACAGTCGATACCCGCGAGGCGGCGACGATTCTTGCAGGGACCACGGAAGGCCACGTCAAAGCAATGGGATCGAAATTCGGATTGATGCACGGCGGTCACGAAATGCCAAAGAGTCCGAAGGTGTCGCCCGAGTTCCTGAAGCAACTCGGAGACGTGGTTGAAGGGTATCTGGGTGTGCAGGCGGCGCTGGCGTCGGACGACCGCGGGGGAGCGGTTACATCGGCGAAGAAAGCGCTGGATGCACTCGGAAAGGTGGATATGGGGCTCGTGTTGGGTGACGCACACGTGGCTTGGATGAAGTTCGCCGCCGAACTGAAGTCGCTGTTGACGGCCGTTGCCGATGCGGCCGACATCGAGACTGCGAGAGCGAAGTTTGCCTTGCTGTCCGAAGAAATTGCCTCAGTTCTCACCCGCTTCGGCGTGCCGGAAGGAAAGCTCTACAAGGCGTGGTGCCCGATGGCCTTTGACAACCGCGGAGCTTCATGGATTCAGAGCGAAGAAGAGATCAGCAACCCGTACTTTGGAGAGATGATGCTCCGCTGCGGCGAGATCAAGGGGGTGCTGAAATGAAGCCATCCGTACAGCAAACGCCGGAACAGAAATCCGCCATCGGCAAGCTGATCCGGTTCTGCCTGGAGAACAAGCTTGTCGTCGGGCTGTTCATGTTTGCCGTGATCTTCGCAGGCATTCTCGTTGCCCCGTTCGAGTGGAACGTCGGCGGTTTGCAGCGCTACCCTGTGCCCGTCGACGCCATCCCCGATATCGGCGAGAATCAGCAGATCGTCTTTACGCAATGGATGGGCCGGTCGCCGCAGGACGTCGAAGACCAGATCAGTTATCCGCTCACCGTCTCGCTCCTGGGAATTCCCGGCGTGAAGACGATTCGAAGCTACTCCATGTTCGGATTCTCGACGATCTATATCATCTTCAAGGAAGACGTGGAGTTCTACTGGTCCCGGACGCGCGTGCTGGAAAAGCTGAACAGTCTGCCGGCAGACACGCTGCCCCCGATGGTACAGCCAACCCTTGGGCCCGATGCCACGGCGCTTGGCCAGATCTACTGGTATACGCTGGAAGGGCGCGATCCAGATGACAACCCAACGGGTGGATGGGGCCCGCAGGAGTTGCGCACCATTCAGGACTGGTACGCACGTTATTGGCTGCTCTCCGCTGACGGCGTAGCTGAAGTCGGGTCCATCGGCGGGTACGTCAAGGAGTACCAGGTGGACGTAGACCCGGACGCCATGCGAGCGTACGGCGTAACGCTCGATCAGGTGTTCCATGCCGTCATGGCCGCCAACATCGACGTGGGGGCCAGGACGCTTGAGATCAACCGGACCGAATACTTTATCCGCGGAATTGGCTTCATCAAGAACCTGCAGGACATCCGCAGTAGCGTTGTCAAGGTTGGCCATGACAACGTGCCGGTGCTGGTCGAGCACGTCGCCGAAGTCGGTCTGGGGCCGGCGACACGGCGCGGCGCTCTCGACAAGGGCGGCGCTTCCGTTGTGGGTGGCGTTGTCGTTGCGCGCTACGGCGATAACCCGCTGGCCGTGATTAATAACGTGAAGGACAAGATTGACGAAACCCGCGAGGCCCTGCCGGCCAAGGTCCTGATCGATGAGGACGCCGCTTCACGTGAGACGGTCGAAGCGTACGGCGACGCAAACGGGTTTGAGGCGTTTGACGGGCCGGAGCTGAATCAGGAAGCCTGGCTGGCACACCTGCGGGCCATATCCCCTGCTGATTGGCCTGCGTGGGCCACGATCAGTAAAGTTACGGTCGTTCCGTTCTATGACCGGACCGGCCTCATCTACGAAACGCTCGGGACGCTCAACGAGGCCATTGCACAGGAAATCCTGGTCACCATCATCGTGGTGCTGGTCATGGTGATGCACCTGCGCAGCAGCGTACTGATCAGCGGGATGCTGCCCTTGGCCGTACTGCTGTGCTTCATCGGCATGAAGGCGTTCGGAGTGCAGGCGAACATCGTCGCCCTTTCGGGCATCGTGATTGCCATCGGCACGATTGTCGATATGGGCATCGTTGTGTGCGAAAACGTGCTCAGACACCTGGGACAGGCATCCCCTGAAGACTCTAAGCTGGAGGTCGTCCACCGGGCCGCCAGCGAAGTGGGCAGCGCAGTCTTAACGGCTGTGCTGACCACCGTTGTCAGTTTCGTACCCGTGTTCACGATGATCGGAGCGGAAGGCAAGCTGTTTAAGCCGTTGGCCTACACAAAAACCTTTGCGCTGGTCGCGTCCATTGTGATTGCGCTGACTGTACTTCCCCCGGCAGCGTACGTGTTGTTCTGCGGGCGGATATCAGGTCGGAAACTGAAGACCGGCCTAAACGGCGGGCTGATCGCCGCCGGGGTAGTCGTTGCCTTCACCATCGCATGGTGGGCGGGGCTGATACTTGTTTTCTTCGGGGCCTATTTGCTCGCCGAAGAACAGATTCCACAGCGGCTGCGCCGCTACGGTCCAAACGCCGCAAGTATTCTGGCGATTGCCGCCGTCGGCATTCTCCTGACAACCTACTGGGAACCGCTTGGGCCCGAACGCGGCTTTGTGCGCAATTTCATCTTCGTGGCCGTGCTTATCGGTGGTCTGCTGGGGTTCTTCAGTGTGTTTCAACGCTTTTACTCCCGCATGTTGCGATGGTGCCTGCGGCACAAGGCGGGTTTTCTCTCCCTTCCCCTTGTTTTGATCGTCGTTGGCGGGATGGTGTGGCTTGGCTTCCCGTCAATGTTTGGATGGCTGCCGGCCTCCGCTATGAAGAGCCCGCCGGCGCAGTATCTCGGGCAAAAGTTTCCGGGGCTGGGCAAGGAATTCATGCCACCGCTGGACGAAGGGTCGTATCTGTGGATGCCGACGACCATGACGCATGCCTCCATTGGCGAAGCGCTGGACATCCTGGAGAAGCAGGATATGGCCTTCGAGTCGATACCGGAAATCGAGTCGGCGGTCGGGAAACTCGGACGGGCCGAGACGCCCCTGGATCCCGCACCGATCTCGATGATCGAGACCGTGATTAACTACCGAAGCGAATACGCCGTAGACAAGGCTGGCAAACGTTTACGGTTTGCCTGGGACGATGCACGTGACGGCTGGAAGCGCCGCCCGGGAATGGAGTCGGAGTTGCTTCCTCACGAAGGCGGCCGCCTGCCGGTCGACAGCATTCTTGTCCCGGAAGATGCCGGCCGGCCGTACCGCCAGTGGCGCGATCATGTCCGGACACCGGACGATATCTGGGACGAGATCGTGAAAGCAGCAAAGATGCCCGGTACGACGTCCGCTCCGAAGCTGCAACCGATCGCCGCGCGTATCGTCATGCTGCAAAGCGGCATGCGCGCGCCAATGGGTGTGAAGGTTAAAGGCCCCGATCTGGACACGATCGAAAAAGTAGGGCTCCAGATCGAGCGCTTCTTAAAGGAAGTGCCCTCCGTAGAACCTGCCGCCGTCGTCGCCGACCGCATCGTCGGCAAGCCCTATCTGGAAATTTATCCCGACCGCAAGGCCCTGGCGCGCTACGGCGTGCCGATCCGGAAGTTCCAGGACGTGGTCGAGATAGCGATCGGCGGTCGGAAGATCACGACCACGGTCGAGGGCCGGGAGCGTTTCCCCGTGCGTGTTCGCTATCATCGCGAGCTGCGCGACGGCGTCGAGGCCATGGAGAAAATCCTGGTGCCGGGCAAAGGCGGGCAGCAAATCCCCATCACGGAACTGGCCGAGATCCGTTACGTCCGCGGGCCGCAAGTCATCAAGAGCGAGGATACGTTCCTGGTCGGCTACGTAGTCTTCGACATGAAGCCCGGCTATGCAGAGGTGGACGTGGTCGAACAGTGCCAGGCGTACCTGCAATCGAAAATCGACAGCGGCGAGTTCAATCTTCCACGCGGCGTGAGCTACAAGTTCGCCGGCAGCTACGAAAACCAGCTCCGCGCGTCCCGTACACTCGCCCTTGTGTTACCTCTGGCCTTGTTCCTCATCTTCATGCTGATCTACTTCCAGTTCAGATCAGTCTCGACAACCTTCCTCATCTTCACTGGCGTCTTCGTCGCCTGGTGCGGCGGCTTCATCCTGGTCTGGCTCTACGGCCAGCCGTGGTTTCTCGACTTTGCCGTCTTCGGGGTCGAGATGCGGTCACTCTTTCAGATCCACACCATCAACCTCAGTGTTGCCGTATGGGTCGGATTTCTGGCGCTGTTCGGCATTGCCACGGATGACGGCGTGGTGATGAGCACATATCTGACGCAACTGTTTCGCGAACGCACGCCCGCCACGCGGGAAGCAATCCGCGAGACGGTCATTGAGGCCGGGGAACGCCGCATCCGCCCGTGTCTGATGACAACAGCAACCACGATCCTGGCGCTGTTCCCTGTCTTAACCTCTGTCGGTCGCGGGAGCGACGTGATGGTGCCCATGGCCATCCCCTCATTCGGAGGAATGCTCATTGAAGTCGTAACCATGCTCATCGTGCCGGTGCTTTACTGCTGGATCGAGGAAGTGAAACTCGGGACGCGGCAGTAGCAGCAAGAAGAGGCAGGAAGGGATGTCAGAACAATTAAGGCAGCATGCTGAAGAAGAAGATGCATACGAAGGACCATTTGGAGGAGCACGCCCGGGAAGAGACGTGCACGGGAGTGACGTGGGACCATGACAAGTTGATGGACATGGTGCGGGGCTTCCAGCCGGCATGCGTGATCGCGGCCGCGGCAGAGCTGGGCCTGTTCGATGTGCTGGCAGAACGCCTGTGCGACGCGGCGAATGCGGCCGCTGCGTTGCAGTGCGATCTGCGGGGCATGACCGTCCTGCTCGACGCACTCGCCGCACTCGGGCTTCTGCGAAAACAGAACGGTGTTTACTCTTGCGCTGACGGCGTGGCTGACGTGCTGACCGCCGACGCTCCGGATAGTCAACTCGCCATGGCCCGGCATCTGGCAAACTGCCTGCGTCGATGGAGTCGGCTGGCGCGAGTGGTAAGAACGGGGCGGCCGGCTGACATAGCCCCCAGCGTGCGGGGCGCAACCGGGGATGCAGAGTCGTTCATCGAAGCCATGAACGATATAAACCGACACAGTGCGCAGTACCTTGTGAAAGGACTCGATCTTCCCCCGTTCACCCATTTGCTGGACATCGGTGGCGGCCCAGCCACGTGGACGATCGCCTTTCTGCGAGAATATCCGAATGCTCACGCTACATTGTTTGATCTCCCAGACGTCATTCCTATAGCGGAGAAGCATGTGGAAGCGGCGACGCTGCAAGATCGCGTGCACTTCGTGGCGGGCGATATGTACCGTGATGAGCTGCCGAGAGGGGCTGACCTGGCTTGGGTTAGTGCGATTGTGCACATGAACTCGCGGGAACAGAATCGGGATCTGTTCCGGAAGACGTACGACGCGCTCCCGGCCGGTGGGCATGTCCTGATCCGTGATCTGGTCATGACCCCCGAGCGGACCAAGCCAACCACGGGTGCGCTTTTCGCCGTGAACATGCTGGTAGCCACGGACGGCGGCGGCACGTTCACATTCGACGAGTTCCGTGACGATCTCGAAGCCGCGGGCTTCCGCAACGCTCGTCTAATCCACGAGGAGCCGACCATGAGTTCCGTGGTCAAGGCTGAGAAGCCGTAAGAAAATGAAGACGCGCGAAAGCAACATGCCGGAAGAGGCGATTTGGGATGGATTCTTCGACCCGCCTCGCGTGATTGATCTTCTTGGTGTCCGCGGGCTTGCGGGTGATGTGGTTGAATTCGGCTGCGGCTGGAGCGACCCCGCATCATCGAATAGCCAATGGATTTGTTGACAGCGCAGCCCGACTGTGCAATCATTACGTTGTTCTTGGAAATGAAGAAATGAAATCGACCGCGTCAAGTGCCAGGCTGCCCGTTTGCAGGGTTGTCTGTTTTAACGAGAAGAAGATTCGTGCACTCAGGCGACTCTTGCCCGATGCGGCCGTTCTCAAAGCGGTAGCCGGCAGACACAAAGCGCTTGGGCATCCTGCCCGGCAGGCCATTGTCCACACGCTGAGGCAGGACGAGTGTTGCGTATGCGATTTGGCAAACGTTCTGGATATGCCGGTATCGACCTTGTCGCAGCACTTGCGCGTCCTGTCCGCGGCAGGTTTGCTCGAATCGCGCCAGGATGGAAAGCTTGTCTTCTATTCCCTGGCCCAGCCGTCGGGGGTGCCGAGAATAGGAACAATCGAGCATAGAAAGTAGGACGGAACAAACGAAAAGGAGCAACAGATGCGACGCGTTATGTTGGGATTGGTATTATGGGTGGTGGGTATGCTCGCCGGGTGTGCAACGCCACAGCCGAAGGTTCAAGCGGGACAGGCGACGACGTACGAGGTCCTTGGCATGGACTGCCCCGGTTGCCATGGCGGTCTCGAGAAGAATCTCACGAAAATTCCGGGCGTCGTCGGTGCGACCGCGAACTGGAAGCAGAAGACAGTCACCGTACACGTGATGGAGGGCGCAACGATCGAAGAGGCCCGACTCAGAAAAGCTGTGGAAGACTCGAACTTCACGCTGGGCCCGGTGCTGAAGTAGAGCCGGCAATGAGACACTTTAGTCGCACTGTTCGCATTGTCTTGGGGATGAGCTTTGCCATCACGGCCTGCACAACGGCCATGGGAGGCGGCATTACCGCCGACGTAGGGTTAACTCCGCCTCTGGACCGGTGGATCTTTCGGACCCAGGTCCGCTACGTGGAGCGCGATGACGACCCGACGGGCATGGGGCGAGAGATGCAGATGTATGCCGTGCCAGTTGTTCTTGCTTACGGGTTGCGTCCGAATGTCACTGTAATCGCCCGGCAGATCGCATTCCATCGGCGAATGGACATGCCGCTCGTTGATGCCGAAGTCACCGGTTTGGGTGACTTCATGCTAATGACAAAGTGGCGGGCGTTACGCGTGAATCGGCGGGACTACATCCTCGGCATTGCCCCGGTCCTCGGCGTGGAGGCGCCGACGGGCGACGATGATTTCGGGTCCGACACGTGGGATGCGCTGACGGGAGCCTTTCTAACGGCCCGGCGCGGACCTCTGGGCGCGGATTTGAACGTGGAATACGTATTGAACGCGATTGACGACCGTGGCGGCGGCGCCACACGTCCGGGCGATGCGTTGACGGCCAACCTGGCTCTCTCCTATCAGTTTACGCTGGATCGCGATGCAACCCTGTCGCTGTGGCCGGTCCTGGAGCTGACCTACACGGACGTCGAGAGCGACCGCCGCAACGGCGGAGGGGTCGCGGACAGCGGAGGCCACCTGCTGACCGCGGCCCCCGGAGTGAAATTCGCCCGTCAATCGTTTATGCTCGAAGCCCTTGTCCAACTGCCCGTAAGTGAAGACCTCAACGGCAACCAGTTGGATCGTGGCATTGGCATGCTGGCCGGCCTGCGGTATCTTTTCTGATTACCAACCCCATGGCAAATGCTGAGCCTGCGCCGACCACATCGGATGAAATCCTCCAAATGGGAATCAGCGATGCCCGACCGACGCACAAATCTCAGGATTGAGTATTGACACCCGGCATTAGGTCGGCCTAACATATTTGACGGTATGGTTAAAGAAGGTGCATGTAGTGAAATATTGTCACTTCCGCAGCAGCAGTATGTTGAGGTCATAGACGAGTTGGTGCGCGAGGCGGGTCTGGCGCGTATCACCGATGTTGCCGAACGCCTTGACGTGCGCCTCCCGTCGGCGAGTCAGGTCGTGAAGCGACTTGTCGATAACGGGCTGGCGGTACGGAACGAGCGGCTTGAAGTGGGACTGACGGCCAGGGGACGCATGATCGCTGAGCACTTGGATCGTCGGCACCAGGCGCTCAGGCGGTTTATGGTGGACGTGATGGCGATGGATGCGGACCGGGCGGATGAACTGGCCTGCCGCATCGAACATTGCGTTGACGGACGGTTTGCCGAACGGCTCGTTGATTTGGCGGAGTTTTTAGAGCGTGAGTATCCGTGGGCAATCAAGGGGATTGCCGACCATGTTCGCGACAAATCGGCGGCCGAAGCGGAGACGGTGACCGCCGACATGGCGATTTGAGTGTTTTATTTGTAGCGACATTAGGTTGCCATAACCAGAAGCAGAGGTGAACGCAGAAACGATGACGGTTCAAGAGGCAATCATGCAGAGCGCAGAGGATCTGCAACTCCGCGTTGCGGAACATCAGCGACTGCTTGGGCAGTTTCAGAACGAAGAAGCATCATGGACCGAGACCTGCCTGATGCTGCATTGTCCGTGTCGGCAGAAGTTGCGTCGAACCGTGTCGGAGGCCATTGAGGTATTGGAGGAAACGCGAAGGGCTTTTAAGTCCAAGCAGTTGGAACAACTGCGAAAGAAACTGGTTGGGGTGCTGGCGGAAGACGCCTGACCCCATGTTGACACAGCCCGCCCGCCTGCTTGCGAAGCCTGCGGCGCGGCCTACGGTCCAGTCGCCAAGGCGGGAAAGTGAGGACGCTGCAGTGACCGGTTCAACCGGATCACCGGCGTCTTTTTTTTGAGGATTGAGCGCAAAGCAGAAGGGATGTCTTAGAGAAGCATGAATGGCAGGCCAGACGTTCAGTGAAGACGAACCGGAGAAGACAGAGAAGAACTAAAAGAACAGGAGCGAGCAATGCACGGACAAGAAATCATAACATTCGTGACAGTATTCGCGGCACTATCCCTCACGATGCTGACGCAAGCAGCTACCGACCAGGAGCGGCTGGAAATCCTGGAGAGGCGGCTGGATGCGTTGACATCATCGAGTCAGGAGACAGAGATGATGAAACAGGTACAACTCGGTGGATACGGTGAGTTGCACTACAATAACCTGTCGGGAACAGGCGGCGCCTCCGATAAGAAAGAGCTGGATTTCCATCGTTTCGTCTTGTTCGCCGGCTATGACTTCAACGAGAGGGTACGGTTTAACTCCGAACTGGAACTGGAACACGCCCTCGCGGGAGACGGGAAAACCGGCGAGGTCGAGTTGGAACAGGCATACGTTGATTTCGATGTGACGGAAGACCATACGGCACGTGCGGGGTTGTTCCTCGTTCCTGTCGGCTTGATCAACCCAACCCACGAACCACCTCGTTTCTACGGCACGGAACGTAATCCCGTGGAGAAAAACATTATTCCCACAACGTGGTGGGAAGGCGGATTTGGGCTCCATGGTCAACTCGGCGCGGGGTGGCAATACGAAGCGGCGCTCCATTCCGGGCTCAACACCTCAACCGGCAGCACGTATGCCGTACGTTCCGGGCGACAGAAGGTGGCCGAGGCAAACGCTTCCGATCCCGCGGGAACGCTCGCGATCTCGTGGAACATACCCGGCGTCAGCGTCGGCGGTGCGCTCCAGTATCAGAGCGACATTACCCAGGGCAACGATGCGACGGCCGGCAGCGCCTGGCTGGGTGAACTGCACGCCGTTGTCCAACGGGGCCCGTTTGGTCTGCGAGCGCTGTACGCGGAATGGGATCTCGATGGGCACGGTCCCGAATCCATGGGTGCCGATCGACAGTATGGCTGGTATGTCGAGCCTTCCTACCGTATCACCGACAGCGTTGGCGTGTTTGCCCGCTACAGCGAATGGGATAATGCGGCGGGTAGCGGCGACAGCGGTAAGGCACAGATTGACACCGGCGTTAACTGGTGGCCGCATGAACAAGTGGTGTTCAAGGCTGATTACCAATGGCAAGACAGCGAGAACGGCAAAGAACACAACGGCGGCAATTTGGGTGTCGGATACGAATTCTGATGAACAACCGCTTCATGTCAAAAAAGCGATGGAGAGTGTCGGTATCCGTGGCCATAGCCGCGATTGCCGCCCCGATCGCGGCTCAGGCCGAGGAACTATTGTCGGAGAAGGACGCCCTGATGCGTGTTTTTCAGGAACCGGCCGAGGTGAGTTCTCAATGGATTGCGCTTTCCAGCAATCAGATGGCGCAGATAAAGGCCCGGACAGGGATGCGAGATGTGCCGACTGTGCTGCGATACTGCGCCGTGCGGTCCACAACTGCAAGAACAGGCGAGTCGGCCATAACCAACGACACTGTATGCGGCTATACTCTTGTGCATACGGTTGATGGCAAGCACGGCCCCATTCGTCTGATGGTTGCCGTAACTCCGGAACTCGTTGTGATACGCACAGAGATTCTTGCATTTCGCGAGCAACGCGGCCGCTCGGTACGCGAGCAGACATTCCTTTCCCAATTTACCGGCAAGACGCCTGCTGACACGTTTGTCCTGCGCTCTGACATAGATGGCGTTACGGGAGCAACCGTTTCCAGCCACGCCGTAGCGCAGGGAGTTCGTGAAGCGTTGATCTTCCTGAGCGTGCTGACGACGGCCGACAACAAAGATCACTGACAACGAAAGCTAAACCCGTCGCGCGACCGGACGATCGGACGGCAGCGGGTGTCAGGTTCGGCGTTGCCGGGGTTTCCAGTTTTCGCTACTATTACCTGCCGGAACGCGGAACTATGAGCGATAGCGGCCCTGAAAGTCACGAAAATGCCAAGAAGGGGATGGAAGATCTTCTTCGGTATCGAACTGCTTCTTTGAAGCGCTTGTCAGCGTCGCTGGCAATCACCGTGGCCGGAATGGCGATCGAGATCGCAGGTGGATTGCTTACGGGCAGCCTCGCCCTTCTCAGTGATGCCGGCCATATGTTCACACATGTATTCGCTCTCGGAATCAGTGCGCTGGCCGTTCGTTTGGCTCAGGCAAAGCCATGCCACCACCGCACGTTCGGGCTGTTGAGGGCCGAGGTTCTGGCAGCCTATACTAACGCGCTGTTTCTGTTTGCTGTCACGGCCTACATCGCCTACGAGGCTGTCGTGCGCCTCTTGAACCCGGTCGAAATCTTGACCGGCGACATGCTTGTCGTGGCCGCGGTCGGCCTGGCCGTCAATGTTGCCAGCATTCTACTATTGCACGGGCATGGGAAGAACATCAGCGTGCGCAGCGCCGTGGCTCACATGATGGCCGACGCACTGTCGTCCGTGGCGATCGTGATCGGTGCGCTTGTTATGACCTGTACGGGGTGGACGTGGATCGACCCAGTCCTGAGCATCGGCATTGCGGGCGTGATTCTGGCTTGGGCATGGGGATTATTTAGCGACACCTTGCGCATTTTGATGGAAGTCGCCCCCCCACACGTCAACACACAAGACGTCGAGCGGTTCGTCGTAGCCGAATTCCCGGAGATCGTGGAGATCAACCGGGTGAGGATATGGTCGATCACGGAGGACGTCGTGGCGTTCAGCGCCCGGGCCGTTCTCAAGGCGGGACACGAGGGCAGAAGCCGGGAAGAAACTGGAGCGAAACTGGCGCATGAACTGAAGTCCAGGTTCGGCTTTGCCGAGACAACGCTGGAGATCAGAGAACAGAAGTAGGGGGTAAACGCATGAACATGACGACGGCTGGCTTAAGGGCCGGCGCCGTGCTGGTCACGGCGCTTGCGTTCACGGTGGGTGGATCGAGCTGCAGACCTGCCGCGGACGCACGAGCTGAACGGATGCAGCACCAAGGAGGCATCACTATGGACGCTAAGGTCAAGAAGACCGACAAGGAGTGGCGTGAGACCTTGACGCCGGAACAGTACCGAATCCTCAGGGAAAAGGGCACTGAACGCGCATTCACCGGCAAATACTACGAGCATCACGGCACCGGCGTCTACGCTTGCGCCGGGTGCGGCGCCGAGTTGTTCCGTTCGGATGAAAAGTTCGATTCCGGCTGCGGTTGGCCGAGCTTCTGGAATCCGGCGGACAGCGATGCGGTTGTCGAGAAGGAGGACAACAGTTTCGGCATGCGGCGTATCGAGGTGCTCTGCGCCCGGTGCGGGGGCCACCTGGGACATGTCTTTCCCGACGGGCCAAAGCCGACCGGTCTGCGCTACTGCATCAATTCCGGCGCGCTGGACTTTACCGAAAAGCCGGCCGAAATCGAAAGCGGCAAACTGCAAACCGCTACATTCGGAGCCGGGTGCTTCTGGTGTACGGAAGCGGCATTCGAGAGCGTCGAGGGAGTCAAGTCCGTCGCGGTGGGATACATGGGCGGCGCCACCGCAGATCCCACTTACAAAGAGGTGTGCACCGGGCGGACGGGGCATGCCGAAGTAGCGCAGGTGGAATATGACCCGCACAAGGTCTCTTTCGAAGAACTGATTGACGTGTTCTGGAAGATTCACGACCCCACTTCTCTGAACAGGCAGGGCGCCGACGTCGGCACGCAGTACAGGTCCGCGATCTTCTACCATTCGGAAGAGCAGAAGAGCGCCGCGGAAAAGGCCATTGAAGATATCGGCGGCAAATACTCCGGACCGATTGTCACCGAAGTCGCGCCCGCCTCGACTTTTTACAAGGCGGAGGAATACCATCAGGATTACTACAGGAAGAATCCTGACGCCGGCTACTGCCGCGCGGTAATTGCGCCGAAGCTGGAAAAGTTGAAATAGGTCGTAAAGACCGCCGGCGTCAATAGAAACGAACCTGGTCGCCTTTGCGGATTTCGTCCTGCCCCCAATCCGGCAGAATGTTTGCGACACCCATGTTTACAGCGGGGTTTACCCGCAACAGCTTGACCTTCGAGACGTAAGTTTCGTCGCCGTTTGAACGTCGCATCACAAAGAAGTCGGGGTCGGGCACCGACTTCGACGTTTCCATGGCCGCGCGATACTGCCGCAGGAAGTCTTCAGACAGCTCTATCACGACAAAGTTCCAATCCCGGCTGATGTCGACAACCAGTCCCTTGACCCCCGGTGTGATCGTCGGCCAGATTCTCCGCGGGTCGTCGCCGAGTTCAGTTGGGATTGTCAAAGCCGCAACCTTTGCTTCAAGCCTGGCGACATCGTTGCTCAGATAGGCGATCTCGATATCTTTCTGCTCGATCCGGAACTCTTGCCGATCGATCGTATCGTTCAGCGACGCGATCTCTTCCCCGAGTTCTTCGATCCTGTTGTCGCGGGCCTTGACGGTATCTGTCAGTCGCGCGACGGTCCCGTCGCGATCGACAATTGTTTGCAGAGCAAGTCTGAGTTCCTGCTTGCTTGAGTTCAGGTCCGTGATCGTCTCAACGAGCTCTGTCCTCGTGCTTCGCAGTTGACTCCGTGTAAGTTCCAGCCTGTCGCGTTGCGCTTCGGACCTGTCCACGACCTCGTCCAGCAGCTCCTGCATCGTGCCTTTTCCTTCGGTTAGTTTCCGCCCGCTCAGCGGATCTCTTTCCGGACGCAATGTAATAGGATCAATCTTGTAGTACTGGGCCAACTGCATGCGGCGCGATGCCAGGTCCATCCGGCTGTCTGCGCTTAATTCGAGCTGTCCGGCATAATGCTCCCAGAAGTCAGACCACTCCGGTTGCGGCACGAAAGAAGCCGTTGCCTCACTGAGATCGCGTGCCGGGTATTTCGGTCGCGCAATGACGCCCGGAGTTTCGGCCTCTATGGTCCCGGCAACCGTCATGATGGCCTCTTCCAGCTTGAGCGTTCGGCCGATGAGCACTTCGCGCTTCCGGAACAACATCAAGCCCATTGCGAACGCTGTAAACGCCAGCACAAAAAGGATCACAATCAACGTTTTGAGCAGTTTCGTCATGACCCACCTCCTTTCCCGAGCCCACGGCCAACTGTGGCCGAGGCTCGGAAGAACACATATGCTCACTCCCGCCGTGGCGGCTCCTCGCGGAACCCGGGTATTGGCCAAACCCGACTCAGGGAATGGGCATCAAGCGTGCCGACCAGAGGGGCAGGCAACGTAAGCTGTTTGTTATGAGAACCTAACGGGCGAGGTAGTGGTTGTCTGCGTTCCGGCGTATGCAGGCGGCATGATTTCATTTTGCGCCCATGCAGCGCCCATAGCCAGGGGGAACAGTAATCCGCCCGCTTGACTTCTCCGCGCATGCGAGGGAAGATTTCGGAACAGAGACCGGCATTATGTTCGCGGGACTTGGCGCGCAGCCCCAGTGTTCGCCGCGAACTGAGTTCATTCTTGTGCCGCCGGCGGGGCGATAAGAAGATGATAACCAGGTACTCATTCGGGTCGATGGAGATAGACGGTGAAGTCTACCACAAGGACTTGATGATTCTTCCGGACCGTTCCGTTCATCATCCCTGGTGGCGGGCATCCGGCCATGTGTTGAGGGTCGCGGACATCAAATTAATTCTGGATGCACGTCCGGCGGCACTGGTCGTCGGCACCGGCGCTTCCGCTATCATGAAGCCGGATGCGGACTTCGCGCGAGTGGTTGAAGCCAGGGGAATACGGCTTAGCGTCCTGCCGACGGCACAGGCCGTGCGGGAATTCAACAGAATGTCGGCACAGGGCGAGTCGTGCGCCGCTTGTTTCCATCTCACCTGTTGAGAAGACAGGTTCTAGTCATCAACCGCCCAGATGCTCTCAAGAGTAAACATTTTCAGGGCCTTGACTTCGGCTTTGCCGCTGAACGAGAACAACTCCAGTGTCGTAAACGGTTCGCGCGGGTAGACAAGTTCGGAGAATACCTCGCGTCCGTCATCGATGAATGCCTCGAATGTGCTGACGTCGAAAAAGATGTGCAGCTTAAGTGTTCCGTCGCTGAGCCGGTAAGGCATTTGCGCCAGCTTGTTATACCCCGCGGGAAATCCGGCGATATGGTTCGGCAGCGTCCCCGCATTCGTCCGGTCCGAAGTGAATTGTTCATACCAACCGTCATACTTGAAGTAATAGTCTTCGCCGAAGCCGTTTTTCAGGCGGACGCCGAATGTCGACTCCTCCGGTAGTACGGCTTCCAGGATCAGCTCCACGGGCTCATGACTTCCGATGTCGTCTCTTACGGTATACCTGTCCGACACCGATACGTTGCTTAACGTTACCGGGTTTCTTCTCAGTTTCTCGTATTCGGGTATGGGCCTGGAACGCACGTGGTATTCGCCGCTGTCATCAACGTGCAATGTCAATTCGCGGATCACGTTCATCGTGCCTGAGAACTTGGTGGTGCGCGAGAGTCGCGAATTCCATTGGCACGGCCATCCGAACCACGACTGGAAAAGCACCCGCCCGTCAGGCACACTTGCGTACGTGATGCCAGCGTAGAAATCCGACCCCCAGTCCAGCCATCTCTTCTTGTCCTTGTCGCCAAGCTGAATAAACGCCGTGCCGTCGAAATCGCAGACGTGGTACATGGTTCCGTGGCTGGAGTTGGGCGCCTGACCCGAGTTGGTGCTGGTGATGACCAGGTATTTTTCCTCCCCGGTCTCCTCAACTTTCATGATGGAAATATCGGGGCATTCCAGACCGGCGACACTGAAACTGGCACCTTCGAAACTCCAATCCAAAAGGTTTGCGGATGTGTACACTCTCAAGCCGCCTCCGCCCGTGGTGGCCATGACCCACTTCCCACTCCTCTTGTCCCAGGCAACCGTCGGATCCCTTTCGTCCTTCAATTCGGGATTGGCTGTGTTGTCCACCACGCTCAAGTCATCCGGCATGACCCATGTTTCCCCCTTGTCCAGACTGTAGGCAATGGCAATGGTGTTGCCCTGCTTGGTGGGATGCCGGGGTGTATGAACACGCGTGTAGAAGGCAAGTACCGGTGGTCGTTTTCCGTCGCCCAGACCCGACTCGTTCTTGATGTCGACGACGGCACAGCCGGAGTAACACTGGATCGTGGCGTTGTGCGGCAATGCCGTAGGCATATGTTTCCAGTGCAGCATGTCTTTGCTGACGGCATGGCCCCAATCGGTACTGTTGTCCCATTTTGCCCTGTTCGAGAAGTTCTGAAACATCAGGTGATATTCGCCGTCGTAGTAGAATAGACCATTGGGATCGCTCAACCAGCCGGTGCGGCAACTATAGTGGATTTGCGGTCGGTACGGATCCAGGTAATGCGGGTCGATCGGTTTCATTCGGGTATTGTTCCTCCTCTCGGCCATTGTCCACGATGACGTCATAATAAAGGCCGCCGTCAGGAATCCTGTCAAGTTTTGAGAGCCGCCTCCTCGCATGAGTCTTGCCTTCCATTGTTTTACAAGCGCGTAATGCGGCAAGCGGACATGAAAGTCAACGCCAATCCCTGCTGTTCAGCGGCGATTCTGTGCCGCTGGACCAGAGCTGCTCTGATTGACCGAAGGCTCTTATCAGTGTAAGAGTGTGGATACCGACGTGCTCCAAGCGCTTATGGAGAAGCGGCAAGAGAAGTGACCGCGACGTGGTGATAATCCTGCCTTTACTGACGTTTGTGTTGCTCGCTTTGGCATTCGCGGGCTGCCGGCGTGACCTGCGAGCCGCGTTCCTGGCGGCGTGCGTAGTGTGTGGAACGATCGTTGCCGTATCCACTGAGTTGTTGGGGGCGGTGGAAAATATCACGCGGGTCAATCTGATCGCGGTCTGGAGCGTTTGCGCCGGTGTTTCGGTGGCTCTGCTGATCTTTGCAGTGCGCCGGGAACGCCTTCGGATTCCCCGGCTGTCATGGAAAGGGATTCGTGAGGCTGATTCCCTGGCGGTAGTCGGCTTGGCGGTGGCGATCGTAATTGTGGAAGCCGTTATCGCTCTCCGGGCACCTCCAAACACGTGGGATTGCATGTCTTACCATTTGAGCCGGGTTGCTCACTGGATCAGCCGGCGGTCGGTCGCATTTTATCCGACTCATATCCTGCGTCAGAACCACCAGATGCCCGGGGCCGAATTCGCGATCCTTCATCTTCAGGTGCTCAGCGGGGGTGATCGGTTCGCCAACATCGTGCAATGGCTCAGCATGGTGGGGAGTGTGCTGGGCGTGTCTCTCATCGCCAGGGAGCTTGGCGGACCCCGACCAGTTCAATGGCTGGGCGCGATTGTCTGCCTGACCGTTCCCATGGGCATCCTCCAGGCGACGAGTTCCAAGAACGACTACGTGCTGAGTCTCTGGAGCGCCTGCTTAGTCGTTTTTCTGATGAGGACGATGAAAGAACCGTCGCGTCTGAACACGATTCTTTGCGGGTTCAGCCTCGGTCTTGCGCTCCTTACCAAGGGGACGGCCTACGTGTATGCGGCGCCCCTGATCCTTCTGGCGGCGACCGGAATGATGACCCGTCGTCGTTGGCAGTGCGTCAAGACGGTGCTGATCGTTTCGGGCCTGGCGTTTATCATGAGCGCGCCGCACTATTCCCGGAATCTCGAGCTCTACGGCAGTCCATTGGGACCCGGCAGGGAGGGGAGCAGACAGTACTTCTACACTAACGAACGAATCACACCACCCATTGTGTTCGCCAACATTGTCCGGAATGCAGGCCTGCACCTTGGCACGGGGTCCAAGAAGATTAACTCCCTGCTTGAAGAAGGCATTTATAAGCTGCTTGGAAGCGAAGTGAACAACCCGGCGTCGACCTGGGGTAAGACCGTCTTTCACATCCGCGGGCTTTCCACGCACGAGGAGACGGCCGGGAATCCCGTCCACCTGGTCTTGACTGTGCTGGGCGCCGCAATCATATTGCTCTGCCGGGCACGGCGGGCAGGCCCGCGGGTCTATGTCGGCCTGCTGTCCGTGGCCGCACTCTCCTTCTGCACCTTTCTGCGATGGCAGCCCTGGCACAACCGTCTCCACCTGCCGCTCTTTGTCTTGTCCGCCCCCGTTGTTGCGCTGGGAGTCTCTAGGCTGACGGCGTCGCGGCTCGCCTTGAACGCGCTGGGCCTCATCATGATGGGCCTCTCTCTGCCGTGGCTTCTGGCCAACGCGTCTCGGCCCCTCATCGGTTCACGCAGCATCTTTCACAAACCGAGAATTGAACAGTACTTCGTCGACAGACCGCGGCTACTGGCGCCCTACTGCGAAGCAGTGACGTGGGTCGTGAGCAACGATTTCCGGCGGCTCGGGCTGATCGTGGGGGGCGACGACTACGAGTATCCCTTTTGGGTGCTGCTGCGGCGCGCCTGCCAGGGCGAGTTCCGAATCGAACACGTCGGAGTAAGGAACGGGTCCCAGGCACTCAAGAAGGAACTCTATCAGCCGGAGGCCATCATCGCCACCGTGAATCAGCCCGATACTATCGAGGTGGATGGTCGCGAGTATACGCGTGTCTGGGCGCGCGGCTCGCTGTCGGTCTTCCGCCAGGCCCGGGGACCTGTAGAAGCAGAAGTCAATTCGTGCCGTCTGGGCAGCCGTTGCTCAGCCGCATTCTCGCACGGTCCGGCACTTGGTTCGGCTGACGTGTGCGGCTCCACAACTTTGCCAATGGCGCATGCAGATCGGAGGCCTTTCGACGTTGAGCCATCAACTTCTCTGCGAGTGGAGACCCGGTCCGCGCCAATATGTTTACATCTTCCATCACATCTACCACTGTATAGCCCCACGTCAGGATGTCCGAAGGCCACGGAGTAACAACAACATCCGGATCCAGAATACCTAGAGAGTAAGCATGGTCATATTTGTCGTGGCCCGGATACACATTGCGCCATGTGGTAGCACCGGTGCTCATCCGTGCGATGTATTTATCTGACTTGCCCAAGAGATCCACCGTGGCGAGTTGTGAGAAGTAGGGAGTCGATCCCGCCCAATGCGCCGCAAGAAGAGAGTCGGCCGGGCAGACCTCCTTCAGCCATAGTCCAGCAATCGTGTGTTTGGCGTTGTTTGCGACGTGCAAAGGCAGCCGACGGAAAGTGAGCGTTCTAGCGAAATCCGTCATCTTCCAACCCGGAATGGCGCCATGCACCGCCAACCAGCAGATCCCTGTGAAAGAGAGTAGCGCAGCGCTACGACCCCAGTTCCGCGGACCCGCCGCGGCTGGGTCGCCAGAAGTTGGCACAATAACATTCAGCGCCAAAATAAGGAGAACGAAGAAACACTGCATCGCGATGCAGATATAGCGATTCGCGTAGTTGCCGTACCATTCCCACGCATCCCCGCCAACATAGATCGAATACATTATCTGGCCGGCAAGCATGCCCGCCAGTAGAGCGACGCCGCGATTCCGTATATTGACCGCCGCAAAAAACAAAGGAAGGGAGAAAAGGATAAGCCCCATAGCTCCTACAAAATCACGGAATACAATGGCCCCTCGAAGCACCCTCAGGAAAATGGGAACACCGGTCATCTTCAGGTAATACGTGTTGGGCAAATATTCCCGATAGTAGTACCAACGGGCAGTCGTAACAGCGATGACAGTCAACAACAAAACGCCGCCGGCAAACTGCAGCGCCCGACGGCGCACGTTGGGGTGGTACAAGGCAACCCATAATGTGACGACAAGAAAGGGGACAACCATGTCGGGGCGCGTCAGAATGCCGAGAGCAAGAAGCAAAAACGGCAGGCGGAAAAACAGCCCCCGCGGAGAGTCACGCAGGAGGAGCAGAACGCTGAGACTTACCAGGAAGACAAGCAGGGATACCTCCATTCCTTGGAGGCCCCAAGTGTTGATGGGAAGATAGAAGGCAGTGAGAAAAGCGGCGGCAAGCCCGCATGTGCCGGATGAGGGACACAGTGTCTTGGCAATTCGGTAAACGCAGACGGCATTGGCAAGAAGAAGCGCAAGACCAAGTAGTTGGATAGCGAGGCTTGCCAGTCTCGGCGGCATGCCAACAAAGTGAACACCCGCCATAATCAGCGTCCACAAAGGATTTGTGTAACCCTCAACGTGGTCACCGCCGGAATTCCAAACCAGACCCGAGCCTTGCGCGAGGTTCAATGCGTAGCGCATCGAAATCATGCCATCATCAAAGAGGCAGAAGTAACGTTGCCCGTCGATCAGAAAACTCGTGTGCCAGATGTAGCACGCGGACCACAGCGCATAAAGAGCAAGGATGGCGGCTAGCCCCGTCAATTCGATGGCCGCCTTCATGCGACGGTGTTGCGCTTCCATCTAACGCTTCCATTCCCTAACGCCGCGAACGAAGTGCGCGCCGGAAGAATCTATTCTACACTCTTCTGGATTATCCCCCCCGCCAAACACCCTGTCAATCCAGATTGCTGAATCTCAGGCCCAATGTTTCTTTCTGTCTTCCTTACGGTAGTAATGATCACCGGTTTTCTCGATTTGCGCAACGACCTTCTAACCTCACAGGCGAGGTGGATGGTCGCGAGTATACGCGTGTTTGGACGCGCGGCTCGGTGTCGGTCTTCCGCCAGGCCCGGAGACCTGTAACAGCCGACGAAGCTGCGCTGCCACCGTAGTAACAGCGCCATGCCGTCAGTGAGGTTCGACGGCTGCGGATCGACGGTCTGCCTGGTTTGGCCGATCGTGGGGTAGATTATCCGCCTCGGAAGCTGTTGCTGGACAGTTTTGCCGGGTGCCGGGCTCATGAACACAAAGGTGACCTTTTCCGAGGAATCAGAGCAAGATATCCGCTTCGTTCCGGTCAGACCGGAACACGGAGGCGCTGCTCCTTGCGCCATTCACGATGAGCTATCCAGTGAAGACCAAGCAGCCAGAACACGTATGCCATCATGATCCACTGGGCTACCGGCAGATTGGTGCGGTGTCGAAACAGACTGTCCAGGGCCTCTGGTAAATTCAAAAGCAGTGCGCCGGCAGCGAACACCACAGAGATAAGAACGGCCAACCATACGTGAATCGACTCTCTGCCTTGCTGCCGCACGTTATTCATGCGATCTCCTGTTCCCGCTTGCTCCTTATTCTCAAACCCGGCGGCGGCTACAGCCGTATTCTTGCCCCCGGGGAAAATGCATAGCGAGCGTTTTGAATCTTACGGTACGAGAACGATTCGGCCATCGTTTCTTTGAGCCCACATGAGATGCCTTATAGCATCGTCACAAGAAACAATCCAGCTTTTGTGAGCTCTTCAGCGACTCACGACTCTACTGGTCGTCCGGTGACATTTTCTGATGAGTCAACGGGGTCTTGTATCCTCTGGAAAGATGCGGTTGTCTTGAGAAGAGTTTGCCCCCCTTTTCCGGAAAACAGCCTTCCAGGACCAGTTTCTTCTACCGTTGATCTGCGCGGGCAGAGCGATCTGAAGCTGCATGGTTATTTCCGATGTCGAATCAATGGGCAGTCTGCTGAACGCGATCATTCCCTGTTGCTTTAAATGCGCCGCATACCCGACGAGCTTACGGGATTTCCTTCTGTCAATGGCCCGGGGATGGCTCACGTACTCGCCGGCAACTTCTCTTCTATGCATGACAATTCTCCCATGGAACCGTGGCGGTCCTTCCGAACCACCTGTCTGCCCACAGTTGCGCATAAGACGCGACGTAGTCAAAAAGCATTATCCATGCCAAGAAAAAGCAGGGTCAGCCCTGAATGGCACTAAGATAAGACCGTTTGGGATCATGATCTAGCTCCATATGCGGGATTCAGAGACGGTCATTTTGTGCCTGGGTTGTGTCATCAACCGGTAGCCTTGGCTCTTCGTTTCTTGAAACGCGGCTCTGAGCGTTCGGGCCGGTATGGGACGAGGTCGTCGGCGATGATGCCGAAGAGGATCTGGATCATTGCTCGCTGCTTGCGTGGTTTGCCGTGATGGATGTAGAGCGCGTCGCCCCAGTGACGCAGGGAGTCGACGGTGCCCTTGAAGCTGAGCCTTTCGATGGGCACGTGGTAGAGGGGCGCCACGTGCTGGATGAGTCCGCGGATGCAGTTGTCGGCGTAAGCGGGTGGGATCGCCGCAATCTGTGCATTGAGCCACTTGCGGATATCGGCCTCGCATCGCTTGACCAGATTCGTGTCGATCTTTGCGAGTAGACCGGCGAGTTCATTTTCCTTCGCCTCGCGCTGTTCCTTGGTCAGCTCGCTGTAATGAACCGTCTCGCCTCCGAAGAGGCACGTGCGCTGCTCCCAGGACAGCCCTTCGTCGCTCAGGTCCTCGTACGAAAGGTCCTTGTAGTGCCCAATCTCCTTATCGAAGACCAGTGGCGCCGCCTTGGCAGGCAGAGCCGCGCCATGAAACAGAACCTCCGCCGGGAGCAATTGCTTCTTCCCGTCCGACCTCTGCCAGTAGACGTCCAGGCTGCCACCCATGGGACCGTTGAAGTAAGCCACCTTGATCGCATGGTATCCCGCCGCGAGCAGGATAGTGCTGCGCCGCTCGGCCGGCGGGTGGAGACCGTCGTTACTCACGGCCACCTTGCCGTCCAGCCATAGAACCGAACCGTCGTCCGAGGCGGTCGAGAAGGTGTAG